>ERZ651776.1861-NODE-1861-length-24321-cov-4.352747_pt1 | contig 24321 bp, 18 predicted proteins | sample MGYA00514761_ERZ651776 | MGnify/ENA metagenome assembly ERZ651776 | reverse complement strand
GCTGTGGGAGCAAAGACAACGGAGGAATCGTCCCGCTGAGCGATTTGCTTTGAAGGTCCTGCAGTGCGGGGAGGGGGGAGAAGGGGGGGGGGGGGGGGGGGGGGAAGGGATCGGGATCGGGAGGGGATACGATGAAACTTGCTGTGGGTAGTTTTATGGAGGAGTATAGCAATAAGGTTCGGTTGCTAAGGTGAGTAAGTGAGAGTGAGAGTGAGAGTGAGAGAAAGAGTGGAAGTGGGATTGTGAAGAGAGGAGAGGAGATTTGTTCGATATTTTGTTTGCTGCAGTCGGGGGGGTTGAAAAATTTAATGCAAATGCATCGCTTGGGAGGCTTCGTCTCCGTCGCTCCTGTCTCCGTCGCTTCCGTCTCTGTTGCTGCTGCATTTCCTGGCTCAAAGTGTCGCACAAACTCAAACTCACGCAAACTTCCTGGTCCTTTTTCCTAGGAGAAATACCTCCCCGACCATCTCCCAGGGTCCCATGACGACCACAACATCATCGTCGTCGTCGTCGTCGTCGTCATCAGCTGCCGCCCGTCACCAAAACAACGCCAACAACGCCTTCTACACCCTCGGTGAATTCGACCACCCCTACCCAACAACAAAGCTCATGTTCTCCCCCCAGGGATCCATCGCGCCCGGAAAGGAGCTCCTGGCCACGACGGGGGACTACCTCCGCATCTGGTCCGTGAACGAGGACATCGGAGGATCGGGGAGCGTCGACGATCAGGGGAACCCAAGGGCGAGCTGCACGCTCAGCAGCCTTCTTAACAACAACAAGAACTCGGAGTACTGCGCTCCTTTAACGAGCTTCGACTGGAACAGCACTGATCCAGGGATTGTCGGGACCAGCAGCATTGATACCACGTGTACTATTTGGGATATCGAGACAGGTGTAGCTCGCACGCAGCTGATAGCGCACGATAAGGAGGTGTATGACATAGCGTTTGCTCGGGGTACGGACGTATTCGCGAGCGTCGGCGCGGACGGTTCCGTAAGGATGTTCGACCTCCGCAGTTTAGAGCACAGCACAATCATCTACGAGTCCAGCAACCAGGATAAAAAGGACCCCAAATTCACACCTCTCCTACGGCTCGCCTGGAACAAGCAAGATCCAAACTACCTCGCCACCGTCCTCTCCTCCTCGTCCTCCACGGTTATCCTCGACATTCGCGTACCCTCTTTGCCCGTGGCTGTATTGTCGGGTCACAATGCCAGCGTCAACTCCATCGCTTGGGCGCCGCATTCTAGTTGCCACATATGCTCCGCCGCGGACGATCATTTTGCACTGATTTGGGATTTGAGTAGTATGCCGAAGCCCATTGAGGACCCTATTTTGGCATATGATGCAAAGGTAAGTTGTTGGAGTTTGGTTTGGTTTGGTTTGGGGGGTTGTTTTGGGGAATTTGTGTGGTTTTTTGGGGGTGAGGAGGGCGCAATGGTATTTGTGTATTATCATCCAAGGGGATAAATGAGATAAACCACACACTAACACAAAGACTTTGGGGCGCAGAGTGAAATTAACAATCTTCAATGGAACTCGTCCTATACAGACTGGATCGCAATCGCATTCGGCAATTCCGTGCAAGTTCTACGGGTTTAGTGGGGGGCTGATGTTTGTTTTTGTTTTCTTTTATTTCAAGGAAAGAGGAAAGTGGCCAGGCAGGTGTTATTGCATACGTGGAGAATAGTTGTGTAATTTGAAAGTGGAAGATAAGAGGAGGTTTAACAACCACACGACAAAGCAAGCCGACCTCTCTTTAACAAGTTCTTTGGAAATCTTTTTCGCTCTTTGTTGTCTCTACTCCCTTGATGGTTTGCTACTTTCCCCCACAAACAAACAGGCTAATAGTGCACTGTCATTTTCGCCGCCACCCCATCCGCATCAACGGCTCTTGTGAATTCCTCAAGCCCCACGACCCGTTTGCGCAAGCCAGGGTCTGGCCTGCCATACTTGAGCAGTGCGTCTTCTGCGATTTTCCTGATCACTACAGCAGGCAAGAGTCCAGAACCACCGTTCATCGCAAAGGTGAAATACTCGTAAAGCTCTGTGATGGTCATGACACCAGTCTTTTTGCTGGCGAACGATTGAAAGAGGTGCTTTACCTTTTTCTCCTTTGGTGTTTTCGGAGAGAGGAGGGAAACTAGACGGAGGAATTCGACAAAGCTCATACCATTCACTGAGCCTACTGCCGTCGTCGTGTCTCCTTCGCTTTTCTTCTCCTCCTCATTGTTGGCGTCGGCGTTGACGTTGGCGTCGGTGTTGGCGTCGGCGTTGGCGTTGGCGTCGGCATCGGCATCGGCGTCGGCGTCGTCGGAGTTGGCCTCTTTCTGCAATCCCTCCACCATCCCCTCACACAGCCGCCTAACAAATACATTCATTCCAAATTCTGGCATTCTGCAAACAATCCCAGTTGGAATTCTCCCCGTCGACTCCTCCCTATACTCGTTAAATCGCTTGGCCAGCCTAGTTATTTCGCCCTTGTCCAAGCTACTGAATTCCCCTGATTTGACAAGCGAAGCAATAGCATGCTTATCAGGCAGAGGGAGCGGGACGTTTTCAGGAACGAGACTTTGGTTTGCATTATCTCCAACAGGGGCGACTGGGGCCGACTTGGAATTCGACTTGAAGCCTAACCACCCCATGACAGGCGGAATTCTCAACTTCAAAGTGGAGTTTTTGAGTTTCGCTTGCCGGCTTGTGTGTATATTGTTCTATGCTTTTTCGAAGATAATTACACTGTGAATGAGTGCAATCTTAATTGGCAACACAGTGTGCTTTTGCGATTCCAAACTGTTGTTGTGATTTTTTTTACTTTTGAACATCAACAATCGGGAGTGACAACAAACTCAATTTGTCTATCCTCGATGTGGGCAACGATCATACCGTCATACTTGTGATTTATGTTGTGTCGAGCAGCAAGGTGGTTTTCGATGGGCTGGCAGTCAAGAACGGAAATGATGGTGGTTGCGGCGGCAGTTATTTGCGTTATCAGCTTTTTGACGAAATCTGGTTCATTGTCTTTTCTTTCATTAAAATGAATTTAAATTATAATAATTTACTTATTGTAATTTATTAACAAAAATTTGTAAATTTGATAAGGTTTTTATTAATAAATTTTTTTTTCTTTATATTAGTTATAAAATTTTTTGAAATGTAAAAATAAAATTTATTATCTAAATTATAATAATATTTGAAACTTATTTTTTCATGTTAATATAAAAAATTACAATGAAAATGTTTTAATATAATAAAGTCAATTTAAACCTACCACAGCAATAGTAGGTCAAAATTTTAGCTTGTGGAGAAAAGGGGGGGGAAATCCAGGTTTCAGGTCGAGGATTTTCTTAGAAGTAACTAGTGATATGTTCAGTGTAAATAAATCTAGCATTTCGTGTATTCGTCGTTGTCGTCGTCACCCGCCCTTCATAATCGCTAAAGCTTCCCACCCCTCCCTTCTCCACTCAATAGCCACCTATTCATCCCGATTGCCTCTGAATTGAGCAAAGGTCGATTGTACATACCGAAGAACCCGACTTCCCCCCCGAACTTGCCTGAACTGGGAAACCGAACCGTCGGCTCTGGCATGAAGTTCAACGTGCTCCCGCATGCGCTGGCGAAGTTCTGGGGTACGGCCGTCCAACCCTCTGGCGCGTGTTCGGCGCCGTCGTTCAGCATAGAATCGACGCAAGACGTCACGATGCGGGGGCCGCTGTCGAACGTTACGCAAACGCTGTGCCAAGCGCCATCGAACTTTAGGGAATCCGTGAAATGCTTCACCTGATGCTTTCCATCGGTAAGCATAATGGAGAGCTGCAGCCCGGCGTTTCCGCGTCCTTCCACGGCTATATAAAACCCTTTGGTAATGTACTGCCCAAGATCCTCTTCGTCCTGAGCTGCTGTCACGATTTCCCTGCCGTCTACTATCATCTGCTTCGGTTTAACCTGCTCCTCTCTGGCTTTCAAAACCACCACGATGCTGAAACCTCCGCCGCCACGCGCGTCAGGCAGCATCATTCCTCTGTATTTACCGCACGGTTTGCGGATTTCTTTCACCAAACCATACCGAACGAACTCGCAGGCGCGCCTCTGATTTCTCAAAAAGTGCAGCATTCGCGGGTCGACAGTGTGCAACCTCAGCGTGAGCTTGTTGCTCTCTACGAAGGAGAGGCTTCCGTCCGGTAGGACATGGAAATCGGGATAACCGGGTCCGTCCACAATAGCCCAATCCGCATTCCAGTTGGGGCGATCATCAAGTGATTCACCGTCCCACCACAAGGCCAGCTCTGGCTCGTTCCAGAATATTCCGCTATGCACGTATTGGTCAGGCACCCCATATGTATACCAGTAGTAGCGCCTACCGACGTAACCGTCTCTTTCGGTGTGACCGTTGTTGTAGTATATCATCAGGTAGCTTCCGTCCGGAAAACAATGCGGAGTGAAGCTACCTCTGGGATTTTTCATCACCCTGACACCGTCGTAAGTCAAAGCTCTGGGCTCCTCAAAGGAGTGTCCGCCATCTTTCGAATTCGCATACGCCAAGATCCCCGCCTCTGTTCTCCAAATAACAAGCAGCTTCGAAGGATCGGACGGGTCTGGAGAAAGGACGTGTGGTTCCTCTCCCAACGAGAGCCTACTGTCCCACTTCAACCCGACGTCACCCGACGGAAGGGTTTCCCAAGTTGCATCCTTCGGATCATCCACCTCAAGTAGGTTGGGAGACTTCATGATAAAGACCTCAGAAAACGGCGTCTCGCCACCCCCTTCTACCGTCTTTTGGAAAGAAAAGTAGACATTCGTTCCAATTACGGACGGCTTGTCACAATGGAAGGCGCCCATGGTGGCACCTGCCCATGGGTTTGCTCGGTCAATCGCTGTTCGGCGGACAGGAATGATATAGTCCTTTTTCGAAAAAGACGACCCGCCATCCTTGGAAACTTTCAAATGGAATCCCGACTCAAGCTGCATGTCACCGCGAGGGAGATCAACATTCCCATTAGGAGTTTTATAGTGCAGCTTTCCGGGGTTGAACCCATAAACGAGGAAGAGGGTATCTTTCTTTCGTGGGTGAGCAAACTGGTAACCGTCGTGGCTCGGGCACGTCAAAGAATCCTGAACAGGTCTTGGCTCATCCCATGTCTTTCCGCAGTCGCGACTTGTCGAGTGATAGAGCCTCAAACCTGCCCCCCCCTCGTGATTGTGGGAGTGGTGGAAGACTAGAGACACCACGTTTTCATTTCCAGAAAGGGACTGACCGTCATAGTAGCCTCCTACATCATGAAGTACGATACCGGACTGGACATTTCGTGGGTCCGAGAGACCGTGGTTTATTGGTGGTGCGTTTTCCGAGGGCCTTGATGATGTCGTTCGCATTGATCCCCGCAGAAGTTCTCGTAAGCTTTTTAACCAACTTGGTGGTAGATTTTTTTAATAAACGCTAATCAGAAGGGGAGACATAGCCAATAACAGAACGTGGTGGGAAATATTTTTGGGAAACGTTGCTCAGGTCAAGCAGAATTTTACGAAAAAGGAAAAAGGCTTGTGCCGCGCAATTGTAATTCTTGTTGATCATATTCTCCACAATGCTGAGGAGTTTTACTCGCGCTTGTCGGCCACCCCGGACGATAATAATTCCACAACTTGTCGACGGGCCTTTGAACTGTACCGATAGGTCGAGTGATGCGCTGCAGTTTGTGGAAGCAATCCACAAGCGCTTGATAGTGGGGCTTGACCACCTTGAAAAGCTCGACGCAAAGAAAAAGCAGGTGAAAACGTTGCTTCACATTTACGGTGACACTGCGAAGACTGTGAAATCGCTCTCTGAAGGTGCCCTTATGTCTAGGTTCAGTGGCACGGACAAGGAAAGGCTACGAAAGGCATTGAACGATGTAAAATTGCGGCACGCTCTATCTGCAGTTGAGACGCTGTTTGATTTCTCATGCGAAAACGCCTTGGATGATGAGGCTACAAAAACTGTGGACAGAATTCTGCGAAATCATTTTGATTTCATTCTTATATGTGACCATTTTTACGACTTGGCTGACGAGAAGAAGGCTGACAAAATTGTTGACAAGGGGGCAGTTATCAAGATTAAGTCACCGATAACTGTCGTTGAAATGATTGAATCGGTTCGAGACGAGTTGGTGTTTTCGTTTTCAGTAGACTTTCCCGATCACCCCAACCTAGGAATCGACATAGCTTTGTCAGAAGAAATGGTTTATTTCGACAGTGGCAGAGATAGTTGTTGCATCGTTCCTTCGTCCGTGAGATATACTCTATCAGAATGCCTGAAGAACGCGGTCAGTGCGACTATGAAGCGAGCTGACGGAGTCTTCACCAAGCCCTTTGTCACGCTCTCGAGCAGCGATGGTCTCGCCATAAGAGTTGTGGACGACGGGGTTGGACTAGAAGAAAACAGCGGCAAAGATCTGTTCCAATTCGGCCATGTGGGGAAGATAAGGTACGACAGGCTCAATCATCAGACATCGTACGCTGCTGTGCGCGATCCTCTGCAGGGGATTGGAGTCGGTCTCCCCATCAGTAAGATATTAATGGAGCAGGCGGGGGGTGGGTTAACAGTTCAGAACCGCCCTGGAGGAGGGGGGGTAGAAGCGAAAATACTGCTGCAGCAGTATTGAAAAAGGTATTTTCGAATGAATGTCTTGAAGTCCGATTTTCGGATCAGACTCTTAGCGAGCCACGTTGGTCGTTCCTTTCCTCTCAGATAACACGAAGCAATATGCAGCAGGTACTGCAAAATATTGTGCATATAATGATAATGGCTTGAATACATCTAGACTAGACTAAAAAGACGATTTTGGCAAAACTACCTCCCTCAATCACAAGTGTTGCATCATACATCTATCTAGACTAGACTAAAAAGACGATTTTGGCAAAACTACCTCCCTAAACTTTACAGGAACATTACATTCCTCCCCCCTCGCTTACGCGACGGACCTAACAGCCGATGGCGATTCCGCCGTCAACATTAAACGTGTGGCCAGTGATATACTCGGCAGCAGGGTCGAGCGCGAGAAAACGCACCATTCCTGCGACTTCTTCAGGCTTTCCGAGCCTCTTGAGCGGGATTACATCGCACATTTTCTCGAGGTAGTCGTCGCTCAGCTCTTTCGTCATGTCGCTCTCAATGAACCCGGGACAAACTGCGTTGACGGTGACCCCTCTGGAGCAGAACTCCTTAGCGTTTGACATGGTCAATCCTAGCACCCCTCCTTTCGCTGCGGCGTAATTCGCCTGCCCCGGGTTGCCAAATTGCCCGACCACGCTGCTGATATTGATAATTCGCCCCTTCCTCTTTTTGCTCGCCACTTTAAAGAACGCCTGGGATGCGTAAAAAACGCCACTCAAGTTCACATCAATCACCGACTGCCACTGCTCAGGTTTCATTCGCAAGACCAGTCCATCCTTGGTGATCCCCGCATTGTTCACAATTACATCAACTGTACCGAATTTATCGACGGCGGTCTTCATCATATCTGCGATCTGCACGGGGTCGCTGCAGTCCGCCTGCACTGCAATGGCGTCGCCGCCCAGACTCTTAATTTCCTCGCACACTTCATTGCTGCAAAGTGAAACAAAAAACAAACAATTTTGAGTGTGGGTGAGTCATGTATGCACGTGTGGGAGATGAGCCACAAATTAGAATCGATCCCGACAATTCCGTTAGAGAATACAAAGCAGCGAAGCAAGTGACGTCCACGACGCTGCAAAGAATCCGACACTCACGCTGCTGCCTCGCTTCCTGCATAGTTCACAACAACACTTGATCCTGCCCGGCCAAGATCAAGGGCAATTGCACGCCCCAGACCGCGCGAAGCACCCGTCACGACGCACACCTCCGCCTCGAGGGAAGTTTGCGTTCGGGGGGGAAGGCGAGGAGCAAACGATGTCACATTGTCGAAGAACATGATTGCCATTGCGACAAAAAGGAATGACCGGACCATATTTCTTCCAAGAGAAATCTGTTACTATATATGCTGCAGAAAACGGTTTTTTTACTACAAAATACGCGAGTCAACAAAAGGGGGTGCCGATGATCACAAAATTGGTAGTGTATTTCAAAATCCCTATTTATACGCACCCATAACCATTTTTTTACTTTCGTTAATTCTTCCGAAGGTCCCCCATAGCTCCTCTCATCATCATTATACGCAGGATTTTCAACTTCTTAGCAGGTCGACAACCTTCTGAGTGTGTTTTCTCCTTTACAAAGAACTCTGCCAACGGCCCCTCTCTGACTCCCTTCTCTACCGCCTCGCCTCGTATACGGACCACGTTTGTGAGTACCTATACATCAGTGACTGAGAGCGGAAAGAGAAGAGGGACGAAAATGCACCTATTTCACTTTTTTCTCCTCCTCCCCTTGACTGCACATTCATTTTCATTCCCTTCCGGTTCGGTACCCCCTAAGGTGCCCCCCTCAACACCCTCAACACCCCCTGGAGCGCTGACTTCACAGAAAGACATTGACATGCGGTTGATGCTGGAATGTTGCTCTCTCCATGAGTCTTTTCTCTCCTCTCTCTCTTCCTCCCAACCCTACCACTCCCAGATTTACCCCTCCGCTCCTTCTGCCTCGATCCTTTACTCTCCGAAGGACGACAAGATCATTGGCTCGGGAATAACAACCTACACAAAAAGCTCCGTCTTGCATGCTCTGGAGTCCCTTCCTCTCACCGTAACGCCGCTGGCTGATTGGGTTGTGAGCTACAAGGAATCTTCTGCAAGGGACCTCCTTGAGGGCCTAACCCTCTATACCACCTTGGAGCCCTCTTCAGAGAAAGTTGGGACCGATCCTGCGATCACAGACCTCATATTGAAGTGCGGAATAAAGAGGGTTGTGATCGGCTCCCCCTCTCCGATTGAGGAGCGGAGCATGAGGGGAGCGTCTGCGCTGCACTCTGCTGGTGTCGATGTGAGCATTTGCGTCGGCGTGGACCATACCGACGAGATAATCGCCGGCTACGTCCAGAGGAGTTCGAACAGTCTCGCGCGCAAGGCCAGGAAATTCCAGCGTAGAACCTCGCGACCCCTCGGTTTGCTCCACTGCAGTGTCATCAAGTCGGAGGATCACCTGGCATTCGAGCGCAATGGCAACGCCTTCGGGAGGAGGTCGGGGGGGAAAATCCTTAGTGCGAGGAATTTCGGGACGTTCGAGCTCGCGCCACCTCCGAGGAGGGTCTGGGCGGAGGATGACGTGGATCCAGATTGGTTTGATCCCAGCCCTATCGAGGTGGAAGAGGACAGAGAGTTGGAGAAAGAGGTGAGAGAAAAAGGCGTCAGTTGCGCCACTTGTTTGTTGCTGTATTGTAAGGCTTGATCTCTCAGTTACCTCTCAATACCTCTTAATACTAACGCGCCGCTCACGCGTTGCGTAGCTCCTCCACTTCTACGACAACTCCGACGCCGTAGTTGTGACAGTCCCAGTCCGCTGGAGAGAGGACATCAACGAGCGTTTGGATGGCATCCGTTGGTTCGCCACAACCGGCAAGAATCTCCCCCCCGCCGTGGAGCGCATTGTCGTCCTCGACGCCACTGACCTCAAACACCTCCCGATTAAGAACGAATCTCGGGACAAGTTCTGGGGGGGAGTGGACGTGGAGAAGTTCTGGAGAGGGCCTGGGAGGACACCGACGAGAGTTATTCTACGGTTCGTTGGCGAGAAGCAAACGCGATGAGCGCAAAGCGACACAATATGTTGTTTGAGACCATTTTCGAGGTTATTTTGTATTTTATCGGCAGCAGCAGCATTGTCGTCTCTAACACACAGTATTTTGTCGTTTATTAGGAGAGGGAAGAATCTTGTCGCAGCGCAGGCTGCGAGTGAAAGCGCAACTGCTGCCGCCGCCGCAGCGGCTGCTGCACAGGCGGCAATGTTCAGCGCCGAGACAGGCGAGAGCGAAGAATACGCACAACTAGCCCTCGAGGTGCAGCAGAAGGCGACGGAGGCGCTCAATATCGTACACCAAGAGAGTGAGCGTGTCAGGAAGGTGAAGGAGTCACTCATTGAGATGGGCGTAAAGGTGGAGTTGCTATCTTCAAATGGCAACAAGCCAATCCACGTCATGGAACACCTGGGAAAGTTTTCTGGTGAGTCAAAAAAAAAACCCAAGCTGAGATAAAGCGATTGGGTCCTTCTATTTTCCTGACCAAACCCCTCCCCCCCCCGTCCGTTTTCTTAGCCCACGAAGTTGTCGTCTGGAGGGCTGCTTGTTGGGGACAGAGGGGAGTCGACGCGGTCTTGTCGGGCGCATTCCCGTATATCATCGCTCACATGGCAGTCAGCGCGGAGGGAGGCATCTTTTGGCAGACAATATTGGCAGAAAATGCGCTACAGGCAGCTTTGGGTCAGAGGAATAAAGTAATTTGCGAGAGCTCTAAGGACGTCGATCTTCAATTTTGCGGAGAAGATACCGCGGGAGAGTGCTCAATTGACTCGAGGCACTGCGTGCTTGAGGCTGATATCACCATTGTTGACAAGACAAATCGCAGGGCGAGGAAAGTGGCCAAGTTCAGGGTCCAGTCGGACTCCTTCGATACGAACTTCCACACAGAGGAGGCGCCGTGGATGTTTTAGTTAGTTCTGAAAATCATTTTGCAGGGGGGTATTGCAGTTAATTTGTTAGCTAAATTTCGTCGCTACATTTTCACTTCAAGCCCTACAACCTACAAACAAACATTTTCTTGCCTACGCCATCCCAGTCAGCTCATTCTCTTCTCCACCATCTCCACTTAATATATTCGATATAAGCTCCAAGACTCCTGCAACTACTTCCTCCTTTTTTCGGACCTCCTTTCTCTTCCTCTCCATATCGATTATTTTATACTTCGTCACAAAATTGTTCTTAGCAAGATCGTCTCGGACTTTCTCTACGTCCGTCGTTCCATGTGCAACCGGGGGGGGGGGCGAGGAGAGTGTTAGGGATCGCAATAACGACGCGCAACTTTCCCCCCTTCTCCAGATCATATCATATCTTACCGATTTCATCCAACTTTGAATTATTCTCATATTTACCGACCGAAGCCCTGCGAAATTTGGCGATTTCAGATGTTATGAAGGCCTCTTTCTCACAGCGATCAACGTGCTCTCTCTCCACAGCGTCAATATCCTCCTGAAACCCATGCAGCTGCAGCCTTACGTCTAACAGATCACTGCGCAGCGTGTCCTGGACCACCTGCAACTGAACGGTCGTTAATTTGGAGAGAGTTTTTTTTTGTGTAGATGTTTTCATTTTGGGCAGGGGAGAAAAGGGAGGATAGAAATGACATAAATCAAGGAAGAATCTTTCGTTTTGATTTCAGCAGAATCAAAGCCCCCCTTCTGTCTAATATTTATAATTTTCGCTAACGGGAAGGCTTCTTAGGAAAATGCGTGGGTGAAAAAGAAGAATATTTCTTTGCCAGGAGAAGGACACCAGCGGTAAAAGGCATAAATTACTCGTCTGAGACCCACCATATTGATTGAGAAACCGAGGAATCTTATTTCTGTGTCAACTGGCCACCATAATCTATCTACCTCTGGTTGAGAATTCAAGATGGCGGACATCTTTGACGAGCTTGCTGCCGCAGAGACGAATGAACGTAGGATGCACGAGCAGCACCAGACCCGCATCGATATGAAGCACTCACCCTCACCGAGCTCAAAAACTGCCGTCACCAACGACGATGGTGTCTGGGGCGAGATGGATGCCCGCACCCATGATGACGTTCGCCTTCACCTGGAGAAGTCAAATACCCACCCTTCTGTCAACGGCGTAACAAACACCGCCCCGTCACTGTCATCAACCACATCCCGAAAACAATCCGTCGCCACCAGAAATTTCAACAATAACTTGTCTGAGTTTGGAATCACACTTTCCAACTCTCAAACTCCACAAAACCAACAACAACATGGCCCCACACGAACTCCCTTCAACACCCCCCTCTTTTCCGCCAGCTCCGCTCCAACAAATTGCGAACCCGAGATGATGCAGCTCCAGAGTCTGCTGGAGAACGACCACCTCGTGAATCCTGAAGTGGTCCCTCCCAACGGGATTGATCACCCTTGTGATCAGACGAAACCTGACGGGGAGAAATATATTCTCCTTAACCCGCTGCCACATGAAAAGAAAGATGGTTACGCCGCTACGTCAAATTTGGACACGTTTACAACCGCGCTGTACCGATATTACTACTACAGGGGATTTACAAACATTGTCTCAATTGGTTGTGTCGAGTTTGTAATGTGTTGGGTGACGTTGAGTCTGAGCGTGTTCATTTTGGTTTGCGTCGATTGGGAGGCGATGAGAACTTGTCAGAGCGAAGATACCTGCAAGGCAACCTTGAGCGAGTATTTGGTTTCCTCTCCTTTTTCCCACTTTTCGATCTACAAGCTACTGGTGATCATCTACATTCTCCTCTTTACCATTTATGGATTTGGGGTCGGTCTCAAGTGCTGGGAGAGGGGTATGGAAGCGCGGGAAATGAAAGGAATATACGAGCGCGAGCTACGAGTCGATCGGAAAGAAATCTTGGGAGGAAGCTTGCAGTGGGACGACGTGGTTCTGAAGTTAATAAACCTCCAAAACTCGGGAGAGTACCGTGTTGCGATCCACGGGCAGACAATGACTGCTCTATCTATCGCCCAGCGTGTCACCCGCTACGAGAATTGGATAGTTGCGCTATTCGACCACGGCCTGCTGAATTTGAGGGTCCCAGGCCTGGATCTATTTTTGAATCCTCTTCGTAGTTTTAGCGAAGGAAGTGGTGTGGGAGGGGGTAGTAGTAGTGGTAGGTCCAGGAACGCCAACATCGACCCAAACATTCAGCCGACTTCGCCTACTAGTGTGCGGCCCGAATTCCTCAAGAAAACTACCAAGAAGCAATATTTTAGCAAATCCCTTGAATGGTCGATACATCTGTGCATCATAAGCCAGATGTACGACGAAAAATTTCTCGTCCGTCCATCCTTCTGTAATGACCCCGGAAAGCTTCGCCGCCGTTTCTTTACTGTCGGAGTCGCCCAGCTTGTGCTTCTCCCTTTCATGCTCCTGTTCATGGTCTTCCACTTCATCATGAACAACGCCTACGAAATTAGAACGCAGTCTGCAGCTAAGAAGAGTTATATGGGCAGGAGGCAATGGAGCAGTGTCGCAAAGTGGACCTTTCGGGAGTACAATGAGCTGCCTCATATGCTCGATCGCCGCTTGGCACCGTCCTATGAGCATGCCGAATCGTATTTGAAACTGTTCACTCAGAACGAGGTCGTGACAGCGATGGCGCGCATGGCTGGTTTCATCAGCGGGAGCCTGATTGCTGTTCTGTTCCTCTTCACTGCCATTGACGAGAGCATATTGCTTCACGTGAAAGTGGCAGACCAGAATTTGCTCTGGTACGTCGGTATTCTGGGTATAATTTTCGGGGCTTCCAAATCCCTTTTGCCGGACGAGAACCTGCACTCTACGACGCAGACAATCAATCTTGTCGAAGAGGCAGAGAGTGCCTTGATGACGGTGGCAAGTTTCACTCACTATTATCCGAGCAAATGGCGGAAGAAGGCTTTCCGAAGCGAGGTCAAGGCAGAATTCGAGTCCTTTTTCGTCTACAAGGTCCACGCTTTTTTCATGGAAATTGTCTCTGTAGTTTGCGCTCCTCTAGTGCTAATGGTCTCACTGCCTCCCTGCGCCGATCAGATTTGCGATTTCGTGAAGCGGAATACTATTGAGGTACCGGGGGTAGGAGACATCGTGGGATCATCCACCTTCGACCTAGAAAAATTCGGCAAGACCAAGAAGACTGAAGATTCGTTCTTAGGCTTCAAGAGAGCCCATAGTTCGTGGGCGCCAAACAACGCGGGGGGTGAGGAGCTAATCAACCGGATACGGAAGTGGAAGATGCTGGAGGAGCAAACCCGTCTTCAGATACTTGAGCGCGAGCGAGGTCTTAGGGAGGCTGCGAGATTTACCTCGGACCGACCTGGTCACCCTCAACAGCAGCAGCAGCAGCAGCAGCAGCAGCAGCAGCAGCAGCAGCAGCAGCAGCAGCAGCAGCAAGGACAATGGCAACAGCAACGACAAGATCAGCAACAGCAACGACAAGATCAGCAACAGCAACGACAAGATCAGCAACAGCAACGACAAGATCAGCAACAGCAGCAACATTACACTCCCCCCCGACTTTCCCACCCCCCCCACCTTTCGTTTCAGCAGCAGCAGTCGCAGTCGACGGGAGAGTCTATCTCACCGTCACACAGCATGGTGCGTCAAAATTCGCTCCTTTACGAGAATCCGAATCTATCGCAGGAGTTGAGGAACTTGGCAGACCAGATGACTGTGAGCAGTATGCAGGGAGTCATTAATGCAGTGGGAGGCATGAGCGGTATAGGGTCAATTGGAGGAGGGAGCAGTATAAGTAGTAGCGTTGGAGCCGGAATTCATCCGCCTCCACCTCCGCCGTCGGGAGGGTTGGATTCTGGGAATTACAGCAGCTTTCAGCTCAGTCCCACTACGAGCCCAACAAGAAAACAGGTAGAGCTTATGGATGATCAGGAGAGCGTGGAGATGTTCGGATTGATGGAGAGAAATAGAACAGAGGGAAAGATAAACGAGGAAGAATAGATGACGAATAGAGAGAAGATTTTGAGAGCAATTTTAATTTTTGAAGTTTGGTTTGTTCAGATAGTGCAAAAGGGCAGTAGTCATTCTCGATTACTGTTACCATTCCTGCTTTCCACATTCCCATATTCGCACAATCCGAACCACCAATCGATTCCGTTCACTTCGTGACGTCGCCCAACACTTTCGCCCCAACCAAACTCGCCGCTGGAACAACCAACCCCAAGACAGCTGCCAACAAGGTCTGGATCGCCTCAGCAGGAACACTGTCTCCTAGAGGGCTCTGTGTCGCTATGACAAAGGCCGCAGCAAAACTAGCCCCGGCACCCCCAATAAGAACAGTAGGAGGGGTCTGGACTAGAGCGGCAAGGATGGGGAGCAGGGAAGGGACAGTGGAGATTATGGTGGGGAGAAGGGGTAGCAACTCAGGGGAAGCAGACTCAACTAGGACGAGGACGTCGGGGTTCTTGCCAGCGGCGGCAAGAAGCGATTCGACGTTGCTCAGAGAGACGCCCGCGCGAGCTGCCTTAGAGAGGAGACCAGAGGCAGCAACCTTGGTGAGGAGACCCTCCTGGCTGGCTTTAGTCAGCACTTCCTTGACCACCAGGTTGTTGCCAGTATTGTCCACATTCGCCTCGAGGATGGCAGATCTCACTGTTAAAGGAATAGTCGGCACACTACGCGGAGTCCGAACGAAGGTGAAGGCACTACTTGTCGCCAGCAGGCAAAAGAAGACGGAAAATGGTCTCATGAGGTGGCGGTGGTGTCCAAACACAAGAAAGTAAGGTTAATTAGTTGCTTTTACGAAGGTGTCAACCTGCTACAAATTTCAGAATCCTTTGTCACAGAGAAAAGAGAAAAGGGGTGACCGTCCGTGATCTTTTAACATTGGATTTTTTGGGCTCGAAGGTCAAGAGGGGATTTTGGAATTGTTGGGGTTAGACCGCTTGCTGAGTTCACCCTACTCGCGCACGACCCGAGAAATGCGAGGTGCCCACTCGCGTTCTATCCGCAATGGAAAAAACAGGTCGTTGACGAAATTTCTCCTGACCCTTGTAGGTATCCTTACAGCGTGCACAATGTGGGTGAATATAAAATCTACGGTGAACTTTACACCACCCGGGGAGGGTGCGCATAGATCCGAAAGCAGTAACAGCGGCCTCTCATCGGGACCGCCCGTACCGTTGCCCCCACACGAACCAGAATCACTCTCGTTCAAGGCAAATGAAGAACCACCAGTTCAGGGAGATAATGGTATCGCTTACGCCATTTCAATCACCTCATGCCCGCACGCCCCCAAAGGGGAGTATTCCGAAATGTACCAGGGCGCCGCAGTACTAGCCCATTCGATTGAATTGGCGCAGGGGCAGTCTAAGAAGTACAAGAAATACAAACTTTATGCCATCATCCACGAGGATGCTGCCAACCAAGAGGGGGAATGCGTCGAGTGGGCGAAGGAGCTAGGATACGAGCCGATGATTGTTCCAACCCCGATAAATGTCGACGAGATTCAGCATGATAGTCTACGTCAGAAAATCCCCAATAACGGTTGCTGCGGAGAGAAAGAGCTCATAAAATTCTATGCATATACTTTGACCTCTCACTCTCTTGCCGTCCACCTGGACATAGACTACCTGGTGCTCCGGCCATTTGACGCGCTTTTCGACGGCATAGTCAACGGTGACGCGAAGGCATACTACACATTCGACTATAACATGCAACAGCCCGGAAAGCAGCCGGGCGTGCAGGGTGGATTTTTGGTTCTCAAGCCTGATAAAGATGCATTTGACGAGTTCAACAGGATCGTCTTAACGAAACCCTTCACCGCCTCGTCAGGCTGGGACAACTCAAGGGTAGGCGGATTTTACGGGGGAATGACATTCCAGGGACTCCTGCCTTACTTTTATGTCAAACTTCACCCGGACGACGGCATTGAGGTGGACCGTTGCTTGTACAACACCATGGTCGACAACCCTAGGACAAAGCCCAGCGAAAGATTCCCCGAGGGGCAGTGCAGGACGGGGGAGGATACCTGCAAGGACTGCAGGGTAACGGACATATCAGATATTTACAGCGCTCATTTTACAATCTGCCAGAAGCCTTGGCATTGCATGAACCACGAGCACATGAAACAACCTTATGCTCCTCTTTGCAGCGAGCTGCACAAAAAGTGGCACAAAACGAGGAGATTGTTGGAGGAGAAATGGGGAACGTACGACACCACAAAATACACGGGGAATAATCACGAGGGATTTTGTAGAGGGGGCGGGCAAAAGGGATACATCGACATTCCGAGGAGACGTTGGGTGGGAGGAGGAACGGAGTAGTAGATTTGGTTGTAATGTGGGCTTCGGCATTGAAGAGAAAAAGAAGAAGAAGAATAGGAAACGTGGAAAAATATTTGGTGGTAAGTTGTAACGATGGTTGATTTTTAGTTTAGAAAATTCTTGCATCCTTGCCGAGCCCTAGCCCTTTTTTGTTTATCTTATGCTATTAAACAAAAGCTGAAAACACGAAGATTTTTTCAACACACAAGTGCCAGGCGTCCTTTTAAGTATAAATTTGGCCTCCCTCGACGCTGGATCGCTACGTCGCCTAATTTCACAATTGTACGTAGCGTTTGAAAATTTGCCTTTTTTGTAGGGTACTGGAAGGCGCCCTTCAAATGGTCCATGGTCCCGGTGCTGCCGCTTGGGATTGTTCGGAAAAAATGAAGTTTTCATGAAGATCTTTCTCGAACAAAACTAACAACCTTTTTCTCGTATTTTTGAATAAATACTACATCATGGAGGAAGCACCGCCCCCAGATGGGGACGACACCGCGCCCAAGTCAGTTAAGTTCAATGCGCCTCCACTACTCTCGCAGGCTGTGGGTCGGCCTGATTTTGTTTCTCAGTCGTCTCGCACCATATCTTCAATGAGGGTCGAGAAGACACAAGATGTTTTTGACGCCGAGGACAGACCCGTTAGCGCTCCGCACTCTCGCCCACTTAGCCTGAAGATGAAACCGCCTCCTCCTGAAGAGAAACAGCAAACCCAACCAGAAAAGCACCGAACAACTTCTTTAGGAGACCAAGATAACTCAATTGGTAGTCGTGTGGCAAATACTGAGGAAACTGAGAAATTCGTAGTGAATAGCGCAATTACAGCGCTCAACGACATTGAGTCTGAGCTCGCAAAGCTCATACAGCCGCTTTTGGATAACAACTCCTACCAGGCAAAGAAGGGCAGGATCGACCAAGAGAATGTCCGTGCTTTTATTTCGTTGCACAAGGACCTCCCCACCGGCGCTATATTTTCCCTTGAGCAGCTTTCCGCCAATGGTCACGCTGAGCTCGTAATTAGCACTATCTTGCCGTGGCTTCCCGCATTTCTTGCGCACAAAGGCCTGTCAAACGTGAAGGCACTTGGGAGTGGACAGCCAACTTTTGACAGCTTTTGCCACAAGATTGGTGGTTATAGCACGACCAACGAGGCGATGGCCGAGCTCCTTGAGTGCATTGTTGAGATGGTCGGTCTCGAACTGCTTTTGATCATAACCTCTTACAAGGGAGGCCAGGGGATAACCGTCGATACTGCGAACCACATGTGCCAGGCCGTTTTCACCGGCATCAACCGCAAGGTGCACGACTCCAACCCCATTCTTTTCAAAGCTTTCGAGGAGAGTCGCGTCCCTCTTCTTAAGGCTATAATCGCGCAGGTTTGCCCCGATTATTCTTCCACGATCCTATCGATGTTTTTGAGCTACATGGATGGGAGGGGCCCGTCCGGAAAGCTCAGTGACGCCCAGAAGTTACAGCTAATCGGAGCCCTGGACCGGATGAGCTTCGACCTCGAGGACGCAGACACACTCCGCGAATTTAGCGCGTGGATTGACTTTGTGACGACCAACCTTAGCAACAGCGTATCGGCCGCCAAAAAGGCCTCTGACATTAACATGGAGTTTGCGCTCACGTACATCAGCAGTATCGACAACGTGATGCGAGGCTGCAACTTCGAAGAGAGCAAGATCACGGACCCCAAGAACGACAGGGAGAAGGCCGTGATGACAAAGATTGAGGCTCTCTTTGGCGAGATCAACCTGAGGTGGAGCCCGGCCAAGTCTCCCCACCCCACTCTAGGCCCCACTGCGAACCTTCTCATGGCAAATTTGTTGGTTCGATCGACGCTGAATTGTTATGGTGCGAACTTGGAGCTGTTCTTAACCAAGCGTATTCTCCCACTGTGCTACAAAGAGGCTTCGCGAGATAATGCACTTGCCTGCTTGTTGAGAGTGTTGAGGGGTCCTCGTTGGGCCGACCAGAATGCCAAGATCAGAATCAAGCTTCCTCGCGTTCCCTTCTGCAACGACGCGAAGCTCAAGCCCAAATTCGAGTACGGACAGAGGGGCGTCGACCACGAGTACAGTTGCATCATGCCCGAGTTTGCGGAGTACAAGGAGGCCCTCTTTCGACCCGACTCGTTGGTTTGGATTCAGCGGGCCCTCTTCGAAAAGAAGGTCGCAAAGAAGGTCAAGGATATGGCGTCGGTCGCCAACATTGCGTCGGAGATCATGTTGACCGTTTCGTCGAACTCCCTTTCGCCGTCGTTTATTCGGGGTTTGCTGTCTTACAAGGAACACAAGTACTTGGATTACTTTGCCGTGGGCGCTCGCACCGTGCGTGTCTGCCTTGACCCTGACAGCGGATTCTCTGAGCACGCAGCTAAAACGCGCTGCAACCGTATGCTGGACGGGATGACGGGGATCAAGAACGAACTTGGACGGCTCTTGTCCCAGAGCATCCCCGAGATTCTCCAAATGATCCTGAAGGATGTGGGAGTGACGTCCCTAGGCATTTCCACCACCCCCCTCTCGCCCCAGAACATCATCAAGGACGGAGAGGAAGTGGACGTGTATCGGTCGGCATCTCTGAAGCCGGCGGTGAACAATAAGTTACAGATCCTGCAGGAGATTAGCAACGCCCTTCCGTTCATAACATTCGGCGTCACGCAGTCTTTGATCAAGAACGGGGTCCACTTTCATAGCCACGCGCACGTTGCAATTGGTTTCGTTACGTCCCTGCAGCGTCTCATGAAGTTCAACCCCGACCTGAGGTCTGAGTTGATCAGTGAGCTCGTCATGAACTTGGTGACGATACCCATGGCAGATATTACCAGGACGACGACCTTGCTGACGATGATTTTAGATAACCTGAATTTGTGGACGAACTTCATCGAGAATGGCACCGACAACAGGAGTAAGCAGGACGCGGCCAAAGACTCCGAAGTCGTCGAGATGGACGAGTCGAGCTATCCCGAGTGGACCGCGAGGGTCGAGGCCGCCGCAATCGTCATGCTTGCACACCGCGGAGTGGAGATCCGGACCCTGGCTCTTCGGATCCTGAGGGCCGTTGGTGCACTGAGGAAGGCCCAGTTCAAGTTGATGGACGCCGTCAGATTTGCAAATAACGACACTTCGAAGGTCAGGAATTCCGGCTACTGCGCCTCCGAATTCTTGGACAAAGAGGGCGACGACATTGTCCAGCGTGCATTGTACCGTTATATGGTTGATTCAAGCGGTGGCGTCGAGGATCCCTTTGCAACCGCCTTTGCAGTGTCAGCCCCTCCCCTCGACAAGGTTTCTACCATGTCGAGCACCATCTGGAGCTACGCGCTCCCGGTGATAGCCCAGCGTGTTGTCCGTCGTGGCCATCCGAGCGTCATGGAAGAGACACGGAGGCAGATTTTCAGTCACCTTACCGACGGCGGCGTACGGAAAATCACTGAATCGAAGCACATCAACGACCAACCCTTGTTCTGTAGCCAAATTGAGCTGATACTTTCGCTCACAAACAACATCGGCAACGATACCTCGCTCCAGATCAATTTTGCCGGCGCCTCAGGGGGAGGAAAGTGGGCACTGGGTGCGTACGCGGATCCGCTTGAGAAGCTGGAGCAGTACTTATCGACGGTGTGGGACTTGACCTTGGAGAAGACCGACCCCCCTGAGGTTTGGGGGGACGCATTTGCCGCTGCGATGCGGGCTTCGTCCGGTGACGCAATCGGGTCCATCACTCGGAGTCTCTGGGTCTGGTACAGTAACAAAAAGGAGAAGGAGAAGAAGAACGTCGTGATGCTCGTCATAAGGCTGTTAAAGGTGTTGTCTGAGTGCGAGGGTTTTGTGGAGGCCCTGGTCAGCCAGCAAAAGTTGCTCGCTCTCTACGTCGAGATTACGAGCGACGTACTTTTCTTGGGAACTGGGGACTGGGGTAGCTATCCCAACTGTTCCAAGAGCACGTGCGTCCTTAACATTACCATCGTCATCGAAAAGGTTGCCACGGCTATCCTCAAGGCCAACTACAGTAACGTCGGGAAGGACGACGACTTTACGTTCCAGGTCAAGTGGTCCTTCGATCAGCGCAAGGCGCTCTACAAATGGCTTCGTTCCTCTCATACGTGGCCAACCGAGGCTCTGATGGAAGAGTGGGGGGGGCTAGGGATGCCGTTGGCCAAGAGCCGAGTCCGGCTCTCTAAGAAGGAGGAGAACGCCTGCTTCAAGTTCAGCTCGAGGGCAGTGAGCAAGATGGTTCAGATGGGTCCCGTACTTAGCGAAAGTGCAATTGAGCGGCTCGGACAAGAGTTGAATGGCTTGCAGGCCCCGTTTCATTTAAGTTGGTTCCTGAAGGCAGGCAGGGAGGAGGGATGCGAGTGCCTGCAGTGGCTGCTCTGTTACCACACGGGGGAGCTCAACAGCGCTTACATCAAGCGTGTCTACGACGGAACAAGGGAGGAAATGATTCCCATATTCAATGCCATCGCGGACAACTTAATACCGGCCTACAAAATCCCGAACCCCCCCACCACGTGTGTGACCGAAGACAGCCGAATTTACTACAAAAAGGTCGGCCGCTGGGGCGTTATGCGAGACCTCGGAGAGCTCTTCAGCAGGGAGAACGATTACATCGAAGATTCAGCTCTCTTTGATGCGAAGGTTTTTAGCGAGAAGGGTTTCAGTCAGGGTGACGCTACGCTCATTGGGGAGCTCGAGCTCATTTTCATGACGATGCAGGCGCTCCGAGATCCCGACGTTGTCATCCGGAGTAGATCCTTCCTCATGATGCGTCTCGTCGTCTTGAATTTGATGGACAATTGCATCCGCACGGCGCGGGCGAACGAAGAGGAGCTTGGCCTGCTTGCTGCCGCCAAGCGAGATTTCAGTGACCTCACTGCCAAGTACCACATGCTGTTCAGCAGCGATAGCTCCGCGACCCTGGACGACGAGGCCCTGGAGCTAGTGAGCCAGGTCGCTCGCTGCCTCGATACTGCCAAGCTGGTCTGGGAGTTCTTCGATGCCGTATTTGCGGCGCCTGAGCCCCGCGTCGAATTTGGCGGCTATGACTGGACGAGCGTCTTGCTTGGACCTTTTTGCGGTCTCATTGATCTGACCGAGGACGGTGCCGACAGCCTGAGCGAGCAGGGCGAAATCTTCGTAAAGAATTTATTCGGGTTATCGTGCCAGATTCCGAAGGAATACAGCAGCAGGTGTACGAAGATGTGGGTGCCGCTGATGCGGATCGACGATAACGTGAAAATCAACCAGGCAGTCGCCCACCCGAATGTCCACGCCATTGTGTCTTTCCTCCTTTACGTCACTGCAAAGAGCGGCGAGAGCATGCACGTGTGCCAGCAGATTGCGCTCGAGACCTACAAGGCCTACCCCGAGAACACTGCGAGTTGGTTCACATTTCCTCTCACTTTCGAGATGCAGCACGGCGAAAGCTCCAAGGTTTACGACGACCAAGACCGAGCTCTGCAGGCGACGTCTGTGATAATTTTGCTGAGCGGATTATGTCGCGTGGATATTCGGCCGCTCTTGCCCTTTTTGCCCTCCATAATTAGTTTCTGCGTGCTGAAGTACCCCTCAGCGACCAGATTTGTCGACAACGGCGACGAGGCGGAGGCAAGTCGCGGGGTAGCGAGTGTTCAGTACGCCAACATACCAGTGTTGCTTTTCAATCTGCTGAGCGGCCTGCAACCGCTCGCGCTGAAGAAGACACGCCCGAACCCACCCAATGACATAGCGGAAAAAACGAACAGCCTCATTGCCATGCTCAAGGCGGGAAAAGAGGCGAAGCACCTCGTTCTGGATTGGGGGAGCAGCATCAGCAATCTCAGCAAGCCCGGGATTGACATGCCCGAGATTGGCAACCTGTGGGAGGCTCGCAGCTTCGGAGGTGTCTGTCCGCGGGCATTCATGCTCGAGCTAATCGAATGCTTCGCATGCGGGCTTGCGGATTTGAACAGCAAGATCGGGCAGGAGTGCCTGAACTGGGCGCTACACTGCCGCGACAGTTATACCTCAACACTAAAAGCGCACGTCCTGTATCAAGTGACTGGCAAACCTGCGGGCATCGGGACCTTGCACGCGTTGACGAAAGAGGCCGCCTATTTGTTTGCCGAGCTAGAGAAGGTTCAGACCGCGTCTAGCAAGGGCGTAGTCGGCGTGGGAAAAAGCAGCAGCACAGCTCAATTCCAGCTCACGAACCGCACTATGGCATGCCTCAACAGCATCGAAAAGCTGCTGGCTATACTTGGCACGCGTGTCGAAGTCACTTCTGTTGCCCCCTCGACTATCTATCTGAGCCTCACGCTGCTAAAGTCTGCCAACTCCGGGTACGATCTGCGCTTCTTCTTCTACGGATTGCGCATTATTTCCCAGCTGCTCGGAGACGGCGGAAAGAATGTACTTCCTTTCATCGCCAACTGCGAGAAGACGAAGGAAGAATACGCCGGCTCCTGGTCTCCTGGATTTAACGGCATTGTGCCGCTGTTGATGCCCGGACTTTTGTGCAAAGACGAAGGAATCAGCTCAAGCACGCGCGTATGCCTGCAAATGTTCCTCTCCGGCGGCGCTAGCGGGCCCGTTCTCGACGAGAGCGAAGATATTCGATTCTGCAGGGTGGTAATCGGCCTGATGCCGTACCTAATCTCTCACGGTGGCAACCCGCCCACTGCCCTTTCGGTAGCCCTGGTTCGCTCTCTGACTAGTGACGTTAGTAAGAAGCTCGGCCTGGGCGTCCCGCTGGAGAAATACCTCGCCGGAGTCAGCACGGAGAACTTTTATGAGATGATTGCGGGCTGGTTGATACGCGACATGAACTTGAGTTCGTTCGTCGGCATCCTCGGGGACGCTTTCGATGTTGCGGTGCGCTACGGCGACAAATTTATCATCGCTAGCATGCTCCATCTATCGGCGCTCATCATTCGGGCCGGGAAGTGCGACGATTCCATCTGCTCGAAAATATCTAATATCCTCACCTATGCCACCAACGCGACCTTTTTCAAGATGGGAACGACACCGGGAAGCATCACGAAAGCGGGCCACGAGGTAATGCAAGCAGCCGCGAGCGGCATAAGCGTGACAGCAAGCGGTAACATAGAGAGGTTGCACGTGAAGGAAAATTACAAGGGTTTCGAGGGCGACGGCAACACCATCACGGTCAGTAGCATGATCGGGTCAATTGCCCATGCCCAAACCGAAAAAGAAGGCCAGGGAGGAAAGAAAGCTCGGATGCCAGCGCCGCCGGCAAAAGCAGCACCAAAAGCAATCGTTACTCCAATAGAACCCATCTTTAATAATTTCATTCTGGCATTAGATTTACCTAAAGCGCCAGATACTTTTGTTTGTGCTCCGAATGTGTCTTCAATTGAGTTTTTTACTTCATCGGTA
>ERZ651776.1860-NODE-1860-length-24333-cov-6.336082_pt1 | contig 24333 bp, 53 predicted proteins | sample MGYA00514761_ERZ651776 | MGnify/ENA metagenome assembly ERZ651776 | reverse complement strand
ACAGTCTTTGTCCTACCCCATATGCTAAAATAATATTATGAAAAACAACGAAATAAACCACTCCGCTCCTTCCACCACCGAAACCCTGCCTTTTACGGAGGCTTACGACAAGTGGGTCGAGCGTAACGAGGCCGACTATGGTGATGTGCGCGAAGCTATAATAGAGCTGAGACACTGGGAGGAACTCGCAAGCTGCTTTAATTAATGCGCTTTTTTTAGGGGTGGGACGGCAAATGTCCTACCCCACCTGATACAATAATACCAACAACAACACTAGAAATATATTATGAATAAAATCGAAAACCAAAAATTCACCTTCATCTATCAATCTGAAAACGGAAAGATTGACACCTATGTCACTTCCGCACCGATTGAAAATCACCGTTATCACTTCATTGCTTATAAGTATAAGCAGGAAGGGCAGGTGTCTGGCACTCGCAGATTCAACAAGGCGAATCTCCTGTCGCATATTCACTGTAATAATACTGGGGAAAATATCCCGATTCCGCGCTGGTAATGTCAAGAATAAAATTCTTGATGGGGGCTTCGGCCCCCTTAAAATTAATATAAATCTTTGGTAAGCAACGACTTACCGCCTCCCCCCGAAGGGCGGGCCGCGTAAGCGGTTCATCATCAAAAGTTTACAGAAAGTTTTTATCAACATAAACTGTTGATAGGCATAGCCTTACGGAGGCCGGATATTTTACTACAGGCACCCCCTTCTTGTCAAGCTTATTATTTTCCTACATAAATCGTTTAAAATCAACAGGTTACCAAGGCCGGGGATTTTACCATAAACCCTCTTGATTTGTCAAGTTTATTAAAACTTTTCTTTTTTTTTAAAAATAATTGTATTTTATTCTTGTTTTATCTATATAGGTATTTTAATATACATTTATGGAAGATAAGTTAGAATTAAGAGTCAACGGGGAAAAAAGGCTTACTTTTGGCCCTCGCGTGTGCGACTACAAATGGGCCGTGGAAATAGCCCGCAAAATAAATGGCGCGACAATCCACCAAGGCAGCGCAAAAATTTGGCCTGAAGAAAAATCATATCTTGATGCTCGCGGTTGGGTAATATGAAAAAATAAATTTGACAAAATAGTATTTTTAAACTAAACTTCTTAACGTAGACAATAACCTCATAAAACAGAAAGAAATAAACATATGTTAAAACTAATCCGCAACGAATCCGACCTCGACAACAAAGTTTTTTTCCCTGTCGGGATTGAAACAGGCTCAACTATCATCAGACGCGATGGTTCACAAACTACATCGGGACTTTTTGAAGTTTACAACAAGATCAACAATAAAACTTTTTACTGGGGTTCTGATAGATACGGTTTATTGAAGCATGAAGATTTTCTTGGTAAGATTGAAAGAAACCTTGCAAAACGAGGATATGACGATTTTGCTTGGGGTCCAGATATAACCAAGGAAGAAAAGAATGAGATTCCACATCGTGAAATTTTCACAGATGTAGACGGTGGACAAATAAGAGCAAGATACTTCATCCCTACCAAAGAGAACGTAGGCAACGGAAGAAAAGATGAAATCGGGATTTGTCTTGACACAGCAAACAGTATCAACGGTAAAAAGAATGAGTCAATGCAGATGGGCGCGTATCGTTTTGTATGTTCAAATGGTATGATCGGATTTAATAATTCTGTCAGTTTCTCAAAGAAACACACTGGTGGAAACTTTGGCGAAGATTTCGATAATTTAATCATTGATCAGCAATTTGACGCATTATGGGAAGATTACGGTAAAGACCTTGAGATCTATCGAAATATGGATTCTCAAGTTATCACCAAAGCTCAACTCGAAAGTATCATCAAAAGTTTACCTGTTGGTAATCCTGAGAAGCAGCGCAAAAATAATCACTTCGACGGGATCAGGGATCGATTCTGGGTTTCAGAGTTCGATACAGATCGTCGAGATCGTTCTGAACATACTTTGTGGGATCTCTACAACGCAACAACAGAACATATCACCCACACTGTTGAACAAGAAAACGGCAAAATTGATCTCGCCCATCGCTTGCAACAAAAGGTGACACCGTTCTTTAAAGATCTCTCAAATGGCTTAAGGGAACAAAAGCCACTAGCGGAACTTCTCGCCTAAAAAGCAGTAAAAAGTCAAGCATAAAAGTCACCCGGAAGGGTGGCTTTTTTTGTATAGTTTTAAAGTATAGTTTTAAAGTATAGTTTTAACCTACAATTATATGTATATAATAATATATAGTTATACTCTTAATGCATGTATAATTATATCTCAAAATATCTGTTAATATAAAATGTATGAGTTTACGTAAGTCGTTGGTAGAGAGCTACTTACAATAACCAAATTATGTTGTAAGTCGTTGATAACGAGGGGTTTACGGCCTCCCCCGAAGGGGAACGGCGTAAGTCGTTCAATATCAAGGGTTTACACAATAATTTGACTAATGTAAACCGTTGATTATCAAGCACTTATACTTATATACTTTATAATTATAGTGCTGTTTCTATAATTTTAAAAAATTATATAAGATTATATTATTAAGATATATAGTTATATGTTATTATAGTATATTTCGCTCACAATTATTTATATGTTATTATATAGTATTTCGTTCACAATTATATAATAGTCCTATTAAGGGTTATTTAGCCCACAATTGCACACTTTTAGTATTAAGTGTTATTTAGGTCACAATCAGACACTTTTAGGCACAAAAAAAAGCCCTATATTAAATAGGGCTTGATTACTATTTGATGTATATTAGTTCAGCTACCAACAGGCTTATAATCTATTTTAGAATGAACTATTCTTCTTTTCTCCCATTCCTCTTCTAATACTTTGCATCGAGCTTTAGCTTCATCTAAAGAGTCGTATTCTTCGTTTTCGTCTATGTCAATATACCATTTACCTTCTTTAAATTTTGGTATATTAGGCTCATATCTGCCACCATCCTCAATACATTCTGAGATGCTATATCTTCCAACCTCCACTTCTTCTCCCCAATTTGGCAAACCCCATTCTTCTAGTATTATTTTTTCTCCGTTTTGAATAGTAAAAACTTCCCCGAAACCTTGCTCTTCTTCCCATTCAAATTCAATCAATTCGTTTGGGAACTTTTTACTTAACGCTTCTATGAAACCCTCTGGATAACTCCATGCTGTTCTGAAATGAATAATTCCTTCACCATATGTGAATAGAGTGTCTCCGCTTCCAATGACATAGGAGTATGGTTCATCAGAGACTCCATTCCATTTAGTTCCCCAATTCTCGCACGACCAATCATACCAGTTGTTGCTGCCATATTTCTCTATTAAATTTTTTGAAGCATCTTTTTTTTCTTGAGTGTCATCTCTGTTAGGACTAACTGTGCCTTTTAATTCTTTAGGCATGGGAATGACCGTGTTAAAGTCGATCTCTCCTTCTTCATTGACGATTTGTTTTAGCACCTCATCAGATGCATTAAGTATATTATAACTCCAGTTTGGCATATTATTTCCTTATTTGAAGGGCTGGTATTGACGGATTGGTGAATCTTGATCTGAATGTTCACATTCTACACTGTATGTGAGACCATTCGCTTCCATTGCTCGACCAAAGATTGTCCAGTCACAATCTTCTTCGAGATACGCGTATGAGCCTCTCTTGTATGAATATCCAGATATTTTGTCTGTGACATTGATTTTTTCTAGCAAGTTGATTGGCACTTGGAGCCAACCGTGACCGGGATCTGTTTTAGCAAGTAGTTTCATATGTCCAAATAATTTAAGTTATTTATGAAAAAATATCAATCTTTTTTTTAATTTTCTTTTGGCAACTGTTTACCGAATTTCATTTGCCTTATCCATGGTTCAGCGAGTTTCTTTAATGCGTTCCTATTTACTTTTTGACCTTTTGTGTTAACGGTTTGATTGCAGAAGTATTCGTAACCTTTTGCCCATTCATCATAAACTCCCCTAGAGATAACTCCAAAAGAATCTTCTTTAACCCCTGATGTAACACTTGCTTCTACCATTGATACTCTTTTATTAATAGGTTTCCAATATTTTGATTTTGGATTTAAATTAGCTTTTTTTAATTTTTTAATTTCTTGCTTTGCTCTTTGGAGAACAGAAGCCATGCCTAATCCAGTATCTGATATGTTTGTCTCTGATGGTTTCATATTAATTATTTTAATTTATGTCCAAGATGGTTGTTCTTCTGTTATTATCCCCAATCCTTGCTTACCTCTTTGGAATTCACTAGCTCGACGATTAAATGCTGCGATTATGTGAGTTCCATAATCATTGTCGTTATCTATTGTGTCGAATTGTATTTTATGAATATCTAATCCCAATTCATAACATGTCATTCCTACGTATGTAATTGGATTGTACCATATTTTATTGGTTTTTTCCAACCAATCTTTCCCTGCCGATTTCGCTTTATCTAAAGTACTGTAAAAAGCAAAGAAGTTTTCTTCCTTTTCATTAACTTTTAATGCATATATATATTCCATAATATTAAACTTTCGCAAATGTTTTCCAGATTTCAAAGTCTGCTTGTGCCAATGTTCTTTCAGGGTATTCTTGTTTCATCGCCTGAATCGCTTCGTATTCCCATAGCGCATATCGAGATTCGCTTGTCGGTGTAGATTTAGGGACGCTCCTCCAATTGCCCAGCAAATTGTTTAACCATTTAAGAACATGAGTATCTAATACCGCATATTCTGCGTTCTTCCTAGTATTAAGCAAGAAAAATCGTGCAGTTTTATTACCAACTCCATGACAAGCTAAAAGATCATCTAATGTGCAAGTTTCGACATTTAAATTAATAATATCTCTTAATGCTTTTTCTATTCTTGTATATTGACCTATTTTTAATGATTTTAATTTTTGAGTAAGAGTATTATGATCAATATAATGTTTAATTAAATCAAATGGCGTTTCTTCTCCCCATGTAAATTCAAGTAGTCTCCATGTCTTTTCAACTGCCATTTTTGCATTACGACCTGCGACAATAACACTGAATATTAAAAAATATTCTTTTTCGTATTTATCACTGCAATGAGTGGGCAAATGTTTAGTAAAATCAAATCTTCTCATAACTAATATCTTTTAAATTAATAATAGTATTTTCTTGAACTATCAGTATCGTCAAACAATTCATTCACAGTTTTACCATTGCTGGTTTGTGTTGACAAGGTATTTATCCCTGCTTTACATCCCTTTGGGACACGATCTTTCTCTAACCACCTAAAACCTTGATATGCTCCCCTATTCATTAACCATTTTTCTAGGAGCATACCTAGCAGGTTTCTTTCTTTTTCTGAGGTATATTCTGCGGAGAGTTGTTCGTTGATATCCATTTTGATATCTGCCAATCTAATTGTTTTTCTCATGTCCAATAATTTTGAAACACTTTTTGATTTGCGTCAATAATAAAGCTATTTAATTTTCACAGATATCTATCAGGTGGAGCATCTGGTCGTTATCAATCCAAGACAATTCAAAATCTCTTACTAAAACTTTAAATGTTAATGTCCTGAATCCCCTTAGATAGCATATTGCCCATGGAGCATCACCATCCATGCACATAACTGTATAGACATTGTTATGATCATCCGCAGCAAATAAAGTTCCTCTTTCTTGGCAACTTACCCAATCAGAAAATTGTTCTTCATTTTCAAAAAACACTTTTTGGTCGTCGTCTTCAACAGGTCTGTGTATTAGTTTTTTCATAATTTTTTATTTTATCTCGTTTTCTGTTATTTCCCACCCCATATAATTAGGGCGGCAATTTCTCGCATCAGTGTCTAATAGTATCTTGTTGAATTTTTCTTCTGCTTCTTCATGACTGCTCGCTTCAATAGTTTGCTCTTTGACGTATATAATAGTATATTCACCAGTTAGTGTATATTTTTTCATATTAATCTTTCGCCCGCCCACCTACAAACAAATCAAAACCATTGTCTTGTATGTCGTCTATCATGTTAAGTAATCCATCCAAACTTTCAATCCAAGTTTCCGTATGCGACTCAGGATGATCTTTCAAAGATATCTCAAGGAAGCTAATAATATCAATCAAATCATTTTTTTGTTGAGATAACAATTCTGTATCAATGTTTTTCATATTACCCTTTTTCTATCTTATCTTGTATATAGTCTATCATGTGAAGTAACCCATCTAGGCTTTTAATTTTTTTAGAGCTTTCCTTGTGGTCCGCAATAATATCTAATAGATCACGTTTTTGTTGAGAAAGTAATTCCATGTCAATATTTTCTAAAACAACTGTTTTTCTGCTCATAACTTTTTAGGGATAACAATAATGTTTATTTTGTCTTTAGCGATTAAAAGCAATATTTTCTCATTTACTTCGCTTTCTGTCAACCCTGTTTTTTTAAGGATGACTGTCATTTTATGATGATCATAATAAACTTGACCATTGAAATCATAACCAATCAATGCTTTATCAAACATTTTGTCGGCAAACTTTGTGGTATCATCTGCCATATAGGTTTCAATATACTCTCTCATATTTCTTCCTCCCATACTTGATGTTCAATAATTTCTGAATCAATGATTTTAGGATGTTTAATATTATAATCTAAATCTTCGACCACTTCTAGACAATCGGCAGTGTCTTCAACTTGCACTGCTATCGTAAGGTAAATAGTTTTAAAGTTTCTAGTCATTTGAAAAATATCCTTTGTAACCTTTTTTAATGAGTTCTACTTTAAATCTCGCAAAAGAATCTTGAAGTTGATAAAATGTTCTATTAAGACTTTCATCTTTACTTTTTCTAATTTGAGTCTCCCATTCTGCAAAAATAGAATCAACTGCGGATTCCCCATCTTTAAAATAATCTTTTTTCATAGTTCTTTATAAGTTGCTATTGTAAGTCTGTCTTTCGGTGGGTTTCCAATGGTCGGCTTCATAATCATCCTCTGTGATCATTGGGCCTCCTAATGTGCGTCTGGCGTAAGGATCAGTTTTAGCTTTTAACCTTGCTGCATCTAAAGAATTAAAAATTAAATCTTCATCCTGTTCAATATAATATTTATCACCATCTTTATAAATGTAATAATTACAAAAATACTCCATCTCTTTCATAATAGTTTTTCTATTTTAAGTTTTTCCATAAAATCATCCTTATACATGTTTGCCATATCATTATCAATGCTGCGATTCAATTTATCGTTTAACTCACTAAATAAACCAATTAATTCTTCAACATCATCTAAATCCTCCAACCAATCATAATATATATCTTTTGGGTTAAGCATTAATGCTCGCCATGCGATTTCATCAATGAGGGATTCGTTCTTCATTTTTCTATGGAATTCTTCTGGATTCATAATTACCACCAATTAGAATAAAACACATCAAAACCATCTTCAATGATTTTCTTAGCTTTTTTAATAAACTCTAAATCACATTCCTTTTGACTTTCTATTTCCGAAGGCCAATCGCTATATGATATTTCGCCCATAAAAACCAAACCTTCAAGTTCGTCCAAATCCTCTAGATTTAATTTCATCCAACAGCAATTGAACATGCCATCGTTACCCTTCCCCCCCTTCTTCCAATACAGGTCTGTCATCCAATCATCTAGCTCATAATGTTTGCGCCAAGTACTAATCTCTTCAAAACCACTATCAGGGTTTTCATCAAGACCATTTGTTTTTTTATTATATGGAACTTCTTCATTGATAATTCCACGTTTTATCCTGTATGCCATTTGATCTAATCCCATATCAGTCTCCTATTTGTTTATGAATAATATCTTCCTAATACAACTTGAGCAGTATCTTCACAATACTTAATTAATATTCCAGAAAAGAATGTTTCTGATAAATACCCATGCCAACCCTTGAAAGAGGAATTATCTTCTACTCTCATAAAATCAGCAAGAGAATAAACATAATTTTTATATTTAATAAAAGTGTCTCCCTCCTGCTCTGCTCGTTGCCGATCTTTTTCATCGTAACAAGTGTCTTCCCAATCTTTCTCTGAGAGTTCATAAGGATACAATAAATCCCTTGGAACATTATTAGTAATAATTTCTAAATTCATTCTGAATCCTTTAAGTCAACATACTGTTCAACACATTCACCATCTTTGTATGAGCTTATTTCAATGTATTTGTCTGCCACTCTTGCCATCTTCAGTAATTCTTCTTTGGCGATTTTAGTTGACTGGAAAGAGGCGTGAGGGTTTTTAATGATATCTATCATTACTGGTGCGAGTGATTCCCATGTGGGGGTAATGTCTATTGTCTTGAGTTTTTTCATATTATTTTTTCTTTGGCATACTGAATACTATCGCTAAGTAAATCGAAACAATGATTAACATTTCCATCATTGATATTTTCATTACATATATTCTCGCATATTTTTTTTAAAAAACAAGAAAAAAATTAAAAAAAAGGGGGGAAAATTTCCCCCCCTTCGACCTTACCAATTCGCGCCTCTCAGTAACGATTTTCCGACTGGAGTAATTATTCGCTTAACATCTATCTTCATTAACCCTTTCTTCAAAAGGTAAACTTCATGATCACGTTGAAGGGCTGTTCTACTGAGTCCAGTTTTAGCACTCAACTCTTGAAGAGAGCAACTCCCGTGTTCTTTTAGAATGTCAAGAATATTCTTTTCAGTCTCGCTTATTCCCAGAGGATTAATACCTAATATGTCAATAAAAGAATCGAATTGTTTTTTACCGAAATAATTGATATGATCTGTATCGCAAAAGTCTCCTAGATCTCTAGCTAACTTAATTGATGACCTAGCGTTTCCGCGAGTGGTTGATGCTAGTTTGTCAAGATAATTTGAATCAAATTTGATCTCTTTGCAAAAAGATGATATAATCTTTGCTAGATCCTGACGAGTGTATTCTTCAAAGTCTGCGCTAGTTAAGCGATCCTTAAAAGGTGGAAACAACTTATCAGATTCCGTAGTAGCAAACAGAAAAGTTTGTTTAGTAAAATCAAAAGGAAAAACATTCTCTCGAAATTGAAACTCCCGCTGATTAGATTTTTCTGTATTAAAAATAGTAAGGAAAGCATTCGTCAAATCTTGAGGTAACTCATGTGCTTCGTCTAGAAACACTGTCACCTCATTATCCATAATTATTGGTATAAAGATTTGAGTGAAAAAATTCTCTACATTTTTTAAACTACCACAATTTAATTCTATCGCATTTCTTTTGCTACCATCTTTATTTTTAAGCTGGCGAACAAAACTTCTTGCAAACTCTGTTTTACCTATACCCTTTTGACCATTAAACAATAGAAAAGGGCAAGTATTTTTAGCATTATAAACTTTTAAATAATAATTAAGTTTCTTTTTTATTTTTTCCTGTCCTACTAAATGATCGAATGACATAATTAGTTTATTGTTTTATATGTAATAACTTCCTCGTTATCGTTTGTTTCATTAGTTTTAGTCTCTACTTTTTCAGTCTGGACTTTAACTTTCTGCTCTACCTCTGGAATAGGCATTCCAGCCAAAGTCATGGCTGCATTATATTTGTCTGCCCATTTCCTGCTGATAGTGATTTTTGCTTCAGGATAATTGGAGAACACTTTATTAAGGTTTTCCAAAGATACTGTTACCAACGTTCTGTTTCCTTCGTATTGAATCATACGGAAACAACATAGCATACCTAATCAGCGTTTCAAGATTTATTTTTGTTTTTTTCTTTTTTATTTTTTTGATTTTGGTGTTGACTCCTGTTCAGAATATGAGAGAATCTTGTCGTTCAGGGGTGAAAGGTCATCGAGTGATGAAAACTTTAAAACTAAAATAAACCTGAAAAATTATAATATAGAAAGAAAAAAAGCGTTACCCAATAAAATTGGAGGAGGGATGTGCGTCCCTCCTTCTTTTAAACTTACCGAATTCGACCGAAAATAAATCGGTTTTTTTACTTGAAATACTAGGTCTGCCTCATATAATAGATACACATTATGAAAATCGATAATGCATTGAATAAAACTAGGGGTCGTTTCGCGACCATTGAAACATCGCACCGTGGAACTTTTAGTGCTAAACTTGTGCCAGATTCGATCACTGCACAATATGTAACATTAAATGTTCCATCTAAAAACTTAACAATGAAAGTCTCAAAAGATAAGATTACAAAAATTAGATGCGGCAAAACCCGCTACACTAAACGATAACTTTTAATATGATATGATTTAATTCAAGAAGCCATTATTTTTAATAATAATTCAGGATCTCATTAAACATTTCTTTATATAAGCCGTTTCTTTTTAATTTTACTTTTCATATTGAGGCCCATCTCTTCGGAGGTGGGTTTTTTTATATTATATTAAGGAAAATCGCGCTCATAAATAGCCCTTTTTTATATTAACTATATTAAGCGTTTTTTCGTTCACAAATACAATTTTTATATATTAAGCAATTTTTCGTTCATAAATATGTGTTTTTTATGTATACTATATTATTATGGGAAAAAAAATTAGTTTTAAAAACTTTGAGGGACAAGAATATGAAATAAACTTAAGAAAGCCGCGAAAAGAACTAGAGGCAGATGGCCTCTGCTACCCGCCAAAAGATAACGCTAAATCTAAAATCCTAGTCAATCCTCATTTAAAAAAAGAAAAAATAAAAGAAATAATATTGCATGAAATGCTGCATGCATTCTTCTGGGAGCTGCCCGAATATAAAATTAACTATTTGGCCAAAACTGCTTCACAAATAATAAAAAAACTAACTTAGTATATTAAGTAATATTTCGCTCATAAATAATACTATTTTAATGTTTCATCTAATCTAACTTTTGCTATACTTAAATCTATTTCAAACCATTCATTCCTCTTGCTAAGAGCAAAATAATGCATAGCTTCATGTATTTGTTTCTCTGCCGCCTTGCAATCTTCATGGAAAATGTAATGCTCGACTTTATAATTTCGATGAGGACTAGAAGTCTGGTATGTCCGCAGCCTCTTTTCTATGTCTTGCGTAATACCCACCTTGTAATAACCTTTAAAAGCATTATTACTTATTATGTATACATAACCTGATGTTTCTTTCATTATATTAAGTAAAAAATCGCTCACAAATAACGTTTTTTTGAAAAGTGGGGAGTTTTTGCCGCAAAATTTGTATTTACCCCCTATAAAAATATATGTTTTTGCCAAAAGTGTCAGCGAATCCCAGTTTCGCGCCATTTTGATTATATTATATTAAGTGTTTTTTAGCTCATAAATGCCGCTTTTTATATATTTTATTATATTTGGTATAAATTAGTTCACTTTTTATCAATATCTATATCATATTCTTCTATATATACTTTTGGATTATTTTGAACTTGTTTCATTACTTCTATTAATACTCTATCTTCTTGAGTGTGGGGGTCAAAAGCAGACTCATTCTCGAAGATCCTGTCGATGACCTTCAGGTCATCATCACCTATACGTATTGTAACTGTATTCATATGCTATATATAATACATGATATTATTACTAATTATAGTTGTTTTTTGCTGTTTTTTGCATATATATAGGGGAAATATACATAAAATGAACATAAACTAACAAAAAAATGTACATAAAATTTTATGATTTAAAAATATGTTTTTTGTATATATTTTTTTAAAAAAGGTGCGTAATATACTAATCACACAATTCTAAACTTATTAATGTATTCTTTATATTGTTTATATGTATTATGTATATTGATGTTATATAGTATAAAGGTATTAGAAAGGTTGTTAAAGGGGGAAAAAGGGGTTTCTGGGATACTTTAAGGGAAAACTGGGAAAAAGGATAAAGGAGAAAAAGAAAAGGCCCCTAGAGGGAAATCTAGGGGCTGAATGCTGATAATTGATGGAGACTTGAATTACATTTAAGTAATGGCTAGCTGAATCAATTATTGTTTATTTTATTAACATAACATGTAATGATAAGTTGAATTACATTTAAGTAATGAATCAATGAATTACATTATTATATTTTTTAAAGTTTGGGTTATGGCGTTAGGGTAATGAGAAGGTGAATTACATTTAAGTAATGGCCGCCTGAATTACCTCTAGCGCCGTGTTTAAAGTTAAGTAATAAGTGTATGAATTACATTTAAGTAATGACAGGTTGAATTATTTAACATTTTAATTTATTTTTCTGTGATAATAAGAACTTGAATTACATTTAAGTAATCGCAATGTGAATTATCTACAGTTTTTAATTTATTGTATATAAGACAATGGATACGTGAATTGCATTTAAGCAATGGTATCGTGAATTATCTTATATTTAAATCTGTAAAGTATATACAATTGGTTTATTGAGCGCTAGGGTAATGAGTTGATGAATTACATTTAAGTAATGACGGCGTGAATTACCTCTAGCGCTTTATAGATATATTTAATGAGGAAGTGAATTACATTTAAGTAATGACCAGATGAATTAAATATATATCAAATCAAGCTAGGTTGGTATTCATTTATTGAATCGCATAATGGTTGAGCAATTAGCTTGTTTTCTTTTTGGTTATTATATATATTTGCATGCTGATTTTCAAGTTGTTTTTTAATTATATTGTACAACTCTTTGATTGCATTGCTATATAGTCTTCTATATTTCAAGAAAACTTTTTCTTCTTGTTTTGACATTTCACCTCTTTTCTTTTTATCTATATCATAACCTTCTTCCAAAACTCTTTCTTTAATCCATTTTTTAGCACCATGGTGATAAAAGTTGCTTCGTGCAACGCCGCCTTTAAGATGATACGGGCTCATATGAAAAATATATCTTTGAGTAAAAGCCCAATTTGGCAACCTACCCGTACCCTTTCGCAAAAAAAACGAATCGTCAACAGAAAACCGTTCATTTCCCTCATGAACCAATGTTCCCCTCATAGAAGCTAAAGTTGTATAAATAAAGTTGACCTTAATATGTTTAACATTTAAATCGCCTTTTTTAATATTTCTGTTTTTATTTGGCCTTTTGAATCTAGCTTTTTCATTTAAAAACCCAAATACACACCTTCCTACATCAGATAATTCATTATATACATAATTAGCATTTTCATTTATCCATTGTGTATTTTTATCATTCGGATTTAAATAATCGGTTCTTCTAGCGAAATTGAGTATTTTGTTTAACTGATGTTTTCGAAACAACCCTTCCTTAGCCTTTAAAGAGTAACTAAAAGAAGGGTCAGGTTTTTTTAAGCTGATATTTGGATAATCTCGACAAAGATTATAAATAGAAATAGGATCTTGATCGTCGTCCTTTTTAAGATTTGAGTAAGCAGCCGCTCTTGGAGACGATTGTTGAGGGAAAAATCTTAACTCTATACCATTCTCTTCGCAATCAGAATAAAATTTACGCAACTCTGTTTTTGTGTATGGCTGAGCTAAAGACTTTTCTGTACGAGGGACCCCCATATGAGCATCTTCAACAATAATTTTAGAACCCGGATTTAATAATTTAGGCAATGTTAAAATTTGCTCAACAGTGCTTCCAATAACTTTTTCTCCATCGTATAAAGTCGTTCTTTTTTTACCAAAATCTAAAGTAAAAACTTTATTTTCAGTATTTAATGACTCAATAGTAGGCAATTTATTCTTTTTCATATAATTAATTTTGTTTTGTCTTGTTGACCGTTTTGATCAATTTATATATCTATAATAGAGTGCGGTTGTTTTTTTTCTACTTAAAAAAAACCCTATAGAGTCATCGCAGAGAAAAACCCTTGAACATCAAGGGTTTACATGTTTTTTTTGTTAAAAGTTTTTTTTGTTTAGCTATTATTCGTATATTTTTATGAATCTAGGGGTATATTCTCCCATGTAAGATCCAAGAATATTGAAATCGAAATATTCAGTAGCATCTTCTTGGTTCATACCTATCTTTTGCATTAAAATATCAATACATTTGTCAGTATCGTATACTGCGACATAATCCGATTGGTCTATACCCACTAAAGCTTCGTCAAAACCATCAGCGAATAAAGCTTGCTCATTTATATATGAAAGCTCTTCTTTTATTGTTTTTGCAGACTTATTCATTTTTAATATTGTATTTAAGTTTTTCTTTTCTTTTTTCATCTCTCCAAGCCGCGACTATTGTTTCATATTCTACTAAAGAATGTCCAGCTATTTTTTCAAACTCTTCCCACTTTGGTTTAGGCGTGTTAAGCTTTTCCCAGATTTGACGTAAGTTACTCATCTTAATAAAAATATACAGTTATACTGAGTAAAAATCATAATTTATCAAATAATTATTTTAACACTTTGTTGATTAATAGTGTAATATCTATATATGGTATCGTATGATGTAAATAATTTAGCTACTGAGATATTCACTTATGAGTTTGATAGTGATACCGGTTATACACCTCTATCTTCTGTTAGCGGGTGGTTAGCTAATAATATAGGGATGTTTAACAACAGATTGTTCACGACTTTTGAAGTAAGCGGAAACTATTTTGCTCCTACGGGAAGTTTTCAGCAAGAAGAACGGTCTGTTTATAAGCAAATGTATTTGTATGAGTTTTATACTAAGAAAACTCGTCAAGTTCTTCGAGGCATCGACTCTTCTGTTGACTTTATAACATTACGAGAGGGAGATTCTACCATTACTCGCACAAATAAAAATGAAATAGCTAAAACATACAGAGGTTTAGCTAATGATGCTAATGAAGAATTAGAGAAGCTTGTCACTTCTTATAATATGTACCAAGCAGAACCTGTTCAGGTAGCTGGAGAAGATGGGTTGTATGTAGGATCTGGAACTTATTCTTATGTTTACTAATTTTACTTGTTATTTTTTTAATAACCAACTGCTACTTTGGATTTTATCTCCTAATCCATAAACAGTCTCAATGCCTAAATCAAGACATAAAGCGTGCTCAGGGGTGTTTTCGCCAGAAGTTCTGTCGCCACCATTACAAAATAAAAGTTTTTCATTTGAAGTTTTACATGAAGCTAACCCTTTTAAGCTTTCGCAAACAGTTTGATCTTTATCTACAGATTTAATTACCATATCCACATATTTAATAGATCGAACGATTTGAATTCTTTCTTTTAAAGACATAAAAGGTTTACCTTTTTTTCTAGTTAAAAAGTCATCATCATTAACTATCACAACCAAAGAATCAGCTATACTTTTAGCTTTTTCCATTAATTCAATGTGACCTACATGTATAGGGTCAAAACCGCCACTTATTATTGCTATCTTCATACAGAAAAACTACTTTTAATATTCTCTATTTCTTTTAAGGTTTTTCTATATTCTTTTGCAATTTTTTCATTATACTCAAAACTCATAATAGCTTCACAAGATGGACATTGACAAACAGGATTTTCTATAATAAAACCTAAATCAATACCTAAAGGAGTTCTGCAAGAAGGGCAAACAAAACCGCCACCAATCATTTTTTAAGATGTTGTATTTTTTGAATTAATTCGTCATTAAGCCTATTTACTGCTTCAGGTGTGCCTTCGTTCTCCATTTTGATTTTAACATTCATTTTTCTTCTTTTTTCTACATGATGTAAATCAATTTTAATACCTTTATTTTCATTGCATTCAAGGTCTTCTGTGTCAGCTAAAGAAACAGAAAAATCTAATTCTATTTCTTTTAGGCTTAATGATTGATGGTTCGATAAACAAAAAAGAGGAACCCTCATCACCTCGTCTCCAACTTTAAAATCAGAAGTAATGGGGTTCCCGTACTTATCGAAATATTTAAGTAAATTATCTACATGTTGTTTTTCTAAAAAATCTAAAGATGTTGATACAGCTTTATTTAAAGAAGATATTAATTGTTGTAAGTCTAATTTACTTGACATTATATTTATTGGCTTTTGCCGCCACTATCATCATTTAGGACAACTGGGTCTAGCATCATATTTAACGCATCTGATAATTTAAGCATGCCCTCTGTTGGAGGTAATTGTTCTGCATGTACTTTAACATCATACTTGGCACTATTATCTGTACTACGAGTATTAGTTGATTTAGAAGAGACCTTGCCGCTAACGCTTGCACTAACTTTTAAGCCCCAAAAGGACTTGTAGCTCGCGTTAACACTTGAGTCAACCTCTGTGGAGTGATCGTCTTCGCTTTTTTCTGACTGCTGAACTTCCATTGAAAATTCAATGTCCGCAGTTTTAATTGCTAAAGCTGGAAGAGGTACCAAAGGAAGCATAGGAACTTTAGCTTTTAAAGTTTGAGCTTCAGGAGTTCCTCCGTCAGATGGTTTTACGTAACGAAGAATGTTAACGTCAATTGCATTCGTATTCCCTTTTTCGTCGAATGCTACTTCCTTGATATACTTCCAAGTTATATCATTAAGTTTTGCTTGTCCTTTCGCCATACCAACAAGGGGGGAAACAATTAAGTCTTCTATTGGTAGGCCCTTAAAATTATCAGCGATATTGCCCATATACTATACTTTACACATTATAAAGATTAAAAAGAAAATATCAAACAATAACTTTAAAGTTTAACTTTTTAAATTGTAAAACATTGCTAATATTAATCTGCAATCTTTTTGGCTTGTGCCCCAAGCTTGTTTGGGAAACTTAGAATGGAAATAATTAGAAGGGTAACTAATCAACCTGTTTTCTACCCCCCCTATGATAGAATTCACTTCCCATTCGTTTTCATTGTTATAGGATCTGCTCGTAAATTCATGAGCTTCGTTATCAGTAATTTCCGGCAAACTCAATTTATGTTTTTCATGAGACCAAAAAGCTGTTCCATTTATATCCCCTAAATTTTCTGACAGAAAAAAAACTGCTCCATGAGAGGGCTGTGTTTCACTTAACACATTCCTGTCTGCATGTATACCCCAGTTATTATTAAGAAACTGAGTATACATTCTAAGAAAAGAATTGACAACTTGTATTTTACAATTGCAAACTTCCTCTATAGCTTTTTGGATTTTTAAAGATAAATCTTCTGGAGGATAAGCTACATAGAACTGTCTTCCTTCGCTTTCAATAGTTTTAAAAGTTGTATTCCTAGAAGCCTCTTGTATCTTTTTAAAATACTGCTTATCTAAAACATCATCTAAAATAAAAGAAAACTTTTCTAAAATCATAAAAAACAAACAGGCACTTTATTAAATCCTGCGTCTCTTTTTAGATTGACAGAGAACGCCGTTTCTATATCTCTATTCATAGGATTTGAGTCAGCAGGTTTAATATCATTAATTAAAACCCTTGGCCCAGCGTTAATACCATAAATAATTTGTTTGTATTTTATGCCAAATTTTCTTAAAGCTTTTTCTGTATGAGCACTATGTCTTTTTTCTCTAGCTGTAACAAATATAACAATATCTTTAGGGGAAAGTTTTTGAAACCACGCTTTGACCCCTTCTAGAAGTTCTTCGCTCAAATAGCTTTTATATTTATCTTTTTTAATTGTTCTATCAAGTTCCAAGTTTGATTTGTTTTTAAAGATTGTGCCATCAATATCTAAAAACCAAGTTTGATCTAATTTTTCAGGTTTCTGCTGTATCATTGGTATAATTGATTAAAAGGGTTCTTAGTTTCCTTATGATGTATAATAGTAGGAGAAGAAGGTTTTTCAATTTTTTTTACAACTTTAGGTTTAGGTTTTTTTTGCTCTTTTTGTTTTATAGGTAACTCAACTTTTTGGCCAAGCATTTTGAATATAGCTTTATCTTTAGCTTTAACTTCTACCTCCCATTTAAGTTCCCTATCATGTTCAACAGGCAACTCTTCCGCGTAATCTGCATGGCTGCGTTTTTTATCTTTACATCCCCAACTCCAATGAAAAACTGGGACAAAAGACTCTGGCCAAGTCTGAGAAAAAGCCCCTATATTTTGCTGAATAGTGATTTGATTATTTTGGAAAATAGATGGGTTACAATGATCATGAAGATTATCATAAGTAAGAGGAAAGAAATGATTATGCTTAGTGCCACAATAATTATAAAAATACATAAAAAGATTAGCGCAGTTCCAGCTTCCTTTATCTTCGTTTTCAATGACGAGTCTGTTTCGTACTCCGGTATCACATTTCGAGAAAGCATCATAAAATCTATCTACTAATTTTCTATAATCTTCTTCTGTTTCATTTTTAACACTTAAGCTGGGATGGATATTAATTGGAACAGAGTAATCTTGAGGTAGACCCATCATATCTAAAACCTTGGCGTGAAAATTTAATTCATTTATTGTTTTTTGTACCACAGAAGGTTTTTCAGAAGCTAAAACATTAAATTGATCAGGGTGAATAGATAAACTAACACTTAGATCTTCAGCAACGTTACCTATTACTTCACATTGATTACGAATATCTTTATAATTAGATAATTTTTGCAACTGCAATTTAAGCGTGGGATCAGTAATTAACGGAAATAAAGAGCTAGAAAGCCTATAGTGTGATATAGAGTTTTTAGCGCAATGACGTATAATTTTTTCTGTTAACTGTAGATTATGTAACACTCTCTCTTCAAGAACTTTTAAACCTGACCCCGCCTCACTGCTTTCTAATTCAGAGAATCGTTTCCTAGTGATTTTTTTAAAAGCTAAACTTTTATCTTGAGCTTTTAGTATTTCAGATATACAAACTAATCCGTAATTCATTGCTTAAATTTACCATAAGATATCAACTTGTCAAATTTAATTTATGCGCTGCAGCAATAAGACCATGAATTACATTTAAGTAATGGCGACGTAAATTACTGCAACGCACAAAATTTTGATTTAAAAGAAGTTTATTTCCACTCTAACCCTTCCGCTGTATTTGGGAAGGAATCAATGAGTATGCCCTTAATCACATAAGCTATTTCTCTATGCTCTTTTTGAGTTTCTTGGGTAGCTCTCACTTGAACATAATGTAGCCAACTACGAATAGAACCTGACATATACATTGTAGTTTGAGTTGTTAAAGGAAGTATCATTCTAGCGCATTCTTTTGCTACCCCTTGTTCAGTTAATATATCGTAAACTTGTAGCGCAGTGTTATTTAAATCGGTTATCGCTCCTAAAGCTTCTGGGTCCATCTTTAAAGGCTCATCTCCCACTTGTCTATTAGTTTTGCCTTGTCCGCGCCATTCTATGGGCTCCAACTGTGTTGCTGAAGAATATCTTTGGCTAAATTCCTGAAAACTAAAACTTCTATGTCGTAAAATTTGCGCAGCAATAGCTCTGCTAGTTTTAATTTCAACACACATATTTGCCATTTCAAATGGACTCCAGTGTTTATGTTTTATTAAATATTTAAGTAATTTAGGAGCAGTTTCACTATTCATTTGGTTGCTAGGGTTACTTACCCTAGCGCAATAAACAATTAAATCTTCTGCAGTTTTAATACCTTTTCTTTTTAAAGGTAATGCTGGTTGCGTAGTTGATATTAATTTAACTTTCATAATTGATGACTTGCCATGCTTTTCTGTATAATTTTTCCCCTTCTACAGCGCTGTAAACCTCTTCTATTTGTTTTGTTTCTGGATCTAATATTTTTACTGGACCTTTACAGTAATCAGTTAAACCGTATTTTTTGTAAAAGCTCTTTGCTACATACATATAATCCAATGTAGGATAACTGTCAATAGCTATTTGAATGAATTGCGCTTGCTCCTTTGTCATGATCATTATAAAAATAATGGTAGATTTTTCTATTTTAGTGTAATATATTATATGATACCACCGGAATTAATTTCTATGGCTTTTGGAAATCTTTCTGGGTTTGTCTTCAAATTCATGGCTCAAAGAGCCAAGGAGAAAGCTGAAATGCTAAAAATGGCGATGCAAACCCAAAAAGCTAATGAAGACGCGCACAATGCTGCTGTAAAGCGAGTATCTGTTGATGGCGGTAAATGGGTGAGAAGATTAATAGTAATTTCTACTTTATTTGGTGTTATTATTGCACCTTTCTTTTTAGCATTATTAAACGAACCTTTATATGTCCAGATAACTGAAACTAAAAAATCATTTTTATTTGGTTTATTTGGCGGTGGTACAGAAAATTATTTTGTTAGAGTGGATGGGTACTTAATGATACCAGAAGTAAGACAAACATTAACAGCTATAGTAGGTTTTTATTTTGGTAGTTCAGTAGTTAAATCATCATGAAATGTTTAATTTTAATAGCATCTATGGTTTTATTTTGCTCATGCTCAACAATGAGAGGATATAAAAAGAATGATGAAAGAATTAATATCCCTCAAAAAGCTAGCGTAGAAAACAAATTCATTAGATACGCTGACGAAAAAATAGATAAACAAAAACAAATATTCACACCTGAAGGTTTTACTAAATGGACTCTTTTTTCTGGAACTTTTAGTTTTTTATTGTTTCAGTTTTTAAAATGGAAACATGTGGTGTAGTATCAATTTTTAGGGAATTGTTTTATTATAACCTCTTTATCCCCTTGGGGAGAAAAAATATAATTAACAAGGCTTTCGTCTCTACGAGTAACTTTATGAACAGAGGGCACTTCGCCCTGCTTATTCGATATTTTTATCCTGATGTAAAATTCCCTTTTTAAATTGTAAAAAACATAAAAGGAATTAATATTCTTATGCTTACTAATTTCGCAAGCTTTATGAATAATAGAATGATGCACTTTTAGCTTATCTATCTCTCTTTTTAAGCTGTTTGTTTGCTCAAAATACATTAAACATTTTAAGTTCTTTTTATGATACATAAAATGTATGTCGCTACCCCTGCGAGCCATAAAATCAATATCAGGAGCTTCTTTTTTAATAATGTTGATTCCTACAGGATTCATAAATGTATGGAACCAATATAAGCTTTAACTTACCTTATGTCAAATATAAAATGTGCGCTGCAGCAATAAGACCATGAATTACATTTAAGTAATGACAAACTGAATTACTGCAACGCATAAATTTTTAATTTAAGGAAACTTTTCCATCTGCGTATTCTGCAATCACCTCTTCTGCCCCTTCAGAAGATTTATAAAATACTTTGCCTTTTGAAAATTTTGCACATTCAATGGCGTACGATAGTGCTTTTTTTTCTCCTAACGCTGCGCTATAAGCGGAGACGTAAGAGCCGTCAATTTTTCTAACAATATAAGATCCGAATGTACTCATTTGTTTATTTATTTTTTATTTTATTTAGGAAACATCAATTAAAACATCATGAATTAAATGCCTCGTTTTTCTGTCTATCACTCTACCTTTTTCGTCTTTAGGTAAAGTTTCAAAAATTTCATTAAAATTAAGATTAAGGACCACGCTCATACTTTTTATTTTACGGAAGATACCAATCTCCTTGTATTTTAGTATACTCCACAAAGCATCCACTTGTTCCGGTGTGGCCTTTTGTATAGCGGTCATAAGAGTATTTGACTCATAATTTTTAGTATTTATCAAAGCATTCATTTTTATATATTACAGATCTATATATATTCTTCAACTATTTTTTTGATTTGAACAATATTATGTTTTTCACTAAAAATTACATTAATAAAATCGGCATGTTTTTTTATGTGAGATTTTTCCGCTACTAAAATCATAAGTTTCCATATTAAGTGATCAGGGTGTTTTTTTATAAAATCTGAATTGAAGTAATCAGGGTTTGGGTTGGGTACGCATCTTAGCGCAATATTAACAGCCGCTTCATAACTGAATGAACCCATAGCATTATTAGCTCTTTCTTGGTCAGGATGAAGTGAGGTAGGAGATCTGAAAATATAAACATGATTTAGCGCCATTTTTTCAAGCTTTGCTCAATTGATTTATAAGTTTCTGAAATTTTAGCTCCAGATGCTAACACCTTATCATTGCAGACTTTACTTGGTATGTGGTCAAAGTTTTCTTGCTTTTTTGAGAATAAATAATCAGTCACACAGTCATAAAATTTAAATTCTTTTTTCAAGTATTTCGACATTAACTTGCAAATGCTATTATTATCTATATCCCCCGTATTAACTATATTATAAGACCCGAAGCTAGCTTTTGTTTTTAAAAGGTGGATACAAGCCTCTACAAACTCTTGTCTGTTGGATAAAGAATTGTCGATATTTAAAATCCTATCAAAACTGAAAAGTTTAGATAAATAATTTTTAGGGTGGTCAATTTGATCAAATAAAATTCCGGCTCTACAGATGTAGTGGTTGGGGTAACGTGACACAACTTCTTCGGCTAAAGCTTTTGAAGCAGCATGGAAATTTACACTTGACGAATTTGACCAACAGTTATTAGGTTTGCTTTTTTCTGTGAAAGTTTTGTTGTTATAATTTTTATACATATCGCATGATGAGATATGTAGGACTGTTAATTCTTTTACGATATTAACGAATTCTGTAATTACTATTGGAGCATGAAGATTACCGTGGACAATTTTATCTTTATTTTCTCCTGCGTGTCCTGTACAGTTGATTATAGTATCAAAATGATTAAGAGCCCAAGAATTTAATAAATTTTGAACACTTAAGTTTTCGTAACGCATTTTTATAAAACTTCCCTCAGGAAGCTTTTGTTCAAATACTCTGCCTATATACCCATTAGCGCCTAAAAGTAATATTTTATTATCCATTGTAAAATTCGATTAAACACCTTCCATAAACATTTTTTTGATCAGCAATCATGCCTTCAAAAACTAATTTTTTATCTAAAAACTTTAAATATTTAACATCTAAGTAAAAAGTTTTATCTGCCACGTATAAATGAAAAGGTGAACCATTTAATAGGCTAGCCTCAAAATTATGAGGCAAGATATTTTCTTTAAAATTTTTCTTAACCAATTTGCCTTTAAATATCATAAACCTTCTAGAAAAAACTTTTTAATCCTGTTTAAATCGTCTAATATTTCTTGAGATAACTCCACAAAAGATGCGTCAGTTTCATCCATGATAGAGTCTGTCTCCCGAATGTAACTCTCATATTTTTCTATAGTAAAATTGATGGCCTCTAAAGTTTTGCGAGGCTTTAGCCTTTCGAACTCGGAAATATTCATAATTTTTTAATAAAAGTTTCTTCTAGGTTTTTGTAGCCCATTTTACTATACAGGTTGGGCAGCTTATCATAAGAAGGTGGACCTTTTATCCTGCCCATAGTTATGAAGGTATAATCATTTTCTTTAGCCCAAATCTCAGCCTTCTTTATAAGTTTTACACTGGATAATCCAAATCTAGAATTTTTTTCATTAAACCAAGCTATTTCATTTAGCTGTTTGAGCGATGACCAAAAATTTTCACCCTTTAAAAAAATGGCCCCACATGAAATTTTATTTTGTTCCTCTATTCCCCAGCCTATAATATTACCGGCACTTAAATTATTAAATAAAGCTCTATGAATATTATCTTCTGGAAAATTAGAGAAAGAGCCCATCAAAGACTCTTCCCAAAAAAAATGTGCCAGCCTCATGAGGCTGGTCACATCGTGTTTACTGATCTCTCTGATAAACATTAACCAAATAAAGCGTCAACGCCATCCTCGTCTGATTGTTGGTCATTTGACTCATTTTTCTGCTCATTTGAGCCAGAAGAAGCATTGTTGCTTTTTTTGTAACTTTGAGAATTGTTATCGTCTGTATCCACAAGGTAAATGTTATACTCTGGACGAGTCCCTTGCTCATTCTGCTCTTTATTTTTGAACATGACAACGCTTACATTTGAATCTTTAGAAACATTAGAAAGATCCAAGTTTCTAAGGGTTACTTTGCCGGTATGGTAATTACCTTTACTCCAAAGACTTCCCACTTCTCTACTTTTCCAATCTGTTTTATTTTCTGCCATAATATTTATTTTAACGTTTTCTTTTTGCTTTCGCAAAAAACAATTTTTTCTTTAATTACTGTTTTTATTTCTTGCTCTATCTCTGCTAAAAACTCAGGAGAGATTCTTGTGTATTGAGGTTTTAATTTTGAACAAAGGTCTAAAATATATTGTCTAGCCTTAGCTCTATTTATTAATCCCACATTGTATTCTCTACTAGGGTAATCCGTATCATGAGGATTGTCAATCATTTTTTTAATCTTTCTTTACGCTTTTAGACCAAATAATAAAACCTTGATAATCGCCATCTTCTTCACACACACTTACTGTATCACATAAAAAATCATTGTCAACGTGATTTTTAAAATATTGCTTGTATATCTCAAGAGGCATCTCAAAAGAGACTGAGCTTTTATCTTTATCCATTTTAAATGAAACTGGCAATTCTTCTCCTATCATAATTAAAAACCTTTAATATCAAATAAAGAACTAATACTTTTATTATTCATAGTTCTGCTTATAGCGTCTGATAGCATAGGCGCGATATCGATAACTCTAATTTTTGGGTTATCAGGAATACTTGCTATACTATTTGTTGTTAATATAATATCAATATATTTTTCTTTTTCTAGATTTTCTCTACCTAAATCTGTCAAAGGAAGA
>ERZ651776.1856-NODE-1856-length-24393-cov-6.230260_pt1 | contig 24393 bp, 21 predicted proteins | sample MGYA00514761_ERZ651776 | MGnify/ENA metagenome assembly ERZ651776 | reverse complement strand
GTTTTCCCTTCTTCGGCGCGCTTGGAGCCGGCGTGGCCGCGTGTCTGATCGGCCTGGGCGAACGGGCCATCGAAGAGGTCATTGCTTTGGGCGACAAACGTTCTACCGGCTCAAAGAAGGGTTTGGCCAAACGAGCCACGCTGCAAGCTGACCTGGCAAAAGCGGTGGCGAACGTCCGCCAAGCCCGCAGCTATCTCCACGGTACGACCGACGCAATCTGGGAACGATCCGAGTCAGGCGCCCCGGTCAGCGATGATGATCGGGTCGAGATTCGATTGGCGGCCACCGCTGCGGCACATCGAAGCGTCGAGGCAGTGGACCTGTGTTATCACGCTGCCGGCAGCACCGCTGTGTACACAACCAGCCCGCTGCAACGAGTGTTCCGTGACGCCCATGTGGCCATCACTCACGGCATGGTCGCCCCCCGCACCATGGAGCCATTGGGGCGTTACCTCTTCGGTCTGCCCACCAACACCAGCCAGTTCTGAGCGGAGCATTCATGTACAGGTCCTACGACTTCGACCGGTTTCTGCGATACGAGGAACTCGTCGAATGGCTCAATGCTGTAGCTGGAGCTCATCCGGATCTTGTGACGATCGAGACGTATGGGCAGTCGTTCGAAGGGCGCGATCTGTTGATCGCGACCGTCACGGATTCGTCGACAGGGTCTCACGACACCAAACCAGCTCACTGGATCGATGCATCGATCCACGCGGTTGAACTGACCGCCACGGTGGCTGCCTGTCGGGTGCTGCAACGCCTGGTCGATGGGTTCACAACTGGCGATGAACAGATGGTTCGCGCGCTGCAGACTCGGACCTTCTACATCGTGCCTCGGGTGAATCCCGACGGTGCTGAATGGGCAATGGCCGACACCCCGAAGTTTCGCCGATCGAGTGTCCGTCCGTGGCCGTTGGCCGACGGTCACCGTATGCCTGGCCATCTCAGCGAGGACATCGACGGCGACGGCCGCATCTTGCAGATGCGCATCGCTGACCCCGACGGCCAGTGGATGCCGCACCCCGACGATGCCCGACTGCTCATTCCGGTGCCGCCGCAAGGAGCGCCTGCCGACACGCCCCGATATCGACTGCTGGGCGAAGGCACGATCGAGAACTACGACGGCTTCACCGTGCCCAAGCCTCGGCCGCCCGAGGGCTTGGACATGAACCGCAATTATCCAGCCGGCTGGGGAACAACGGTGCCAGGATCTGGCGATCATCCGCTCTCTGAACCGGAGATCGACGCGCTCGTGCGTGCGCTGGTGGCTCGGCCCAACGTGTGCGGCTTTAACGCGTTCCACACGTCCGGAGGTGTGCTGCTTCGACCATCATCGACCGCCGCTGACGCCACGCTGCCGCCAAATGACGTGTGGGTGTGGAAGCAGTTCGCAGAGACTGGCACTGCGCTCACTGGTTACCCAGGGCACTCGGTGTACGAGGACTTCACCTGGGACTATTCCGAAACAATGAGTGGGGCTTCTGACGACTGGGCGTATGAACACCTGGGTGTGTTTGGCTGGACGACCGAGTTCTGGGACATCGTGCATGCCGCTACCGGCACCAAGGTGTCGACCAAGTCGTGGTACATCGGGGCTACCGACGAACAGTCGTTGGCAGTGCTCCAGTGGCTCGACGAGCAAGAGCGGTCTCATCCATCCAGCGGGGATCAGAACACCATGGGGTTCGTCGACTGGTACGACTTCGACCATCCTCAACTTGGCATGGTTGAGCTCGGTGGTTGGAATGGCCTGTACTCATGGACCAACCCGCCGCTGCACCTGTTGAGGGAGGAGGTCGACTCCCATTGCGAGTTCGCGGTGCATCAAGCGTTGGCCGCACCTTGCATCGAGATCAAACACACGTCGGTCGAAGCACTGGGCCAAGACACGTGGCGTGTCACGGTCGGCGTGGCCAATACCGGCTGGTTGCCCACCTATGTCACCGAGAAGGCCAAGAAGGACAACATCGTCCGTTCGGCAGCTGTCGAACTTGCTGGCGGTGACGTGATCGATGGTCCGGCCCGGCGCGAGATCGGTCAACTCGCAGGATCGATATCGGCCCGTTTCAACCAAGGCGGCGGCGGTTCTCCCGAGCGAGCCCTTGCGGCATGGACCGTGCGTGCCACGCGCGGCACCGAACTTCGCATAACTGCCAGCCACCAACGCGCTGGCACCAAGACGGCCACACTCGTCCTGGACTAGTGCACGTGGACCGTGCTGCTGTCGGCAATCGATAGAGCGCCGGGCACATCAATCACTGTTGGGATATCGAGCTCGCGTGCCAGTACTGCAGCAGGGGACAACCCGCCGCCATCGAATATTTGCATCGGGGTGCCTGAGCGAGTGAGCTAGCACGGTGACATCGCAGTATTCGTACCTACGTAAGCCCAGTATCTTCTGCACCGACTCGATTGGCTTGGTAACCGCGGCCGCTGCGTTGGCCGCAGCGGCGCCGGCGGTTGTTCGGACGTTGACCAGGTGAGCATCGATGCGACGGTAAGCCGGCCGATGTGGGAAGCGGTTGAGCGCTTTCATGGACTCACCTACATCGCTCCAGAGCCACGGGAGGAAGGTTCGGCTGCCGGGCTGAAAGGGTTCTGGATGAACTACTTCGCTACCCGCATAGCTCCGGTAGGACCGGTCAGTCCCCAGGTCGTGGAGTCCACCTTTTTCTACTACGCGCCTGATCGGGTGCACCGGGCCATTCCCGATGCGTGGACTTTTGCAACGCCGTCCGGCATCATCGAAGCCCGGTACCGAGGCATGGATCGCTCGTTGCGCGCCACGTATGAAGATGTCTCAGCTCCGGCCTTCGTCGAAGCTGCTGAACTGGTGCGGCTTGCCACCCGAGGCTGCGACCCGATCGGTCGCCTCTTGTACACAGGATGGGCCTCGCTCGACTGGCCGAGTGACCCACACCTTGCGCTTTGGCATGGCTGCACACTGTTGCGCGAGTACCGAAGCGGCAACCATCTCATCGCCGTGTGTGCCGAAGGCCTCGATGGCATCGAGGCGATCGTCTCCCATGTCGCGGTGGGCGGTGCACCCCGTGAATGGATTCGCGACGAAGCAGGTTGGAGTGAGGACGAGGAAGCAGCGGCCGTGAGCCGATTGCAGTCTCGGGGCTGGCTTGATGCCGACGGCACTGCCACCGACGCGTGCCACCAGGGGCGTGCCCGGGTCGAAGCAATGACTGACAAACTCGACTTCCCGGTATGGGAGAAGCTCGGTGAACAACGCGGCCGCCGCCTCTTTGACCTGCTGTCTGAGCTTGCTGCCTTGTTGCCACCGGATGATCAGCTGGACTGGGAACAGATCTACGACGCTGGGTAGAGAGCGACAACATCGGCCAACTCATCGTCACGGCTGGACCACCAGGTTGCCACTGAGCGGCTAAAACAGTGACATGACCACGCTCACCGCATCAGACGGCCACACGCTCGACGCCTACGAAGTCCACCCCGACGGAGCAACCGCTTCGATGGTAGTAATCCAAGAGATCTTCGGCGTGAATGCACATATTCGTTCGGTCGCCGACGGCTACGCCGCCCAGGGTTACCACGTGATCGCTCCTGCCATGTTCGACCGGGTCGAGCGTGGTGTTGAGCTTGGCTACGACGCCGACGGCATCGAGGCAGGTCGAGGGTTTGCTGGCCAGCTCGATATCGAGCAGTCCATGCTCGATGTCGCGGCAGCAATTGAACACGTTGCGGCCACAGGTCCAGTCGGCATCGTTGGGTATTGCTACGGCGGAACCATCGCGTGGCTCGCGGCGAACGCCACACCGGTTGCGGCAGCGGTTGGTTACTACGGCGGCGGTATTCATGGCGGTCGGGACAAGGCCCCCGCAGTGCCGGTGATGTTGCACTTCGGTGCGCTTGATGCCCACATCCCACTCGACGGCGTGCACGAGGTTGCGGCCATGTACCCCGATGTGCAGGTCCATGTCTACGCCGATGCCGATCATGGCTTCAACTGTGATGTGCGAGGCTCGAGCCATCCCGAGTCTGCTGCGGTCGCTCTCGAACGAACGCTGAAGTTCTTCCGTGGCCACGGGGTGGGGTAGAGCGTCCTCGTTGACCACTAGGGTGACCAACGATGTCTGAAAAGAGCTCACTTAAATGGGGTCGCCAGATGGCGGCCATTCCCGGACCGTCGATCATCCCTGACCGGGTGCTCGCGGCCTTCTCGCAGGCGATGCCTGATCTGTACGAAGGGCCGCTGGTTGCAGAGCAAGCCATCGTGCGAGAACGTCTGCCGGGTGTCGCCAAGACCGAGGGTGAGTGCTTCATCATCACCGGTAATGGTCATGGGGGGTGGCAGATGGCCACGTCGAACACCCTGGCGGCTGGTGACAAGGTGCTGGTTGCCGAGGCTGGGCGATTCGCCACCATTTGGGGTACCTACACCTCGGTGTCAGATATCGAAGTCGAGGTGCTCGCTGGAACCGACCGCGACCCTGTTGATCCCGCTGTGCTCGAAGCCCGTCTCACCGAAGACACCAATCACGAGATCAAGGCGGTACTGGTCGCCCATGTCGACACCGCCAGTTCGGTGCGCAACGACATACCGGCACTGCGCCGAGCCATGGACGCTGCCGGCCATCCGGCACTACTCATGGTCGACTGCATCGCGTCGATGGGCTGCGAAGAGTTCCTGATGGACGAGTGGGGCGTCGACATCGCCCTGGCCGGCTGCCAGAAGGGCCTGATGGTCCCGCCTGGAATCTCGTTCGTATGGGCGAGCGAGAAAGCACTCGCAGCCCATGCCCGAGCTGATCGTCGTGTTGGTTACTTTGACTGGGAAGCTCGTCAAGACCGCAGCAACATGTACAGCTACTACGCGGGCACCCCACCGATCGCTCATTTACGAGGCCTACTCGTAGCGCTCGACATCATCGAAGAAGAGGGCGGTCTCGAAGCCACCTGGCGTCGCCACGAGATCCTCGCTTCGGCTGTGAAGGCTGCTATCGACGCCTGGTCAACTCCTGGGGGCCTTGAGTTCAACATTCTGGACCCAGCGAGCCGATCGAACTGTGTCACCACCGTGCTCACTGGTGGGCTTGACCCGTCGGAGTTACGCACACTGTGCGAGCAACAAGCGGGGCTCATTCTGGGCCTCGGCATTGCTGGTATCGAAGGTTTTCGACTGGCGCACATGGGCCATCTCAACCCACCCATGATCCTGGGTGCTCTCGGCACGATCGAAGCAGCCCTTCATTCACTCGGGACTCCAATGACTAGCTCGGGCGTAGCTGCCGCTGCCGCTGCTCTTGGCCCGCACCTCTAGCAACAATCCAGGAGACGAGATGGTGCGCATCCTTGACTACAACGGGCAAGACGCCGATCGAACGGTCACCGTTGCCACGATCACCAAGCTGAAGGCCGAGGGCCGGCAGCTCGCCCAGGTCACCGCGGGAACTGCCGACGAGGCACAGGCCGCCGAGGCGGCCGGTATCGAGATGGTGGTCTGCATGGCGAGCTCCGTGCCAGCTGTGCGCGACGGCTCCTCCCGGGTGTTCGTAACTGCGGCTATCGACTTTGGCGGAGCAATCACCGAAGACGACATCCTCGGCGCTGCATTCGAGGCGTTGACCAATGGCGCAGACGCGGTCATCACCGCTCGGGGCCTGAGGTCAGTGGCACGGCTAGCAGCCGAGGACATCCCGGTCATGGGTCATCTCGGCTTTGTGCCTAAGAAGTCAACGATCTACGGCGGCGTTCGTTCGGTCGGTAAGACCGCAGCCGAGGCCACGGCACTCTGGGCACAATTCCAGCGGCTCGAAGATGCAGGAGCGTTCGCTGTCGAATGTGAACTCATCCCGGCAAATGTCATGGCCGCTATCAACGCCCGTACTGGCATGGCAACCATCTCCCTCGGCTCAGGAGCAGGCGCTGATGTGTTGTTCCTGTTCAGCTCCGACATCTGTGGCGAAGGACGAGTTCCGCGCCACGCCCGTCAGTACGGCGACATCGCAAGCTTGCAGGCCCAGATCCGCGATGAACGGGTGCGAGCACTCACCGCCTTCCGCTCCGATGTAACAGGCGGTTGCTTTCCCAACGAGACCGAAACTGTCGCCGCACCCGCCGAAGAGTTCGCAACCTTCATCGCGTCCATCGACCAGGCCTGATCACAGCCACGCACTACCAATGGAGTCACTCTATGTTTGAGTACGAGCCGTTACATGTCGACTTTGGCGCACGTATTCGTGGCGTCGACCTGGCAGCCCCGCTTAGCGACGATGAGATCGTCGAGTTACGCCACGCGATTGACCAGTACTCGGTGCTGCACTTCCCAGAGCAAGCCATGTCTGATGAAGCGCAGCTCGCTCTGACCGAACAACTTGGTGAGCCGGAAGAGAACCATGTGCTCTTCGGTCGCACCGGCGAGGTTCAGTTCTTAGGCACGATCGGCAATGTGGTCGATGCCGAGACCAAACGAGACGAGTTGCACCCACAGACACTCAGCCAGAAGGGCAACAACCTCTGGCACTCCGATTCGTCCTTTCGACAGGTTCCGTCGTACGTGTCGATCCTGCACGCCTACGAGGTCCCGGGCGAGGGCGGCGAAACCGAGTTCGTCAGCCAGCGAGCGGCCTATGAACGACTCGCGGACGACATCAGGTTTGAGATCGACGCGCTCCATGTTTTGCACGACTATGTGTTCAGCCGGACCAAGGTCGCCCCGGTGCACGACAACCATGCCGCATCGTTGCCGCCCATCGAACACAAGCTGGTTCGGACCAATCCGAACACCGGTGCGAAGAACTTCTATGTCGGCTCCCACGCCCGGTCGATCATCGGCTGGTCCGGCATCGAGAGCCGCCGCCTGATCGATCAGCTCAACGAAGCTGCCACGATCCCCGAGGGTGTCTACTCACACCGCTTCAGTGAGGGCGACACCATCTTCTGGGACAACCGGTGTGTGCTCCATCGCGGTGCTGGTTACGACGCAAATCGATGGCGCCGATATATGCGCCAGACCCGAGTCCGTGGCGCCGGACCAACGCTTGCCGAACACTAAGACAGCATGCACACCGACATTGTTGTGATCGGGAATGGCATGTTCGGGTCAGCGGCGCTGCGGCACCTGGCCGAACGAGGTCACACCGTTGTTGGCGTCGGCGCAGGCGAAACCTTGAACAACGGCGAAGCGCAACCGCCACATCGGGTCTATTCGAGCCACAATGATGAAGCCCGCCTGACCCGCCGCCAGGACCGCAACGCTGCGTGGGCCCAGGTAACCGGCCGCGCCGTGAGCAACTACCGCGAACTCGAACGCCGATCCGGAATCTCGTTCTTCCACGATGTGGGCTGTCTTATAGCGAGCCGTCCTGGCGGCGATGGGGTCAGCCCCGATCCCCGTGTCGTTATGGACGAAACCGGTGTGGACTTCACGCTGTATCCACCGGGAGATGCCGCGTGGCGGAACACCTGGCCAAGCCTGGCGTTCCCAGACACGCACTTCGTAGCCCACGAGCCAACGCCAGCTGGTTATCTTCGGCCAAAACGACTGATTCAGGCCCAGAACGTGCTGGCGTCCAACGCCGGGGCACAACACATCACGGACACAGTCGTCGACGTTGTGCAGACGGCAACCGGCTTCTGCGTGCACACCGCTGAAGAACTGCACATCACGTGCACCCGGGTCCTCGTTGCGGCGGGGGCGTTCTCCAACTTCAACAATCTGCTGCCAAGCCCGATCGACGTGACGGTCAAGTCAGAAGTCATTGTTCTGGGCGAGGTGACGCCAGCCGACGCTGCTCAACTCGGTAAATATCCAACGGTGAAGTTCATGAACGACCCCGGCGACCTCGAAAGTATCTACATGGTGCCGCCGGTGCAGTATCCCGACGGTTGCTACTACATCAAGATGGGGGCCAACACCACGCACGATGTGTTCTTCACCCGGCTCGAGGACGTGCAGCGATGGTTTGAGACGGACCCTGATCAAGTCTTCCTGGCGATGTTCGAAGCGCAGCTGCGTGCACTGTGGCCCGATGTCGCATTCACGTCAGTGCACACAGCGCCGTGCGTGATCACCCGCACGCCCACTAGCGCACCGCTCATCGAACATGTGGCCAACGGTCTGTTCATCACAACCGCAGGAAATGGTGGCGGTGCCAAAGGTAGCGACGCGTGGGGAGAACTCGCCGCCGATGTGATCGAGTCGTGGTAGCGCAACCAGGTCTAGCGCAACCAGGTCTAGCGCAATGAGGTCTAGCGCAACGAGGTCTAAAAACCGGGCGGTTGTTTGTCGACGAGGGCCTTCACGCCCTGGCGGTATTCGGCGGTGCTCATCATCTCGTTCAGTAGCCGTATGGACTCGGTGACCGAGTCGCCGATCGGTCGGTGCATGTCGAGGTACACCTGGCGGCGCGTCTCTTGCAACGAGGTGGGTGCAACAGAGCTGGCGAGTTCTTCGGCATAGGCGAGCACGCGGGGGAGAAGCTCTTCTTCGGTGCAGACCTCGTTCAGGAAGCCCAGCTCTAGCGCTTCGTCGGCTAGGAATACCCGCGACGACAGCAGCAGTTCCATAGCCCGGGTCGTGCCCATGATCTTTGGCAGCAACCACGACAGCCCGTACTCAGCGGGCAAGCCGAGTTTGCCGTGGGCGGTCGTGAACTTCGTTCCCTCCGCAGCGAAGCGCAGGTCGCAGAACGCTACGAGCGCTAAGCCAATACCGGCCGCAGCCCCGTGGACCGCGGCGATGATGGGTTTACTCAAACCGAAGTGTGAGGCAAACGGCCGATCAAAATCTTCGTACAGCCCGTAGCCAGGGTTGGCCTGTTCGTCGCTCAGGCCGCGGTCGTAGCCACCTCGTTCGACATGGCCTTCGAGCGCTTGGCTGTCGCCGCCCACGCAGAATCGTTTCCCTGCCCCATTCACGACAATGACCCGAACCGCAGGATCATCTTCGGCTTGTTGTAAACACCAGCGGTATTCGGTGTCCACGCGGCCGGTCCAGGCATTGCCGCGCTGAGGGCGATTAAGTGTGATGAGCCCGACACGGTCGCGTACCTCGTACGCGGTGGCTTTGAGTTCCATGGGTAGATGTTTAGGGGAGCCGGCCGACGTGAGCCAAAGCAAGCCGAATCAGTCGGTCATGGCCGCCTGTCATCTCGGCGATGACTTCGGGGCTGACCGCTTCCTCGGGCGAGTACCACTCCATGTCGAGTGCCTCCTGTGTTGGCTCGCAGTCGCCCTCGATCGGCACCACATAGGCCATGCTCACCGCATGATGGCGGGGGTCATAAAAACCTGATCGATCCGGGTCGGGGAAATACTCAACCACGGTGAATGGGCTCGGATTCGGCGGCACCCGGGGAAACGCCAGTTCGCCTAAGTCCTTCTCGCAATGGCGGACAAGCGCTTCACGGAGCAACTCACCAAACAACACACGGCCCGACACAACCATGCGACTGAGCGTGCCGTCGGCGGCCTGCCGCAGCAGCATGCCGATCTCGGTCACCTGGCCAAGACCATCGACCCTGACGGGAACGGCGTCGACATAGACGATGGGGACCCGAGCCCGGGTTGACTGCAGATCTTCGTCGGACAACCAGCCATGAGATGTCTCGGTTAGGTTGTCAGATCCGGTCTCACTGGACACGTCGCTCATACTCCAATTCTCTCACCTCCGTTCAACGAAACGGTGCCATCATGAGTGATTCTTGACGTTGGCAAAGCCGCCTTCAGCCTGTGTTGACCCGACGCAGAGAGAGCGAGGCGCATCTTCTTGCAGAAGAAGATGGTGCCGATGCGGCCTTTAGTCGCCACCCAGCTTCTCTCAAGATTCGTTCACTTGCCGGGTGCGTTCTCCAGATCGACCCAGCCGCTGATCATCCCGGCTTCGAGGCCGCGGTCCACCATGAGATCGGCACCGTTCACCCACTGGCAGTCGCCGATGGCCAACCACACGATGGGCTCAGCGAGTTCGTGGGGGAGCGCGCCACGGTCGGTAAATGAACGAAGCCAGTCGCTGTACTCCTCGCCCATTTGTGCACGGAACGAGGTGGTGAGCTGGGTGTCGACTCCACCAGGGCTCACCGCGTTGACGCGAACCGCGCCGGTTGCGCCCCGTTGGGCTGCCTTCAGCGTCCACAAGGTGACGCACTGCTTCGAGAATGTGTACGGGTCGCGGGACCAGCGGCCTTCGTTCTCCATCGCCCACTCGAGTCCGGCTTCGAAGCCGACGGTGTCGACCATCGGCTCAACCACGTGGCGACGTTTCGCCCATTGACGACCTGCGCTCGAGGACACGTTGACGACGCTGCCTCCGGGTGTTATGCGATCAAAGAGTGATTCGGTGATGTGGCGCATGCCAAGGAAATTGACTCGTAACACCCAGTCAGCTGGCGTTGGGCCAGCGACACCTGCGACGTTGAGATGGGCGTCAATGTTGTCTGGCAATTGGCCGACCGCTGCGTCGATCGACGCGGGATCCGCCAGATCACAGTGGATCGTATGCACTCCGTCGCGTTCGGGGGCGTCGGCGACGTCGAGTACGTAGACAGTGGCATCCTGCTCACGTAACTGGTCGACAACTGCGGCACCGATTCCGGTTGCTCCTCCGGTCAGAGTTACTACGGGACTTGGCATGGTGGTTCCTCAAGATTCAGAAGGCAGACCACCACCGTAGAAGTTGGCGAAGTGCCAGACCTCTTCTGCCCGAGATGCGACGCTAGGCATGAGCCATCTAGTCTTCGGTGATGACCACGATCGTCACCACGACGGGAACCGGCACCCCAGTTCCTCATAGGGACAGAGCCGGCCCTGGCACACATGTGCAGTACGGCGATGTTCGTCTGCAATTCGATGTCGGGCGGATGACGCTCAATCGTTTGGTCCAGATGGACGTGGGCGTGGCGGAGCTGTCGGCGATCTTTCTCACCCACTATCACAGCGACCATGTCGTGGGTCTCACCGATGTGATGCTCACCCACTGGGTCATGGATTGGGGTGGTGAGTGGTCGGCGATCCCCATCGTGGCTCCGAACGGGCACACCACCGACTTTGTCGATCGTATGTTCAGCATCTGGGACAATGATCTGGCGGTTCGAAGTTTGCACGGTGGGCGTCCGGCAGAACCCAAGGCAGCGATAGTCGGTTTCGATGTGCCCGGCTCACCGACCGAAGTCTGGTCGAGTGGCGACGTCCGGGTGCTGGCAGGACAGGTGCGCCATGAACCGGTTGAAGGCGCTGTTGGTTATCGGGTGGAAACACCAGACGGGGTCGTTGTGATCTCTGGCGACACGATCGTGTGTGACGAGATGGCTGAGCTTTCGGCGGGTGCCGACGTGATTGTGTACGAGGCGATGCGTCTTGATCACATCATGCAGCGGCCCGAGAACTCGCGGTACATCAAGGACTATCACGCTGACACCCGAGAGATCGGGGCCCAAGCCCAAGAGCTAGCGATACCAACCGTGATGCTGACCCATCTGATCCCTGCACCAAACACCGATGCTGATCGACAGCTTTTTGCCGATGACCTGCGAGATGGCGGATACACCGGCGAGATCATTGTGTGTGATGACCTGAGCTCGGTCACGCTCGGTACCGCAACTCTCAATTCTTAGGCGATACGCATGGCACACATCGAACCGCTTGCGCGGGAAGACCTGGCCGAATTCGAACCTGGTTTCCAGATGGTCGAGCAGATGATGGGTTTTGTGCAACACCCGCTGACTTCGATGCCGCACGGGAACACTTCAGCGACGACGAGTTAACTGCGATCGTTGCTGTCTGTTCGTTCTTTGGTTTTCTCAACCGCTGGAACGACACCATGGCGACAACGTTGGAAGACGGCCCGCGCCACTTTGGCGAAACCGTCATCGCCAGCAACGGTTGGATCGGCGACCGCCACGCTGGCTGACTCCTGGCCGCATTTTGATTCCTGGCCAGGAGCTAACTCCTACGAGCCTAAAGTTGTACGTAGTCGTACTCGACGGGTTTTTGATGAATGCCACGTGATGGTGGGGCGACCCAACCGGCCATCTTGCCGAGTTCGGTAACCCCGACCATGAGCGACTTCACGTACGCCCGATCGGCATCGGTGGGCAACCATCGGCCGACGTTTGCAGCCCATTCGGTTGCGCTGATGGACGTACCATTCGGCGAGATGTAGGCATCGCGGAACGTGCCAACTTGGCGATTGAACCCGACGTGGGGGAGCGTCAGTGCAAAGTTGACACCAGCTTCATCAATCGCCCGATTCCACCGGTCCATGCCCTTCTGGCAATCCTCGGCGTAGTCATCGCGCAGCGTCTCATTGAGTGCCGATAGTTGGGTGACTTCGCGGGTGCCCACGCCGTTTTCGTCGAAGTTGGGCACGTTGCGATACACGGTCTTGAGCTTGTGGTCGTCGTCTCGTCGTTCTTCCTGAAATCGGCCCTTTATCCCAGCGCCGAAATAGTTGGCAGCGTTCGTCGACGTCTCTGAACCGAAGAGGTCCAGTGACACCGAATAGTGGAAGTTCACGTACTTCTGCAACAGATCCAGATTGAGCCCACCAAATGGCTGGACATCGTCGGTGTCGTGTTCACGCATCAGTTCCAAGGTTCGTTGCACGACGCGGCCCACGCCGGTTGCACCAACGAACATGTGATACGCCTCTTCCTTCAACATGAAATCACAGGTGCGAGACAGCGGGTCGAATGCTGATTCGCGGAGCGACGCCAGCTGATACTTGCCGTCTCGGTCAGTGAAATAGGTGAACATGAAGAACGACAACCAGTCGGGTGTTTCTTCGTTGAAGGCACCAAGGATGCGAGGTTTGTCCTCGTCGCCAGAGTGCCGCTCGAGCATCTCGTCGGCTTCGTCGCGGCCGTCTCGACCGAAGTAACGGTGCAACAAGTAGACCATGGCCCACAGGTGGCGGCCTTCTTCGACATTGACCTGGAACAGGTTGCGCATGTCGTACAACGACGGAGCCGTCAGGCTGAGATGGCGTTGTTGTTCGACCGACGCTGGTTCGGTGTCGCCCTGCACCACGATGAGTCGCCGCAGATCGGATCGGTATTCGCCTGGCACTTCTTGCCAAACATCCTGGCCCTTGTGGTCGCCGAAGGCGATCTTGCGATCCGGTTCCTGGTCAGCAAGGAAGATGCCCCACCGGTAGTCCGGCATCTCGACATGATCGAAGTTTGCCCAGCCCTCTTGGCCCACGCTGATAGCGGTGCGGAGAAACACTGGGTTGCGCTGGAACGCCGAAGGACCCAGGTCTTCCCACCAACGAATGAACTTTGGCTGCCACCCTTCGAGAGCTCGTTGTAGTCGTCGGTCGTCGGCCAGGCCGACATTGTTCGGGATCTTGGCGTCGATATCGACTACAGCCATGGTCATACTCTCCGGTTGTCGAATGTGGGGCGGGACCCGGTGCCGAAACGTTGCAATGCTCCGTCGGGCCCAACCGCGTTGGGGCGTTGGAAGATCCAGTTTTGCCACGCAGATAACCGAGAGAAGATCTTGGTCTCCATGGTTTCGGGTCCAACGAAGCGGTAGTTGGCTTCCATGCCGGTTAGGGCATCGGGCGAGAAGCTGTTGCGTTCCTCGTAGGCGACGCGCAGTTCGTCGTGCCAATCCAGATCATCGGGCGTGAACGTGACCAGTTCGGTCTCGGCGGCAGCTGCAGCATCGAGGTCGGTGTCGACTGCGGCGAGTGCTTTGGCGAGTGCGTCGGGGCGCTGCCAGAAGCGTGTCTGCAGACGTGTCAGGCCATTACCCATCGGGAACACCGTGTTTGTTTCGGCCAGCCGGATCGTTGCCGGCGGCGGAGGATCGTCGTCATCCTCCCACGTGCCTTCGAGCATGAAGCTGCGATCGGCAACGAGCACGAGTTCGGCCAGCACGCCGGCGAAACAGCTACCTGGCTCGACCGTGGTGATGAGCGTGCGGGCAGACACATCGAGGCGCTTGAGCACTCGGGTCCAGAACAGGTGAATCTCGCGCACCAGCCAGTGGTCGGCTTCCTGGCTGAACACTGCTTCGGCTTGCGCCACGGCATCGGGGTCGCCGGTCGTGGTGAATACCCATGTGCCGATCGATACCTCGTTGAAGCGCAGGTGGAGAATGGCGTCGTCGAGTTCGCGTGCCGCACGCAGCAGCCAGTTCTGATCGCCGGCCGAAACCAGTGCAGCTCCCGTTGTGGGCTGCGGTTCCGTTGGCGCAGCGATGTTGATGGTGGCCGTGCCCAAGTCTCGATCGATGGTTACCTGTACCGATCCGGGACTTGTAGACCCATAGACAATCGAGTCGGGTTCGAGCGTGCGTTCCAATGGGGTGAGTGCAACACCGGCACCACGATCAGGTCGGTCGGAGTCTGCAAGGCGAACAGCTACTCGTGTCGAGACGAGTTCATCGAACGAACTGCCAGGGGCGATGTAATCGACGAGATTCCAGTCGAGCGCCGTCTGTCCTCGGACACCCTCAGTGCGAGTGGAGAAGGCGTCGGCAAGATCGCGGCGCACATGGCGCTTCTCGACGACCCGAGTCAAGCCGCCTGTGCCTGGCAGTACTGCCAGCAGCGGAATCTCGGGAAGTGACACCGCAGACGATCGGTCGTCGATCAACAGGATCTCGTCGCAGGCCAAGGCCAGTTCGTAACCGCCACCAGCAGCGGTGCCGTTGACGGCTGCGATCCATGTCTGTTTGGAGTTGGCGGTGGAATCCTCGATGCCGTTGCGGGTTTCGTTGGTGAACTTGCAGAAGTTCACCTTGTGTTCGTGGGTGGCGCCAGCCAGCATCTGGATGTTCGCGCCGGCACAGAAGATCTTGTCGAGACCACCGGTGACGACAACTACCTTGACGCAGGGATGTTCGAACCGCAACCGTTGCGCTAGATCATGGAGTTCGATGTCTACGCCCAAGTCGTAGGAGTTGGTCTTCAGTTGGTAGTCATCGCGTAGCCCAGCGGTGGGATCGACCGACATGGTCACCGTTGCGACGGAACCATCGACATCGAGCGTCCAATGCCGATAGGCACTGGGTTGGGTTGCGAAGTCGATGAACACTGATTTCCCCCGGAGGTCGACGGGATAGTTATACTACAGCTTTCTGTTGACTCGCCAGTCAGATGTAGAACATCATGCTCGCCCATGAACAACTACTCGGTACCAATCGCGATGGCTCTGCGGCCGTCGACTCGAGCCGAGCCCTGCTGCTGACGTTGCTGGGCGAGTTCGTATTGCCGTCGGGCGGCAGTGCGTGGACAAAGACCATCGTTGCCGCGGCCGAGTCGTTGGGTATCCGTGACAAGGCAGCTCGACAGGCCCTCGCTCGGATGGACGAGGGAGGCTGGTTGGATCGCACAAAGGTCGGACGGCAAACCCGTTGGTCGTTGTCGCCTTACGCTCGCACGGTGCTCGAATCAGGTGCCGAGCGGATCTACTCCTTTGGCGCAACCACTCGACAGTGGGATGGTCGATGGATCGTGCTGCTCGCCAGTGTTCCGGAACGAGATCGCCATCTGCGCTACGCGATGGCGAACGGCCTGGGGTGGGCTGGATTTGGCACGCTCGGTAACGGCACCTGGCTCTCACCGTGGCTCGGCCAGGAGGGCACCGCCGTCGAGTTGCTCAACGGTCTCGGGGTAGAGGCAACCTCGTTTCGTGCAGAGGTCGGCAACCTTGGATCGCCGACCGGGCTGGTGGCACAAGCGTGGGACCTTCCCGAGCTTCGCCAGGCCTATACCCGGTTCCTTGCCGACGTCGAACTGCTCGACGGGCAGTCCAGCAGCGGCCTGGCGGCAGTGGCTGAGCTCACCGGGCTCGTGCACCAATGGCGTCGGTTCCCGCTGCTTGACCCTGATCTGCCAGCTGAGCTTCTTCCGGCGAGTTGGCCTGGTGTCGCAGCGGCACAGCGATTCGGTGAGCTGAGGACCCGGCTGCGGGGACCAGCGATGGCATGGTGGAAATCAACCGAGGCCGAGCTGACTCCGGGGGACTAGGTTCAGCCCATGAAGCTGTTCTCGCACAAGAAGCGACCGGTGCACCTGGGGGCATTTCCGTTGGAAACATTGCCTCGGCTCGCCGATCCGGCAGCAACACCCATCGGCCTGGCGGCTGATCGACGGGGTGGAGTGCCGGCCTCGCCATCTGAACGCGATCGCCAGGGTCCCCTCGGTGCTGCCCATGCGCTCAGCGCCTACGTCGATCTGTTCGACGCACACGTGTCCGGTGACGTGTCGCCGCTAGCGCCCATTCCCGAAGATCCGGTTGAGCGGGCGAATCATCTGAAGTCTGGTTGCTACTTTCTCGACGCCGACATGGTCGGCGCTGGAGTGATCCCCGCCGAGGCATGGACCGATAGTCGCCTGTCCCATGATTGGGCGATCGTCGTGCTGGTGGCGTTCAGTCGTTCACTCCCATCTTCTCAACCCGGTGACGACTGGGTGAACGGCACTCGGCAGGCGTCCGCCGATCTGCGAGCCGCCGAACTTGCGGTTATCACTGCCGACTACATCCGCAATCTCGGTTTCGACGCCACGGCACACACTCCGACGGCGAACAGTCTCGACATCGCCCGAGTGGCGCTGCAGGCCGGGCTCGTCGAGATCGACGACACGACGCTACGAGCGCCATTCCTGCCGGGCGGCTTCGCTCTATCGGTGGTGAGTACCGAGATGGAGATCGCTCCCGACGCACCGCTGGCCGATCGGTCGATGGTCGACGAACTGCGAACCACCCGGAGCGCAGGATGGCTGTTTGGCCGAGGCGGTGTGCGAGGCGGGTCTCCGTGGCTGAACGGCGATCACCGGCCACTCCACATGGGTCGGTATCCCATGGAGAAGATCAAACGCGTTGACGAGCCAACCACGCTGATCATCGAGAACGAGGTTCCCCGTGTGCCGGTGCGAGCCGGGGGGTTTCCTAGAGCGGCGCACGGCGACATGGGGCCGAAGTTCAAGGAGGACGTCAAGGTCTTCGCGTACAAGACACCGCAGGCACAGAGTTACCGGCAGAAGATCATGGCCATGGTCGAGCACCAGGATGGCCCGGTGGCGGCAGAGCCACATGCAAGCACGCTCGATGCAACGACGAACAGCGACGCGCTCAAGGCGTTGGCGTATCACCTGGGTGGCGACATGGTTGGGCTGTGCAAGGTGCCGACCTATGCGTGGTATTCGCACAAGGGCGATGGCACCGTGATCGAGCCGTATCACCACAACGCCGTCGTCATCTTGCTGGATCAGGGTTACGAGACCATGGAAGGTGCAAGCGGCGACGACTGGGTCAGTGGCGCTCAATCCATGCGTGCATATATGCGGGGAGCCCAGATCGCAGGCGTCGTTGCCGAGCACATTCGGTCACTGGGCTGGAGCGCCCGCAGTCAGACCAATCGCGACAGCGACGTGCTTCATGTCCCGCTGGTATTGCACGCGGGGTTGGGGGAGCTCAGTCGTATTGGTGAGCTGGTTCTGAACCCCTTTGTTGGTCCGCGGTTCAAGTCGGTTGTGGTGACGACCGACATGCCGATCGTTGCGGACAGACATGTCGATTTCGGGCTGCAAGACTTCTGCTCGAAGTGCACCAAGTGCGCCCGCGAATGTCCTTGTGGTGCGATTCCCTTTGGCGACAAGATCATGTTCAATGGCGCCGAGATGTGGAAACCCGACGTCGAAAAGTGCACCAAATACCGGTTGGGTAACCAGAAGGGTGCGGCGTGCGGTCGGTGCATGAAGACATGCCCGTTCAACACCGAAGGCGTGCTTGCAGAACGGGCGGTGTTGTGGGCGGCAATCCGATTGCCGTTCACTCGTAGTTTCATCGCCAAACTCGATGACAAGGTTGGCAACGGCGCCATCAACACCATCAAAAAGTGGTGGTGGGACCTCGAATGGACCGACGGGCGAGCCGTGGAGCCAACAAAAGGCACGAACGCTCGTGGATTGGATATGGACGGAGGTCGGATCGCCAACAAACAACAGGTTGCGCTGTATCCCGCCGATGTCTTGCCGCCGGGTGACGCCATCGATGTGCCGGTCAAGCTCATGCGTAAAGAAGCCGTTGCCAGAGGCAAGATGGCCGAAACTCCCGCAGCCGCCCGAGCACGGGTTGGTTGATAAAGGGAACGGGCACATGGCCTTTGGCAAGCTTCATCTTTCGTGGTCGTGCCCAACTGGCCGTCGACGTCGAGAAGCTCTGGATCTCGTACGATCTAACGATGGATGACACGACTGGTCAGTGGAAGAAACTTGGTTCGATCGTGTTGTGTCAGATCCACACGGATCGCATGATTCACGACGGTGTGTACCGAGACGAACTGCTGACCGAGGTCGACTCGTTGTGGCTGAGCCCCGATGGTGTCGTGGGACTGGTCGATGAACAAGCGATCTTGCAGGCACACCATCGTCTTCATCCGACTCGCACGATCGGCACCACCGAGAAACACCGCACGTATCTGCCGCATCGGCTGTTGTCATTTGGCTTCACCAGCCACTACGACGCCATGGTTGAACACTTTGGCACTGCGGCGATGGGATGTGCCGCCGAAGACATCATCGTGGAATGCGATGAGATCATCTCGCTCGGTCAGGTTGGTGGTGGCGTGCAGATCCGTCGGGGTGATCGCATCATCGACTTGGTTGACGCCGAGGTAGCCAAGCCCTGTATCCCGTTCACCCGGTACCTGCTCGGTGATCAGCTGACGTCGGAGGACAACGTTGCGCCTCATCGGGCGTTCCTCGATGATGGCATGCGGGGTTTCATCGTTGGTCTGGCTGAGCACACCGAACCAGTCGACATCGCTGTCGGCGACGAGTTCTGGATCCGCGCTTGAACCAGGCGCTGATTGGCCTCGATATCGGCACAACTGGCGTCAAGGCGATCGCCTTTTCGCCTGGTGGCCACGAGCTGGCCAAAGCTATCGAAGCAACACCAACTCGGCACCATGCCAATGGCCATGCTGACTATGACCCTGAGCTGCTGTGGACAGTGTGTGCTTCGGTGCTGTCGTCCGTCGCTGCGCAGCTCGGTGAGTTGAAGGTCGAGCCAATTGCACTCGGGTGCACGTCGATGGCGGAGTCTGGCGTGTTGCTCGACTCCAACCTACAGCCGACCTACCCGATCATCCCGTGGTTCGACTATCGCACCGATCCCCAGATCGACTGGTGGCGGGAACACGTTGGCTCCGATGCCACCGCGGCCGTGTGTGGTGTAGTTCCGCATCCGATGTTTGGCATGCCCAAGCTCATGTGGATTCGTGACAACGAACCCGATGCCTACGCAGCTGGCCGGCACTGGCTCAACGTAGGCGACTACGCCGAGTTCCGGTTGTGTGGTTCGCTGACGACTGACTACTCGCTTGCGTCGCGTACGTTGGTGCTCGACCTGGTCGAGCGTCGTTGGTCCGCTGAGTTGCTCGAGGCAATCGACATTCGGCATGAGCTTCTCGCTGAGCTCGTTCCTGCCGGCACCCATGTCGGCGTGCTTCATGACGAGGCGGCTGCAGCGACTGGCCTTCCAACAGGTGTGCCGATCATCCGAGGTGGACAAGACCACGTCTGTGCCGCATTGGCGCTTGGTGTGTCAGGACCCGGTGTCATCCTGGATTCCATCGGCACCGCCGAGGCGTTCTTTCTGGCGCGACGTGAACCTGACATGACCGGACGGTTGTGGCCCGATGAGCTGAATCAGGGTGTGCATGTTGTGCCTGGTTTGACGTACGTGATGACGGGCACGGGCGACGGCGCGGGCCGCATAGACGCCCATCGGGCTGAACTTGGTATCGACTTCGAGGACTACCTGGCGGCGGCCGAGAAGCCGGGCCCGGAGCAAAACATGATCGAGTCGCTGGCGGTTGATGGCCAAGCACTCTTTGAGAAGATGGTCTGGGCGGCGGACCCTGATCGGTCGAGCCACATTAAACACATAGCCACGGGTGGCGGCACTCGTATCCAGTGGTTGATGGATCGAAAACAATTGATCGGTGGTCGCCCGATCGAGGTGCCAGACGTGGCCGAAGCCACCTGTCTCGGCGCTGCGCTCTTGGCTGGCGCCGGTGTTGGTGTGTACAGCTCGATCGCTGCTGCGACGGCCGAGGCCGCGACGAAGTCCAGTTAACAGATCTGGGTACCGAGTGGGGTCTTGATATGGAGATCGCCGGCTACCGGATCTCGCCACACCGTGTAGCCCCGTTCCTTGTGCCGGTTGTGTCGCTGGCACAAGATTGATCCGTTGGCCTGTGTCGTCGGCCCGCCGTTCTGTCTGGAAAGCGTATGGTCTCCCTGGCAGCGGCTGGCAGGCACGTGGCAGCCCGGCCACTCACATTCGTCGTGAGAGATTTGCAATGCAGTGCGAGCTATGCCGGTGAAAAACCGACGCTCGCTCACGTCGATCACGACACCTTTGGCATCCATGATGACCCGTCGGAAGGGGCTTGAGAGCGAGTCCATGAAGGTCTCGGTCGGATCGAGTTGTTTGCCATCGATGGTTTCGCATCGGAAGGTGTCGAGGCCGAACGGCCGCGGTGATGCGCCCTGATAACGGCGGGCCATCTCGAGGTGGACGTCGAGTGAGCAGACAATGTGATGCACGAAGTTGAATGACACCGAGGCATTTGGGTTGGCCGCCGCATCGGCATAGATCTGAGCTTGGGCATCGGCTCGCCGTTGGGCATCGGTGCGGGCGAGGTTCGCCTTGCATGTCTTGTCGCCATGGATGGCTTTGGCTGCTTCCCAATCCTTTGCGAACTCGGCTTCGATGTACACGTTCTCGACGTCGGCCATGGCGGCGCCGATCTGGGGGCTGTGGGTTGAGGTGCGGTGCCATGCCCTGCTGAAATGATCTTGGGTGGCGCTGGCGGTGCGCTTGACAAACGCATCGTCGGGTTCGGGCCCGTCGGGGTCGTTGACTTCTTCCCACCGGTTGACCAGAATCTCGAACCGTCGGAAGTCGAACCGGCCAGCCTTGCGCAGAAACCAGCCCTGCTGGTCAATGAAGGCTGAGCGAACCCGACGGTTGGCATACACCCGGGCCAGCAGTCGCAGGTGTTCCCATGAGAGGTCGGCGTTGTAAGCGGCAGCCTTGATGTCGGGACACTTGCGGAACATCTTGCGTACTTGCTCGAGGCCATAGAGGTCTCGACTGGACTGGCTGGTTGCAGCGTCGTACATGGCCCGAACCGACGCGTGGCCGTGTTCGTCAACCACGTAGGAGTCGGCGACATCGTCCATGACCTGCACGGTGATGGCATCGGCAGAGCGGCGAAGAAACTCCGCGATCTGCAGAGCCTCGACCGCATCGTCGGCATTCGTAAATCGCCGGCCAACAGGCTCGTCATCTGAGGCCGTATCGGCCATGTCGTTGTCCAAGAACTGCTGAACGTCGGTCGAAAGCCAACGCAACTCTTGCAGTCGGCCCACCGGCTGGGCACACCGCAAACGCATCGCCACAAGAAGGTCGGCATCACTCTGGGGTGAAGTAATTGTGGCAGTCATTGTCTTCAAAGTATATCGAACAAACGTTCGATATACAAGATCGGTTGGCGAACTAATCTGCTTCACGACAAGCTGCGTGTTGGGCTCTCAGCTACTGGAAGATCCTCCGTCCGACAACACTGCGCTAACCCGCAACGTGTTCTTCAAGACGCGTTACAGCGAGCGCCAGTTGCCGGAATCCATGGATGATCACCGCGTCTCCAATTGGCAACAGGACTCGGGGTCCGCAGTCGCTGCCGATCAGGTCTGTCACCTGCAGCGTCGAACCATACGCCTATGGCTGGCCAACTCGCTTGAGCAGCAGCGGCCACCAACTGGGTGGGATCCTCGTTGAGCCAACGTGTCAGCGGAGCGTGACGCCCTTTTGTTTTTGTGCAGCGGCGATGCATGCGGCGCGGAGTTCGCCGACTTCGTCGTCGACCATGGTGCGGTCGGTTGCTTGGAAGCGCAGGCGGAAGGCCAGGCTGCGAGAACCGTCGGCAACCCCGGTGCCTCGATAGGTATCGAACAGCTCGACATTGATCAGCTGCTTGCCGCCACCCTTGCGCAGGGCGCCTGCGATATTCGACGCAGGGATCGAGTCAGGAACCTCGAACGCCAGGTCGATATCGCTCGATGGGTACTTGCTCACGGGGGAGTACTTGCGGTTGCCATGCGGCCCGTTGAGCACGGCTTCGAGATCCAGCTCGAGCCACGCGACTCGACCATCGATGTTGAACGCCTTGCACACGGCGGGATCGACTTCACCGACATGACCACGGACCTTGCCGGCAATGACGACATCGGCGCTGCGTGTTGGGTGCATGCCGTTCGGTGTCGATGGGCGAAGCTGCACGTTCGGCAGCGCGAGCGTGCCATCGAGCAAGCCGAGCAGTTCGACCGCAATCGGAGCCTCGGAATCGGAGGCGCACACGGCGAGGTATTCGCGCTCGTCGGGGCGAAGTGGGTCTTCAGCTGGTGGCAGGAAGATGTGTCCGATCTCGAAGAAACGAACTGGCCCGGATCGATGCGACTGGTTGTAGGCAATCGCCTTGAGATGACCAGGCATGAGCGAGGTGCGCAGGATCGACTCTTCTTGCACCAACGGGTTCGCAAGCGTCACGCCATCTTCGGGCATGCCAGCAGCAGACAGATCACCAGGGCCGAGGAACGGCATTGGTTGGATCTCGTCGCAACCAGCACCTACCAATGCGGAGCGCACGGCACGGCGGGCTTTCTGGTAGTCGGTGAGATGGCCGATGATCTCGCTGCGCGGGGTTGTGCGCACGATGTTCTCGAAGCCGAACATGCGGCCGACTTCTTCGGCAACATCGGTTTCAGTTTCGGTGTCCCAACGCCACGTCGGGATGGTGACCGAGAGGTTCTCGGCGTCTGAGTCGTCGTCGACCTGGAAACCGATGCTGCTCAGATGGTTGCCCATCGTGGCAGCGTCGATGTCGGTGCCGAGCAGGCCGTTGACCTTGGCAACCCGGACGGGCAGCGGAGTGCGGTCAGGCGTAGTGCCAGACTCGTCGATGGTGCCAGGCGAAACGGTTGCGCCGGACTCGGCGATGAGCTGGCAGAAACGATCGAGTGCTCGAGGCATGTTGTCGCCCCAGTCAGCGCCGCGGCGGTACCGAGTACCGGCTTCGCTCGGCAGGTTCAACCGCTTGATCGTGCGGGAGATGCTCGGTGGGTCCCACCAGGCCATTTCGACAAGGACCGAGGTGGTGTCATCGCTGATCTCGGTGTCAGCACCGCCCATAACACCGGCAAGGCCAATAGCGACGTCGTCGCCATTGGCGATTACACCGTCGCCGGGCACGAGCGAACGTTCGACACCATCGAGGGTGATCATCTGTTCTCCCTCGTGAGCTCGGCGGACCTTGATATGGCCACCAGGAACGGTTGCCAAGTCATAGGTGTGGTTCGGCTGGCCGAGTTCGAGCATCACATAGTTACTGATGTCGACCACGCTGTTGATCGGGCGCATGCCGAGTGCAATGAGTCGTTGCTGGATCCAGCGAGGCGAGGTGCCGATCGTGACACCATGAATGGTGCGGGCCAGAAAACGGCCGCACAATGACGGATCGATGATCTCGATGTTGGCTTCGTCCGTAACTACTGCGCCTGACGAGGTGTAGTTGTAGTCAGGGAAGCTGAACGGCACGCCTAGCTTTGCTGCAAGGTCACGCGCAACGCCGGACACCGACATGGCGTCGGGGCGGTTGGCGTTGACTTCGAGGTCCCACAGGACGTCTTCGGTGATACCGAGCGCCTCGTTGATGGGAGCACCCAGTGCGGCATCGGTTTGACCGGTGAGCAGCATGATGCCGTCACTATCTTCGCCCAGGCCGATCTCACTTGCCGAGCAGCACATGCCGTTAGACATCTGGCCGCGCATCTTGCGCTGCGCAATCTCCATGCCGTTGGGCATGGTGGTGCCGATAGTGGCGAACGGAATCAAATCGCCGACCGCCATATTGAACGCGCCGCAACACACCTGCAGCGGCTGACCGTCGCCAGCGTCGACCTGCACGATCTGGATCTTGTCGGCGTCTGGGTGTGGTGACAGGTCCAACACCTTGGCCAGCACGATGCCGTCGAGGCCTTGACCGGTGATCGTCATTTCTTCAACAGCCAGGCCAAGTGAACTCAGCGTCTCGCCAAGCTCAACCGGGTCACCTTGGATATCTGGCGCGAATTCACGCAACCAGGAGAGCAGCACCTTCATGCGATTGGACTTTCGTTCAAGGGGGCGGTCCGCAGAACAGTCGGAGCGAAGCGAAGCTGCGATTGCGAGGGAGATTCAGGGATAGTGGAGTCAGTCCGCAGAGCGGCCGAAGCGAAGCGAAGCTGCGATTGCGAAGAACGCCGCATCAGAATTGCCTGAGGAAGCGGACGTCGTTGTTCACGAGTTCGCGGATGTCGTCGAGTTGGTAACGCATGACGGCCAGGCGGTCGATGCCGAAGCC
>ERZ651776.1852-NODE-1852-length-24416-cov-4.952669_pt1 | contig 24416 bp, 19 predicted proteins | sample MGYA00514761_ERZ651776 | MGnify/ENA metagenome assembly ERZ651776 | reverse complement strand
TCTTCTCAATCTTTCCCAACCGTTTCCCAACCATTTCCCAACCGTCCCCAGCGAACTGCGTAACCTCCCCCTCCCTCCTCTCCCAGCACCCGCCCTCCCCCTCGACCTCCCGTGGTCACCACATAACCATAACCTCCCCCCCCCCCCCCGATATCCCCCTACCCCATTCGGACCTCCTTGACCCCCCGTGCCTGCTCCATACTGGCTCATCCTCAATCTCAAACCTCGAAAACACCGATGAAGGTTTCTTTTGTTGATTGTATTTCAGATATGTGAGATTTTAGGGTAAAGGAGGCAATTCCAGCACCACAAATAAAAAATGATTGCAAAAAATGGTCGAGGTGCTCCGAGCATATTGTAAACTGGACCTGGAAGAATATTGAAATATTTCGTACCATCCGCCCGCCCGGTTTTTTCATTTTTCTGATAGTTTCGATAAGAAAAGGTTCCAACATAATGTGATTGCACCTGAAGAATCTCCAACTCAACTAACAACAACACGGCAAGAAAAAGTAACTGGCAAGACAACAGCCTTGAGTCAATCGAGTCAGTTCGGGGACAGCCCCTTCGGAGATAATGGATTTCGATCAGTGGAGGCAGTCGAAGGCGGCGCATGCTAATTTCAAAAATGAAGAGAAGGAAGAGTACAAGGGGAAGAGGAGGAAGAAGACTATTTTTGTGGAAATGGTACAGGTGAGTGATGATGACACTGCCGACGATTACAACTATGAATGCGTCACTCGTGAAATGCGCGACCAGAAAACTCACATTACCCCAAAAATTACTGACATGAACGAAATGGATGCCATGACAATGACAACAAACAATGGTACACACAACTACGACTGCCACAAAAGGACATACCTGAGACGGATCCAAGAGAAAATATTTTTTATATGAGCAAGCAGGAGATCGACACCTCTCACGATGCTAGCGCGTGGCTCTCGAAAGACGCTGTAAGAGGACTGATGGAACACAATGTAACCTTGGACATGGCCAAGGCAGCCGTAAGAAAGGAGACACGGAGAATGACTGTCACCGGAGACAGTGACGAAGTCGAATTCGATAAATTTCACCCCCAGGATCACATAAAACTTGGCGATGGGCCAATTCCATTTAGTCACAACCACAAAAAGCGGCTTCCGAGAGAGAAAAAGGAGGAGAATGGTCCTGCAATAGAGGAGGTCGCGCTCGTTGGGGAAGAAAAGAAAGAAGATATTGCTGTGGCGAGGCCGAAAGCCGTGAAAGAGTTGAGTGAAAAGAGGAAAAGAGCAATGTTGAAGATTGGGGATCCAAATCCTGCTGCGAAGATGAGGCAAGAGCTGCATTACAAGGCGGAGCTGGAAAGGTACAAGCGCTTCAAGGGTCAAGAAGATACAGATGTTGTTGATCACACTCAATTATCTCTCTACGGGAGCATCGACTTACGTCGCAAAAAAAGAGATGGAAATTCTAAGGATGTTTTTGTGCAAATGGACGATGAAGATATTGCTAGATTAAATGCAGAGATCGAAGCCAAGAAAAAGGAAGAGGCAAGAATTCAGGCAGAGAATGACGTACTAATGAAAGAAAAGCAACTCGTCGCCCGCCGAATCAAACACTGGATGCTTGATGAGCAAGAGAAGAAACATAGCGTCACCTCTCGTATCATGAGCCACTTCAAGTCGCGGATCAGGTTCTATAGCGGTCGCTATGATGAACCAACTCGTATTCTTCCATTTGTTTGGTTCGGAAATGCTGAGATGGCGGAGGATAGCAATAAAATGAGGGAATTAGGGATCACGCACGTCCTCAATACTGCTGCTGATGTCGACAATGCTCACCCTGAGCTTTTTATCTATTGCAAAATTTCTCTCATGGACCACGAAGATCAAGAGATGGATGGAGTGTTTGAATATGCTTTCAAGTTCATTAATCGAGTGCGAGATATTGGAGGACGCGTCTATATACACTGCTCAGCAGGTGTCTCTCGTGCTGCTACAATTGCAATAGCTTACTTGCAGTACAGTGAGAGGATGAAACTCCTCGATGCCTGGAACTACGTCAGAAACTTACGACACATCATAGATCCAAATAATACTTTCTTGTTTCATTTAGCTTTGTTGGAGCTGCAGACTTTGAATTGCACGACTGTAGCGTCCCACAAAAAGTGGAGATTCAACGCATATAACGATCTCAAGAAAGGGGTGAGAGAGGAATGGGAAGACGACGTGGTAAGGAAGGGAAAACGTGGTCTCTTCTGGACTAATGTTTTCGGCAATATTGGGAAGAAGAAGAAACGTGGGATGCTGACGAAGCTAGTAGATTTTGTCTTCGTAAAGGTTGCCAGTGCGCAGTATGAAAACAACAAGCGGGCCACAAGAATGGCAAGCCGAAAAGCAACCGCCAAAATGAAGTGAGGCAGGCCATGGCCAGGAAATTATTAATTGTTGCTTCACTGCTCGCTACTTAGAACTTTTCTAATGCTACTATCCTCTTTCGTTAATCTCTTTTCAAGTACATGATAAGATCCTCCTCCCTCACAATCTTGCCGCGAACCACACTCACCATGTCATCAGGCATGGGTGCAACGAATTTCATCCGCTCTTGTGAGATCGGATGATTGATCTCAATCTCATAACTGTGCAAGAGAGGGCGGACTTTTTCGCCGCTCCGCCTCAGCTTTTCATTCCAATCCTTGTTACCGTAAACAGTATCGCCGTAAATAGGCGTCCCGCGGTCACTCAGATGAACGCGAATTTGGTGAGTTCGCCCCGTCTCAATACGAACTTGGGCAAAACTGAGCCTTCCGTCAAAACCGATTGTGTCTACGTAAGTGAGCGCGCTTTTTCCCTTGTCCTTTGCCGTGTGCTCCGGAACCACTCGCATTCGCTGGCGATGTACTGGATGGCGGCCGATGTTTTTCTCGATCTTGACATCTTCACCTGGATTACCAAGCAAAACAGCAAGGTATTTCTTGCTCACCTCTCGCCTCTGAAACTGTGACGAGAGCGAGCGCAGAGCACTCTGAGACTTGGCGACGATTATCACACCAGTTGTGTCTTTGTCTAATCGGTGGACAATTCCAGGTCTCGTCTCTAGCCGAGCATCATCTACGGTAGATTCCGAATCAGAGCTGTGATCAAACTCGCCCAGCCATTTTTTCCCAAAATAATGAATCAGCGCATTCACCATAGTTCCATTCCAATTGCCTGCACCGGGGTGAACAACCATATCAGCCGCTTTGTTGATCACAATCATAGAATCGTCCTCGAACAATATGTCTAGGTCAATCGCCTCAGGAGAAAGGGCAAAAGCTGATGATTCCTTGTTGCTTTCCCCCTCCTCAATCACTATCAAATCTCCAGTCTGCACCAGGTAGGACTTTTTGATTTGCTTCTGGTTGACAGTAATTTTATTATTCTTGATCATCTCAGCATAAATGGTTCTAGATATCGTGGGGTTGAAAGAATGTAATGCAGCATCAATGCGCATGTCAAGAAGGTCCTCGGAGGCAGTGAAAACAGTGCGCTCTGTAGATGAGGAGAGGTCAGAAATAGAGGGAATTTCCCCGCCGCTGTCGTCTCCATCACTTGAGCCACCTTCTTCATCATCGTCAATGTCGTAGTTAAGTTTCCGTAAGTGAGAGAACTTGTTCCTCATCCTCTTTTTCTCCGTCTTCCGCTGTCCTCCATCGCCAAAATTCATTGATTGCCCGTTGTCGAGGAATTCGGGGGGATATGCTGAGCGCGGGTTTTTTCGAGAAAATAAAGTTGTGAGGTAACGGGAGGGTGAAAGTGTAAACGGCACGATCAAGCCATCGCTGGCGATGACAAGGGCAACAATCAGGGTGAGGGTGGTTTTGACGATGGACATCGTTGTGTTTATCGACGAGCTTTGTTCTTATTTTTGCACTACTGGACGAAATGTTTTTCTGTGGGTTGTTTTGCGGTGAATTTATTTCGAAGATTCTTTAATTCCTGTTGATAGGCAGGTTGTTGTCTTTTTGCGTCATTCTGTCATTCTTCACCTTTGGGTGTCGATAAATCCACATCTGTGTAGGACTCGATTTACACGATCGGATCCGACGTCCTGTATAACCCCCTCCCCCCCCCCTCCTTCACTTTAGATCAAAATGGCTTCGCTCAGCGCCTTCTGCACAAAGCAGCGCACGCTCCTTGTGCAGGAGATGAACTGTTCAGAGACCAGCGACGATCGCGGCAGCAAAATAGTCCAGGGTCTTTTCGTTGACAGGATGTTTACTGTCATGGATGGGGGGATAGCTGTTACATTGGTGAAGGGCAGTGCTGAATCTACAGAGGCTCCCGTTGACAATGCTCCATTTTGTATGAATGGTTTTGGTGTTGGTGATGAGGTTATTGTTTTGAATGAGAGCGACTTGAATGGCACCTCGGACAATGTCAACAAGAAGAAAAAGAAATCCCAAACTTCGGCTGTAATCACGGCAATAGGGCCTACCTCTTTGACATTGACCATAACAGGAAATACGACCATAGTCCAGTATGATAGTATTCTACCACCTCCTCCCTTGACGCTGGTTGAGCGCGGAAACAAACACGTATTTGATTTGATGTGCTCGGCGCTTGGGTTGTTAGAACGTGAGGGCCCTGAGAACAAGCTTTGCGGTGAAGTTGTGGAATTAGTATTCGGCGACAGTAGTATGGACTCTACGACTATTCCATCTGTACCCCTTCCTTCAACCTTCCCTCCGTTGGCACCGGAGACGGTTTACAATAACGATTTGACATCCGAACAGCGCAATTTTGTGGAAATCTCTCTCTCTCGGCCGCTTACCCTCCTTCATGGCCCCCCCGGGACGGGGAAAACGACAGCATTGGTCGAGCTAATTTTGCAGTCTATTCTTGTTCACAAGATGCGTGTGCTGTGCTGCTGCGGAAGTAACGTTGGTGTCGACAATTTATTGGAGAGAGTCGGAAATTCTTTGCTGTCTATGCACAATGTCAATAGCAGTGAGAGCAAATCACGCCAAATTCGTAGACCGCATCAAGAACCCCAACTCGTTCGTCTCGGGCATCCTTGCCGAATTTCGGAACTTGTTCGATCTCGCTACTCTTTGCAGTCTCGAGTACAGCAGGCGAGTGGCAGTGACGTGATAAATGATATCAAAGCGTCGATGGATAAGATTCTTCGCGATCTTGCTTGGGTTGACATTCCTGTTGATGGCACGGCGACACGAGCTGAATTAGCGATGCATAAGCGTGCTCAGAGTAAAGCGCGCAAGGGAAATAATAGCAACGTGAGTAAGAAATCGACCAACAGGTATCTGACAGCTGACGAGAGAAAAAAAGGGAAGAGGGAGCTTGATGTCTTGAAGAAAGACCTGAGGAGCAGAGAGAGGAAGATCGTGGAAGGATTAGTGGGAAGAAACCTAAGAGGCAGTCAAAAAGGCGGCGGTGATGGACTGGCAGTTTTTTGTACAAACGTTGGGGCGGGGAATTGGGTGCTAAAGGATTCAACCTTCGATCTTGTTATTATTGACGAGGCAGCCCAATCACTGGAGGCTGCATGTTGGATCCCAACGCTAAAGGGCAGTCGGCTCGTCCTTGCGGGAGATCACAAGCAGCTGCCTCCTACGATCAAGAACCACAAGGCAATGAAAGGCGGTCTTGGAGTGACGTTGTTCGAACGGGTGATTGAAAAGCGTCCTGACCTGTCCATCATGCTGACAGAGCAGTACAGAATGCACAGGGACATTAATGACTGGGCGTCGGAGAATATGTACAATAGTGCTTTGGTCCCACACCCGCTTGTTGCTGATAGACGATTTCCGTTCGTGAGTCCGTTGCTCCTAGTAGATACCTCCGGTTGCGATGATCGTGAGGAGAGTTCAAACGAATCGGGGAGCAAACTCAATAACTTGGAGGCTAGTCTGGTAGCGAGTCACGTCGAGATGCTTCTGCGCGAGGGGATTGGGGAAGATGATATCGCTGTTGTTACGCCTTACAATGGACAGGTAGAAGTTCTGAAAGCAATGCTACGAGAAAAACACCCCAGGATTGAAATCCGTAGTGTCGACGGCTTCCAAGGAAATGAAAAGGAAGCAATAGTCATCTCACTGGTCCGTTCCAATTTGAAAAAGCAAGTCGGTTTTTTGTCTGACAACCGCCGTTTGAATGTCGCGGTCACAAGGGCTCGAAGGCACTGTTGTGTTGTTTGTGATGTCGATTGTGTTAGCGGGGGTGATCCCTTTGTCAAGAGTCTTTGCGACTTTATTGAGAACAGGGGTGAGGTTATCAGCGCAAGCGAATTCGACGAGACAGAATCAGAAGAAAAAGGAGATGAAGTGATGAGTTCAGGGCCTAAGTTTGACCCAGAATCAATTTTGAAGGACATCGAAACGGATATAAATACTGATAAGCAAACCAAAAAAGGTTCTGCGGGAGGGAAAGTAACCAAACTGAATGAGGGGAAAAAAACCTCTGAACAACCGATATCAATCCTCGAAAAAATATCTGCCTTCGCTGAAGATACAAGTCCCTCTGCTCCGTTAGAGTTGAGATTAGCAGACCTTTCGTCGTACGAAGTTGTGCTCTGCTCTGAATTCTGCTCTGCGGGAGACGGTTGTGGCAAACTGCTTCAATTTGAAAGGGGGAGAGGGAATGATGCGAGCGTCATTATCCTGAGAAAGAAAGAAAATGTTAGGGAGAATGTGGGTGGTATCAAGGTAGAAAATTCCAGTTCCAGTGATATCAAAAAAATAATCCGCGAAAGCGAAAGCGAAAGTAGTAAACTTGTTGTTGGGTTCCAAGGGCTCATTGTCGATGAGGACAGCAGTGGAAACGAAGACTCAGGCAGTGACAACAATGACGGTAGTGGTGCTGAAAGTGATGATGATGGTAACAGTGGGAGTGGATTTAATGGTAAAAACGACAGGAAAGAGGACGTAGGCAGCCAATATTTGAAGCCGATGAACTCTCTGCTGGGATCCTTAGCACAGGAGAGGCGACAGCGAATGGAGGAGGCCAAAAAAACGGCGGAGACACCGCAGCATCAGCCTGCTGAGAATAAGAAGAAGAAAAACAAGAAGAAGAAGAAGAAACTGCAAGGACGCGATGATGAAAGAGCGAAAATTGATAGTCTTATATCTGAAAGCGATAAGGATTTGGACGATATGGCTTTTCTTGATCAGCAGGTGGAAAAAGTCGCCAGGAGTCATGGGAGGAAGGTTGAAGGCAGAGGGAAAGGGTACAAAAGAATAATTAATGGTATTCTGAACAAACCCCCTAGCTGCAATGTCAACCCAGTAGGAAGATCGGAAAAGCAGAAGGAGGCCAGTAACCGATTGCGATCAAATTTGGCAGAAAGTGCCAGCTCTCGGAAGGCAAAAACCACTGCTAAGAAAAAGAAAAAGTGATTACCCGCGAAACTCTGCCTTTCTTTTCGCCGCCTACTACTTATTCAATCAATCATTTTATCAACCACATCTAGAAATTCTCTCATTGCACTACCATCTCCAGCTAAATTATGTTTGCCCCCATCAATTACAACAAATTTGCAACCGCTTGCTACTTCCAACTTTCTGTGGAGTGACTTCATCTCAATTTCAGGTGGGACATATTCATCCGCTCCGGAGTGCGCGAAAATTACATTTGGGAACTGTGCAAGGTGGGAGAGGGCACGGGAAAGTTCTGCCTCTTCTAAATCAGACGAAAACATGTCGTCGTCTCCGCCCCTTCCATACAGGCTCATAAATCGGCCAGCAGTGATGGGGCTCCAATGCGAGGCTCTTGGCATGAACTCCTCGCCCTTCCCTGAGCTAATCATTTCAGCCGCGATTGTAGTATATTTAGCGTGATCGCCCTCTTCTCTCCCAAGTGAAAAGGATTCCCTGTCACTGACCGGGGCCTGGAGGATGGCACCACCCACACTCATTGTGATTTCGTCGGCGTTCGTCAATAACTCGCGAAGAAGAACAACAGTCTGCTGACAGCCCGTGCTATGGCCTATTAAATACACCTTTCGGTATGATTGCTCCTGGAGATAACGCAAAGCTTTTTTTAGCTCTTCACAGTCAGTCTCCAAGCTTGCGTACCCAAAGCCGAGGTAACTCGAACTCAGCAGCACGTTAACATAACTCATGTTATTCTTGTGACAAAGCTCACATAGAGGCAGAGTGTATGGTGTCGGCAAATAACCATCGGACAAGCCACCCAGGTGGATCAAAGCAACTTTTGGGTGTGATGCGTGAGGTGGGGATATCATTAAGCTGAGAGAGCGATCATACTGGTGGAGGTGACCACAAATAGGACCATATCCGGTTTCTGTCATTTCCTTCGTCTTTATACGTATGAGTGGAGTGCACTGTTGAACGTTAGAACGCAGGAAATGCGATTTGATGACGGGAGGCCCATTTAACTGTGAGAGGTCGAAAACGAACAAAAAAAGCGTAAAAGGAAATCTTATTGTTTTATCTGATAGTATCGATTAGTACTTTTTTTTTCTGTATTAGCTCTCTTTAGCTTCTCAAGAACATTTTGCCTCTATATTTTTTTGACGATTAATTGGAGGAAACAGAGGGTAGGTCCCTGTCTTCCGTTCGAAATTTGACCTTTTGTGTTTGGCCTTATGAACTTGATGGAGAAGAGAATTTTGGGGAAATGTTGGATACTTGTGGTGTGTGCATAATACTGGAGGAAGTAGTGCCGTTACGGTGGAGCTCTTGCTGCTTTCTACGCTAGGGGCCAGATTTTTGTTCACCCCGATTAGAATCAATGACATAATACCCTCCAATTTTTTGTACTAACTCGATCCCACTCACTTTATGCTATGCGCAGGTTAATACTTGGACATAGACCCACCGGAAGACTGTTGCATTTTAGTGTTGAGAAAGCATATTGGGCGCGATTTATTTTGATTTTGATTTTGTAGGGAAAGGGCTGAGACGAGTGCAGGACAGGACAGGACAGGACAGAGTCGAAGGTGCTGCAATAGGTGGGCGACTTTTACACCGGAAAGTTGTTAAAAGAAAGGAAAAGGAACAGAGGAGGCAACCACAACATCGGAAAATAATAGCGCAGGCGATATGAGCTTTGGGAATATGTCAACACCGTCTCCCCTTCCGCCTTCATTGACGTCCTCGTCCTCGGTTTCTTCTAATTCCAGCTATTCGCACACACCCGATAGTGTAATAAATGCAAGAAACGGGAGAGAAAGCCGAGGAGCTAGCAGTGCTAGCAGCAGTAGATCAAACAGTAGCTTCAGAAGCAGTGGTAGGGAGAGTGTGAGTAGCAGTGTGAGTGGCAGTAGCAGTAGTTTTGGGGGGTTTTATGGGATAGGGGGTAGTGTGTTGGGAAGTGTTGGGGGTGATTATCATAGTGGATTTGATATTGCGAGTAATGATGTAGCAAATATGAGCAACAGCGATCATAATGATGACGATGACTTATCTGTCAGCTCCGAACTTATGATGTCAAGAAAGCTTCTGAGGAGACGGCATGCTACTCAAGAAAGAAATAAGAAACGGAAGAGGAAGCAAATGGAGAACGTCGCAAAAGATAGCTTGGGAAGTCTAGGTTCGCTGTCAGTCGAACGTGTGAAGGGGGGAAGTATTTTGGAGAATGTCAGTCGCAACCCAGAGGACAACGATAAGCACCCGCACTGGGCTGATGACATAGAGGGGCAGGTGGAAGACTGTGGAATTATTTATTTCCAGTACTCTACACCTCATCGAGACGACCTCCGAAAAACTCGTGTGACAAGATCTCGGAATAACGGTACCTTCTTTGAGCTGGAATTTCCGACCTTCTCTCCTGCGAAAAAAAATAGGAAGAGCAGCTTGTGACGATCAGAGAGAGCGCTTACACTGGCGACGAGGATGAAAATATTATTGTGCTAGTAATTATTAATAACTAAAGAAACTATTGGCTGCTACGAACGCGCCCTTGTCTTTTATTTATTGCAAGCTAGCATTAACGACCATCAAGAATCTCCAGAACCTTGTCGCACATCTCTTTGGCCTGGTCCGCAATTTCCCTAGCTTCCCTCATCGTTACCCTCTTATAATCTTCGTCCTGGATGTCCAACATGTTAATTTCGACGTTTTTGAAGCAGCCCCAGATTCCAACTTCCAGACAGCGAGCTCCTATCACGACAGAGAGATTGTTCTTTAGGTTTAGCAAAATAAAATGTATAAAATGTTAAGTCCGACATCTGTAGTTGAGCCAGCGCACACTCACCGACTTGAAGGTCACTCTTGCTGTTGATGTTTCCGACCTTAGCGAGCTCGATCATACAATCCCAACACATATTTGCGATTTTCATTGTTGCGAGGGGCACGTCAATGGCGGTTTTTAGGCCCTTCTGCATGGCATCATTCCTTATCTTCTTCTCCTCTTCAGTACCCTTAGGAAGCCTCATACCGACTTGAAACTCGGTAAAAGCATCCGTATCAGCGTCTATGCGATACATAAGTTTTTGCGTCGCATCATGGAGTGGCTTGATGTTTTTCCGCATGATGGGATCCAGATCAAGGAACTTGATGCTGCCGTATGACATCCACCCCATCATTGCACCGAGCCCGGTTCCCATAGCAGCAGCAAGCGCTGAAGCACTCCCACCACCGGGAGCGCTGGTTCGTGCTCCTAAAATGTTGATGAATTCCTTGACAGTCATGCTCAACAAGGGAGGATCCTGTTGTTTACACTTCCAGTCAATGATTCGCTCATTGGGGTCGAACCGGCTCACACTGTTCAAGCCTAGTCGATCGATCGCGAGTGATACCATCTGGCGCTCGTCGACGATAAATAAGTTCTGTGGGGAGAGTATTGTTGTGGGTTTTGATGTGGTGAGGGAATGTAGCAGGCTATGTGAGAGGGGGGGGGGGGGGTTAACTTACTGACCTCCTTTTCAATGTAATATTTGGCGATATCCAGCATGCACTCTAGGGGAACCAATCCGACAAGCTCGCTCCCGGCAACAGCTAGGTTCATGTCGATAGCATCACTCTTGCAACTCTCGAAGACTGTGTGAATATTGACCTTGGTGAAGTCAGTGCAGTTCACGCTGATCTGAGCCATGTTATACTCGTCGACATACCATCCGATGCCAGCGACATTCTTGAACCTTCCAGGCTTGTCTGGGCCACGCCCTTTCTCCCTAACATTGAAGGCGATGCGGTTCGCCTGTTCTTTAGTCCCCAGGAGATTGATGTTGTAGGCAATTAGAAACATGCGAGCGCCTACAGCCGTGCACCCCCAAGAAGGCACAAATGACTGTGGACCATAATCAGGCTTCCACTCTGGCTTGCCAATGTTGTCTTTTATTCCCTCGTACTCTGCGTCGTGTGGCGATACGGGTGCGAGAGGATGGCCCGTGAGCATGCTTCAAGAGATAGTGTTTGTTATTGGTGAAAAAATAGGAAATCACTCACCTCCCATGCCCTCCTGTCTAATCTGAGGAAGCTTTTTCCTGTAGTCGCGATCACTCGAGTTCTCGTAAAGAAACACGGGAAGTCCGAGCTCGGCGCCCATGCGCTCCCCCAATACTTTAGAGCAGGCAACGCAGTCGTCCATGGTTGCATTTCGGACGGGGATGAATGGACAAACATCCATGGCACCAAAACGTGGGTGAGCTCCGGTGTGTTTGGACATATCTATCAGTCCCTTTGCCGCCTTTGCTGCGTTAAATGCACCTTCAACGACGGTCGTCTTGTTACCGACAAATGTGAAAACCGTCCTGTTCGTTGAGGCTCCAGGGTCAACATCCAAGAGAGAGCAACCGGGTGTGTTCCTGATGGCTTCCGAGATCGCGTCGATCACGGCCATATCCTTCCCCTCTGAGAAGTTGGGAACACACTCGATAAGAGAATCGTCCATCTTTTTCTTGCGTTGGTGGTTTTGTTGTTTTAGGTGTTGTTTTTTTTGGTGGGGTGATCCCGTGATCTTCGATCCGAATTCGATCCTCATTTCATATCTTCATCCGGCACTTTTGCCATTTTGCCGTCGACGAAAAAATTGATTCAAAAATTACATGACTTCTTTCGGGTATTAATGGGATAAAGTATCATGTCAACTCTCACTTATTCCGAAAGATCGCAATTATTGACACTCATTCGGTTTCTCTCCTCTTCCTTTCCTGGATTTCACTCTGCTTTCTCTCAAGCTACACAGGCAAACGCAACTTCCCAAAGTGATGAAAAAGTTGTCGACGAATTCTTTTCTGTGTTCGAGTGCGGTGCATTAGATGGTGTGCTGACAAAGATTGCCAAGACAGTATTTCGCAATGACAATGATGAGAGTGATTTTTTTGTGACCTGCGGATATTCGTCCTCCTCTCTTTCTCATGTTCGGTCCTCTGGGCTTGTGTCCGGGATGGATGACCGAGTTGAGCTAGCGGTACTAAATTCTTTAAGAAACTTGGTGGTGGAGGCTGTAGAAGAGGGGAACCCAGGAAGAAGCGGGTGGATCAAAACAATTTTGGGGCTCAGGCAGGGGGACCAGAAGGAGCTCATGGGTATTATCGAGGGTGGGAGGTTGGAAGAAGAAGTAGACGAAGGTGTAACGGTGGCCAGCGAGGTAGTAGTTGAAACTCTACATCATCAAAATCGATCATCAATGTCACAATCAATTTCACCTTCACCCTCACCAAAGCACCAACAAGAACTTTCCTCCCTCCAATCGCAACTGAAGACTCAGACAGCCGCATATAACTCTCTCCAGGCAGAGCTCTCGGCCCTGAAGGAAGCCAATCTCCAAACATCTCTCCGAAACGAGCTCGCTCTACTTGACAGACAGTCTGAAATAAATGCAAAGCACGAGAGAGAAATGGATATGTTGAGAAAGGAAAACAAAAAATTAATGGAGAACATGTCCGAATTCGACAGACTGAGGGAAGGAAACGTCAAGATGAAAGATGAGATTGACATTCTCCGAGACGAGAATAAGGAATTGACGCCAATGAGGGACAAATTGAAGCAGTACAAAGAGAAACTTGTCGACATAACAGACCTTAAAGTGCGCCTCGCCAAACAGGAGGAGATGAACTGTGAGATGATCGATAAGGTGGTGGTATTGGAGAGGGATAACAAACAAATTGGTGCCTTGAAGAAGACTGTCGAACAATATAGGAATAGAGCGACGGAAATGGAAGTGATGGCTGGCGAGTTGGAAGGAGAACTTGCTAGAAACAGGAAAGCGGCCGAAAAGCTGGCCAGGCTGAATGTCGAGCTGAGCCGGGGAAGTGAGCTGAAGAGTAGCGAGGCCGAGAAACTTCGATCACAGTTGCTTGCAAATTCGAATCTCAGCAATGAAAGTGATATGAGCACCCTCGCCTCCATGGGAAATGGACTGACAGAGTTGAACCCAGAGCTTCACGGAGAAATCCTCCGACTCCGTCAGGAAAACAAGGCGATGAAGAGTATCGTCGAAGAGGGCGGCGAAGAGAAGTTGACCCAGCTAAGGAACGATTTGGAAGATGAAAAAAACAAAACAGAACAATTCAAAAATAAAATGAATGAGTGCAAAGAGGAACTGGGGAGAGCGACAGAGAAAATTGTTCGCCTGGAAGAACTCATCAGATGTGAACGACAGCGTTACGAGAGAGAAGTGGAGGAAAAGGGGGTTGAATTTGAACATTGCTTACAGCTAGCGAGGGAGAAAAGCCGCGCTGCTTCTTGTTTGGTTTTGCGGGGGCAGCAAGCGATCCTTTCTGAAGCTCGTGAATGCTTGTCAGAAAAAATGCAGAATTTTGAAGCCTATAAATCAGCTCACTCGGCAAGTAACATCGATGTTAAGAATAAAATACGAAACATGAAGAGTGAAATGACTGTTGCGGTCAGCAGAGCGGCGCAGCTGGAGTCTGAGTTGGATATGCTCCAAAATAGCAGAAGAAGAATCGAGCGAGAAAATGTCGGCCTAAGGGAAGACATCGAGCGCATTAAGAAAAACGGGGGAGGGAATGGAGGAGGAAATCTGATGTTGGCTTACCAGCTCGAGAACGTTCAGAACGAGTTCAAAGTCGTCGTCTCTGAAAACAAAAAGCTCAGAGAAAAGCTTGCCGCGGACAACGTCAAGTCAACTCCCATTCGGAATTATAGCAACAGCAACATAGCAATTTCTGACAGCGAGACAATATCACACATCCAAAGGTGAGTTTTTTTTCTACGGCTGAAGGCTAAGAGGGGAGGAGATCGATCGTGTTGGAGAACCAACACAACACAGTCACTAACACTAGTCGTACGCTGTGACTATGACTATTAATATGGCTATGACGCCGACAACAGAGAATTTACAAACATAATTGATGCTCTCAGGGATGAGAAACGTGAGCTCATTATGAAAAATAGTAGTATTTGCAGTCAGGCAATCAAAGCTAGGCAACAGCAATTCAAAATCGACAGACAGATGAACAAGTTAAAAAACGAAAACCGAGCGCTAACATTACAGCTCGAAAGGTAAGTTTAATGGTTTTTGTGACGTCATAAAGGATTGAAATAAAACTAACACAACACAACTCACAGGGTCCACCTGGAGGCCAACGTCAGGACAGAGAAAGAGGACGACCGTCAGGTCGACAAGGAAAACGTTCTCCCAAAGAACACCACAGAGAATATAGAAATTAAAATTGACAGCGCAGGACAGGAGGAAATTAATGTAAATGGATGTCAGCAGAGCTGAAGTTTGAAAGTGTTGAATCCAGTCTCTCATTTGCACCTTAACAACTTCAAATCTGAACACGCCTTCAGCCTTTTTTCATTTTTTCAATTTCAATTTCGTTTCCTTAAATAAGTGTTAGATAAACATTGTCCTTTAATTATATCATTTATATATATATATATAACTTTCTTGAATTTTGTAGTTCCTAAATATATTTGTATAGATTGGTTTTTTTGATAAAAAATTAAAAAAATTTAAATATATAAAATTATATTATTTATTATAAAATAATTTGAAATTTTCTTGATTCAAAATAATAATAATATATATTTAATAAATTTCATGAAAAAAAATTGAATTACAAAAATGTATTTAGTAAACGAAATTCAATCTGAGCTGATTTCGACAAAGTTGTCGTCGTTTTATTATTGTCTATCATCAGCAATGGCATGGTTTTTAAGCATAATTATACTGGTTTTTACGCATTATAATCTAACAGGGGTTGACGAACGATGAAAAACACAAAATCTACAAGCAGAAAATCCAGCAAAGCAAAAAAATTACCCTTGTTAGTTTTCTCTAGTGTTACTGTGCAACGATATTTAACCTTATTCGCGTCATTCATCTTGCCTCGGTGCTGTTTCTGATCTTTCGATACCCCCCTTTCCGGCAGCGGAGGTGTGCTTTTTGAGCGGAGCACTGGCACTAGTCCGCTTGGCCTTTCTCCCTCCCGCATTGACGGTATCAGTGCAGCTCATGGTTTTCTTCGCATTGAGATCGTGCCACTGCTTTTCCCCCTTGCCTTCTCCTCCGTCATCGTAGAGTACGTTGTGCATTCTCCTGCGATGGTCAAAGCCTACAATTGTGCAGGGATAGTAGTGGTCATAGCGGTAGCTATAGACTTTGATGCGCATGCCAAGATCAGCCATGCTAAATGATAGGTTCACCTCATCGGGTGAGACGTCGTTGCCTGCCCCTTTGTTTGACTTGTTCTTGCTTCTTCTAACGGCCGCTGCTTGGTTCATCAACTTTGCGACTGTAGGTGGTCCTGGCATTGTCGTTCTGCTCATGCCTTGCTGATCTTTTCTCCCCCTCCTTTTGTTCTTTCTATTCGATGCTGGGTATGTTGCTGCTGCCATTAGCTTATGGTTGTGGGGAGCTGGCGCCTTTGTGGTGGGAGCCTGAGTTTGCTGCTGGTCAATGGTAGAAACGACATCCGCCTCACCCGTGCTTGGCTGCTCAGCTGGGGTCGTCGTCGGTACATGTTTTGGTTCGATATTTTCGATATCAGCGGCGTCATCCTCGTCCGCATCAAACTCCTCCTCGCTATAACCACCACCACCATCGTCGTCGTCGTCTGACTCATCTCTATTCTCCTTATTGTTCTCCTTGTTGCTGATGTTCTTGTTGTCTCCGATGTCGTCGCCGTTGTCAGCACCCTCACGGTCACCATCACCATCACCATCACCATCACCATCTCCATCTCCATCTCCATCTCCATCGTCATCGTCATCGTCATCGTCATCGTTATCGTCATCATCATCCTTAAACATGCTGTTATTTCCGTCATCCTCTTCTACGCCAGCTTCCCTCTGCTCCCGCAGCATCTTTGCCAGTTCGCTCTCCAAGAGCTCCCTCTCTCTCTGAATTCGATCCTTGTCCAGCACTGCTTCGTTGTGTTCCTCTGTAACTTTTTTCAGAATGGCGTCGCTGGCATCCTTGGATGATTTCTTGATGGCCTTGGATTTTTTCCTTAAATCTCTTCGAAGTTGGTCAACATCACCTTCCCACTCGCTGTTACTGTCGTTATCAACCCCCGCGTATGCGCTGACAAGGTTTTTAGCTCTGTTCTTCGTAGACTTTTTGTTGTCATTATTGTTGTTATTGTTTCCAGGCAAGCGTTTTTTTCGCCTGTACACACTATCTTTGTTGTCGTGTTCACCGTTTTCAACCCGCGAGGAGTTCTTCCCCATTTCTGCACGCCCCCCCGTGCCAAAAGCGGCGGATATATTGTACCGCTTCATGTTGCTCCGCAGAATTCTGTTTTGTTCCCTGAGCTTGGCATTTTCCTGGACAAGATGCTCAACCGCCGCGCTAGTGGCCTTTTCTCCAAAGGTAGGTCTTATCTTACTTGGGCTGTCATTGAGATTTTTCTCCAGATCTTCGATAGTATTTCCAGGTGATAAATTTCCCCCCACATTGGGTCCGAGTATGCTCCCCCCTCCCATGTATTTTTTTAGAAGCATCCTCAGCCTGGCAATTTCACTCTGTGCCCTGGCGAGCAGAACTTTATCGTCGACCACTTCGTTTGCCCTGACGTGTAGCATCACTTTCCTCGCACGGTCGGCAAAGTGCAGCGTGCTACTGGTCTCTTCAACGGCTGAGACACAAGGACTTACACAGCAGATGATGCTGGTTCGCGTATTTCCCCCCAAACTGTCCTGCAGTAATCTCGTGAGCTTGCTGTCCCTATAAGGAATATGGTGACGCTTCTTGTCGCTCAAAGCGCTCATGACATTACCGAGCGCAGAAAGGCTGCTGTTAATACTCGTGAGCTCGTTGGTGTGGTCCTTCTTCATCTTGGAGTTTGTATTCATCTTTTCACTGCCAGCAAGATCAACCAGGGAGAGTTTAGCCCGCCTGATGACGCTATAGTCCTCTCCTACTTTCTCACTTTCCACCGAAAGCTGTAAAACAGCATGGGATCGACTACTAACGTCGTTCATTTCAGTGGAACGCAGAGCTCTGCTGCGAGTGCCCGCCTGTATGAGTGTCAAGACATCCTCTGCGCTCGTGACCCTGAACTCACTGAGTCCGCTGACGAATACCTCTGCTTTGCCGTTGCGGTTAGTCGTTTTAGTCTCCCGAATATTAAGATTCCCCCCACCATCAGCCAGGAGATCAAACAGCTTCTCATTGTAAATCTGGAGAAAGCTGCAGTGGATCGAATACTTGCTCTCCCTCCTTTCTGCATCCGTCGTCTCAGGACCTCCTGCATCGGCACTTTGCTCCCTCCCCATATTGTCAAACAAGAGCTGAACGCTCAGAGGTATGATCCCATCAAATGTGTTGCCCTCACCAACCATGGTGTGTGTCTTTCCAGCCCCTGTCTGCCCATAGCTAAATACGCATCCATTCACGCCGCCACAAACACCTTCCACACAGTGGCGCACCGAATCAAAAACATCGGCCTGCGTTGCCGACATGTCAAGGACAGCATCATATGAGCACTTGAGATTCGACTTTGTACTGTCTGGCCTTGTCAGGGTCAGAATATTCTCATGCGAATTTAGTGCTATCGGTTCTCCTCGAGCTGACTCCTGCAAAGAAGGGGGCCGCACACGGATAGTCACTTTGATGGCCTCACTTCCTTTACCCATTTCTCGCGCAAGGATGAATTTATTCAGGCAGGAAAGCTAAATGATTTTGAATTTGATCCTGAGTGTATATAAACAGATCTCGTTCAGAATAAAGGTCAAACAGGAACCCTCTGACAAGGTGATGCTGTCAGTATGAAAAAAGTATGAAAAAACTCAAACCAGCTTCCTATTTCAACTTGTGATGCCACAAAATCCACAAAAAAGACGACAAACAACTGAACTCACAATACATTGATTCCGTTAGTTTTATGCAGAATATGATGCCCTCGACGGCAGTACTTCTCATTGCTACCGCCCTCATTGCAATAAGCGCCGCAAACACGGACATCTGCACTGAAAGTACCGGCAACAAGGATGAAGAGAAAGAGTCGTCCTGCGGGTGTTCAGAAGGCACAAGCCGCCCCGCAGGCGGCGCAGAAAAAGCATTCACTGCGGTAGACGGCAACAAAAACGACGACGCAAGCACAAAAATGCAGCCCCCGACTGTGTCAACAGATATGGTTTACATCCCCCCACCCCCGAACAACCTCTTCACCATGGGTTACACCCCCCCCCCTAAACCTAAAAATCCAGCAGCCAAACACGATTGGGGGGATTACACACCAAATCCTCTGGACAAAGAAATGCCCGCTCGGCAAGAGAAAATAAGTGATGGGTTCTTAATGGACAGATTCCCAGTTAGTGTTGGTGATTACTGGGCTTTCGTTGAAGCTAACCAGGACTTTATCGGAACCTCGTACGAGTTCAATGACACGTATGTATTTCAAGGCGAGTTTGCCTCCCTCGACTTTACCGAGGGTCTCGGAGTGATTAACGGATACAGCGCGGAGGTACCTTGGTGGGTAAATGTGAAAGGAGTCCACTGGAACACTCCTCCAATTCGCGACCTTACGAACGCAGAAAGCTCCTTTCGCCATGATATAGGGAGAAGATCTCCACCTGACAGTGACAGGCTCAACTTTCCCGTTGTCCACGTAAGTTACCTAGACGCCGAAAAATTCTGCAACTGGAGGGACGGTGCCAGGCTCCCCACAGAGATAGAATGGGAGTATGCCGCTAGGGGCGGTAAAGAAAACAGGGTTTATCCATGGGGAAACGTTGAGTTGAAAGACGGCAAGTACAGGGCAAATTACTTTCAAGGGACTTTCCCGAGCGAAAACATCGCCACGGATGGACATATATTTGTGAATGAAAGGGGTAGCTTTCCCTACCAGAACAAATTTGGCCTGGAGGATATGGTGGGTAACGTCTGGGAATGGACCACCTCTGATTGGGACAAAGACAACAAGGTGAAAAGGGGCGGTAGCTTCTTGTGCGAAAAAGGGTACTGCTACCGCTACAGAAATGCAGCCAGAAGTTTCAACACTCCAGATAGCACTGCAAGCAATTTGGGGTTTAGATGCATCAAAGAAAAGAGCTGATGATAGTAGTTTTGCACAGATAAACTTCTCTTTTTGTTGCTTTGTTACTTTTATTATCGATTCCAACGACACAACACACAAAAAATGCTATCACCTTCTGCCTCTCTATTACCCCAAGACTTTTGGAGTGTTGCTGCTCAGAGCGAACAATTTCTTATTTAGTTCTTTTTCAGAGAGATCGAACTGACTTTCCTGGGAAACTTCATCGGCCTCCTTCATTTGCTTCACTTTCCTATCAACAGCCTTCCTGTAGTTTTTCATTTCCTTATCGACACTTTCTATACCGGTTTTTTCGATCAATTCTCGATTTATAAGTTCTCTTTGGTTTTCAAAAGAAGCAATGTTAGCACCTTCCGCCCCAATCCCACCGGCAACAGTTAATTTGAACCCAAGCTTGATATTGCACGTCTTTTTGAGCGGCGGACTAGTTGGATTGTAAGCGCCTGGACCTGGCTTCCCCGTTGCCGCATTAAAGAGGGTGAATTGTGGTCCAGTCCCAAAGGTGCCATGAAGCTTTCTTCTTTCCTCCGCAAGTTTTACTTCCTCTTCCTTCTTCTCCTTCTTCATCATCTCCTTCATAAACTTGTCCGCGACGGCGAATCTAGTTTGCTTTTGTTCATCCCACCGTGGAACTCGCCCAAAACCCTTCGGCCTGAAACCCGAAGACGTATTCAACAAATCATCCACACTTTTATAGCTGTACTCGCCAATGGGTTTTATGCCCTTGCTATTGCTAATGGGGTTGTAGGATCCCGGTCCAATATTTGTGTTCGTGTTTGACGCGAGAAACTTTCTCGCCGTCTTCTCAAATGCATGTGATCTGCAACGGTCCTCCTTTTTGGCATCGTAAGTTCCAGGCCCTATAGGGTTCTTGACAGTTTCTTTCTCAGACCACCTGGCCGCTTTTGATTGATTACTGAGCTTGACCTTGACATTAGGCCGGTAAATTTTGTCTACTTTCGCCTTTACGACAGGCGCTGGTCCGAAAGTGTCTGGTGTTTCAGGATTATATTCAGTTGGAGTTGGAGTCTTCGTGTTGTTGACATTCAGGTAAGAGTTGTACTCCTCTCTCGTTGACTTTCCAAATAGGTTACTCTTCTTCTTGGTCTTCTTAGCCTCTTCGAATGTAGAAGGTATATTGTATTTTGTAGAAACGGGGGTTGCACGCGATACATCAATAGTGAAAAGATCACGCTTAGACTTGGCTATGATGGTCGCCATGATGATGAAATATTTTCCTCAGGTCTCTCTAATTTCGTGAAGACCCCCAAAAGTATGCTAAATAGCAGAAGCACAATAAATAAATTAAAGATTTTGCCCAGGGTCCAAAGTATTAGGAGCTGTTGGGAGCGTGAGCCGGCGAGTTGTTGTTTTGTTGTTGGACAAAAAATTAAAATTAAGCTCCTTAATCTCTTCTTAAAGCGCTCTTGTCTCCCCTAGGCACACAAACCTGCCATGGTTTATTCCATACTGAATTTTACGAATGTGGATGGAGCAATTAAACCACCTGACTCTCCTAGAACGCTGGAGGCTTGTTTACGCTCAGGGTTTGATCCCCGAGAAATGGTGCCACACAATTTGGAAGATTTTATGATGAAAGGCGTCCCCAAAGAGGTTGCGGCAATTAAACTGCAACATTTTGAGGAAAGGCGGGAAGAGAAGGTCAAGATTGTCACACTTGAACGTCAGAAAATTTGTCAATATTTGTCTTCCGTGAATGGCAATAACTTCAGTGAAAGTAGCGGAAGAGGTGGTGCCGGTAACAACCTTACAGGAGCAAGAAGTACTACAACATTCAAGGTTACCCAAGGTCCCACAATTACAGCGACAGCAACTGTAAATATCAAGGACGAGAGGAAATCAAGCATGATTGATTTGGAGATGAAGCGATTCGAGACCATGAGACGAAGGCAGGAGAAGGAAATCAAGAGGATAATCGCAAACGAGACAAAGATGGCTGAGTTACAGAAGAAGATATTGCGACAGGAGGAGAATGATGCACAAAGGAAGAAGGAGCATGCCAAACGTGTGCAAGAGCAGAAAGCATCAGCACTTGAGCAAAAGCGATCAAGGGAACTGGAACGGAAGATGAGGGACGAAGAAGAACTTCAGAGGAGAACGGAGATAGCCAAGAAGGAGGCGGAGTTTGAAATAAAACAAGCAAAATTGAACCAGAAAACCGCGCGGTTAAGAGCAAGGGAGGCGGCAGAGAAGGAGATGGAGCGTACACGTATGCTTGAAGCCCAGCGGGAGAAAACAAATGCCATCCTGCACGCTCAGGAGGTGCTGGCCGATGAAAACCGCAGGAAGCAGGAGGAAAAGGCTGCCCGGGTGGCAGCAGTTTTAGCGAAGAAGAAGCTCGATAAGCACACCGAAATTATCGAGAAGAGGAAGAAAGCAAGCGAGAGGATCAAGAGTGTTGTGGACAAGAATTCCCAGATACAATTAAACAAGAGGCTTAACTTTCACGCAAAGCAGGAAGAAATCGCCCGTTTTAAGGCAGAAAAGGCCATTATTGACAAAGAAAAAGCGGAAGCGCATGCTAAGCAGCTTAAAGAGAGACAGGATAGACAGAAAGCCAAGAAAGAGGAAAGTATGAAATTCTTTGCCGACAAGAAGGCCAAAACTCTCAAACAGTTGGAGGATAGAGAGCAGTACAAATATGTGGTGGAGATGGAACGCAACCATGACCGGAGTATTAAAAACCTCAACGCAGAGCTCATTCAAGCAGATAAGAAGGCCAATGTGGAGAGAATTAAGCGAATGGATGAATTTATGCGACTGCAGACGGTGAAGAAATTGCGTAGCGATGACGAGAGAACAGCCGCCATCAGGGATCAGAAAAGGACACTAGGAGAGCAGAGGCGAAAAATGGCCCACGACAATTTTCTCCGAAAGTGCGCTGTCAAGGAGGCCATGGACCAGATGCGGATCACCAACAAATTCATTGACATTGAGGATGTCTTGAATAAAAAAAACGGAAAGAAGACAACCAGGAGAGACTTTGATGACTCCAGCTCAGATGTTTCGGTGTAACTGTTGTTCTGGTCGGGTCACAAATGTGATATTGTTGGGTTAACTGTTGTTTGTTGTGTTGTATAAATGTTATGTGAACAAATTTTGGCAAGCGAACAAATTAAATTCGTTTTTTTAATCTTCATCTGCTGCTTTCCCTCTATCACTACGTTTACTCAATCCATCAATATTTGCCCCGCTTTTAACACATAGATCCCGGCAAATGTTCAACGGCCCTCTCTTCATCCTCTTTGCTCTTGCCAGGAAATACCTCTTTATCATCTGTGGGTGGTTTTGTAGCACTCTCCAACAGTCTCCGAACTCGCTCTTTTCGTGAAGCAGGGAGTTTGTCTAGGAGAGTCCAGACGCTTCGATTGTGCTTGTCAGTTGTGTTCAATTCTGCACAACCTGTATCAACAATCAACTTGATGACATCCGCAAACCCAGCTTTTACCGCATGCATCAGAGCTGTCCAGCCCCTCGAGTCGACCTGATTTATAGGAGACAAACTGGAACTATCACCACCAGATTTTTTACTTTCCTCGCTGATATTATATTCTTCCTTTTTGAGAATAATAGAGAGAATACACTCAATACCAGCAACATTATTATTCTGTGCACATTTGTGGAGGGGAAATGTTTTAGGTTTCACTCTCCCAAGTTCATCAGCACACAATTGATACTTAACTTGGCTATCAGAAATGGAAGACAGCACACAAGCGAGAACACCATTCTTTCCCCTTCCCGCCATTTTCATTTTCATGTTCTCCTCTGCCATTTGAATGCCTCCGTCAAATGAGCAGACTTCATCGTCCCCATCCGTGAAGCAGATGACCTTGTCAGTGACCACTTTATCCTTTAGATTGATGCAGCAAGCGAGCTCAATTGCTGTCCCGTAATCGAAGCCAGTCAGCCCGGCCCCACTTTTAACCTGATATTCAAGTAATAAGTCAACGATTTCAGCATGATTTCCCATTATTGCGTACACAATAGCGGCTTTGATATCATCATATTGTTTCTCATCACTATTAATTGGTGTCCACTCAGGTTTTGCGCCAAAGTCTAGCAACGCCTTCGTGCATTCAAATTCGCCGGCAACACAAGCAGCCATGAGAGGGGAGAGATGCAAGTTCTTATCGACTGTTGGATGATAAACCTTTGCAATGAAATCCACGTAGTTGTCATTGTCACTGTCACTGTCATTGTCATTGTCATTGTCATTGTCATTATTATCAGAAGAAATAATAGCTAGAATCCTCTTCACTACCTCTACGTCTCCTTCTACACACGCATATGTAAGAGCACTTCCACCTCTCTCATCTCTCATATTTACATCTAAACCACAGTAAATACCACCTCCCCCTTTACCTCCCATTCCCAGCAGAAACCTTGTGCATTCCCTCGCATTGTAAGAACAGGATGCAATCAGAGGCGTTGAGCCCCACATATGTACCGAATTTATTAGATCAGGATGCGCTGACAATATTTTCTCAAGATCACTACGATTGTTATCTTTGCACGCATTTATGAGAGATGACCTTAGATTTTCTGTAAATTCTTCACTGCATGCATCATTCCTCTCTTTTCCCCAACCAACACCACCAACAATTTCCGCCCCCGTCGCATTTCCCGTCTTCACGGTTGCTGTCACTGTTGCCCCTTCATGCATTTTTTTGACTTGAGACAGATTCTGGGAGTTTTGTTTTGTTGATAAGCATGACCCCATTTTTGAATTGAGAAGAACGTTCTTGTCAGGTGTAGAAAGGGAGGTAAGAAGAGGAGAGGGATATTCACTCACAAAGAATATTGTGGTGGAGGAGTTTATTTGTTGGAGGAGCCACTTAAAGAACCCCCTTCACTTCGTTTTTGACATTGATGAGCCCCTCCCAGCAAAATCGGTCAATCGGTCACAAGGCCTAGAAAACACCAAAACCAATTTTGGCAAGGGTGTTTCGCGAATTATTTCGCGTGCGACCGCAATGAGCACG
>ERZ651776.1851-NODE-1851-length-24417-cov-6.888291_pt1 | contig 24417 bp, 17 predicted proteins | sample MGYA00514761_ERZ651776 | MGnify/ENA metagenome assembly ERZ651776 | reverse complement strand
TAATAGGTGATTCTGATTCTGACGATGACACCGTCGTCGTCGTCCTCATCGCCTTTCTTCTTCTCAAGAGTAAAGAAGAAGAAGAACGAGTATTACTCCTCAGAATAATACTCCTTCTTCTCTCAGTAGTATTTGAAGTAGTATTACGATTCTTTTTCGTCGCATGCGACGCAAAAGGAGGAGACAAAGAAGGAGATAAAGTCGTCATCTTAAAGCAGAGAAAAGATCTTTCGGAGTGAACTCTTTTATTATGAGGGAAAATTTTGTTTTCTTTCAACTGTGTGTGTGTGTGTGTTTGTGTGTTGTATATATTACTCTGATTCTTCTTACTCTGGTCCGTGAATGAATAACTCGCCGTGCTCGTATCGCCAACCGCGTGGGAGAGGACAGTTGTTGTCGAGGAGGTATTGTAAACATTCGGGTTGATTTTTCTCGCGAGCGACTCGCACGGCCACATAGTCCCACGGCGCTTTGGCGGTTTCGTGCAAGTATTTCAAACAGTCCAAGTGGCCGTTCTCGGCTGCACTGATACACGACCATACGTCATAATTATCATACTCACGCTCAACAAGATATTCGAGTATGTGGAGATGACCATTTGAAGCCGCGTAAGAGGCAATATCAGAATCCCAAGGCACTTTCGCTTCTTCGCGTAAGTATTTGAGCACCTCGAGATGACCGTTTTCGGCAGCATATGCACACGCCGTCTCATCGATAGGACACTCGTTTGCCACGCAATACTTTACCATTTCTAGATTACCTCGACGTGCGGCCGCAGTAATCGTCAATTCATCCCACTCACACTCTTTCTCCTCTCGCGCCCACTTGAGCAACTCGAGTTTATTCTTTCGAGCAACTTCCCAGCAGAAATCTGATTCGTCGTACAAGTATCCCGACCACAACGATTTATTCTCCCACGCAACTTCCAAAGTCGATATCGACGACATCTCATCGACATTAAATTTCTTTTTCAAATCACTCTCGCGAGATGATCTCTTCACCAACTTTCTCGTCTCCGTATTCACCTCGTAAAAGAATTTGAGATCCGTCCCGTTGAGTTTACACATCACATGCTTCTCCACGATATCGCGACACGCGCCGCCACTCAGCAACGCCTCTCTGAACAAACGCCACAACGGTAACGGTTTATTCTCAAGCGCCACCACGATGCTTCGCGCGCGTTGGAGTCTCTCGTGTTCCTCTTCCGTCAAGTATTCGGAGGACATGATGAGATCGCTTTTTTTATAACGCCAATATTTTTTTTTCAGTCAGTTGTTCTTGTGTGCTCACAAATTTTTTTATTCGAACAACAACCATTTCATTTATTCCTCTTTTCTTCATTATTCCTCCGTTCGTTAGGGGAGAGAGAGACTAAAACGCTTATTACGACTATGCCTAAACTCAAAAACGGGGAAATGGTGGTGGTCAAAGTAAATTTGACGATGATGATGCGCAAGAGTACTACTAATACTACTAATAATACTCATCTTTTGCGTCGTCGTGTACGTCGTCGGGAGGGTGTTTTGCTGAGCGCTGATTTGGAGGAAAAACGACCGCCACACGTTTTTTCCCTCGTGGGAGGAAAAAAGAGGGTGCCCACTTCGAGGAAGCAGAAGCAGAAGAAGTTTACGTCGTCGTCGCGCTTTGACGACGATGAAGATGCAGGATTCTTCGAAGGAGAACAACAACAACAACAACAACAACAACGAGAGCAGGGAACGGCGCTTTTTTCCTCTTTCGATGATATCCTCCAAGAGCACTCCGGGTCGATTGAAGACGCGTTCACATCCGAGACGCAGTTTCAACGGTATTCGTTCGAACGTGTGGAGCGAGAAGATAGGAAACTGGCGACGAATTTGCGCAGATCGGCGTCGACGTTTTACGTCGTCAGTTCTGTGTTGTTCGTGTTACGGAACGTGATCGTTCCAGCGAACGCGAATAGGAACGAGTTTTTGATTGTTTTTGATGCGGTGTACACGTTCATTTGTTTGGCGTTTTTCGCGTCCAATCTGGCGGAAAAGGAGCGCATAGGAAAGAATAAAAGTTCGCGGTCGGCGTTGTTGTTCGGAAACGCCGCCGTGGCGGCGGCGGCGAATTTCGTGATTGCAGCTGCGACGATGGATATAGAGCAAATTGATGAAGTTTTGATTGAATCGGCTCCGCGATCGAAGGTGATCCTGTACGCGTTGCCGTCCATTGCGTTGGTGGCGTTTCAAGTTGGTTTGGAATTGTTCGGAAAAGACGACTCGGCGGAGAAGAAAGCGACGGAGGAGACGATCGTTCGCGCGGAGGATATTCAAGCGACGAAAGGGATAGATAAGAAGATATTAGGGGTTAAGAAGATAACCGTGAAATTGAAAAATATTGTCCCGAATTGGATCACGATGGGGAAGATTGCAAAACGAAGCGTGCGACCGCTCCAATTCGCCGGAGCGATTTTAGTGAACATCGATCTCCTCGAGAGAACGATGCTGGCGATTTCAACGGGAAAAAGCGACGCGTTCGTGTTATTTCACGGATCGTGGACGAGAGATTTAAGTTCATTCGGGTCGTACGCTTTCGTATTAGCGTCTGTGATGGTTTTCATCCAAACGTCCGCTGAAATTCAGATTGAAAGAGCGAAGAAATTGTACGTGGATGAATTCGAGTCGATAGAATCGCTCGAAGAGGTTAACAGAGACCCTTGAAAAAGAATCACACTACTGAGTATGTACAACAAAAGGAAGGAGACGATATTATTAGTAGCAACGAGAGATACTTCATTATTAGATACGCGCGCGCGATTATTATAACACAAATAATTCTTAAAACAACAATTCTCTTTCTATCCACAACAGAGGAAAGAACGTTTTACGAGACATACACAACAGTTATCATCATCATCATCATCATCTGTTGATCGCAATATTTTCCGTAGCCAAAGATACCTCGTGCACAGCTAACGCCAACCCGGGGAACAAATGCATCAAGTACGCCGCCAACAACGCCTTCCTCTCCGCTCTCGACGCGCGCTTGAGATTCGTTTTTTCTAAAAGTCCATCCGGCAACGAATCGATCGCCTCGCCAAAATTCCGGGCTTCCACTAATGCGTCAATCATCGCAATCATTTCTTTTTCGTTCGGCGGGTGTTCGTAGGCATTTCGACAGAATCGCAACAAATCGGCAAAGTTGTTCCCGTACGGTTTAACTCCAATAGCTTCAGTTTGGACGGTTGCTGCGGACGTGATCGTCGCCGAACTACCGATGTTGTTGGTAGGTTTCTTGTTGTTGTGCAGGTGGTCGCCGTTGACGTTACTCTTCATCTTCTTGCGATTCGAATTCGCGGCGTGGCTCAATACTCGCTCGAGAATTTTCGAATCGATTCTGCGTTGCCAGTCCGTGGAATCCATGTTTACTGCCATCAAAAGCGCCCCACGATCGCTACTGCCCGCAGAACTGCCTTGATGTAACATCGCCGACGTCGCGAGTTTATCTAAGACGCTCGTCAACGATTGGTTACCCGAGGATGCGCCGCGTTCGTGTAACACGCGCACGCGAAGCATGGTTTGTTGGTTATTCCACAACAGAGGGTGTGCACACACTTCCGAGGCAGTCGGTCGAACTTTCGGGTTCGGGTCTAACATGGCCGATAACAGGTGTCTCGATTCCACTTGACGCCGCGGGCTTAATCCAGGCGTTCGCATGAGAATTTGAAGATTTCGCTTCCCAGCGATGATGTCTTCGTCCGACGGTTGTTTGTTTGGATCCAAGCCAAACGGAGAGGATAAGCCGGTCAGCACGAAAAAGAAGCACACGCCCATGGCCCATATATCTGCGGCAGGCGTTAACGGTTTCCGTTGTAAAATCTCCGGCGCTCTTCCGGCGAGCAAAATGGACACCCCGTATTTGTTAAACGTGGACAAGGAATATTGATCGTGTTTCGACCCGTTCCTCGATTCTTTCGATAACTTGACGCCTAAACCAACGTCAGCGATTTTCACCTCGCCATTCGCCGTCACCAACAAGTTTTCTGGTTTCAGATCGTTGTGCGTGATGCATCCTTGTGGTTTGGAGGCGTCGTGGAGCCACTCGATGCCGCCGGCGACGCCTTTCAACAATCCGACGCGTTTGTCGATTCCTAAAGTTGCGTTTTGTCGACTGACGTGTTCGCGCAAAGATTCTGGACACAACTCTAACGCGATGAACACGTTTGAGTTTGTAATTCCCCAACAGTGGAAGAATGGTACTTTCGGCGATTGGTTCAACGCAGTCATCAATTCGACTTCGCGTTCGACTAATCGGACCAATTCTCGTCCTTTCTTTCCCGGAGGTCTGGCGATGCGTTTTACCGCGACCGCGTGTCTCGCGCGAGACGTGTGTCGCACGTAGCCTCTAAACACGTACGTGCCAGCAGAACCAACGCCGATAACCTCTTCTTCGTTGTAAATGATGGAATCGCCAACTTTACGCCACGTCGTCGCAGACGAATCTGCGCCGCTCGTGCTATTGTTATTGGTTTTTTCGTCGTTGAACTCGGACGAGCCGGCCGCTTCTCCGGCACCGTCGTCGTCTGGAATAGCAGACGCCCACACTCGAATCGCTTCTTCTTCTTCTTGCGTCATCGCTTCAAATACGCCCGAACTTCCAGCTTCGTCTTTGCTGTTGCTTTCAAAAACTGGACCGCGTACACCGACACCCGCCATGGCATCGAACCGGACGCGTTCTGTTCTTTGTCGCATAGAATTCAACGTCGCGAGATCTTGGGCTTTCTTCTTGTTACTTTCTTCTGCGCCTAACGAGGAACTTGCATTCGCCATTCTTTGTACTTGTTCGTGCTCCGCAGCGGTAATTTCCAAGGATTCGCGCAAAGTCGCGAGCATTTGCGCGGATTCCGGGGTGACCGATCCGCTTTGCCACGCAACTTTCGATGCCATGAAGTACGCCTTCAAACGCTTATCACCGCCTTCCAACGCATCTTCGGCTTCGAGTTCTTCCAGAGCAATTTTCGCTCTTCGCAAATCAATCTTATCTTCCTCGGCTGTGAATTTCGCCTCGGCTTCTTCGATGGCGAGTTTGATGTTTCGTTTCGATCTCGAAGCGATCGCATCCTCAACTCTTCGCAACGATTGCCATTTTTCCAGCACGATTGTCGCTTTGACGACTTCTTCTTCTAATTTCCACGGCCACGCCGAGGCTTTCGCTCTTCGAATCGCTTCTTCGAGTTTCATGACGTCCAATTCGGCGACGCCGCCAGAGGCTAAATCGCCGCCGCGTAAGTTCAACTCCAACGCTTCCACGAGACCGGCTTTGACGCCTTCCATCTCTTGCAACGCGGTCGTTCTCGACTGAACTCTGGAAACCAACGCGTTCAACTTCGCCGCACCTTCTTGCGTCAAAGGTAAACCCGAAGAGGCTAAATTTGTCGCGCGAAGTAACAAATTTTCTAAAGTTGGAATCGAATCGTACGTTCGCGACGCTTCGTCGGCTAAGGTTTTCCGCATATCGGATTCTAAAGCGATCGCTTCGAGCGCAAACTCGGCTAACTTAATCGCCGTTGCTAATTGCTCGCGTTCAGGAGAACTTTCTTTGACCATCACACCGTCTCGCTCTTTCGCGCTCGCTACGGACGAATCGTTACTCACAAACGGATCGGCATCGAACGACGACACCACCATTTTTTCTTTTCTTCCTTCGTCTTCATCATCATCATCGTCGTCGTCGTCGTCCGATTGACTGACATCCACGGATTCCGATGTGGCAGAAGACGACGACGACGACGACGAAGAAGAGGTGGAAGAGGACGATGTTGTCATTTCTTCGTCTTCTTCGTCGATGGAAAATTCGACGTCTTCATCGTCATCATCGCTGCTAAATGGGTCCGCTCGACGTTCCTCTCTCCGTTTGTTCCTCAGCATCTGTTTTCTTTTTCTTTCCTTGACCATTTTCGACAACTGCGCCTTTTCCTTCTCCAACTCTAAACTTTGCCGTAAAATCTTCCTCGCGCGTTCTAACGTCGCGACTAACCTCTGTTCGTCCATCGGCACCGCCACGCACTGCGATTTCAAAGCGTTCGCTAAACTTACTTCCTCCATCGCGAGCGCTTTCAAACGAACGTCGCGTAACATCTGCTCGCCGTCTTCGGCGACCGCTCCTACAGCTTGCGCCTCGCGAATGGCTTCCTCCAACGCGACGAGAGATCTTCCCGTCGGATCGTTCTTGGCCAACGCAAACGCGCGATCGACTTTCTTCTTCGCCTCGACGCGTTTGACGGACCGTCCGAGTAAAATGCGAGTTCGTTTTTCCATTCGTTGCTTCAAGTTTTCCTTCTCTTCCTTTTTCGGTTTCCCGGATTGCACGGCTTTGGCTAAAGAGTCGTCGAGCCAAATCGTTAATGCGACGAAAGGCACGTTCTTTTCCAACAACGTCTCCGCGCATTTGACCATCGCTTCGCCGTCGGATTCTGAGGCGTTATCGTTTCCAGGCGCGGCAAAGTGTATTAACACGACCATTTTCTTTTCACCTCGTTTGCGTTCACTCAACGCGTCTTTCGTGCCTTGATTCATCTCAACCACAACATCTTCTTCTTCTTCGTTTAACGCGTCCACCATGTTGTTCCCGTAACTCTCGAAATTAAACGGCGCGTCTGGCCACAACAAATCAAAACACTTTTTCAAATCGCTCCTACCTAAACCTTCGCTCGGTAACAAAACTGTCATCGTCTCGCCTTCTCTCCTCCCTTTTCCGCTCAAACCACTGGCGGCTCGTAAAGCGCTCGCGGACATCAGCGCTCCTCGCAGCGCCAACGCCACGGTGGGCGCCGACCACTCTTGCCAACTCTCCAGCGCGATTCGTAAATTTGACAATAAAGGATCGTTGCTATCGTCGATATCTATTTTCGTAACATCATCGATTTCACCACTCGTCATCTCTTTCTCCATGACCGATTTCCTCCCCATAGCCAGCTCTTTCCTCCCTCGAAACTTTCTCTCGTGCGCTCGAATAAACGGAATCGGCAAATGCATCGCCACGGACGGACTTTGCCCTCTCACCAACTTATTCGCTGGAAAACTCGTCACTTCGTTCACGATCGTATCCGAAACCTCTTGACTCGTCAACGTCGTCGACGTGGACGAACCTAAATGCCAGGCAAGAATAGCCTCGAGCGGATCCATCGTCGAATCTTTCGCCACCGGCGGCGGCGCCGACGACGTCGCGTCCGGGGCAAATACATCTTTCGCTTTCAAAGCTAAATCGTTCAGTGTCTTCGAAAATCCGAAGCCTCCTCCTCCTCCTCCTCCTCCGTTGTTGTTGTTGTTGTTTCGGCTTCGATTATATATATCCTGTTCTCCCGAAGAAGAAGAAGAAGAAAGTTTCTCGGAGGAAGAACCGCCACTGCTCGAGGAAGAAGAAGTCGTCCCATGAGTAGTGTTCCTTTTCCCGTTGTTGTTGATGTTGGGAACACCACCAACACCACCACCGTCTCCACCGTCTTTCGTCTCGTTGTTCTTCTCCCTCTCGTCGTCGTCGTAGTTGTTCTTATTACTACTGCTGCTCTTAAAAACGTTCTTCTTCCTGCGAATCCTCGTGTTCCTCGCCGTCGTTCTCTTTGACACCAACGAAGCCAAACCGCAACGTTGTTGTTCGCGATGAGAGACGAGCGCACGAGAGGACAAAGAAGAAGTATATGAAGAAGAAGAAGAAGAAGCCATCGTCTCGCTCTCTCTCTCACTCTCTCTCTTTCGTGCTCTTATTATTATTAGTAGTATTACAGAAAGCGCTGTCGTGTTAAAGAAGAAAGAGAGTCCAGAAGAGAGAAGAGAAAAAGTGTAATGACGTTTTCTAAAGCTTTTTTGAGACACCACCTGCGTGAAAAAAAAAACAGAGGAGTTAAAAATCGCTTTTTCATCATGCAGAAAACACACCCGCCTGCCTGAAAAAATTTCATCCGACCAAAACTCACGATGGAGCTGTCAGCTGTGTAAAATCAAACCTTTTCTCTCTCCACTGTATCTGAGACGTTGCATGCGCAGGAGCATCGTCGGCTTTCACAGAGCGGCGTCAAAGTCTTTAGCACATACCACTACGAATACTACTCGCGACAAGAGTTTCACGGAAAACAACACGGTTTTCTTCTCTTTGTGTTTGCGGTGGTTCGCGTCTTCTTCTTCTTCTTCTTCTTCTTCGAGTACGCAAAGGGAGGAGGGATACAACGCGTCGTCGGGGATTGCATCACAATCATCGTCGTCGGTCGTACACTGCGATTTGCGAAGAGGAGGAGAGACAAGCGCGAGCGGCAGTTATTCGCATTCCACAGAAACAACACCAACGAGCAGTGGTAAGATAAGGAGTACAAAAATCGTCGACGACAACATGACGGAACAACAACCGAAGAAGAAAAATAATCACGTCGTCTTCGTCCTCGGTGGCCCCGGCGCTGGGAAAGGCACGCAATGCGCAAACATCGTCCGCGACTATAACTTCACGCACCTCTCCGCGGGGGATTTACTGAGAGCACACATGAAATCCGGCACAGAGGATGGAAATATGGTCGCACAAATGATCAAAGACGGGAAAATCGTCCCGAGCGCAGTGACGGTGAAACTCTTATTAAACGCGATGGCAGATTCAAAATCGAATCGATTTCTGATCGATGGGTTCCCGAGGAACAAAGAAAACCGAGACGCCTGGGTCTCGGAAGCCGGGTACGATTGCGATTTCGTCTTAATGTACGACTGCACGGAAGAGGTGATGCTGGAAAGATTGTTAGGACGAAACGAAGGGAGGACGGACGATAACGTGGAATCGATCAAGAAGAGGTTCGTGACGTTTCGAGAGAGCTCCGTGCCGGTGGTGGAGTTTTACGAAACCTTGGGGAAGGTGAGGAAAGTCGACGCGATCGCGACGCCGGAGGAAGTGTACGAGAAAACGAAGGAGAGTTTTGCACAGTTCGAATAGATACAGAAGAAATGAGAGAGGAAAACGAGAGAAAGGGTGAGATGCGTATGAATCTTAATGTAATACATGCTCCTGAGAAGAGAACATCGAACATCTTTAACAACGCGAAGGAGATATTCATTTTTATCCGCGCAAAAAACACACTCCTTCTTTTGTTCGTAGTCTTTCGTTTGTGGCTCAAATTCGTGGCTGTCCCCTTTCTTTACACTCGTGTCTACCGTTCTCTCGTGCGATAAAAATAACGTCACTTTCCAACCACAAGAAACAAACAAACACACACACAAACAAAAATGGAGGACGTGGAAAAAGGCAACACCAACATGAAGAAGAGCTCGAGTTTACAAGACGTGCTCGGCTCCAAGAATAACTTGAAAGCGGATTCAGTCTTTCGGTGCGTCGTTTTTTGCTTTCGCTTCTTCTTCAGCTTCTTTCCGTTCGATGATGATGATGATGACAACGGTGCACAAAATGCGCTTTCCCGAAACCAATGAATCTCGACGCGACCGCCGCACCGTGCGCCTCCTCCGTCGCGTCACCATCTCGAAACGAACTTTGAACGATACTTTTACGACGAGGAGTATTGATACACACGCATTCGTGACGTATTTATTCGTGAACTACACGCAAAGGCACTCTTTTTCTCACACGTCGGTTCGTTCATGACGTGACTTGGGAATAACGTCATGTGCAAAGAAAGGAGGGTGCCCACAGTCACATCCGCTGACGCGTGTCTTTTATCTCTCTCTCTTTACACAACACAGGTTCGAAGACGTGCGCTATCGGGTGAAAACGAAAGACGGCGAGACGGAAATCTTGCACGGGATCAACGGGTGCGTTCGATCGGGCGAAGTGCTCGCCATCTTGGGGCCTTCGGGCGCCGGGAAAACGTGTTTGATCGACGCGTTGACGATGGAGATGAAAGGGGGAGATAACTACGGGAAAGTGACTTTGAACGGTCAAGATTTGACTCGCGATGTTTTTACGCGAAATTGCGCGTCGATGACGCAACAGGATAACCACTGGGCGTTTTTGACGTGCCGAGAGACGCTCGATTACGCCGCGGATTTGTGCGTCAACGATACCGAGGAACAGAAGAGAGCGAGGATTGACGCTATTTTGAGCACGGTCGGTTTGAACGATTGCGCGGACACGAAAGTTGGCAACCAGTTCTTGAAAGGTTTGTCTGGTGGACAAAAGAGACGCTTGTCCTTGGCGGTGAGTTTGTTGACCGATCCGAAGGTTTTGTTCTTGGACGAACCGACTTCGGGGTTAGACGCGGCTGCCGCGGCGGCGATTATGTCGTTTTTGAAAGAACTCGCGCAAGCGACGAACATCGCAATCGTGTGTACCATTCACCAACCGTCTACGGCTGTTTTCAACGGTTTCGATCGCGTCATGTTGTTATCGAGCGGGAGAGTCGCGTATTTGGGCACCTCCAAGGACGTCTTGCCGTACTTTGAAAAGATCGGACACAAGATGCCGGCGAATACCAACCCGGCAGAATACATGCTCGATTTAGTCAACCGAGAGTTCACGGACCCGAAACAAGTCGACGACATCCTCGATAGGTACGAGAAATCGTACACTGGGTTACCGTGTGGGAGTTACGAGGACGATTTGAAGGAAACCGGCGGCGTCCCGAACAATGAACATTTGGGCAACTCCACGCTCGCCGAGACGATGACTTTGTTTCGCCGACACGGTTTGTTGGTCTTTAGAGATCCGACTTTGTACGTCGCGAGAGCCGTCATGTTTTTGAACGCGTGCATCTTCTTTGGCATCATTTACATCAAGTCCAGAGAGAGAGAGCAAGACCAAGTCTTTTCTAGAATGTGGCTTCTCGTTTGGCACATCGGCGTGCCAACCTCCTTGGGCGTCGTCGCGGTGTTTAGTTACAACGAAGAATTTGCGGCGATGAAACGTGAAATTAAGAATGGCATGTTGAGACCGTTTTCTTATCTCTTCTCGAACGCGTTGATTCAGCTTCCGTTGATGCTCTTCTTGGGCGTGTGCGCGGTTTCGGTTTCCGGATATGGCATGGCCGATTGGTACGCGCCGCATTACATCCAAGTCTTGTTGGTGTACGCGTTGATGTTGTGGGCGTACGAAGCTGCCGCGCAAGTCTTTTCCATTTGTTTCACTAACCCGTTGATTGGTATGCTCGTTTACATGAACTTATGGTTCGGCGGTTTCCTTTTCAACGGTATCCTCATCGACGAAAAGGACGTCGTGTGGCCGTTCAGGGCGTTTACGTACGTGAACATCATGAAGTGGGCGTTGAGAGCGATCGTGTATTTGGAATACTCCGACGCCACTTTTAAAGCGTGCACTGAATCCGATTTGTTGTGCTTCTCCAACTCCGCCGAAACTATGCTCGGCACGGGTATGAAAGTTCCCGGGTCGGAAGTTTTGGATTCCATGGGCAAAACGTACCGATTGTATTCGAACGAAGACACGGTTGCGTTTGACGCCATGATGGTGTTAGTCATCGGTATGGGCTTTAAATTGTGGTACTTCTACTTGTTCTACACGAAGACGAGAAAAGTGAAAGAGATTTTACCCCCGATTGGAGACGTTGCGAAGTAAATTTTCGCGTATTCTTTTCTCATCCGTGGCGGTGGTTCGCGAGGCGGCGAGGCGGGGTTCACCACTATTCAGATTGTATATATTCTTTCGGTATTTCGTTGTTTATATATATGCTAAATACATTATTTGATACGACACATACCGCACGCATACCCACCACACGCTTTCTTTTTATACCACCTATGAGGAGAGAGAAGAAGCAAGCGTCAGTAGTTATCGTTTTTTTGTACACGTTCTTTTCCAAACTCGCGCGCGCGAATTCTTCTAAACGTTGTCGTCGCCGCTGCGTTTATCTGCTCTTTCTTCTTCTTTTCTCTTCTTCTACTTTTAAACAACAATTAAAATCATTGCGCGCCGCGCATCATAAAACTCGAGGCACTATTCGCCAAAATATTCAGCGCGCTATACCCGATTGCAAAATACAAAGCTGGCCGAATCAACATCGAAAGCGCGTTTCGCGCGCCTCCCGTTACGCTCGTTCCATCGATTACCTTCGCTTCCTTCTTTTCGCACTCTCCTTCCACGTATTTCACGCTCACTGAATTCACGCAGTGGCGTTCCGCCGTCGCGGTAAACCCTTCGTTTTCAAACACGTGCCCGAGATGCCCGTCGCATTTTGCACAGACGATTTCCACTCTTCGCATGCCAAACGTCTCGTCGATATTCGTCGAAACCGACCCTTCGTAGCACTTATCGAACGCTGGCCAACCGCATCCGCTGTTGAACTTTGATTCCGCGGAATACAAGGCGTTCCCGCACCCCGCGCACACGAAGTGCCCCTCCGACGGGTAGAACTTATCGTACTCCCCCGTTCGCGCGGGTTCCGTGCCTTTCAGTCGTAAGACTTGAAACTGTTGCGCGGTTAAACTCTTCTTCCACTCCGCGTCGGATTTTTGTATCTTTTCTCCGTTTTCCCCACCCGTGCTGCTCATCGTGACGATGCTTCTTCGATTAAACGACGACGAGGTTTTGTTCTTCTTCTGAGAAATCCTCTTTAACGGTGTTGTTGTGTTTGTTCTTTTCTGATGATGACGACGCGTAGAAGTGGTCGAAGTCGCAGTTAAAGGAGCAAAACGCATAATGGATTACGAAAATGGATTAGTGAGGGAAAGGAGTGGGAAAGGATGACTCTAGTATAAGCGCTTTGCGGATCTCTCTCTCTCTCTCTCTCTTTCTCTGTTTACTACAAAAAATAAAGTCTAAACTACACTATAACAACTAATTACCCTTATGTTCGCACCCGGGGACTCTGCACGCCCACTTACAGTTTTTCGTCATGAACCCCGGGTTGCGCTCGCACTCGCCGGCGTTGGCCCACCCTTTACATCTCTCGTCCGTATTCTCGCACCCTTCCTTGGGAGGTTTCGGATTTGGGAGTTTATAGTGGAACGGTCTCGCGTGAATCCACTTCGTTGCGGTCCATTTCGTGCCTTTGACGACCGGGCACCCGGCGTGCATGGATTTTTGGTCGATGTCGCCTTCCGGGGTTATGGAGAAGAAGAGCAATCCGTCGCCTCGTTTCGGTTTGAACGCGACGCCGTTCTTGGCGCACTCGGAGAATTTTTGCTGCGCGTATTCGCTCTCCGGTTCAATCCACTCGGAATCCGGGAACGCGGTTTCCCCGCCTTCTTCGGTATCTTGTAAGTACAACAAAACCGTCGCGACTCTTTGCCCGCCATCCGCGCTCAACTGCTGCCCAGATTTCGTATTCTTCTCTCCCACGTCGTGGTGCGCCGAATACTTCTCGCCGACGCCGTACGAAAGAATCTGCATGTCTTCGCCGTTGTACCAAGGAAGCATGGTAAATCTCGATAACCTTTCCTCCACTCTCGTCACTACCGGATATTTCCCTCGCGCTAAAAAAGTTTGCTTCGACGTTCGAATCGGGTCCGTTTTAATCTCCCCGGTTATCGAATCCACCACCGTGCTTCGCTTCATCATCGGTTTCGCAATTCGTAAAATCTCTTCGCATTCTTCCTCGCTCAAAATCGAATGCAACACGAACGCTCGCGGTTGCCAACTGATAGGTTCCGTCCACGTGCCTAACTCTTTATCTTTGTTTATCGATGGGCGGTGTTTTTCGCCGAGCCATCCGGGGAATCGGTTGGAATCTAACGCTTCGTGTTCGAAATCGATTTTCTTTTCCCCGTTGGAGTCGTCCAATCCGAATCCGATTTTGGCATCACAAAAACACCTTTTACACAGCAATACTACGACGAAAACGAGAAATTTTCTCGATGAAAAGACAGACAAACGCTCAAAAGAGCGCATCATGTGCGTATCACTCCGTTCAGAAAGAGAGATAAAAGTGGTTTTGTGCGTCGTTTTATGTCGTGCTTTGGTTGAGATTTAGGGGAAAAACTCTCCAGAATTGACCCTGAAAATTTCATCAGAATAACGAACGCTACAGAGTCATCCTCTCTCCCGCCTGCGCTCGTTTTTGTCGTTTTTATATAGTATCATAAGTAGTGCGCGTGATGTCCTCTCCGTCTTCGGCGTCTTCCGCGCGCAAAGGTATAAATACTACCAGAGTAGTAATGCTTTGATTCTTTTCCCGCGATATCTCTCTTGGGATATGTTTTGTTTCTGTTCTTCAATGATACGTACGCGTACGCTTCCTAAAGCATAGCATTCATCACTAGGAAAGTTTGACGAGGACGAATAATGTTCTTTTTGTTGTTTTTGATGATTTTGATGATGATGTGAGATGCTGACCTCTCTTCTCTCTTCTCTCTTTGATGATTGTGTAAAATACAGTTATCCTGGTCACAGGCTCGACCGGTCGCGTCGGGAAAGAAGTCCTCGCGTTACTCTCGAAACATTTTAGTAAACGAGAAGATGGTGAAGAAAATGTTGAAATTCGAGCAGCGACTCGGGATAAAAGCGCATACGCGATGAAATTAGGCGCGGACGAAACGGTCGAGTTCGATTTAACGGATAAGAAGACGTGGCGGAAAGCGATGGAAGACGTGACGCATCTGTTCTCGTCCACGCAGGATAAGTACATCGCGGAACACATGCAATTCGCGAAGTTTTGCCAGGAAACAGAACAGATTAGGAAGAACTTGAAACATATCGTCCGGATTTCGTGTTTTGGCGCGGATACGAATACGAATAAGTACGATAAGAACACGCACGTTTCGAGAGACAAAAATGCGCAGATTCCGTTGATGTTGCAGCACTACTGGTGGAGCGAAAAGTGTTTCATCGACGCGGGGTTTAAAAACATTTTGACCTCTATTCGAGGGAATTTTTACATGAACCATTTATTGAAAAACGAGCTTGACTCTGTGCGAGAAAACGGGACGTTTACCAGTCCTCTCGGGGAGACGAAAAACTCGTTCGTCTCGTGCAACGATATGGGCGAAGCCGCGTTTACGGTACTTAAAGAAGGACCGGAAAGACACGGGAATAAGTTTTACGACATTTGCGGCGCGGAACCGACGTCCATGCGCGACGTGGCGAGCATCTTAACCGAAGCGTTGAAATCCGACGTCGCGAAAGACTTGGACGTCGCGAAAGACGTGTTCGGAAAAACGATTTCGTACGTTCCGCAAGACCAAAAGAAGTTCGAGGAAGATTTTGGTAAAACGAGAGCGGAGTTCTTCGAGTATTTACAAAACGGATTTTATACGAGATGTTCGCCGGATTTTTACAACTTGACCGGGAAACGACCGCTCACGTATTACGAATACTTGACGCGAAAAGGCGCCGCCGGGGATACCGGGATAGAGGAATTGTTTTCATCGCAAGGCGCGTTGTTCACCAAAGGCGTGGACGAGTTCAAAAATTTAGCCGACGTCGTTCAAAAGTAAGTAGTAGTGAACAAAACTCTGCTCTTGAATGCGGTACGTGTAGTAAAAACGAGCATAGAAGTCATCAATCCGCCCACATTAATGCCCACATTTTTTGATGGTTCTCAACGCAAAAATCCCCCATTAATTAATTACCCACAAAAAGAATAACATCACCATGACATCATCACCATCGCCTGTGTCGTCGTCGCCGACTTCAACTCCATCGAATCTCTGGTTGAACCATCCAACCTTGCGTCCTGGGAAATCAGAGCGCGAGAAAGCGTCCTCGTTGACTCCCATCACATCCCCTACTCATACGAAGAACAAAAAGCGGTTACAAAATCTCCTCCTCGTACTCCACGGGGCGAAGATCAAAACGAAGCGTGGGCGGGAACATGTGAGGGAAATTAAACGCTCGTTAGAGAAGCATGGGATGACTGCAAGTTGTGTGCACGAGAAAGTGACGACAAAAGAGGGGGATTGCATCGCCATCGTGCGTGATTCAATCGTGTTACAATCCTCATCATCACAAGAGTCGCCAAACCCTAATCCAGTTATCGATGCAATTTTCGTGATGGGCGGCGACGGGACGCTGCGGGAAGCGGTTCAAGGGTACGTGGAAGCGAGACGCGTGAAACCTTTGGGAGTAAAAGAAAACCACGTACCGATAGTCGCTTTGCCGTGTGGCACTGGTAATAATTTTGCGAGAGATTTGAACTGTTTTACGATCGAAGATTGTTTTCGATTGGCGTTTGAAAGAGGCGAGGCGAGGGACGTGGACGCGGTGCAGATTGAAAGTTTCGTAAAAGACGACGACGAGAAAGAAAAGAAGAAACGATCAATAAAGACGATCAGCATTAACGTCGTGACGTGGGGGATGGCGAGAGATGCGGCGGAAACGGCGGAAAAGATGCGCTTTTTAGGTCCAATTCGGTACGATTTGGCTGGATTTTATCACATTTTGAAGAACAAATCCAACGTCGCTTCGTTAACCGCGGAAACGCCTTCAATGCAACTGAAAGGCTCGTGCACCGACGACGATTTCCTCATGCTCTTCGCTCAAAACACGCGCTGTTCCGGTCGAGGATTCCATTTCACTCCCTTGGCGAAACTCGACGACGGTTTGATCGACGTCGTCGTCGCCAAAAAATGCGGGTTGATGAAAACCGTCGCCCTTTTCGACGATACCAAAGAACCAAAGCGCGGCGCGCACGTGGAGAAAAAAGATGACGTTTTTTACATCCAGTGCGAAAAATTGAAAATCGAGACTCACGACAGAGAAGAACTCGTCGGCGTCGATGGTGAGGTCACTTTGAAAACGCCCGTCGAGTTGGAGTGTTTGAGAGGCGCGTTTAGTACTTTCGTTTGATTTCGTTTGATTTTATGACTTTTTGTGCTGCAAAATATCTCCATATAAAATGCACACGAAAGGGGCTTCATCGTCGATACTGCGACGATTATATATACCGTCGTCTCGACTTCGAGGCGTTTATGGACGACGACAAAAACGACTGAAGAAGGCTTTTTTTGCCTCAATCCGAGAACAGCAAGAACAAGAACAGAATTCCATACACATATTCGACGGAGATACGAATTTGCCCCCGTTAGTTCAAACGCGGATTACTCTCACTTGTACGACTCCTCCTCCAGCTCAAAGCGTCGATGACGATTCCCCCTCTACTTGTTCGTACTTCTTGGACGTGGTAAAACCACCCTCGGTGGAAGACTTGTACGACTGGTATACTACTTATAATCAAACGGATAATCCTGATGAATCCTGGGCAAACGTTTGGGAAACTGAAGTGGAGTTGATTCGAAAATACATCGAACGCGACATCGACGAAGAAGCGGCTTCAAATGATAATATAATCATCGAAGTCGGCGCGGGCTTATCCTTCGCCGCTTTACTACTCGCGAAATATTTCCGGAAGAAATGTCTTTTGTTAGATCGGGAACCTCTGGCGTTGCACTGCGCGTTATCGACGGCGAAGGTGAACGAAGTGGAGGTTTCAGCGGTGGACAAATTTGAAGATGTGAAAGGAAAGAATAAAGGTATCGTCGCGGCGGCGATGTTCGATTGGAGCAAAAGTGTGACGAGAGAGAGTTTACATTTGAAGAATAAAGCGCGGACGATCATCGGCGCGGACGTGCTCTACGACCCGGAGACGTGTACAGATTTAGCGAACGCGTGCTCGATATTAGGCGAGAAGGTCATCTTGTGCGAGTTGAGAAGAGAACGCGCGATTGGTCTGCAAGCAAAATTTTTCGACGAGTGCGAAAAACTCGGCGCGACAAAGTGTGAGATTGACAAGGATATGTCCTCGGAGGAGTACGTATTTTTAGTCGTAGAGTTTTGAGCGTCGCTTCGCTATTATTAGTTTATTATTAGGATAGAGCTTCTTATTACGGAGACGATAGATTACTAGTAGTACTGGTATTTCTACCGCAGTATTATTATTGCTTCTTGCAGCAAAAGAGCCATTTCTCGTCGTCGTCGTCGTCGTCGTCGTCGTTTTCTTTCTCCTCGTCGTCGTCTTCGACGAAGGGGATCATCCAATACTCTTCCTCCTCGTTTTCTTGTATGCACGTGGTAAACACAGCCGGTTCGTAAAGCTCTACCTCACCTTTTGTCACGCTAAATCGCACCTGATGTCTCTCTTTCCATCGTCTCAACAAGTTAGGATCCGGGAGCATTTGAAACACGTGGTCGCGCATCTCGTCGTTTGAGATTAAAACTGCGTCCTCCCCGGCGACTAACGCGGCGTAGAGCCAATACCAATCGTCGTTCGAGCCGTGCGGCGTGACGAATATCTCTTTGTTTTGTCTCAGTTTGTTTAGTATTTTTTCGCCAAACTGGTGCTTTGCCGCGTGGTCTTTCGTGCGGCGTTGGTGGAGGAAGACGACTGGGCGTTGCTTCGACGCCTCGCTCGCGTCGCTCGTCGAACAAACACAGTATCTCCGTCGACACTCTTCGACGACGTTATCTAATTGGCCGAAATGAAACCTCGAGCCGGCAAAATTCTGGTTCGCCATCCCGACGTTCGCTCCGTCGACGATGCATTGTACCTTCGCCTCTCGCGCCTCCAACCAATTGCAAAAATCGTCAAAGTTTGCGCCGGCTTCGCGTTCTCGAGCGAGTTTCCCGACCGAGGCAATCAGCTCTTTCGATTCGACTTCGTTCAACCCCACTCGTTTCAAGTTGAACGTTTGCTTCTTCTCGCTATTATTACTATTATTATTATTATTATTATTGTTATTATTATCACTGCTACTACCAATAATAGTGTTTTCGGAGGAGACTTCAAACCGTCCGGAGCTACTCTCCACGTTTTCCACCGTCTCGCACCGCCACGCGTTCGGCTCGGCTTTGAAAAATCTCTCCACGCTTTCAATCAACTCCTTCCCGCACGTTCGTACTTTCGACTTCATTTTCCTCAACATCCTAAACCCATTCTCCTCGCACGTCTTCTTCTCTCTCCCGTACACGCTCATCATCGCCGTAAATTCCATCTCCGTGCACTCCAAACCTTCTCGCTCGATCGCCTCGAACACGTCTTCGGCTCGCTTCCAGTTCCCGCTCTCGCAGAACCCGCGCAAGGAAGGCGCGTACGTCCTCAACTTTGGCGTCAGCTTTTGTTGCGTCTTCTTCCCTCCTCCATCTTTTCCTTTTCCTAAAGCTCCTCCGTTTTTGCACAAATCGACCATCTCGAAACTTTTCTCGAATTCGCCGTTTCGAGCGTACACTCTCGCCATCGCCGTGTAGCTCATCTCCGTTTTCCTTCTCCCTTGTTGATGTTTGTCCTCCTCTTCCTCGGAGTCTTTCATCAAACGAAAGAAAATCTCTTCCGCTCTTTCCTTATCCTCTTCTTTCGTCGAAAAAGAATCATTTTCATCGTTAGCAGAGCAGAGATGCAACAATACGTTCAGCGTGTGCATCGGGAGAGCAATCGCGGGGTTGTTTTTGCTTTCGTCGTAGGTGGTAAACGCTAAACGTCGATCGTTTCGGGAGGCGGCGTCGTCGATTTTTTTTCTCGTTTGGAACGTTAACTGGCGGTTGATTACACCACCATTTACTCCATCAGGAGTATCAGGAGTATCATTAGGTTTGTGACGCTTGTTGTTGTTGTTGTTCATATCGTCGTTCGACGTGAGGAGCGCGTTTTACGAGCAGCAGCAGCGGCAGGTTGTTGTTGTTGTTGAATTGAATTCGTGTACGAATAAAAGTGAGGAAGAGAAGGCTTCGATTTTTGTGTATCTGCGCGTATTTACAAGGTGGTTCGTGTGCTGACTCTAAATGGTATACACTTCAATTCTCTCCTCTCAAACTGCGTTTAACTTCTCTTTTCTCTCGATTATTAACACACGCACACGTTATAGATAGTATATAATTTTAGTATATCTTAGAACGAATCGGCGTCTTTGGCGACTCGATTTTCTTCGCTCGGGACGAACCCGGGTGGAGGTTCGACAAAGTTTTCCGGCAAATGACTCTCGCCTTTCACGAACGGGTTCTTTTGCGTCGTGCCCATGCTGGAAAACGTGTGGTTGACGTGCGCGTGACTGGCTTCGTCCGCTCGGACGGCGAGTAATACGTCTCGAATGGTCGCGTCTTCGTCCATTTTCCAATACTCGATGGCCAATTTCGGCGCTCTTTCCTTGGCCCATTGCCTGGCGTCGGTTCCTCCGCTGTCGATATCGTTCAACGCGTGCGTGTACGTTCTCACCGCCTCTTCCTCTAAATACCCGACGAATCGGTGGCACGTTCTCGGCGAGATCAAATAACTAAAGAAAAACGCGTTAAAAAACACCCCTTGCGCGGCCAACACGCCCGCTCGGAAGAAAATCGACGGTTGTTTCATGTTCAAAAAAGTCATCAAGTGCATTCGTTCGTTCTCCGCTTCCTCCAACAACGTGTGAATCCACCCGTTATCGTGTCTCAACAGCCTCAACGAGTTCATGTGTCTCAACATTCCCGCCACCATCCCAGGAATCCCCGCCACCGTCTCTAAAAATATAAACCGAAACAACCACTGATCTTTCGTCAAGCTCTTCTCGTGCGAATAGCTCGTGATCGTATCGAACCCTTTCCGAGCGGACCAAACCGCAAACATAGACACGTAATCTCTCGCGCCTTGCGGCGGTCGGTGTTTCGGTTTGAGTTGTTCGATGAACCCGAAATCGTACGTCGGGTGCGCCAGCATGTACGACTGCGCGGATTTTTTCATCTTCGTCTCGTCTTTTTTCGCCCGCACGTCCGTTTCCACCATTTCCTCTTCCGTTGACGTCGTCGCTGCTTCTGCGCTAAATCTTTTCTTTTCAGCTCGCTCTTTCGTCGAAACGCCTCCGGCTGCGAACGAGGTGGAGTGAAAGGTGCGCGTTTTACTCATCCTTTTCATCGAGTCTCGGTGTTCTTCCTCGTTTTTTGCGTTCGTGTGAAACGTACAGCGCGTTCTCGCGTGCATCATGGATGACGTTCCCGATATCGCCGCAGAGCGAAACACGTCGGTTTTTCCATCGACGATGCGATGCGTGCGAGAAAAAATGGACGTGGACGACGACGTATACGACGACGACGAAGGGCGTTGCTTCAAAAGCAAACCCGCTGCTCTTCGACACGCGGCGCACATCTTTTTTGTTTTGTTGTTGTGAGTAGTAGAGTGGTATTCTTTTGTTTCAATGCTCCGTTTTGTGCGTAGTGCTATGAATGCGCGCGGAGGAGTATTGAAGAGAGTTGTTACAAATGGAGCGAACAAAAAATGCTAGAATTTAATACGAGAGATTTAAGCAGAGATCTTTTTCACCATCTGACGCAATAGAGACACAAACAAAAAAGAAAAAAAAAGCAGCGGTGTCAAAATGCATTTCCTCTCACGTGTTCTCGGTGTGTGGGTTCAAATAAAAAAGTGTGTCTCGCTGCGCATGCTGCTGTGGCTCCTGTCTGTTCTGCTGTGAAACAACTTTTACGGCGTCGCGTTCGTAGAGTATTATTCTATATATTTATTATTATTAAAAAAATGTGGACCGAGTGGGCGTCGTCGTCGTTCCGTACTGATGCGCGGCTAAAGCAGCGGGGTTTTGTTGTTGTTGTTGAAATTGTTGTTGATATTGCTGCTGCGGCTGAAACGAGAGAGGATCCGTCGTCGTCGCAGAAATGACCGGTTGCAAACCGTACGCTAAACACATTCGGGTTAAATCTTCTCTCATGGATTTGATGTTTCCAGCGAGGTGGTCGACGACGTCTTTGTGCGAGGAGAGGTCGTCCAAGTCAGTCTTGGTGACTTCAGCGCGCTCGCGGTCGTACGGTTGGAGGAGGACTGGTTTGTTGGATTTTTTCTTGTTCTTCGTTTGTTGTTGTCCGGACGAAGAAGGAGGAGATGTCGTCGTCCTTTGGTGGTTGATCTCGTATCCACCGTTGTTTGCGGTAGTAGTGCCCGCGAATAAACTACCTCCTCCACCTCGTAAAGGTGACGTCGCTAATTGCCTCGATAACTCTTGCGTTTTCACTCTCGCGGTGGTGGTCAACTGTTGCGCCTGTCGACTCAAACTTTCCTTACCGGAACCGTCCAACGCTCTCTTCAGATTTTGCAAAACTTCGAACAACTCTCGCTCCTCTTTCGACGCGAACGTGGATCCACCATTCACCGCGCCTCGATTGTACGCAGTACCGCCACCTCTTCTCATGCTCAGTTGCGGGTTCACTCTTCTGTGATACGCCGCTCTGAACGATTCCAGTTTTCGCATGACTTTCAACACTCTGTGCGCGTGTTCTTCGCGTCGGCGTTCACACTGCGTTCGCCTCACTTCGTACGAGCCTTCTTTCCAGCTGTTGATTTGGCGTATGCACTGGTTGTACGCGTTGACGAACGCCTCTTGCGATTTCAATTCCTCTTCCTGAGCTTGTTCTCGCTGATACAAACCGTCGAAACCGTCTACTCGACACGGCCACAATCCATTCTCGTTTTCTTCGCCGCCGACTTTATCGAGCAACTCGTGCCACGTCCGTTCGTCGATGTTTTGAATTTTCACTTTCTGTCGAGGATCTTGCGCGATGTTGTAAAAGAAAGCTTTGAATCTGTACTCCGGATGTTGCGGGTTATACGCGTTCATGACGTCGTGTAACTCTTTGACCGGTTCTAAAGTGGTCCCGCTCGCCGGCGGTTGACTGGCTAAGTGTCTTTGTTGTCGCGCCCTGAGCAGCGCTTCCGACGGCGCTAAGTTGCCGCCGAATAACGTCGGACCGCCTTGCGCTTGCGTCGTGATTGATTCCGGAACGTTAAAGAAGGCATTTTGTTGTTGCTGAAACTGCGTGAGTCCTTGTTGATTTTGCGGTTGCGTCGCGCCGAGAGGCGACGGTCGATTACCGAACAACGAAGGCGTCGTGTTCGTTTGTTGTTGTTGTTGTTGTCCTAATCCTCCGCCGAAGAGACTACCGCCACTGCTTTGGTTTGGTTGATTACCGCTCGCAGTATTCGCGTTGCCGAATAATCCTCCTCCTCCTCCTCCTCCTCCTCCGCCAAAAAGTCCTCCTCCTGCGCCTATCGTGCTCGTCGTACCAGCCGGTTTTCCGAACAAACTCGATCCACCTGCAGCACCTCCTCCTCCGAACAACCCTCCACCACCACTCGTTGGAGGTCTCCCGAACAATCCTCCTCCTCCTTGTCCTCCCTGAGTAGTAGCAGCGCTCGTATTCGCGTTCCCAAAAATCCCACCCGGGGCCGGTTGTTGTTGTTGTTGTTGTTGCCCGAAACCCGCGGTGTTGGTGTTCCCAAACAACCCTCCTCCTCCTCCTCCTTGTTGTTGCTGAGGAGTATTGTTGTTCGTATTCCCGAATAATCCACTCGATGTCGATGTCTGCGTTGGATTGTTTCCTCCGAACGCACCGCCCAAACCTCCTCCTCCTCCTTGATTTTGATTCGAATTCGTTCCAAAAGGAGTACTATTATTCCCGGCGTTTCCGAACAACCCTTGTCCTCCACCACCACCACCACCGAGAGCAGCACTTTGCTGTTGTTGTCCAAACATCCCGGGAGCGTTGGTGTTGTTGTTATTGTTGTTATTGTTTGAGCCGAACAAACCTCCTCCTCCTTGATTTTGATTCAATCCGCCACCAAAGAGTCCACCACCGGCGTTGGTGTTGGTGTTGTTGTTCGCGGCACCAAACATATTCCTCGTCTCTCTCGAAAGAAGGTTACGCGCGCGTGCGTCGTTCTGCACCGCGTCCTCTTCGTGCTCTCCCTCTCTCTCTTTTGCGTGTGAAAAGCCGCGAGTGTAATCGTGTGCAAAAGTATGACGATGATTTTAAACGGAAAAAAATGAAGAGATGTGAAGGAACAAAGAAAAAGAAGAATCGCTTCGCCTGCGGAAGAGGAGGGACGCGGGCGAAACCGGAAATGTGTTTTTCGTTTGATTTGTTCGGTAGCATGTAATACAAACGGGTTTGTGTGCACACGCAGGACTATATAAAAGAGCTAATGTTGATGAGTACGCATGTGTCCTTTCAAATGATCAGATCGACGAAAACGCTTCTGGCACACATCGCATTCGTACGGTTTCTCGTTCGTGTGAATGCGCATGTGCTTTTTCAAACCACTAGAATCACTAAAACGCTTCTGGCACACATCGCATTCGTATGGTTTCTCCTTCGTGTGAATACGCATGTGGCTTTGCAAAGTACCAGATTGACGAAAAGCTTTATCGCACACATCGCATTCGTACGGTTTCTCGTTCGTGTGAATACGCATGTGGTTTTGCAAAGTACCAGATGTACGAAAAGCTTTATCGCAAACATCACACTCGAACATCTCGTTCGTGTGAATACGCATGTGGATTTTCAAACTACTAGATTGAGTAAAACGTCTCTCGCACACATCACACTCGTACGGTTTCTCGTTCGTGTGAATACGCATGTGGGTTTTCAAATCACCAGATTGAATAAAACGTTTCTCGCACACATCACATTTGTACGGTTTCTCTTTCGTGTGAATACGCATGTGTCTGACCAAGTAGGATGCATATCCAAACACCTTCTCGCACACATCACACTCGTGTTGCCCTCTCTTTCTATTCACTCCCTTAGCAATAATAGCAGTTTCTTCTTTCC
>ERZ651776.1850-NODE-1850-length-24421-cov-8.145046_pt1 | contig 24421 bp, 15 predicted proteins | sample MGYA00514761_ERZ651776 | MGnify/ENA metagenome assembly ERZ651776 | reverse complement strand
GTGAGTGAAAACACCTTTGAACTACCGTGTATTTTTTAATATTATTTCGTGTATTTTTTAGTTTTATGCTGTGTAAGGCGAAGAAGTGTTTGGATTTACAAACTCGTTGGTCCAAGTATTCGTTCTTAAAATTACGTTAGTAGAATCATAATTTACCTGACTCGGCCAATCACCGCTCGTTCCATCAACCCAAGTTCCATCACTTTTCGTAAATTTGATGGTTGATGGATTAGACGCGCTTGCGGTGCTTGAAAGTACAAATTCAATATGACTTGAATCTTCGGCGTAAAAGGAGAACGATTGACCGTTCAGAGCACCCGTTCCAGTTATCACAGGTAATGCTCCGTACCCATCTTCCCACCAATTCAAAGCTGGAGCTTCGTAGTAGGGGTCGGGATAGGTTGCGTTATGCCCGAACTTAAACAAGAAGTTTCCAGCCGTATCAAGACCAACAATTGTATTTGCGGGGTAAATTGTACCTCCTATCGCAGTTGAACCATCTGAAGTATTGACGGAGAATGGATTGGTAGTTGTTGAATTGAGGGGATAATCTTCCCAACCATTTGCGAAACTGTATTTGATGGTTTCGCTTGTGTTCCCTGGTGAAACGCCATTATAGGCAAAGGCATACACATATCCATCGGTTGGTTCTCCTGTAAATCCCGTGTATCGGTAAAAAGTACTCACGCCCCCGTTCCAGCCACCTCCGTTTTCCGTGTTGAAGCTTGGTACAGAAGTTGGTGCTTCGTAGAATGGATTAACAAATCCAGTAGAGTAGGTGTTTCCAAGAGTGATTGAAATGTTTTGAGAATTGTTGTTTGTGGCTACGTCCGTTGGGTTTTCCGTTAAATTTAAATCAGACCAAACACCTGATTGGTATTGAATTGTTCTGTAATATGCTTGTTCGTTTTCGGCTCTGTAAGCATACACGAGAACGTCCCCTTCAACATACGAGGAACCAACACCGCTTCCACCCGAAAGGTAGTAAAAGTCGTGTCCTGCGTGTATTACTGGGGACACGTCAATCTTATTTGGGATTATCGGTGTTGAAGATGCTGAAGAGAAGAATGGCGATGTGAAAGCACCAAAATCTTGGTCTCCCGCATACATATCTCCCAATTCAACAAACCCATTTGCTGAATTGTAAAGTACTTGGTTCGGCGCCTGTGTAGTACTTTCATCCGCGCGGATTGAAACTTCGCGTCCGCCTTACAAGTTTAGGTGAATAAAAAAAAGTAAAAATACGGGTATGTGCGTCAAAATAATGACGATTTTGGTTAGGTACTCATAAAATTAAAACACGGTAGTTTAAGTAGGGTATCCATCTTCGCTCCGTATCTACTTAGGCACACACGAGCTGGCCGGGCCAGTGATGGCATTGGTACACGTAAATTTCGCTTGAAATGCAGAAGCGTCGAGAAACATATTCGTTTGCGCCGTCGTCGCTGCCGTTCCAGTCCACGAGGAAATGTCGTGGTTGAACGCAAAAGCTAACTTAAACATAAATCCCATATCAGTCACATGCGCTGTATTCCAATCCCCAATGTCTTGGTTGAATGCAGAAGCGGATCGAAACATAGATTGCATATTTGTCACTTTTTCTGTGTTCCACCCCCCAATGTCTCGGTTGAACGCAGAAGCGGAAGCAAACATAGCTTGCATATTAGTCACTCGCGCTGTGTTCCAACTCCCAATGTCTTGGTTGAACGCAGAAGCGTGATAAAACATAGCATACATAGAAGTCACTTTCCCTGTGTCCCACTTCGAAATATCAGCGTCGAAATAACTTTTATCGCCAAAGCCTTGATAAGCACTTCCAGTCCATCCACTCATATCCGTCACCAAACTCACGTCCCAATTCGGCATCGCGCCGTGCGCGCCGTATTTGTCCCACGAAGTGCACATACCATCCATCGGCGCAATCGCTAAACACTCTGCGACGTACGCGTGCCAGTTTGCATCGAGAATCGGTTCCGGCAACGTGCACGTATTCGCCGGGCCGTCGTTCGCGTTCGCACACGCGAATTTCGTTCGAAACGAAGTCGCCGCGTAAAACATGTCGGTTTGCGCCGTCGTGGACGCGACACCGGTCCACGCAGAAACGTCTTGGTCGAATGAAGAACACTCGTAAAACATCCGTTCCATGCTCGTCACTTGAGAGACGTCCCAGTTTGTAATGTCCTGGTTAAACGAGGCGACAGATTCAAACATTGCGTACATGTCCGTGACTTTGGACGTGTCCCAACTCCCGATAGGTTGGTTAAACGCCAAAGATTTATAAAACATGCTATCCATATTCGTCACGTGAGAAACGTCCCAATTTGAGATGCCGTCGCCAATAAACGATGCGGCGTCGTAAAACATAGATTCCATGGATTTCACGCGCGACGTGTCCCATTTCGAAAGATCGCCTCGGAAATCCGTTTGATTGTAGAACCCCATGTAACCTCTTTCCGAGGAGTATTTTTTACCCATATCCGTCACCAATCCGGTATCCCAATTCGGCATCGTCCCGTACGTCCCTACTTTATCCCAACTCATGCATTCGCCGTATTTCGGTTCAAGTTCTAAGCATTCCGAGACAAAAACGTGCCAACTCGCGTCCGGGATGCAATTGGTACAAGTGCACGAATTTGCCGGACCGGTGACGGCGTTGGTGCACGCGAATTTCGCTTGAAAAGCAGTCGCGTAGTTAAAGATGCCACCCTGCGCCGTCGTCGCCGCCAAACCAGTCCAGATGGAAATATCGTAGTTGAATGTATTCGCTTTGTAAAACATATTAGTCATAGAGGTTACTTGCGACGTGTTCCAACCACTGATGTTTTGATTAAACGCGTAATCTTCGTAAAACATTTCTTGCATAGACGTCACCGACGACGTGTTCCAGTTTCCAATCGGATGATTAAACTTATACGCGCTACGAAACATTCGGTACATGTTCGTAACTTTGGATGTATCCCAGGTCCCGATCGGTTGATCGAACACTTCCGCGAAATAAAACATTCCATCCAAGCTGGTTACTTTGGACGTGTCCCAATTTCCAATATTTTGGTTGAAACGCCACGAGTAATGAAACATGAGTCTCATATCAGTCACTTGCGACGTGTCCCAATTTCCAATGTCTCCATTAAACTTTATACCACCTCGAAACATTTGGTACATGTTTGTTACTTGCGAAGTGTCCCAATCGGATATATCACCGTTGAAATTTCGTATATTCCAATATCGGTGGTCCGTCCCGAAGCCTTGATACGTTGTCCCCCATCCGCTCATATCCGTCACCAAACTCGTGTTCCAGTCGGATATGACGCCGTGATTGGTTTTTGATCCCCAACTCGTGCACGCGCCGTGACCATGTTCAGCTAAACACTGAGCGACTGCATAATGCCACCCGTCGCCAGGGATAGGAGTCACAGTCTCGTACCACTGCTCGGTCCAATCGGGGTCGACGGTCGTGCACGTCGACGGATCGACAGAAAGCTTCGCAGAATTTGTGCACGTGTATTTCGCCTGAAACGCTTTCGCGTAAGCAAAAATGTTGGAAAAACTGGTGACTTGCGACGTGTCCCAACCACTGATGTTTTGATTAAACGCGTGATCTTCGTAAAACATTTCTTGCATAGACGTCACCGACGACGTGTCCCAGTTTCCAATCGGCTGATTAAACGCGTAATCTTCGTAAAACATTTCTTGCATAGACGTCACCGACGACGTGTCCCAGTTTCCAATCGGCTGATTAAACGTATACGCGTGACGGAAGATTTGGTACATGTTCGTCACCTGCGACGTATCCCAGGTCCCGATCGGTTGGTCGAACACTTTCGCGAGATAAAACATTCTATCCAAGCTGGTTACTTTGGACGTGTCCCAATTTCCAATATTTTGGTTGAAAGCATACGAGTAATAAAACATGAGTCTCATATCAGTCACTTGCGACGTGTCCCAATTTCCAATATTTCTATTAAACTTTATACCACCTCGGAACATTTGGTACATGTTTGTTACTTGCGAAGTGTCCCAATCGGAAATATCACCGTTGAAATTTCGTATGTTTCCGGTGTCGTGTCTCGTCCCGAAGCCTTGATACGTTGTCCCCCATCCGCTCATATCCGTTACCAAACTCGTGTTCCAGTTGGGCATCGTTCGATAATTGTTCTTCGAAGCCCACGTTTTACAATCTCCGTGAGTGTGCTCACTTAGACACTGAACGACAAACGCGTGCCAACTGGCGTCCGGAATTGGGTCGCCCCCGACGCACGAGTTTACGGGACCGTCAGTCGCCGACGCGCACGAAAACCTGGCTTGAAACGCAGTCGCCGAGTTGAATACATCATCTTGCGTCGTCGTCGCCGCCGTCCCCGTCCACGAAGAAATGTCTCGATTAAACGCAGAAGCAGCGTAAAACATGTTCGCCATGTTCGTTACTCCTGAAACGTCCCAGTTTGCGATGTTTTTATTAAACGCAGAGGCAGAATGAAACATTTGATACATGTCCGTGACCTGCGACACGTCCCAACTTCCAACGTCTTGATTAAAGTCGAACCCTTTATAAAACATAGCGCGCATGCTCGTCACTTGCGAAGTGTTCCATTTAGAAATATCGCCGTTGAAGCGTGAAAACGAAGACTTCTTTCCGAACCCGAAATAATCATCCGAGCCGCTCATATCCGTCACTAAACTCGTATCCCAGTTTGGCATCGTCCCGTAGTTATTTCCCAATGACCACGTCGTGCACTCGCCAGTTACTTCCGCGGCATCCTCCGCTAAACATTCTGCGATGAAAATGTGCCACATCGCATTCGGTATCGGGTCTGGTATGAGCACGCAAGAACTCGGAGGTCCATTAGTTGCGCTCGCGCACGCGAATCTTTTCAAGAACGCCGTCGCGTCGCTGAACATGTGTTCCGTATCCGTCACTTTTGATGCTTCCCACTTTTTTATATTCTTTTCAAACGCGACGGCTTGTGCAAACATTCCAAACATACTTGTCACTTGCGAAGTATCCCAATTCCAGAGGTTTTGATTAAACGCGGAAGCTTGATTGAACATCCCACGCATATTCGCAACTTTTGAGACGTCCCATTTAGATACGTCTTGGTCGAAAGAAGAAGCTTGGTAAAACATGTTCTCCATGCTTGTTACTCCCGAAGTGTCCCATCTCGATACGTCCGCGTTGAACGATGTTTGAGTTGCAAATCCTCGGTAGACTGTCCCGTCGTAGCCGCTCATATCCGTAACTAAACTCGTGTTCCAATAACGCATGGTGCCGAAATTTTTCGTCGACGCCCACGTCGCGCACTCTCCATCTATCGGCGATTCCGCTAAACACTCGCTCACAAAAGTAAAAAAGCTCGCGTCATCCGGGATGGCGTGACGCATTCTGAACCAAATTTGATGTAAAGTGGTCGCCGAGTACGCGGTCGTGGTTGTATAGGAAGCGTCGTCGCATTCCCACCGCGACGCGCTCGCGCCGGCGCCGATGCTCCAGTAATACGCGTCCGATTTATAAAACGGAGTTTCCGTGAAATCTTTCGCATCATCGACAGAATCGATTTCGTCTGGCAAAAAACCCGTGTGTCCATCGTGTTTTCTCGTCGCATTTTCTGTCCAGTGTGATACCATATTACCAGACGTCGAACCGCTCACGATTGCGGACTTGATCCACTCGCTCGTGAGCGAGAAATGCACGACGCGATTGTGATTCGAGCTCGTGCAAAAAAAACGAACAGAATCAACGTCGTTTGCCGTTAACGACAAATCGTTCAACCACGCGTGCGAATACCCTTCGTTCGGCGACATCGGTGGCGTTCCCGATACGAGCGCTTCATTCTCGCCGCCGACGTGCTTATACGCGAGTAACAAAATCCACCCGGTTGAGTCTTGCAACAACTCTTTGCCGTTGATGTCGATAACAGCAGCGGGTGGCGGCGACGGACTCGGAGGCGGACTCGGAGGAGGAAACGGTGAGCGGAATACGTACACTTTGCCCGCATTGGTCGCTTTATCGTCATTCGAAGTAGCTCCAATAAGAGCGGTATCGCCGTATAACGATACCGAAGTACCGGTATCGTCATTAGCCGACGCGTCAATCTTCGTCTCTTCATTCCAAGAAACAGTGTTGATTCCATCCGATCCATATGATCGCGTAAAAATGTACACCGCACCGGTATTAACAGTAATGAGAGCGGTATCGCCGTGTAACGATATCGCCTTGCCGAATTGGTTACCAGTCGCCCCGTCTGAAGCGTAAAGCTTCGTCTCTTCAGTCCAAGAAACGGTAACTCCGTCCGATGCGAGTGATCGCGCGAACACGTATACTGCACCTGCATTCAACTCTGGATCATCCTCATAACTCCCCACCATTGCGGTATCTCCGTGCAAAGAAACGCTATTGCCAAAGTTACCCCAGGAAGACGTGGATGGGTTGGACGCGTACAGTTTTGTCTGTTGCGTCCACGTCGTCGTCGTTCGAGAAAAGACGTAAACGGATCCCGCGTTGGTGCCTTTATCATCGTCCGATATCGCTCCAATCAACGCTGTGTCTTTATGAAGTGAGACTGACGCACCGAAATGGTCGTAGGTAGCTGCGTCGGACGCGTACAATTTCGTCTCTTGAGTCCATGATGTCGAACTGACTTTTGTAAAGACGTACACCGCGCCGGCTCGAGTACCCTTAGCATTATCGTACGACCTTCCAATCAGAGCTGTGTCGACATATAACGAAACGGAAGTTCCGAAATACGTCGATGCAGACGGATCCAATGGATATATTTTCGTTTCTTCGTTCCACGATCCACCCGATCGCGTAAACACATACACCGAACCACTTCCATCACCTTGGTCGTCATCTTTCCAAGCTCCAATTAACGCCGTATCGCCGTAAAGCGATACACTTTTCCCAAAATTATCGCCGGCGACTGCGTCGCTCGCGTAAATCGTCGCACCCGTATCCTCGAGCATATTCGTCAAAAATATTGGCGGATTCGGGGGCGGATTCGGCGACGGCGGTGGACTCGGCGGCGGCGGATTCGGCGGCGGACTCGGCGGTTGATATACTTCGGATTGTTTCTCCTTCACTGCCAAACACGTCATTTTCACTGCAGTAAGTTCCTGCGTCAGGCGCTTGACTTCATCAACGAGCTCGTCCATTTCTTCATCCTGCTCTGCAATCTTTCTCCCCACTTCAATTTCTTCGCCGTTCAACAGCGTCATGAAAAATTTCTTCTTCACTGTCAAACTGCCGTAAAATTCGGTATCGTGCGCAAAGATGACCAAATTCTTTTGGCACAGATTCGTTTGCCTCCACTTCGGCACGTTCGCGACGCACTGCGACGACGCTTTCGCGCCGCCGTCGTCATCAACATCGGCGGCGGAAACGCCGCCGCCGCCAAAGCTCGTCCCGAAAATAAAGGCGACAAACGCGAACGCGAAAAGTATCCGCTTCCTAAACTTTGAGAGACGAAATACCACCACTGGTTGCATCTTTCTCGCCCTTTTCTGGTGAGAGAAAACGGACGATCGAGAGATTTCTCCTGAAGGGTCGCGAAGGCTCGGATGAAAGAGACGTGCCTCTTTTTTCTTCGATCTAGACCTCCTTCTTCTTAAGAGAGAGAGAGATGAGAACAACGACTTGAAAGATCTCTTCTTCTTTTACCCGAAGGAGGACGATAATGCGTTTGTGTGTGTGTGTATTCTGCGCGAGATGTGACGCGCAGAGAATAATGGCACACGAAAACGTTTAAAAAAAGTAAACCTAGACTGCTAGAGACACAAAAAGGGTCCATTAAAAAAAAATATCGTCGTTGGATATATAAAATTCGTTCTTTCGTGTGCTTCTCTCATCGCTTCTTTTCTTCTCTCATTTTGTCGCGACATCGAGAGTCGTTCGAGAAAATCCGATGAGTCGTCGTTCTCATTTCTCATCGACGACGAACGTTTTAATAACGAAAGTTTGGCGAGGTATACGTCCGCGATGAGTGAGATTGTTTTTTTCTGATCAGAGTACGAGACGGAGACACGATTTGACGACGACGACGAGGAAAAGAGACGAGGGGAAAAGAGGACAAAAACGAACGCAAAAACGACGTATGCGTTGATGATGAAGAATACCACGAATGAAATCGAAAGAGGATAACGCCGACGACGAGGGGTTGTTTACCCCTCCGTCGTGTTTTTTGTTCGCGTGCGGCGCTTTCGCGTGCGACTTTGGAGAAGGAGGAGGAGATGAAAATGTCATCGGCGTAACGAACGCTTCTTCTCAAAGTCATCGTGACATCGAACGTTCAGGAGGCGCTTGGACGAAAAACGAGAGGAGGAGGACTTTTGAGATGTCGATGATACCCGAAGGCGACGAGTTTTGCATAACTTCGGCGAAGGAGAAGAAGGGAAATAATCAAGAAGAAGAACGACGAGATGGTGATGATGATGATGATGTCGTCGTTCGAGCGGTTGGATTCTCGTCGTCGATGAAACATTGGGCGAGTTGGACGAAAGGCGAGGATTTGGAAGTTCGAGACGAGGAAGACGATAAAAGTCGTTCTCCTCCACTCGAACTTCTTTTCTCGGGATGGAACCAATTCGGGCAACTCGGCGATGGGAGTTGTCAATCGAGAGCGCCTGATGATTTTCAACCGGTGCCTCTGTTCTCGCGGATGAACATTCGAGTGCGGAAAGTTGCGTGCGGTTTGTTTCATTCCGTCGCGTTGTGCGAAGGCGGCTCCGCCTACGGTTTCGGACAAAACCCGCAAATAGGCGCGCCGAAAGATGTCAAATACTCCACGATACCACGCCTCATCGAAGGCGGCGATTTAAACGACGAAGACGAGATTGAATTCATCAGCTGCGGATCTCGCCACACGCTCGTCGCGACGAAACGAAAAGTTTTCTCCTTCGGCTCCAACGCGAAGCGCCAGTGCGGCTTTTTACGAGACGACGATACTACCGACGACAATACCGAAAACGACGACGACGAAGAAGAAGAAAAAGATAACGTCTACCTCCCTCGCTTAACGCTCTCAATAGTGCGAGGGTCCTCTTCTCGCATACATCGCGTTCGGTGCGAACGATGGAGTTCTTTCGTCCTACTCTCGTCGTAACGCGTTGTTTCATACGACTCAGTACGAGCTCTTCTGCGTCACAACTCTTCCTCTCATCAAAATGCAACACGCGCACCCTCTTTTCCCGGCGTCGACGGAAAACTTCCTCCGCCGTGGATTCTTCCTCCTCTCTTACCTGTGCTTCGCGTATAAAGTCATATTCCAAACCTTGCATCGCACCAGCCGCCAAACGAGCGCGACATCGCTCCTCCACTCGGTCGTGGAAACGTTCGTTTTCGCGCTCGTCGCGTTGCCGTTTTGGAGAAAACTGAACGGGCGAGCGATGTTCGTCCCGATGAGCAGCGGGTCGATTTTTCTCCGCAGGTTCGCCAAGAAGGAGACAGAAAGGAAGAGGAACAGTGATGCGTTTCAAGGAAGGAGGAGGAGGAAGAAAATGATGCGCACAAAGAGCAACGTAAACGCGTTTGTCTTTGGGGAGGAGGCGAGGAGGGATTTTGGTGAGGAGAAGGAAAAGAACGAGGAGGGAGGAGGCGGAACGATCACGATGAAATCGATCGAGTCGAACGTTTCGAAACTGGAACGAATGACGCCGGTGTTCAGCCGAGAGTTGATGGCGTTCGTGAGTGGGAATAAGAGCGAGTTGTACGAGAAGAGGAGAAAGAGGAACGTCGCGGAGGCCGTCGTCGCCAAGCGAGGAAAAGAGGAGGATTTTCGGCAACCGACGAGTCAGTTTTTGTCAGTTTTTAGCGTCGGCTCGAGGAATAGCAGCGGTAGTGAGAACATGGTATTGTCGTTGACGGACGAGAGTTGCATTCGGCCGAGCGAGTTGGCGAAGAAACATTTTCCGGCGGTTATGAATGCCATGCGAGAGGTGAACGGGATGAACGTGAGAGTGGTCGCGTTGAGGCCGAGTTATAGGTACGAGGAGAAAAAGAAGAAGAAGAAGATGAAGACGAGCAAGACGACGAAGAAGAATAGCGCGGAAAATGACGACGACGACGACGACGACGACGATAGCAATACTAATAACAACAACACTAGAAGAAACTATTACTTGGAAGAAATCATAGCGAAAAGCAATCGACTGAATCGTCGGAATAAACCGAAACGGTTCCCTCTTTCGGATAGTTTGTACACCGCGTACGCGTGCTTAGCGAAAGATGCAGACTGCGATATCTCCGATGTTGGCGTAGAGGCGGAATTTTTAGGGCATCCGGTACAGAAAATGCCACTAGAAGTTGGCGAAGTCGTCTGCGTGGACTCTTTGGCGAGAAGTCGAATGTTCAACGCGGGAGAGGCTATTTTAGAATACAACGAAGAAGACGAGGAAGAAGAACAATACGAGGATAACGACGACGACGACGAGAACGAGCATCGGCTGCTCCGAAAGAATATCTTTGCCAAAGCTGGCAAAGGATGCGTCGTCCTCGTCTTTGACTTGCTCGATCCGAAATACGAACGCAACGGCACCGCTCTAGGCATCGCCAAGTGCGTGGAAGAAATGACCAGAGTTTTCGGTAACGAAAAGAGCAGCGCGTTTGAAAAACTAGCCGTGAGCATCAAGTGTAATCTATCTTAACGAATCTAGTGTATATTTGTATTTATATATTACACAAAATGTCATCGTTCTTCTTCTTCTTCTTCTTCTTCTTTGGCATCGTCTAAACCGACGCCTAACCAATCGTCGTAATCGATCCAACCGTCGTCTCTATAATACATACCCGGTCTGACTGGAACTCGACTCGGCGTCGTCCGAGAATCAACCGCTGCCCACCACTCCGCTTGCGTCCGTATCCTCCGCTCTTTCGCGAACTCTCGCGCGAGCGCTTTCGCTTCCGCGAACGGTAACGGTCTCCCTAGCCAATCGTCCATATCAATCCATCCGCGATTTCTGTACGCGTTCCAGGGATCTCTCGGAATGAACACGCATCCGCGTCTGCGGTCTTTCGCCCAATCTCGCCAATCGTCCTCGTCGTATAACCCTAACGTCCAAACGAACTCTCTCGCGACTTCGTATTCCAAAATAAGCCGGCTTCGGTGTTCCAATTTCTTTCCTAACTTGTTTTTTCCCCATTGCCTCCCGTCGCCCCATTTCGGGTCGATTTTTTGACTCGTGATGACGACGACATTCCGCCGTTTACTGGTAGATGCGTTGTTGTTGTTGTTCTTATTGTTGTTGTTGCCGCGGAGGAGGTGGATGGAAGGATGGTGATGACTGCAAAGAGAGGAAAAGCCAGTCATTCGATTTTTGCGTGTGTCGGTTTGGAGTTTAAAATTTTCTCTAAGACTCGTAGTACTCTTGATTTATATTGACAAAAGCTTATATTGCCGCTTTCTCTCTCTCTCTTTCTCTCTCTTTTCTCTCGTTTCCTAAATATATATGTGTGTGTGACGTTTAACCAGCTCTGGCGTCGTTCGGCCCCGGGCCTCCGGCTTGTTTGCTCATGATGATTTGGTCTACGCGCAACACGGTTCTGGCGGCGTCCACGGCGAGCTTGAGCGCCCAGTGTTTGACTTCCAACAAATCGACGATCCCGGCGGATTCGCAGAGATCGACCGTTTCCTGGTCGCCGGAAACGTCCACACCCATTCTATTGTTATTTTTGTTACTACTACTGTGCGCGGCGTATAAAGAGGCGATGACGCTGGTGGCGTCTAAGCCGGCGTTTTCGGCTAAGGTTCTCGGGACGAGTTCTAAAGCTTGCGCGAATTTTTGGATGGCGTATTGGTCCAAGCCGGTTTGGGTTTTCGCGTAGTCGCTGAGGCGTTTGGCGAGAGCGATTTCAGTCGCACCTCCGGCAGCAACCGCTCGCGAGTCTCTCGTTAACGCTTTGTACGCGTTGATGCCGTCGTCCATGGCGCGTTCTAAATCGTCCATCGCGTTCGCCGTGGCGCCTCTCAAGATGATGGTGCTCACGCGAGAGGCATCGTCTTGTTTTAAAACCAACACTTTCGAGTCGCCGATTTCCACGACGTCGATTTTCGACGCGTACCCTAACTCGTCCGGTTTAGGTTTGCCTAGTTTAATCAACGTCGTCGCGTTGGTCGCTTTACAGACTCTTCGTAATTCAAATTTTGAGGGGATTTTCACCGCCATAATTTTCTTGCGCTCTAAAAAGTGCAACGCCAAATCGCCGAAAGATTGACCGGTGAACACGACTTTACAGCCACTTTCGACGATTTCGTCGATGTACTTCTCCACTTGCAGCTCCTCGCCTTTAGAATATTCCTCTAAATCTTTACCGCTTTGAATCAAAACCGTGCCTTTCGTCTCCGTGGCTTGCGTGTCCACGGCGCACCCAAACACGGCCACCTTGGCGTTTTCTACGTGTCGGACGGACCCTTCCACGTTTCTCCGTATGACCATCCCGTGAATCGTTTGCACGTCGTTAATGTTTCCGCCGACAATTTTTGCCGTCCTCACGTCTTCCACGTTAAAATTCTTCGCGTTCTTCTTCGGGCACACGTCCACGCACGCCTCGGCGACGATACTCGCCAACTGTTCCTCGTACCCGCTCTGTTTCGAACTCAACGTCCCTTTCAACCGTTTCGCCACGGCCACTTTATCTCTCACATCCATCGTCTCCGTCCCTTCAATAGCTAACTCCTCATTCAACCACTCCAAACACTTCTCCAACGCTTTCTGATACCCGTCTCTGATCTCGCTCGGGTGCAACCCGTCCCGAATCAACTCCTCGGCGAGACTCAACAACTCCCCGGCAAACGACACCACAAAGTTCGTCCCGTCCCCGACTTCCCTCTCCTGCGCTTCCGCAGCCATCACCACGACTCTCGCCGCTGGGTGTGCCACTTCTAACTCTCTCACGATCACCGCCGTATCCGACGTCACGAATAATTTTTCCAGATGGTTGATGACCATCTTGTTCATGCCGTTCGGGCCGAGACTCGTTCTCGCGATTTTCGAAAGCTCTCGGCACGCTTCGATGTTTTTAATCACCGCTTCGTCCAGGCCGGATAAGTGCTTGTGACCATCCTGTTGTTTAAAATAAAAGTCGTTTTATGTGTGATAACACGTCATCATCATCGTCATCGTTTTGAAAAGAAGATTATAAGATCAGAGAGAGAAGTCAACGCCGATCGATAGTTTCCTTCGACGACGGCGGAAGAACACGTTCGTCGTTGGAAAAAACAAACATCTCTCGTTCGTAAAAAGAAGACACAAAAACATCACTTAAAAAGAAAGAAAGAAAGAATAAGAAAGAAAGAGTAGCTTTCGTACCTTCAGCATGGCTTGGAGCCCGTACGGCATTCCAGCCGACATTATGTGTGTTTATTCTATTCTATAGAGTTGTAGCAGTGCTCGTGTTTTTAACTTGTGTTCTGTTTCTCTCTTTTCTCTTCCTTTTTTTCAAAAAAAAATTCACAAACCCTAAACAATGTTTTTTTCCTTCTTTTGCCTCAAAATTTCTTTTCTTTTCCTTTTCAGTTGACAGTTGGAGTGTTTTTGGATACTACTACACGCACAACACACCAAACGTAAGAACAAAAACAATGCATTCTGCCGCTGCTTTTGCTGCGAAACAACCTCCTCAAAAACAGCGTCATCATCAGCAGCAGCGGTGTGGGCGTTTTAGATTTTTATTTCGGTCGTCGACGACGAGCAAAAGTCGTCGTTTTTGTGGTGATGGTGAAGAAGCACACATCACGTATCGATTTAACGATGATGATGGAAAAACCGAATCAGACGAGGAAGAAGTTTCAGAGGAGGAGAGAACCACACGGAGCGCGAAGAAAAAGAAGAAATCAGTCTGCATCGTCGGCGGGTGCGGACGGATTGGGTCTCTAATCGCTCGAACAGTTTTAAACGACCCGGAGAGACGATACGAGAGAGTGCACGTGTTGACGAGAAATGTGAACAAATGCATCGCACAAAACGACACGATGAAGGAAGAAAACGAAGAAGAAGGACGACCGGTTCGATTGACGTTTGGCGAGTGCGACGTGACAAATTTTACCGCGGAGCAGTTATTAGAAAGCGTGAAAGGGTACGACGAAGTCGTCGCGTGTTTTGGAGCGCAGAGAATCTCGAAACCGTTCGATTGGATCACGAACGCGGAAAACGTGGACGAGCGACATCCGAAATCGGTGAACTTTTGGGGCGTGAGGAAGTTGGCGTTGGCGGCGAAGGAAGGCGGGTGCGAACGTTTCGTTCGAGTGACTGGGATGAGCGTCGGGTATTCTGCGTTTGACTTCATAGCGGTTTTGTTGAATAACGTGTTATCGATGACGATTAAGTTTCAATTGCTCGGGGAGTTGGCGATTCGAGAGGCGTGCGTCGCGAACGACGAAACGAAATCGTCGAAAAGGATGTCGTATACGATCGTTCGGCCGGGGAACTTGACAGATTGGGAAGGAATTGATAATAATAGCGACGACGAGAAAAATAGCGGCGGCAGTAGTAGCAGTAGTACGAAGAGTAGCAGGAGCAGCGGCGGCGCAAACAACAAGAAGAACAACAACAACGAAAGAGTCGTCGTTCTAACGCACGGCGCCAACCACATCGACGCCTCCAAAGTCAGCCGAGAAGACGTCGCGCACATCATCTTCGTCGCCTTACAAAACAGAAAAGCGACGGAAAATGTTACCATATCCATCGCCGGTGCGAACAAAGCCACCGCGGGTATGCGAAGCGCCTTTCGCTGGGATCCGGCGAGAGGAGCGTATTGGGAAACGCAAGCCATCGACGACGCGAATGTTCAAATCCTTTCCGAATGGTCTGACTTGGACGTGCGTAAATTTCAACCGGACGAGAAGAACGACTTGAAGGAGAAAGCGCATCAGTTTTGGGCCTGGTCTTTTTTGTTGAGCGCATTTGGAGTCGCCTATTTATTCCTCCGAGCGATATTCTCTTTGGTTCGTTTCTTTATGCTTAGTTTGACGAGTAGTACTTTCGCGGCGGTATAATGGTGTGATGATGATGATGATACGATGATGATAATACTAATAATACTAATAATAAGAATAGTAACGCATATTATCAAGTATAAAATTAAGTACTGCTTCTAATCGCGACCAACTTTACGTCGAACAACAGCGTCCGATTAAAATCTTTCAACGTCTTGTTATCCAACACGAAATCGAGCGCTCTCAACCCACCAAACGTCGTCGGTTTCGGTCCAACCCCGTTATATCGTTCACCGGGATTCCGACTGTATCCTAATTTCTCCTCTAACTCGCCGGCGATTTCGATGCGTTTTATACCGCCTTTCCCCATATTCAACACCGCTTCGTCGAACGCCGGTATCGCCTCGCCGGATCCAACTCGAAACGTAAACGGCGCGTCCGTCTCTCGCGTCGACTCGATCTTCTTCGCCTGGTACCCCGCGGTGTACCCGACCCAATCGACGACGACCACGTCGCCTTTCTTCGGCACTTTCGCGAGATCGCCTTCTCGCAAGTCTATGTATCTCAGACCAGAGTTTGTGGTCAAAAACTCCTTATCGCCTTCCCGGAGAGAGGTGTTGCTGTTCGAGCAGTTTTCGCAATCTTTGACTTGGCCTTTTAATTCAGCCGCTTGTGAATTGGTTGTTCTCCCCGCAAAAGAAGACAACAACGCGCTCATTCCCGTCATCAAAACCGTTTTTCGTCTGTTGTTGTTGTTGTTTTCGCCGCTGCCTTCCTCCGCGATGAGCGCAGCGGTCGTGTGAAAGTTGGTTGTTTTTTTTGCTAAAGCGGCGCGATGCGTCATCGTCGAATTCTCCGTCTTTATCATCTTTGGTGTTGTTCTTCTCGTCGTTAAAGCCGTTCTTCTTCTCGTTAAAGAATACGAAGAAGAAGAAGAAGAAACACTCGTCGTCGTCGTCCTCGTCCTCCTCTTCGTCGTCGTTCCTAAAGAGGGAGGAGAAACAGACGCGTTGTGAGAGCGACAGCAGCAGTAGTCATACGACATGTGAGATGATGTGACTGCGAGTTTTGGAGCAAACTTTTCCCCTTCTTCTTTTTACAAGACACTTATTTAGGGTTTTTAAGATAAACCCTAAACGTGATATCCCTCGAAAAGAGGACGCGGAGAAAAGAAATTTTCTCCAATCATATCACGCGTACTACACGACTTCTATCCATGTCGCGAGGACGAGAAAAAGCATCATCTCTGTCGTCATCGTCAGCGGCAGCGACAGGAACGAATACGAGTCTCGGGTACAGAGGGAGTAACACCAAGTTCAATTACGATTTGGAGCGACAACCTTTAATAAATGATGAAAATGATGATTTTGATGTCGAGAACGAAGAGGACGCGACGAAAATGTTCGGAACAACTTTGAGGAGGAAGAAAAGGACAACGACGATCAAAACCGCCGCGACAGTCGCGTTCGCGTGCGTCGGGGGATTGTTCGCGCTCGTTTCTTCCTCCTCTGGTTCTTCTTCTCCTGCATCGTTAGTGAAACGTTTTGTGCGTACGAATGAGGGTGTTGGTGCAAGCTCTGCTCTGGCCAACAAAGCGTACGGACGAAGAACAACATCGACGACTTCTTTCCTCGGTTTCGGCGGCAAGAAAGCGACGACGACGGGAGTGAAAACGACGAGGACGCCCAAGGTCGTCGATGGTGTCGCTGTTGAGAAGAAGACTTTGAAGAAGAAAGAGCAAGAGACGGTTCTCGAGGACGAACCGAAACCTCCGGCGCTGGACCAGGAGAGTTTACGACCGAAGGAGGAGGAAGAAGAGGAGGTGAAAGAAGCAGAGGAAGAAGAAGTGAGAGAAAAAGCAGACGAGAGTGAGAACGACGGCCCCGAGAGCCAAAGCGCTTTGGAGGAGATGGAGAAGAGCGTGGAGGAGGACAATAGTAAAGCGGCGGAAAAAGTTGCCGCGGCGTCGGCTTCCGCTGGTAGCACTGATGAAAAGAGCGGGAAAGTCATCACGTTGCACACGGCGTGCTCGCCTCTGGAGAGATTGAATTTTGATCCGAAAGAGTGGACCGGCGTCGTCGGCGCTCGCATTGCAGTGGCGCGATTAGACAACCCGAACTTATCCTTCTCGAAATCCATCGAAATGCGCGCGACCGAGTGCGGTTCGTACGAAATCGAAGAGGAAGGTGTCTTGGAAGACGGCGACAATTTCGGGTTTTATTTGTACCCAATCGTGAACAAAGACAGTCACGCGCCGCATCTCGGGTACCCGGTTAAAGATGTCGGGTGTTACGTCGCCGATCAATCTGGGTTTTGCCCGCAACAAATAGCGCCGATGGTGAAAACAATTGGCGGACCGTTCGGGTTGAGAGAGTGCACGAAGCCGAGTAAAGTGAGCAACGAGGAAACTGGAACCTCGAGCGTGTTCTTTTCGAGAGTTTACAGTAAAAGTAGCGAAGATTCGAGCAAATCTTCGAGCGCGTATCAGTGGGGGTCGTGCTCGGAAACGTGCGATTACAACAAGAATTCTGTTTGCGCTACTACGCAGAACGCTCAAGAAGAAGATGTCGCGGGCGCGGGCGAACAAGAAGAAGAAGAACAAAAAGAAGAAGAAGAAGAAGGAGAAAAAGAAGAGAAACTCTCCAAGAAAGAACTCTTAGCTAAGAAAGAGCGCGAGCAAGCGTTGAAGAACGAGGAAGAGATGGCGCAAAAGCTCTTAGCCGAAGCGATGAAGAAGGAGAAAAATTTGAAGAGCGAGGCGTACGAGAAAAAGATGGAGAAGAAACGCTTAAAGAAAGAGGAAGAGGAACGCAAAGAGTTGGAAGCGAACATCGATAAGGATGAAACAGTGGGCGAAAAAGTCATCGACGAAGCCATGGAAGCTCCGATTGATGACGATGAAAAAAAGACGAGAACGACGTACAGCGTGGTATCGACGCCGCCGGAGCCGGAGAAGAAAAAATCCATCACGGAAGGCGCGATCAAATCCATCGCCGATAAAATCGCCGAGAAGTTTGGGTACGAGCCGAAGAAGGAAGAAGAAGGAGAAGTCGTCAAGAAGGAAGAAGAAGAAGAAAAAGAAGAAGAAGAAAAAATAAAAGCGAAAGTAAGTTCCGATGATGACGACGAGAAGAAGAGTGAGAAAACCAAGAAGACGAAGAAGAGCTCTTCTTCTAAAACAGACAACAAGAATGTCCTTTACAAAGGTCACGAGATACAACCGCCGAAACCACCAAAAGCGAGCTCGACGGTGACGTATACGGTAGTTAAGAAACCGGGAGGCGTGACATCGTCCACCGTGACTGGAAACGTTCCGAAACCACCCGCTGTTCTTCCTCCGAAACCGGATGGTATTTACGAACGCGACCCGTCGGCGAAGCCGACGGACGTTTCCAACGCCATCGCTATGGAATCCAACGTCGGCGTGAAGCCAGCTTTGGCAGAACATCACAGCGAAAAATACGAGAGTTCCAAACACGCGGGAGAAACCGATGAAGAGCTCGTTCCTCCGAAACCTCCGACGATTCAAGATGCCTCTACGTCGTCCTCGGGTACGACCATTTCGGAAAAGCCTCCTTTACCGCCCCCGCTCAAAAACTCGGTCCACGTCAATGGAGGCGCGGTTCCGCCGCGACCGCCATCGGTACAGTGCGCCAAACGCACCGACGACAAAAAACGTCTCCACGACGAAACTTTTGAGTTTGCCATCGAGAAATGTCTCGAGGAAGAACCCGTGCAAGGTTTATGCGAACGGTTTGGAAAGCTCTCCATGTTTGGCGTCATGCCGGAATGGGACGTCTCGTGCGTCACCGACATGACGGATGCGTTCAAGTATAAAACGTCCTTCAACGGCGACTTGAGCAAATGGGACACGAAATCTGTGGTTGATTTTTCCGGCATGTTTTCCAGCGCGTTCAAGTTCAACCAAGACATCTCCAAGTGGGATACGTCGCAAGTCACGAGCATGTTCTCCATGTTCTACTTCGCCAACTCCTTTGACAAAGACATCTCCAAGTGGGATACGTCCAACGTGAACGACATGACGGGCATGTTCTACGCCGCATCCAAATTCAACAAAGACGTTCGTCCTTGGAACGTGAAGAAAGTGAAATCCATGGAATCTATGTTTCGCGAAGCCGACGAGTTCGATAAAGATGCGTTCAAACACACCGACGCTTTATTGACAACCTCGAACATGTTCCGTAACGCCATGAAATTCAACTCGAACGTAAACGATTTAGTGATGGATTCAGTCAAAGATGCCTCGTACATGTTCTACGGCTCGGAAAAATTTGACCAACCTCTGGATAACTGGAACACCGCAAAAGTGGAAAATATGGAACACATGTTCCACTACGCCTCCAGCTTCAACCAAAACTTGAATCGATGGGACACGTCCTCGGCGACGAACATGAACGGCCTCTTCCAATCCGCGAGCACATTCAACGGCGACATTTCCAAATGGAACGTCTCCAAAGTCGAAAAAATGTTCAGCATGTTCAAAAACTGCAAAAATTTCAACGCGGATCTCTCCCACTGGCGTCCGGAGCGCGCCGTGGATATGAGCTACATGTTTTACAACTCCGCGTTTGACGGCGACGTCCGAATGTGGCTCTCGAAACAACCCAAGCTCGACACGACCGAAATGTTCGTCAAAGCTGCGTATTTCGGCAAGAAGTGGAAGTGCGAAGACGCCGACCACGGACCGCCGCATTCTTGCTCGCTCAAGAAAGAAGACTAATATTTATAAACGTGTGTTTCATTCACGTTTCATTTCATTTGTAATACCAAACTAATACTACAGACAGAGCAAAAAGTTCCTGCATTTGAGACGTCACAACAACAAAGATGGGTGCCGCGTTGTCCATCTTTGGAAAAATAAACGAAGAATCGCCTCACTTTTCCTTGCTCAAGAAAACAGCGGAGTATGAAATCCGACGCTACGCGCAAGCAATCGCGGTCGAGACGAGTTACGAAGCGGTGCGTTTGTTTTTTGTATGCGACGACGACGCAGACACATCAGAATTTTAGAATTGGAAATCGTTTTATCGTAACTAAACTAAACATCAACAACTCTTAGGAACACGTGTTAGGAGGTCAAGGGAAGAGTTTCATGTCCCTGGCGAAATACATAGGCGTGATGTCGAAACCAGAAAACGAGCGAGAGGAGAAGATTTCCATGACGGTGCGTTTCGTTTCGTTTTGATTGTTTTTTAAATTCATATCTATAACAAAGGCACCGGTGTCCATGGGAAAAGTGGTCGAAGCGCCTAAAGGCGATAAAGAACAACAACGGTATAACATGCGATTTTTCCTACCCGCGAGCGAGATTAAGTCAAAAAGCGAAGCACCGCAACCATCGAAGGAGAACGTGAGAGTGGTGGACGTTCCGGAACGAACCGTGGCGGTGAGAACGTTTAGCGGGTACTTTCGGAAAGCGAACGTGGACGAGAATACGAAGGCGTTGCTGGAGAGCTTGAGAGGAGACGAGGAGGTGAAGAACGTCAAGGAGGATCACGTGGAAGTTTTCGGGTGGAATCCGCCGTGGACCATATCTTTTCTGAGGACGAACGAGGTGCTGGTGCCGTGTGATTTTGTGCCTTTGAAGAAATAAATTCAAAGAAGAGTTTGGGAAAAATGTTATAGAGAGCGCGCTTGTTGTGTGTTTAAAAGAGAGAAACTTCGTTTGTTTTCTAACTACTTTTGCTGTATCTAAATGCATTAAACTATTTATGCGGGGATCAAATCGTTCGTGTTTACAGCCATGCTCAACTTGGCTCTCCATCCCGGGAAGCTTTTCGCCAAGTCGTGTTGTATCCAATCCGAAAAGTCTCTGCTTTCCTCTCGTCCTCGAGTTTTTCTCAAATCGTTTCGAATGACGCGAATCACGTGTAATATCGCGTTCAGGCGACCGTCAACTCTTTCCTTCGATTGCATGTCCAAGGCGTGCGTAATCTTTTCTTTCACCACGGAGGGGTTCAAATTATAAACATTTGTGGCCGTTTGGTACGGTGTAGTGGTAATCGTATCGGGTCTGTATTCGTTAGGCGCTGATCTTCGTTCGACAACCAAGACGGCTTCTTCTTCTTCTCCTTTTTCTGTCTTGTTGTTCTTGTTCTTTTGCGTTTCCACTTGGATCAAATACTGATTTCTGATGTTTTCCGGTAAATCCTTCCACACGGAATCGTCCACTTTTGTCGGCAACTCGTACTCTTCGTCTATTCTTCTTCTTGCGGCAGGTTTCTTCGTCGTCGTCATTTCCTTCTCAGGCGTCGCGACGAACTTCCTCCTCTCCTCGCGTTCGTCGTAAAACTCTTTCCTCTTCCCTCCACCAACCACTTGCACCGACGGCTCCAACAATTCCCTCCACCTCGATTTCGTCGACACCGGGTGTAACGGTTTCAACTCGTACCTATTCTCTCTCTCGTCCACTTCGCTCACTTTCATCTTGTTCTTCCTCCTCGAAAACCTTTCGACTAACCGCGCCTCGAAATCCGCCTGCGCTTGGTTCCCGTACGCCAGCGGGCATTCGATCAAACACTCTCTGCTCGTCACCGGTATCACGTGATAACAACAGTTGCGTTCCTCCTCAAACGATACCGTCAAGTGTTCCTTCTTGCTTCTTTGTCGCTCGACTTCCTCGCGAACTAAAGTCTCGAAGCATTTTTCTTCTTCTTTGGTGGTGGTGCTCACATTTTCTCTCTCCTTTTCCCCTTCCTCCTCGTCTGTCTCGGAGAAGAATTGGACGGAGATAATTTTACTCGTTCGCTCTTCTTTTAACTCCGGCAGCGGTGGAGAGGACATGTCCCCCGCTTTTACGCTCAACCGTTTACGCGTATGTTTTTCCGGCGTTTGCGATGGGGTCGTTGTTTGCGTCGGTAAGATCTCTTCTTCTTCGTCGTCGTCGTCGGTTGATGATGATCCCAAAGAGGAGAGATTCTCCGTCCAATCGGACACAACGAGGGAAGATTTCTTCATCCTCGCTCTCCTCTCTTTTCTTTTGCGCACGTGTTCGAGAACTTGAGGTTCAAAGTGACCTCGACTTGGCCCGCTCGTCGCTCGGAACACGCCGTGATCTCCAAACATTTTGACGATGAGAAGGAGAAGGGAAAAGAGCGAGACGATTGAAGTGGATTTTGTGGAGAAAAGAAGTTTTTTGTTTGGGAAAGTATGAAAAGACAGGGTGCTCAAATTCTTCTTACGATTACCCTTTTGTAACGAGATGTCGAATCGCCCATTCCTTACGTTTCTCGGGAGAATAATTCGAGACCAAGTTGCTAATTTGGAAGTCTTCATCTTGTTCTTCTTCTTTTTTTCTTGCTTTTTTATCGCCCCGGTCGTCGTTTCCGTCTTTGGTCGTCGTCGGCGTCTCGGGTTTCGCGGGTGGTTCTCCTCTTTCTTCTCCGTCACGGGGGGTCAGCTTTTCGCGTCCGTCTGAGAAGATGTTTTTCAGCTTTTCGTTTTCTTTTCTCGCGAGCGTCAAGTCCAGCATCATCTGTGAAATTCTTCGATTCGCTTTCGCGATCGTGAGCTCGTGCAAGTTGCGCTCGAGTTTAATCTTGTTTTTAAAGTATAGGTTTGCTTCTAGCATGAAGTGGCTTAACTTGTTTTTGTAATGTTCGCGAAGTAACTCGTGCGCTCTTTTCACTTCCATGTCGACCAAAACTCTTTGCTGCTGCTTCTGCTCTTTTTTGCGCGACAACAAACTCGGCCTCTCGTGATTGTGTGCGTTTTCGTACTTCACGAGGCCGTTTTCGTCCACTTGCTTCCTCGCCGGACAATTCGGACGCGTACATCGGTAGTAACTTCTCGTTACTTGTGAAGAAGCCAATTTGATGTTCTTCCGACCGTATTTTCGCCACTTGAATCCGTCGAGGGTTTTATGGGGATTTTCCATCGTATCGTGCTTTTCTGTTTCTTCCTCGCCGTTTTCTTCCTCCGAACTGTCGTCGGTATTCGCCGAGACCATCTCTTGAACGCTCGCGGACAAAATCTTTTCCTTCAATGCCTCTCGCTCGTCATCTTTGGGACTATTATGCCGACTTCTCGGTCGTCCAATTGGTCCTCTCCCTTTCGTTTGCGTCGTCGCGTACACTCTCAATTCGCTCGGCGTTCCGTCTGTCCTTCCCCTTCGCAACGTCGCGTTCCAGTGGTTCTTCACCGAATTTTCCGTCCGTCCGGGTAAACCTTTCGCGATATCCGCCCACTTGTTTCCGAGCACCTTGTGTAACTCGATCAACTTTGACTCTTCTTTCGTCGACCACAACCCGCGTCGAATGTCCGGTCGCAAATGATGGTTCCATCGTTCGCGGCACTGTTTGCCAACTCGCCCGTTCAGCGCTCTCGAAACTGACGACCAGCGAGTGCCAAATTTCGCGACCAAACGAATCAACTCCTCGTCTTCCTCTTTGGACCACTTCGGTTTCGGACCAAAGTGGTTTCGGACCACTTCGGGAGTCTCCTGGAGAGTCAAAGAGTGTTTATTTTGATTCTTCTCCAAGAATGATTTTACATTAACGATGTCATCATTAGTAACAGCTTCAGAAGAGCCGCGGAACGACGGTCTGAGCTGTCCCGAACGAACTAAATCAATCACCGATACATCATCCCGTTCCGTCTCCTTCGTTTTCGGATGCCACACATCTCCACCCCGCAATTCGTCCGTTACGTGTTCCTTTAACGCGTACCTACCCGGCGCAATTCTTTGAAAGTGCGCACCTTGCGATAACACCGCGGTGACTGAGCCATTCGGCGTCTTGCACGTACCCGGATTATACAAGTCCAACCGCTTCGCGATGCTCACAATGTTCGCCGCCTTCATTCCGCCCGGCCCCGCCATCGCCAACAAAGCGTACGCCGAATGTTTAATCGTCCCGAGCTTGTATCCTAAACTTATCGCCTTCTCGGAGCAATCCTCGTCAATTTTCAAAATCGTGTCTGGATCGAACGTCTTCGGATCGGTCGAAATCGGTTTCTTCTTCTTCAACTTTTGCTCAATTTGCTCAAACGCCGCGAGCAAAGAAGGAATCCTGCATTCGTACTGACGTCCTTCTTCAAAGCGCACTTCGCGAAAAGGCGTTCGTGTCTTTGCGACTCCCCACGCGAGCGGACGGCCGCGTTTCAAAAGCTCCTCTTCCTCCTCCTCTTCCTCCTCCTCGGGGGCGCATGTGATTTGTACATCATCATCGTCGTTTCGTTTTCTTCGTTTCGCCATCTCGTTTTCTTCTTCGTTTTCTTCTCCTCGCATCACCGTATTACTATTGATACGCGTGCGTATACGTGTGTGTGCGTGTGTGTGTATAAATGCGCGCTTTCAATCGGTGAGTGGTAAAAAGAAAAGATGTTTGTTCGGTCGACGCTTTATTACTCCTGCGATGAGATGAGTGTGATGTGATGCGTTGATGATCGCTCAAAAAGCGTTGACCAAGCGAGCGTTTTTTTTTGTTTTTTTTTGAAAGAAAGAAGAAAGAAAGAGAAAACGAACCGACACAAAAACAACT
>ERZ651776.1847-NODE-1847-length-24457-cov-6.319319_pt1 | contig 24457 bp, 20 predicted proteins | sample MGYA00514761_ERZ651776 | MGnify/ENA metagenome assembly ERZ651776 | reverse complement strand
TTTTTCATGCCCCCCCCCCCCCCAATGGTTTAGAATCAGCTCTTGCTTTCCCCGCTTGCTGTCCTACCACGGCCGCAAAATTCCGCATTCTCATTATGCTTCCAAATCTCAATTGTCTCTCCATCGTAGCTGCTAGCGGCGATATTATTATTATTGTCGCAGTTGATAAATTGTACGCCAGTAAGCAGCTGGTCGATAACTATATCAGAACATAGTAAATTAACCGCGTCAGAATTCGAATCTTTCTCCTCAAAATTTGGATAAGTCCAAACGCTCATGATGCTGTCTTCACCTACAGTGCAGAAAATGTTCTTCCCGTCCTCGTCGCTCAAGGGGTAAACGTCCATAGCAGTGATTGCCCGAGAATGCCCCGCTATGATCGCATACAAAGTCTGCGTCTTGAGGTTATGCACCTGGATTTGCCCATTAGTATAGGTTGAAATGCATGTATAATTCCTCACAGCAATGGATGACAGGGTCAGCCCCGGGTTTCGGAAGAAACAGGCTTTCCTCAATACCTCATCTCCCCCGACTGCAGAATAGCAGACTATGTTACCACTATCATCGCCACTGCAAACAAATTTTTCACATCCCCCAATCTCAACAATAGCACCTCCTTGAGCCTCTCTGTGGTCCTCATGGACAGCCACATCAGACACGGGGTCGCTTCCACTCTTTGCTTCTGCCTCGTATCGATAGCAGTGAATCCTGCCAGCAGAGTCACCTATGAAAAAGTCACGGGAGTTCTTGCCGCCTGTACAAATACCACGGCAGAAAACGCTGGCAGAGTCACCCTGCTGATCGCCTTGATTATCACGTGCACCGCTTATAGAGCGGAATGATACCATTCTTGTACCCTCGGGCGTGTACATCTTGAAACCGTCTTTGAGAAGGATTACAAGTAGAATCGTCTGAGTATTGATACTCAGGAATTTTACCTGCACCACCCCGCTCTCCACTTGAATTCCTCTGGCCTGTCCACCTTGCCCTCCCAGCACACTCACAACAACCTGGTTCATTCTACAGTAGGCAAGATAGGTGCTAACACTGCTGAGGTTGTTCCAAAGGAGAGAAGGCGTTAGGGAAGGGCGGAGGGGGTGGGCGACTACAGCATTGCGAGACCATGCCATGGGGGTCAGACCAGCTGTCTGTGAAGGGTGCAACTCAGATTGGGAGGAAGTAATAGATTTGTTGAAAGTGAAGAATTTTTTTCCAGAGGGGGGGTCTGAGCTCGGGGACGGCATTTTGTTATTAGCCCTCTCTTTTCGCTGTTTGTTTGAGAGAGACCTATTGGTATATACTGCCTGATTTAAGCTGCTCAAGAGAGATGTATGTGAATGAGTTGGTAGATGGTTAAGGACGGGATTAGGAAAAGTGGAATAAGAGGGAGAGAGAATGAAGGTAGCGATGGGGGGGAGGGCGTGGACTCAACTGTTAAAGGGTTGAGGAGAAAATAAATCGCATGTGTGAAATGAACCCCATTCCCCCAGCAAAATCCAAATCCGGGCGATCACCCACAGTCCATTTATTTGCTTAGCGTTTTATGCATAGAATGTATCACTTACAAAAAACGTTTCATTCTCTTTCTATTTCAATTAGACAAAACTCCTCTCTCGCTTCACTCTTTCCATGACTGCATCGGCGAGCTGATAAACCCTAACCCATTCATTGTTGAACGCCTCAATTTTATCCGCGCCATTGGTCTTCATATCGTCAGCCATCGCAAATGCAATTTCCCCACACAGCGCTCTCTCCTCTTCTCCGGTTTTCTCGCCCTTTGTAAAAGCCTTCAAACAGTCCCTTGCCAATTTGAGCTTGAGAATCCGGGAATCCCCTTCAGCAAACTTGCAGCAATTTAGGAAATCCATGTTTTGGAAGCCCGAATCGCCCATCAGAGCATACGATCCAACCTCCTGCTTAAGGCGGAAACACATGTTGATACTCTGGTCAACAGCCATAATCTTGCACGTGGCGATAGCATCCACCAAATCGCTCGAGGGAGGGACCTCTTCCACCAAGCATTTTGTGAGCGCAGTTTCTGTTTCCTTGACAAAATCGTCAAGTTCTGCAAGTTCAGATTGGTTCTCCTCATAAAGGCTGTCAAGCTGAGGGATTGAGGTAAGTGTGACGTTCCCGGGACAGACCTTGCTGTCAGTGTATTCCTTCGTTTTCTTAAACAGCTGTCGTCGATATTCCAGCGCCCCTTGCGCTACCGCAACGCGTCCAGTGTAGAGACGCTGGCCTATCATATCGAAGGGCCTCACACCCTCAACCTTGACCTTATATTCACCGTCGATTACATCAGCGTATTTAGACAGCATTGCACTTTTCGGGAGCTCTACATTATCGAAATGAATCCAAGCATTGTCAAGGTCGTTCCCCACTGTCTTTTTTCCCATATCATCTATTTCAATGCCGGCCACAAGCTCTCCATCTCTGCGAAAGTCCATCAGGAAAGCATGAGGACCATATGACTTGCCTTTCACAGACAAGTCCGCAAGCACGACAGTTTTGTCGGCTACAAAGCCTTGGCTGATCCAGTTTTTCCTTGCACCTACATTGGGCGTGTTTAGAATGAAAACCTGCTTCTCATCATTCCACTCAATGGTAGTTTGAACAATGAGCCCACTCTGGACACCTGCCTCCTTCTCTGTTAATGAAAAACAGCCAAGCTCCCCGTTCTTCTGTATTTCGGCAAGCTGCTGGACTTGCTCCGGGCTGCCAACAGCAAGTACTGTCCCACCAAATAAATTGTAGTGAACGGTGAACCGGATCCAGAATCCTGGACCATGCTCAAGCGCATGCCGCCCCAGAATACGATGAGCCTCAAAAAATTTTGCTGGATCGTCACGTAGGTCGGTCGCTTTGACTAAGTCTGTCTTGATTATACCCCTCAGCACATCTGCTGACTTTTCGAAAGGGTGGGATCCATCAACGGCAGATGTTGCATTCTCAAAATCAGAGGTAAAGCCATGAGCTATGGTTGTGCGGGAAAAACATCGCACCTGCATGCGAGGAAGGTGTTGAGTGCGTAAGCACCTCATGAAAGAATGAATCATTCGGATTCCTCTCAATTTATAATTTGCATACCTAAAATTACCTCTTTTAACCAAATGCCTCCCCTTTCCTAGAACAAATAAATACCAATCATCAAAATCGTTATCCCTCAATCACGATTTTTGCCGTCTGGTCTGTGACACAAATAGAACTTTCAAAGATAGTTTCAACGATCCATACCCTCCAAAAAACTTCACAGAGAAGTAAGTCAAATCCCATACTTTGACTGATGGCTGAGCCGACGCTTAAGTATAGTCGCTACCGGGGAGGGCTTTCCCCTCTCCTCTTACCACAGCCTTCCAGCTCTTCCGCGTCCTCTCCGGGCTCTTCCTCTTCTGAGACAATAACAAAAAAAGTCACGTCATCGGCAATGGCACCGAATGCAAAGTTTGTTGTGATCGGCTTCAGCGATGGCAGCGTGTCAATAATCGACACTAAGGGTGAGGCGTTGATTAAGCCACTAGAGGTGGTACCCAGTCGAACATCGACGGATGACAAAATGACAATAAATACTCAGAACGAAATGAACAGCAGCAACAAAAAAGAGGGGGGAAATCTGAATGGAAATTTGGATGGCTCTGTTCCAAAAGGTGGATACTCTCCCACATCTGTGGTGTCCGTTTCGTTGGATGCGACGGCGACTACTCTCTTCGCAATTACATCAGCTGGCATGGGAAAGGTTTTCTCCCTCAATATAAGCGCGTCTTCGGACTATATGCTGTACGATAGCACACCTATCTCCTCCACCACTGTCAAGTACCCGAACTCGACCGTCAATTGCGCTGTGATTGATCCTGCCTACAACCAGAAATCAGAGAGGTGTGTTGTCGTCGGTACTGCTGAGGGCACAGTGATAATTACTAAACGCGGCTGGCTTGGTCGTCGTGATTCTACTTTATATCAAGGTCTCCATTCCACCTTAACTGACCAGAATAAGCAGCAGAAACGGCCACGATCTTCATCATCGTCAACTTCGGGCATTCTCTCTCTCTCGTGGAGAGGAGATTACTTGGCATTTTGCGATTTTTCCGGTGTTAAGATTATTGATGTGACGACTGGGAAAAGGTGAGTGAATGGCGAGAAACGAGAAAATATGAACCGGGTGCCTAGGATTAGGACGAAGGAGTTCTTAAAGTTTGATTCCAAATCGATTCCAAAATTGATTTGAATTTGATTTTCGCCGAATTTTCTGACTCTTTCCCATCCTCTTCATTCCGTGCGGTGCAGAATCGCCAAGATTGATCGCCCAAGTGGGGCGAATCCGAAGTTGTATAGAAATTCGGGGCTGCATGGGAGGCTGCCCTGTGTTTTGAGCTGGGAGAGAGAGAACGGACTTCTCGTGGGATGGGGGGATTGTCTTATGTGCCTCGAAGTGACAAACAAAAACCCACAAGTTGAGAACTCAAGTGGGCAAGGTTTAAGGAAGGAGAGGACCGAGAGTACTTTCGACGACGTTAATCCTCCGGGAGGGGGGAAGACGGTGAAATGTGTCATGGCCTGGGAGCTTGATGCGATCTGTGTGGGGCTTGTTCCCATAGACAGCAGCACCGTAGGCTTGCTAGGAATAGTGGTAGACGATGACAGTAGTGACGATAGTAGGAGCGGAAGTGGGAGCGGAAGTGAGAGTTTGGATGACGACAATAAAGGTGCATTGCAGCTAGAGCTTCAGTTAATTTCGCGATCATCAGGCTTTGTTCTGTCTTGTGACTCACTCCCTTTACAGACGCTGAAGGATGAAGTCGTGCATCCAACTGAGTACAACTTACTCTCGTCATACTGTTTGTCGCGGATGAGGTCTGATATTGAGGCGACGAACGAGAGGAGCAGCCTGGTAAATGGTTTAGAGGAATTTGAAAGGTGGGAACTCAAAATCGAGGAGTGCTCTGATTCAGATGACGATGACGATGACGATGATGTTGACGGTGACGATGACCATGATGATGACGATGACGATGACGATGACGATGACGACGAGAATGACGACGCTGAGGGTTCCAAAAAAAGTTGGGACGAGAGCAATCGCAGCAATGTTGATGACAAAAAGTCATCTATTCACAACAAACACCCCCACTTATCTGCTGTGTCCTCGAAATTGCCCCTCCCACCACCCCCAATCATGACAATCGTTTCCCCTCGAGATGTTGTGCTTGTCCTTCCCCTCACTGTAGATGATCTCGTATCGTACGCGCGAGAGCGAGGCGACGCTTCTTTGGCCCTTTCACGGGCGTTGGCGAACCGTCGTAACCTGAAAAAGTTCTCTTTAATCCAACTTGTAAATGAGCACTTACAGAATCTTACCAATAATGACAAATGGGAGGAAGCCGCAAACGAGACAACCCGCCTTCTTGGCGTTAATACGACTCTCTGGGAGAGATGGATTTACGCTTTCGCCAAAAGCGGTGAGGGGATCTACGCTTTAGCGAGGAATTTACCTGTTCGAGACCCAAAACTGTCCAGCAGTCTTTATGAAATGACTCTGGAGAAAATGATGCTTTTTGTCGGATCAGCCGATGTCAGGGGTGGAGAGGAGAGCGCCTTTTTACGTCAGATCCGCGCCTGGGGAACAAGTGCGTCTCTCTTTGAGTACACAAAGCTTCTGAATGACGGAGACAATGACACTGTTTATGGTAACATCGATGACGACACCGCCGCCGCCGCCGCCGCTGCCTCTCTTGACCTACGTAACCGCTTCATGCAGAGTGCTGAAGGTTTCCTGAAGGACAGTAGTGCGGTGGATGAGATGGACAATAATAGTATTTACCACAGTGGAAGTAACAACAGTAATATCGGCCACTTTGAGGATTTCAGCTACGAATACTCGGTCGACCACCATCAGGATTCGCTCTTTAATATCAACATGTTGGTCCTTAGAATGGAGGCGCGAGTCAAAAACAAGACACCGCCCTCAAAGGTCGCGTTGCTGGCTTTAGTTGAGCTTCACCGGATGCAGAGAAAGCTCAAATTGGCTCTCTTTTATTACTTGGACATTGGTAATTACTGGTGCGATAGTGTTGATGATGCGGCGATGAGCTATGTTATGTCCAATGGGGCATTTTTGGATGATAGAAAATTGGATGGGAGGGGGAAAGAACGCGTCTATGTTCTCTCCTTGATTGAGATGTTCAACCTGCATTCTCATATTTTAAAGAAGGAAGATGGCATCAAGTGCTTCATCAAGCTGGTAGGCCTTCGTGCTGCTTGTGACTACTTTGTTCAACATGTTAGTATTGATGGCGGTAGTATGACCTCCGGCGTATATAAGCATGGGTTTAGCGGTGGAATCAGCAGCGAAGTCGGTAACAAAGAGGAAGACATTTATGACGAAAATAACAACGAAAGCGACAGCAAAATAAAGATTGAGGAGGTAGCTGACCAGCTCTCCAAGCATCCAAATCTTCTCCTCTTTTTCCTTCACGTAATGTTGACAAAGAGAGAGGACTATATATTGAATTCCAAGGTGGAAAATAGTGCAATGATGTCAAAACTCTATATGACACACCTGCACCTCTACGTAAAGTACTGCAGCGAGTGGGTCGAGGCGAACCAGAATATATGGAAGCTCAGCCCCGTTGGTTTAGGTACGCAGGACGACGAGTTTGAAAGCCCACTGATGAAATTTTTGAGGGTCATTCTTGTGTCACACGTGAGAGTGAGCGACGCCAAGAAAATTTTGTTGGAAAAAAGGAGCACTCTTTCTAGAGAACTCGGCTATGTTATTGAGTCGAGCTGTAGTTCTGAGGATGATGCCAGGTGAGTTGTTGAAATCAGGGAGGAAGGGTTTTTTGGGCAAGCAAGAATCCTTATCTGTTCCTAATTCCGTTCGTTCTTTGCTCACCTCGGACTAGAACTGTCTGCAAGCTTTACCTGGAGGAGGCCAATAGTATTTATCTGGGGGTCCACTTGGCCGAAAATAGCATTTCTTATAAAGCAGTCCTCTGGAAGATGGTCGTTGATTTTGCGTTGGAGTCCAATAGAGCCGAGAATCTGGGAGAACTGCTGGAATCAGCAGCGCTCTGCGGAGCAGATTTGAGTAAGCTCGTTGCCGAGATACCGAGAGGGATAGAGATCAGTGGATTGAAACAAAAGCTCCTGGCGGCCGTCACAGACTATAGAAACGTTTTGAGTATCCACATTGAGAGTGAGAAGGTGGGAAAGGAAGATCATTTGCACCTTCTGAGATGCAAAAGTCATATCATCCGGAGGGGGGTCAGCTGTCAGTTATTGGGCAACGAGATAGCTGGTGGGGTGGGAATGAGCGGCGAGGGTATAGAGAGTGATCGCCTACTTGGTAGGAAAGAGAGTGATAGAGATAGGAAAACTCGTATCCCTTGTGACTTGGCCACAATAGAAAGGACTAAAAGGTCCTCAAACGTGGAAAATCTCAAACTGAGTCGAATGTCAGCCGTGAAAATGTACCGAAATCGACAGAAAAACGCAGTTGTTATCCGATGACCTATGTGATAAACTGTATTAGCAATAATATATGGTGAACTTGGCTAATATTTCTGGGGAAAAGTTTCTATACACTTTCAGGAAGGACCGACTGTATTAATACCACCGTGCGATTTTTGTAGCAATATTGAATCCATTCTCCTCCGCCGTCCGGATTCTGCTAAGTGTGAAGGGTCACTTTGTTGGCACCCAGATTTTATTGTATTTGAGACCTCGTCCGTCTTCTTCTCTTCGATTGTATTTTTACCCCCTGTCTGCTTCTGCAGTTGGATGGAATCGATCCTGCAAGGTAACAAGCAAAATTAGCTCCTGTCGTGAGTGTGCATGACGAGAAACATGACTGACTACTCACCGGAACCGTCTGTCCAATACGGCTTTTTCAAAAAACTCTTTATCGCTAGCTCCGCTGTCAGTTCTGATCTTCTCCATAAATATCCCTCTCACAAATAATTGGAAGGTTTGAGTGTTATGTGTGGTGTAAAAAAAAAACAAAAATTTTCAACAAAAACTAACTTCTGAACGGAAATGAGTGTGACATCAGTCCTCAAATTAGATCCGTGTTTGAAAATAAATGAGTTCAGTGACGCCTTGAGAGAATGTGGATTGTTGCTGTGTTCTCTAGCGTGCGATATGATGAGGATGGGAAGTCAATGATTGCCTGTGTTCTCGCTCCACACTCTGTCTTGTTGGAAGCTGGTGATACCACAAACAACGACGAGTCTGATAGTAGTAGGGATATGAATTTAGGTTTAGTAGAAACTACGATAAGGATTTTCAGCGACAGCCAGAAGAAGTGCCTGATTGATCTTTCATTGCAGCAGGGAGATGTGGCTCTGTTTGCTGATGTTAAAAAGCTGAAATCCAGAGGAGGTTTCTACATGAGAAACGGAGGCATGAACGGTGGGGTAGACAAGGACGAGGGATGTAAGGCTGTCGAAGTCTGTTGCAGAATGTCGAAAAATAAGCGTACTATCAATCATTCAAATCTCTTCTTGAGTAAATACAGACTTGAAGACCATGTTCTGGAAATCGCTCATTCTTATGATAAAACTGTTGATGTGGCGGCGACTGCAGGGAAGAATTTATTAGAAAGTCGTGAGACTGGCGCAGAAATGTACCAAAGTATCAAGGCAATTATCCATGAGAATAGCGTGAGAGGGAACATCAATCGATTGGATGTCAACTTCAGGTGTCATGTCTTAGACATCAGAGTGGAGGGAATCAAAATTAAGGGGAAGGGTTGTCTCTCGAAATCAGGCAGTCAAGAACCATATGTTTTCGCACTACTGTGCGATTGTGGGAATCCCCGGACAAGTCGGAGAGAAAAGCAAGGAATCGTCTTATTTGCCTTCAGAAAGTTGCAAAATGAGAAATTGCTTGAGCAACTCACAACTGCAAAAGAGTGTGGGCGGGCAATTTTGGCCAAAAGAATGATTGTCATGCCTTTGAGCTCAACAACGGATGCGATGGGATGCCATTATCACACTAGCTTCGTTGAGGCTGCTGGAATCGACAACGAGGAGGGCATTTATTTAGGAATTGGTGTTGGGAGCGAATTAAAGCTTGTGGCTGGAAAAACTGAGGGGTCTGGTGAGCCTTGGTGGTCTCCTGAGGGGGAAAGTAGGGAGTCGGTGCTTAGTCAAGATAGTGAAAACATTTTCTTCTCGCAAAATTGCTCAAGAACTATGGTGGGCTGCATCACTAACTTTATCCATTCAGATAACACAAATGAGAACTCGATTAAAGTTACTGATGTAGACAATATAGAGGAACTCTGCTGTGTCTCGTTAGTTTCTTTATTTGTTGAGTCCGCTAAGTTCAAGCCGATGAAGATGACAATGAGTAACGCAAAGACAAACAAACCGCTGTCGCTCACCTCTGAGATGGTTGGCTCCCTCTTTCTAGATATTTCACCAGAACTGCTGAATGGGAATAATAGTAGCTATATCTCCCTGTTTGGTAGGGTTTTGAAATGCCTGTTGGATGGAATCAATAGAAATGACATGCGTTGGAAAGTAACTTACGACAAACATCATGTTGTAACACATATGGAAGGACTGGTGCGCTTCCCTTCGCCCCAATTGTCTTGAAAAGTTTGACTTGATGAGGGCATCAACTCTCATCAGTTTCAAATAAACGCTTTATCGATGTGTTAAGGGTTTTTCACTAAATATAAAGGCTACAGGTGTTTCCATTGAACCAGATAACTTGTGCATTGTTTTGGCATGTTGGTCCTCCTCTTCTCCCTAATCCTCTCGATGACCACGGTAACAACACTTGCGAGCAATATCATAACGGTGATAACAGTTAAGATTGTCGACATGTAATCCCCATATTGGTGACTTAACTGGACAACGAAGTGTAGGGCAGAGGACGACCAGCCGCCTACTTCGCTGACACTTGTGAGCCTTCTTCGAGAAGCCTGTGGCGAGCTGTCATCGACTAAACACAAACAACAAGAAAGAGCAACGCTGCCGAGCACGAGAATACTCGTGCCACTCACTGGAGGACGTGTCTTGTCGTTGACTAAGCCACTTCCCTCCGCTAGTCTCCTCTTTTTATTTCTTAGCTCTCCCTTGCTGTCGGAATCACTGACTCCAAAACCACCCCCAGCCCCCCCTCCAAAACCATACGCATCCATGCTGTGAACTTTCTCGCCTACCTTCGGCTTAAATGAGGGTTTGTTCAGTTGTTTCAGTGTAGTTGGAAGAATGGTATCGCGATTCACACTCAACATCGTCCCCTCGGTTACGCCACGCTTGGTAAGTTCTTCCCTCAATTTCAGGATTGTATCGTTAGCAACTGCTAATTCTGCCGATTTTGATTTCAACTCGCTCCTCAATTCGACGTTTTCGATTTCCATAGCTGCTACATGAGCTTTCTTGCGCAAGTATGACCTTTCTGCCGCCTGCCTATTCTTTAGTTTTTTCAGCTCCTTTTTGTCGAGCTTTTCTTTTGTTGCAGATTTTGTGGTAGAATTCGGAGGTCTCCGAGCCTTTGTTTTTCCTGTTCTAGTCGTGCTTTTTGTTACGGGAGGGGAAATCAAAGGAAAGGGAAGGTCCAGGTTAGGGGGGTGTAATTCTGCAGAAGAAGAGGAAGAAGAGGAACAGGAGGAGATGGATGTGGAGGAACTCTTCCCAAATTTGTAAGGAGATGTACATGAACCTTCACTACTACTATTCAAGGCCAAATTGTTGACGCGTGACATTGATGAACGAGCCCCCTCGAGGCTTGTTAGACGATTTAGATTGGTGATTAGGGGAGAAAAATCACTCTCTGCAGTTTCAGTCTTGTGGGTGACTGTGGCTGAGCACAGCGCGTCGAATAGAAACTCTTCGTCATCTGTATCTAAATAAATGTCCTCGTTAGATGTGGGAAGAGGGTTGTACGTATCCATTTCTGGCTTTTTTCCAATATTGGAGAGGTTTTTATAAGACACTGTGTCCGGGAGAGAAAACGGACCAACTTTTCCGGAAAAAACTGAATCAGTAACTATCAACTCGGCAACAACAACCCTTCGTGCGATTTATTTATTCGGTTTCGATGGTTGCTGTCTCCTTACCTCTAATAGGTGCGGTCTCTATAGTCTGGCGAAATCACCGGGAGTTTGATCCTGTGACGCACAAATATGTTTCTTCTCCGGATGAGAGGCGCCTCTCCCACGGAAAACATGGTCATGTTGGCGAAGATCATGATGTAATGGACAATAGCCAAGATCACAATCAGTAAGTGTGGCTTTTCTGGTGAAAAAATGAGAGAGAGTACTTACAATGAGTTCTCAATGCGAGGCACAATGAAAAATATAACTAACTAACTTATCTATGATCACTTTTGCCAATGTAATGCTCGCATCATTCTAACGCGTATCATACAGCACCCTCCGCTTTGGCAACTGGTCTAACATGGTCAATTATGTGTGTGTAGAGGGTGAGATCCTCGATGAAGCCAACTGGGAAAGTTGGTATAGCTTCGATCCGATATGCACCTGGCCATATGTCCCTTCCGGGTGGTACAAGCACCAATCATTTGAAAATGCTTCTTTCCCAGGAGAAGGGAAATGGCCGGGTATGAGTGATGTTGTCATGGACGACTGCTCTATTACACTCGCTGATAGCATGGGACCTGGTAAATACGATGCAAAGTGCATGATGTGGTCCTTTATCGGCATCCTACCCCTACCGATTCTTTTGAAGTTTTTGAAGATAGCCGATCAAACTAGGAAGGAAGCAAAGCAACCTCGAGCCAAGTATTGGTGGTTTCCTTTCGTTTCCATTCAGCCCAATTTGATAGAGAAAATGACCTTCTTGAACGTCGTTTTCACGATAACAGTTGCTGTTTACCTTTCTGATATGGATACATACGCTGATCGCCTTCCTGTTCAAACTAGTAGAACTGTCATGTCTAATTTTGTTGCTGCAGTGCCCACTCATATTGGCATACTTCTCGCTGGAGCGTGGGTAACTATTATTGATGGAGGGAAGAATAAGCGCATGCCCAAATGGTGCCTGTGGCTTGAGCGCTTAACTCTTGTTTATACGTATGTTGTCACCACTTCCCTAGCACTGCTCGAATATGAATTTTGCTTGAGTTTTGATACACCTGATGGATATGATCATTGCGCAGGCACACATCATATAGGAGCAGTAGATGGAACAATTGCTGGGATTCGAAAGATGGTTCTCTCCTCAGTCATGGCCACATACGCGTTGCTGTCATTGATTTATGGTTTTAAGATTACAACTATGCTCAAAGGGAGCAAAAATAAAGGACCGTCTAAGGAGGAAAAAAAGATTCGGAAGTGGTGTTTCATGATGGCTTCCCTGTTCTGCATGGGAATTTGGTTGCAGTTTGGTGCTCTGGAGGAGCGCTGGAATAGGACCATTTATCAACTCATTCCTTGCCAAATTCCAGAGGTTGCCCTCACCCCCTACTTCGTCCTCCACGTCGTACAGTGGGGTTTGCTTTATGCACAGCAGCCAACGAAGAAGGGCAAGAAGTTAACCTCTATCTTGGCTAGCTCTGCTATGTCCAAATTTAAGTCAACGGCAAGAACGAGCAAGAGCAGCGCCAAAAGCAAAAACAGCAAAACTACTGGTGTTGGCTCGACGAAAAATTCATCAGGAAAGTCGTCGGGAGCGAGTTCCTCGGGAGCGAGTTCCTCGGGAGCGAGTTCCTCGGGAAGCGATGTCAGCAGTTTTGCAAGTGATGCCAGCAGCTTTGCAAGTGATACCAGCTCAGTATCAACCTCAAGTGAAATGTCAGAAGTTGAATCGACAGTTGAATCCACAGTTGAATCCACAGTTGAATCGACAGTTGAGCCATCAGCTAGCGGAGTTGGGAAAAATAAAGTCGTGCCGGCTCCTTGAGTTTAGAATGTGCTCATTGCAGTGAAACTAAGTTGCCATTCTTTGGTGTTGTTACTATGGTCGTCGTTCCTCGGTGGGGATTTTAATATGTCCGGGAAATGTGAAAAAATGTGTCTTTTTGCAAATGACTATCTCTTTCTCTTCATGAGCATGTTTTTTTTTTACTCAAATAACAACAACAGTGGGATAACTGAGTGGGCCATACAAACGTTGTCATGACATTTAAAACTGTTTTAAGGACCTTAAAGCGACTTTTTTTCAAAGAAGATTGAATACGGGTTCCTTTTTTCCTTTTTGCTCCCATCGGGTTCCTAACTTATTATATTCTTATTTGTTCATATTTGTTAAATAAATCGTCTTAGTGGCTTCATAAAATAGCAACTAGTACCGTTTATGAGATATGTGGCCTCTTCAAGCTGCTGAGAAACCGAATATCGGCTCAAGTTTTGTTGTTGGTGAAAATCCACCTGGACATTACAACCAATTGTCGGAAATGGATGACCCAGTGTGCTATGAATTTCCCACTGAGCGCAATGACGGGAGTGGAGAGGCTATACGCAATGACGGGAGTGGATGTGGGGCTATAGAAGCGAGTGAAAGCTCGAGCGCATACTACCTCCCCCCTGGGCTTGGTGTCCGGCCTAAGAGCAGTGAGAGTCGGCCTAAGAGCAATGAGAGTCCAAGAACCAGGAAGCTCTCAGATCAAAAGGGAAGCCTGTACAAATTCAAAGCTGTTGAAGAGCAAGATCAAGGGTGTGTCGATTCACAGGCAAAGGTTGTAAATAATGTGCTGTCAAATCTTCTCACCCCTGGTGACCTTGTCACCTCTCCAACAGAGTACTCCAATGCTTATTCTCATGTACCTACTCGGCCTGTTGAAACTCACAGTTCTAGTCATATACCCCAAGGTAGTTTTGATAATAGCTTTTCTAGCAACGATTTGACTGCACATGCAGTCCCCGGAAACCTCCATCATCATTTGACAGCCACCTTGCAACAGCACCTTCAAAATCCTCACAAACAAATCTATGGCAGCAAGCAGTCTTTCCACGTACATGCACCAAGTAGAAAGGGACCCGAAGGAGCTAATTTGTTTATATGCCACCTCCCTGATGAGCTCACAGACTCCTACCTGACGAGACTATTTCAACCTTTTGGCAAGGTGCTGAGCGCCAAGGTGTACAAGGATAGCAACACAGGTTTGAGCCGCGGTTTTGGGTTTGTGAGCTACGATAATCCAGAGTGTGCTAGTCTTGCCATCGCAAGGATGAACGGAGCTCAGATAGGGAGAAAGAGGCTTAAGGTCCAACGCAAGAGGGATGATAATTACCAAGCCACATTTGGAGGCGTAAATAATACTCAGGGTTTGGCTATAGATAGTACCACTGGGCTAAATAGGGCTAGTCGGAATGGTCAGCATGGTCTAAGCTTGGGTGTCGGTGGAAATGGAGTCAATTTGAACGTGTCAGCACCCTTGTTACCTCCTATAGGCTCTATTTTTAATGTTAGTGGTGAGGCTGCCTTGGGAGGGGAGTTTGATGCATTGCAAGGAACAAACTTTGCCTTCGAGAGCAATAATGTGGCCTTCGGGAGGAATAACTTCGTCGCGAAAACTGGAAAGGGGCCCACCGGCGCGAACTTATTCATTTGTCACATTCCTGAGGAGTTGAATGACGCGGATCTGACCACCGCATTTTCTCCCTTTGGAAATGTAATTAGCAGCAAGATCTATACGCATCGCCACACTGGTGAGAGCAAGGGGTTCGGTTTCGTATCATTCGATGATCCTAGGTCAGCAGCAATTGCCATTGAGGCTATGGATGGGTTTCAAATTGGTGCCAAGCGTCTCAAGGTACAATACAAGCGAACTGAAATTGCTGAGATTCAGCAGAGTGGGATTCAGCACGCTCCTAAGAATAAATATCAGTTCTACGAAAATCATGGAGTCGCGATGAATGGCAGCAGCATGGGCATTAACAACACTGGCAATGAGAATACTGTCAACAGTGTCGTTTTGAACGGTCACAACATATGAGGCATCGGCTAGTAGGCGTCCCCATGTTATTATAAGCTATGGGCGGCAAGTTTTGTAGGGGGGGGGGTATGTAAATATGTAAAGAACGCCAAGAAAGTGATGTTTTTATTTGGTTGAAGATAAATATTAAGTTTACTGTTCAACTGCACAATCTGTTATCCTGTGAGTGCTGGAAAGGTTTTATATTCGTCTAAATATTTAAAGTTCCGACCTCAGCCAGTTGTTGAAGTCTGATGTCTGATGTCGGTCCGACACACAAAACACACAACACACAACACACAAAAAAGAGACACCAGGTTAAATTTATTATTTTATCCTTGAACAAAAAGTGTACTCTTTGCCCTGCTGATCGTTTTGCGTCTAGAGTAGTACATGGCTGGAAGTAAAGTCATCCCTGAGGATGAAGAAGCGAGATCAGGGTCTGAGAATCTAACCTCAAACACAAGTAGTAATAGCCATGGTGATGATAATTATGACAGTGATGATGAAGAAGCCGTGCAAGCTCGTAAGGAGCTGCAAGAAATGTACAAGAAGCAGGATGAGAGAGATGAATTGGAGGAGAAAATCAAAGAAGAAGACATTCAAGCAGGGCGAGTTAAACGTGTCAAAATTTTGCGCAAGACAAAGGACGAGACACCAGAACAGAGGAAATTGAGGAAGATTCAAGAGAGGCAGCGCCGAAAGACGCGAGAAAGGCGAGAGAGCCGGGCCAGGGAAAGGAGCATGGGCATCCCGGAGTCATCTGGTAGAGAGAGATCATCACGCGGAAGTCCAAAAAGCACCAGGGAAAGAAGTGTCAAAGTCAAAGTAATGGAAAAGGGGCAGTCACCAAAGACTTTAGAAGAGGGCCTGGCAGCCGATCGGACGAAGGCATTAGGCGATCTCGGATTGGACGAGAATGGTGCAGAGGAGGGGGAAGAAGATGTGGAGTCCTCCGAGGAAGAGGAAGTGGAAGAGGAGGAGGAAAAGCCAATAATTGAGGAGACCGTGGTAAAAATCTCAAAGAAAGAGTGGAATCGAATGACTAATAGAATGTTCTTGACCAGAAAGGGGATCTTCTTTTGCCTCAAGACATTCAATGATGAGGAGAACGGTAATATCCTCTTGCACAGGTTCCGCTCTCAAGAAGAAAGGTCCAGGAAAAATGCGGAAGTACACGGGGGTATAGTGAAAATCTCCCCCTTTCGTGAATTTAAGTTTGTCAGTAATCTTATGAGTGCGTGTATGAATATTGAGATGACTTCAGAGAAGCGTTCCCGTGTCATAGCAGATTGCACCCTGAAGTATAAAGACCTTGAAGGCAAGGACTGTGATATGTTGGGGATATCCCTCCAAGTCCTACTCCGCAGACACTTTCTTGCATCAACCGCTTACCGCAAGTGGATTGAAAAATACCCGGAATTGAAGGGCCTCGACCAAGCAACGGATTGGTTTCAACCCATTTTCTACACTTTCGCCTGCGCCATGAAAAATGAAATGAGGATTGCCAAAGCGCCGTACTTATGGATATTCTTGGCATTCATGGTCTTCGCAATGTTCTTTTATGACTCGAACTGGGGGAGCCAGGACGATAATTTGGTTTGCTTTGGTTGTACGATATTTGGCACTTGATTATTCGGTTATCCTCGTAATTTAACGTTAGTAGAGGGCTTTAATTTTATTTTTTTTGATAGGTAAATTTTTCGAGCTATTCTTCAGTTGTCGAGGACAATTGAGACAAATATACTCCTACTGCAACTTCGATCTCAGCTCAGCGATCCTTTTCATGCATATTATCGCAGGTGAGAAGGCAATGTATAGGTGAAACAGTTATCATAAGCCTCAAAAGAATCCCAACCGAATTTCCCTTTCTACTTTAAATCATGATGCTCAAGCAAACCCAACACAAAAAACTCATTCCCCACCACCAATACATCCTCGGCTCAGCTGCCCCTAAATAGCTATTCAGCACACAGTAGCTGTCATTGAATTCCTTCCTGTCTTCGAATATCTCCACCCCTTCTAGACCCGACAGAGAGGAACAGCCCTCATCAAAATCTGTCAGCATCGAGTACATATTCCGGTCATCAGGACCGGTACACGTGTCTCGGCATGAGACTTTGCTACGAACAGGAAAAATATGAGCGGAATGTAGTGTTAGCTCCCCGTACGAACAGTCACATCAAATCTTCTACATCTGAACTCACAATCTTGTATCTCTCGAAGCATTTGAGGAGCAAGATGGAGTCCCAAGAAATTGCTCGAAGCAAATGCAACCAGCATGGCAAGATCTCACATACATGGAAACAGCAGTAGCACCGAGTTGCCAGGTATTGCAGCTCAAAGAAGCATTGATTAGAATAGGGTTGTTCGTGTATGAGAGCTCAGTGGCACAGAAAGGTGAGTAAAGAGCATATGTAAAAGAGTCTCTGTCGTCATCAGCAGAAACAATCGAAAGAAGAAGGAGTAGGGACCCCAGACAAACAAACATGGCTTTTCACGGTGTTGTCTGCTGAGATGTCATAAGTTGGAAATCCTAGTGAAATAGTCAATAAATTCTATTTAAGTTGGGAGAAAATTAAAGTTTTGAAATTTTTTGGATTTTTTTTAAATAATATTAGCTCTCCACACTGTTGGCTGGGAATTCCTCGCTCCATTTTTCTGTGCCGCCCTTCGCAGCAGTTGCGTGGCCATTTCCCTTAAATTCACAAAACACACAACAAGAAACAACAGTTGATTTGGCACGAGAACTAAGAACAATTGCACGCAGGTGACGGGGTGATGTCTCTTGGGCCTGACCTTGCACACGTAGCTTTCCACTCCTTGCACTCTTTCATTTGCAACGGCAGGGGAGAGAAAAGACTTCCTTCTCGCGACGAGGCAGTGAAAGAAATGCTCGCATCCCCCTCACCCCCCCTGTTCTGCACTTTTACTTCCAAGCCCCCCCACTCGTCGGATTACGAGTTGCGCGGTTGCATTGGGACACTTCGTGCTCCTGGTCATGGTATAACGTTAGAGTCTGCTATCCGGGACTACGCTATAACCGCTAGTCAGCATGACAGTAGGTTTCCTCCAGTAACAACTTTGGAGGAGCTTGCCACTTTGAGGTGTGGGATATCGGTTCTTACGGCTGAGGTTCCTGCCGATCGATGGGACGCCTGGACTATAGGGGTAAATGGAATCACGATTGATTTCGTGGACTGTGGGAACCGCTATAGCGCGACGTATCTCCCTGAGGTTGCAGAGGATATGTGTTGGACGAAATTAGAGGCAATTTCTTCTTTGATTTCCAAGGCTGGGTATCGTGGGGCAGGCTCAAATGGCACTCGAGGTGGTAGGAGGGATTTCGTGGTAGATGATGCGTGGTTAGAAAAAAAGCACTTGAATTTGAAGACTTATGAGAGTAGGAAGAGTGGGCCAGTGAGTTGGTCTGAATTTTTGGCATATTGCAATTCCGGATCGCGTTTGAGCTGTCCTTGAGTGTTGGAGGGGAGAAAGGCCCAATTTGAGCCTTTTCTTCCCTTTCGAAGAGCCGCTCTCAGCATTAGGCCTTCAATTTGATGATATTAGGTTTCAGAAGTCGGCGTGAAATGTCTCTTGTGAAGGTCGGCCTTCGGACATCTATTAGAAAATAGATTTAAGTGAACAACGGGGAATGATTTTTAGCGAAACATCACAATAATTATAACAGGTAGGGTTAACTCTGCTCATTTCGCTGCCCACGGATGTGGTGTGCTCACTTGGTTGCAAATCTGATTCCAGCCCCTGCACTTTGGGGCCTGGCAGACATCGGCCTCCTTAAACTTTTTGATTTTCCCCCGGCAATAGCAGTACCCGCTGCCTTCCCTCCTCCAACTCCCCTCAGCATTGCTTTCTGGCTCCTTCTCTGGAGGCTTTCGTATGCGATTCTCAGATCATTGAGCTTCAAACTTTGCTCTCTAAGCTTGTCCCTATGCATAGCCTTTTCATCTTCGAGTTCCTTAATATAGTTGACTGTAGAGTCGTTGGTAAGTTCATTCAACACTTGCGACTTAATCTGTTGTCGAAGATGTGTTGTAGCGTAGGCTCTGAGACTTTCGATAGTTTTTCTGAGCTCCTTCGGTTCCATATTGGTAGTATCAATATGGAGCATGCTGTCGTCTATCTCAGCCTCCTGGTTGCTTCCCCTGCTGCTCCTTCCCTTGTGACTCGCTCCGTTGTTTGTAAAGTCCGTCTCTCTTGTTGTGACGCTCTCTTCTTCAAAAGCTCCCCCCGAGATTAGGCCCCCTGCCCCCCAAATGTCATCACCTTCTGTGGCCCTGAGCCTCGGTGCTGTGGATGGCCTCATGACACCCACGGGCATCCCACTTTCAATCTTTTCTGTGACGTTCCGGAGCGTCATCGTCGCGCGATCACGAATACTCCTCTCGTGCTCCTCACTGACCCGCTTCTTTTCTACAATTCTGCGGGCATTCTTCAAGTAGCCCTCCCCTTCAATAATATCCACCTCAGGGAGATGTCCCTTCGGTATGACAGGCACCATTCCTTTTCTTGTCTTTCTCATTGGGTACCTTGCCTCCTCCACGTTTTCTACGATAGATTTCATCCGCACGCAGTAATCGTGCATCTCCAGCATTTCTGCCTCGTAACTTGCCAAAAGTCCATTCCTTGCCGAGCGGTATTTGTTGAATTCGTCGACAAACTTCTTGGCCTCGACGGACTTTTTCGTCAGCCAGAACTCGTACTGCTGCTTAAGGTTCTGAATCTCCGCCGTTCGACCAAACTCAATGGCCCTCAGCTCTTTATCGTACTTGATTCGCTCGCTTTGGGTGACCTTTTTCTCAATAGTGCGCGCGTCCTGCAGAAGACTGCTATTCACTTTCAAAACATTGGGTACGTTGGCCATCATTTGGTGCTGCTGTGTGAGGAGCTTCTGGTTGTGGCTAACGAGCTCCTGGATCTGGTTTCCATGGGTTTCCTTCATCACCTTTGTCAAATCTTCCAGCTTCTTAGTCTTGTCGTGGAGGTCTTGTGACAGGTTCTGCTGTGCCCTCCTCATATGGTTGATAACTTCCGCATGTTGGTTTTGAGTCTCTTGGAACTGAGAGGTCATTTTTTCCAGATTCTCCTTCTTTATCTTAAGTTTCTGCTTCAATTGTTTCTGCTGTTGAGTCAGGTCACTCACGAGTTCCTGAAGCTCCAAGGAGGCCCCGCTACAGCAGATAGTGAGCGGCGATGAGCAGGGTTAGCAGACGGTAATTCCTCCACAGCAGTCAGTAGTACTCACCTCATCATCTGATCAAACTCATCCCCACGAATGCCGATGCTTGTAGCACTAGCCATATTGGATTGTTCACCGTCTCCAGTAGCTAAGGCACTTCCCAAAACCCGACCATCACTCATCATCAAGGTTCCATTGGGATTCACTGTCGCCTCGATTCCAAGCTGCTTCAGAACCTCCAACACGCGGATGTTTGGGTCTGCACCCAAACTCAGCTGAGATTCAGAAGCAGCCAATTTTTTCTTTAACAAGTTTATCTCTTCCTTCATCTTTCCCTCTGCCCCAGCACCACCGCCACCGCCACTTCCATCTCCCCCCTTACTGCTGCTCGCCTTGTTGACAGTAGGTTTGTTCTGCACATTTCGGCATCTGTTTGCGAACTGCAGTGTAGAGAGGCATTCGTCAGCGTAATTTGCGATGGGATGGATCGTCGCGATCAATGTTGTGTACGAATTTCCACCCAACGAATTCTGAAGCAATCGAGTAAGCTTACTGTCGCGGTAGGGGACGTGACTGATGTTCTGAGAAGGGTCCAATGCTAACACAACTTTTCCCAACGCTGTGAGGGAAGTGTTAATGTGCAATGCTTCTTTCAGCCGAATCCCGCTACTCTCACTTTTCTTCAGCCGCTCACTTCCAGCCAAATCTACCAGATTCAACATTCCCTTGATGCTTTCTCCTGTGTGGGGGTCTCGCTGTACCACACTGATAGTAAAAACAGTGTGACTGCGGCTGCTGACCTCATTGATTTTGGTCTCATGGGTGGCCCTGACCTGTAGGCCGCTATTAATGACGCTCATGACTTCCTGTATAGTTGTTGTCGGGATTATGGCCAGGTCCTTCACGAAGACGTTCTTATCCAAGTCTTCGTGGATTTCATAGTTCATACTTTCGTAGTCCTTGACCATATTCTCATTGACTGTGCCTAAAGTGTTTCCAATACCTGAGACATCCGTTTCAGCATTCGAAAAAGCCCCTCCTGATTCAGTCCTTGTCAAAGTCCTCGGTCTGCTGAAGCTGCTTTGCCTCTGGAGCTGTTGCCGTGCGAAGAGATCGCTGGTCTTCTCTTTCATCACCTCCTCCTTTGACCCCCCATTGATATTGTTCAAGTAACTCTTTCCTAAATCTCGAATTTGGTCGCAGTAAATTTCCAAAAATGATACCACCATTCCAACTTCGCTACCAGACCTCTCTTTTTCTTTCATGGCGGTAAAAACTTGCTCCACACAGCGGATTATCATTCCTCTCTCCTCACCCCTCTCACCAAACATACTGTAAGTTTTCCCGCTTCCTGTTTGTCCAAACGCGAAGCAGCAGCTGTTGTATCCACTCATCACATGAGCAACATGAGGCTCGCAGACCCCCTCAAACACTTCTCTCTGGTCAGATTCAGGCCCAAATATCCTTGAAAAGCCATACTTGTGATCACCGTAATTCTCATTGTCTGCATTCTTAATGGTAATCTTTGACTCGGAAGTTTCCAGAATGAAGTGAGATGTATTTATGGGAGCATTATCCTCAGGAGGACGGGCGCGGACAAATACTCGGATGGAAGAGGTTTCATCTGCGCCTGTTGTATTTGAATAGTCAGAAACCACTTGATGGTCCATATTTACTTTGAGGGGATATCTGATTAAATTAAAACAAGTGGGCACCGATTTCTCCTATGGAGTTATCGAGTGAAAACCTTAAAATTCGATTCAAACACCGTAAACAATAATCTTTTGAAATCAAAAATGAAAATCAAATTTTTTGGGTTGAGTTTGGTGCATGGAGCAGAGTGACTTCGTGGACCCAAGTTGGTGGACTAGTTTTTGTCCTGGTCTCCAGATGGTCACAACAGAAAAGGGAAAAAACACTCACACTCTAACTATGTCCGGTAAAACTATTGTAAATGTCGCTGGGATGTTCCCGTTCGGTGATACGGGCTTTGCCAGCGTAGGACCTATCATTTATCCTTCTATGGTGAGTAAAAAGACTGGTTGAATTTTTCAACTACTGGCTCTAATGAATCTTTTCTCTAACATTACTTATGTAGGCCATGGCTATCGATGAGATCAACAATTCCACGGATATCCTTCCAAATCACCATCTAGTGGGAAGATCGCAAGACACAGGATGCTCTGGCTCTGGTGCCATTAAGGCGATCATTGCTCACCAACTAGAGCTTAATGGGGGGGAACCTGATGTAATTATCGGTGGAGGTTGCAGCGGAGGCTGCCAAACAAGCGCGCTCGTTGCAGAAGCTTGGCAGACCCCAGAAATCGGATGGGCATGCACAAACATAGCGTTGAGTGACAAAGTTGCCTTTCCGTATTTCCTGCGTACAACTGCTCCCGAGAGTGCTGTCGCTAAGGTGTTCAGCGCAGTCTGTGATGAACACAATTGGAAGAAAATTTCTTTCGTGACCGAGAACCAAGATCTATTCCGACTCTCAGCTGAAGCGTTCATGGACCAGCAGTTGAGCAGGGACGAAGCTGACAGGATTGAGGTTGTCGATAACGAGATCTTTGAGAGCAATGGTAATGAAGATCTGCTTGATGCCCAGCTGCAGAGAATCAAAGATAGCGGAGTTCGAATCTGGGGTGTTTGGGCTTATGTTGCAAAACTTCGCGTCATCTTGAAGAAGGCCCAAAAGTTAGGGTTGACTGGCGAAGGCTATCAGGTCATGGTTGGCGGAGGAATAGGAAACAGTCTGCTCGTCAATGAGCAATCTCCTGGGCCAGACAACGAGGTTCGCGACGATGATATTGAACTTATCAAAGCTAGTCAGGGAATCATGATCACTGTGCCTACGCAACCCTCCGGCGATGCTTATGATGGATACACTGAAAAAATTTCAAAGAGGATGGGCATTGCAGTGGAGAGTATTCACGGTCGCGCCGTCTACGCATACGATGCTGTCTACGCCTACGCACATGCGCTAGATAATTGGGTTACTGAAAACCCAGGCGAGGATCATCGTCATCCAGACAATAAGGAACGTTTCAAAGATGATTACATGTTCCCTGTTACTTTTGACTCAGTTCAGGGCTCCTTTGCCTTTGATGAAAAGGGTGATCGAGATGCATCCCTCACTGTCGGTACCTTCAACTACCAATTGACTGGCACAGATGGCTACAGCGACGGTCTTCCTTGGGAGTTTATGGCGACTTACTCCGGTGGGGCCGGCTATGAGAAGCTCACCCCTTCTAGGGGAATTATGTACTCAGGAGGCGCAAACGTCCCCCCAGTCGATTGGGTAGCTCCTGTTGTAGAGGAAGTCATCACCTATGAGACTGAGATTGGCATCGTCGCAGGTATCTTTGCCCTACTGGGTCTTCTTGCCTTCCTAAGGACCAGGAAGCAGGACAGTAAAATCAATTTCCTTGTCAAGACTGTAAAAATGCAGAATCAAATCCCCAGGTAAATGCTGTATATATTGTATACACTGGAGTCGTACGTGCAGTGTGATGTATTTATGCGGCAAAACTCAATTTTGCCTGCTTTTTCAATAACCAAAACGACCAAGTTCAATCACCCAAAACGACCAAAAAATTACGGAATACCTAAAATAATGGAAAAAACAAACGAAAAAAAAAAGACTTTATTAGCTCCGGCCCGAAGTAACTAATTTTGACCTCCTGACCCCCCTACAGGGGAATAGCCCATGACTGACTTCCCTTTTATAATATCATCTGTGAAAAACGCTTCGTCGTCCATACTTCGATCGACCGACCGCGTCGATCTTATTAATTAAACGTCATTTATTTTCGGTTACTCTGATCAGCCACTTTGCCACACTTCCGTCTCCCTCTGTTTTCCCTCCTTTCCCCCCACTACGCACTAGAAACCAAGGGGCTCATCGACTCACCTCGTGTATCTACTCTATACACGATAAAAGTCGCCCTGAAGAGTTGAGTCGATGAACGAAGAGGTATTTATAGAGAAATTTGAACTGCTCAAGGAGCAGGTTTTGGAGAGTTCGGCCTTTCAAGGTTGGCAGAGCTTCTTTGTCCCAATTAAAGATGTTGGGGAGGAAGGTTCAACGCTGGGGCCGTTCCAGGGTGTGACTCTCCTCAGCCTCTGCGGAGTGGAGCTCTCCGACTTCAACTCGGTGAAAGCTATGTTCAAATTTGTGAGGGAACTCCAACCCCCCACGGGTGTCCCCGACCCGATCAATTCATATGGCCCTATGGGCGAGAGAAAGGTAATATATTATCAATTTCGAAAAACTGGCACGCCTGGAAGCTTCCTCGAGGCTCTCGAGAAGAGGACGGTCCAGATAGACTTCGATACGCTGCGTACTACAATGGGGAACTACAACCC
>ERZ651776.1846-NODE-1846-length-24458-cov-4.351093_pt1 | contig 24458 bp, 56 predicted proteins | sample MGYA00514761_ERZ651776 | MGnify/ENA metagenome assembly ERZ651776 | reverse complement strand
ATGAGCGAACAGTTTAAGTCAATACCCTTTATGACTTCTATGTACTTTTAAACCAGGCCAATATCTTTTTAATAAATGTAGGTTTTTTACTGAAAATATAACTATAGTTCTCTTCATATTTCTTTGAGCGTTTTGGTTTAAATTGGCTTACTGGCATTATTTTTCATCTTTCTCTGGTAGACAACATAGTTCTCTATTCTTAATATGTTGCTCTTCAATGTCTTCTTTAGATTGGCCGTGATATTTGACCGCAAGATGTTCTCTTATCATGATATCTCCCAGATGCATCTGACTATCAGTAAATCTATCGTGAACGAGGAATTTACCCAGAATCCGTCCAAACTTACCTGTACCATCTTTCTCTGTTTGTAGTATCTGAACACTGTCCACTGGCAGATAGTTCTTAACAAATTCCTTTGCAAGATTGCCATACACCTTTTCTACTTTGTCACTTGTACGACTCTCTGGAGTGTCGATACCAAGAACACGAACACGTTCCTTTCTCATCCACACACCAAAACCAAGGTCTATATCCACATCAACTGTATCGCCATCTATTACTCTTAGGATTGTACATTTATACGTGTGCATCTTCTCTGTTCTCCCATACAGCATTTTCTCTCATAGGATTTTTAGGGTCAATTCCCATCCAAGTACTCCACTCGTCATAGAAATGTCTCATTCCAATTTCATCGTGGATTGTTTCATCTTCGTGTCTACCATGTAGTATGTGACGATGTTCTTGGCCTGGCTTCATACTTGCACCTTGACCAGTAATACCCAGAAGGTCTTCGTGTAGATTACGACCCATTGGGCCCCAGATTGTATTATGATGTTCAATACGAGTTTTACGTTCCAGTTCAGTATCCTTTTTAAGACCAAATCCACGAAACTCTATCATTACTTTATTCGGGCCAAGTGGTGTTACAACGTCTGTACGCAACGCACTACCACGTAGATTAAAGTTCATGCCTGGAAATAGGTCAATCATATACCACTGGTTTGGTGGTAGATGTGGAAATGAGAGTTCTTCTCTGGACTCACCTAACTCAAACTCACCATACTGCACCTCAAAGCTACCTACGTTGACATGACCATTCTCAAACCCAGTACACTTACGTGCAAAGTACTCTTCATTAAAACCAGTTACACGATTGAAGTAGTGCATATAGTCGTGGTAAAATTCGCTGTTAGTATCGTGCCAAAGTTTATAGTTGCTGTCGATTATCGCTTTGTGGTAATGAAAAACTTCTAATGGTTCTGTGTCGAGTGCTGGACGAATACAATCAAATGCACCAGCCGCCCAACCTTCAACGTCCTGTGGTGGTTCTAGGTTAAGAGTAACCCACACCATACCACCAAACTTAACTTCACATGGTAGTTCTGGACAGTTCCAGTGATCGTAACCACCATCAGATTCTAAGTTACCACTGACAGGCATAGACTGAAAGTTATGCTCAAACGCAACAACTCTTTCCTTGTCACGGATCATTGCAATCTTAGAACCAGCAATACTGGATGTTCTAAAGTCTAGATGATTCTCTAGTTCCGACTCATGAAAAAGTGGTATCCAACACTTCTTAAATATCTTCTCTTGTTCTTCATGAAAGATTCCCCAATCACTGTAGATACGAGAATCTACATATTCGATTGTTGGTTTGGATAACCATTGAGTGTGTTTACGTGCAGGCATATCTTTTCCTAACTTATATTACGCAACCGATTTACGAGTCGGTCTGCTCTATTAGTTACTTGTTTGTACCAATTACTGTCTATCATCTCATCTGCAGCTGCGTTCCAATCTTGTGCATCTACACCACGTTTCATACCCTTGAATTTACTTAGTCGAGGGCGTCCCATGTTAAACATCATGTTTGCAATTATTCGTTGAGCATCTTCTGGCAAACTCTCAAAATCTGGGTAGAGGGTTTCGCAGTCAGACACGACTTGAACGATATCTGATTGGAAGGCCTCAGCGACTCTGGACTCACTGACGGGAGTCCCGACTGATGAACCTTGCTCGGGATCGGAGTCCAGTATAAGATGCCCGATACCAAAAGTAGCATAACCAAGATGATCATTATATATTTCGTATTTGACTCCTTCATCGGCCTCTAACTCTTCTCTTAATTTTTCCATATTCATTATTCTTCTCCATTACATTCATCACAATCTGTTAATGTTGTTGCAAGTGCTCCTTCAACATGAGCATGATTTAATTTATACATCGGTATTTTTCCTGTGTCTTCACATTTAGGACATTTGTATTTGTATTCTTCTGGCACTTTTCCCCACCCTACTTCTCTAAACCATTGGCGTTCTGTATGTTTCAATTAATCCATTCCTATTCCAAGTTTAATTTTATTAATTAAATAACTTCTAATAAAACCTGACCGCACAATATCTCCAATGGTAAATTCTGTACAGTTAAACTCTTCCATTTCCTCTAAAATCTTAACAAAATTAAATAGCCCATTTATTTCATTTGTTCTCTGTAAATCAGTTTGATCAAAATCACCACAGAAAATAATTCTAGAATCTTGTCCTATCCTTGTTATAATAGTATCCAATTCATGAAAGTTTAAATTCTGACATTCATCTACTATAACAACTGTATTGTCAAACGTCAAGCCCCTTAGAAAAGAAGTTGATAGAAAATAAAGAGAACCTTGACCTTTGAGTCGATCATATAGATTATTAAATGCTTGTTCGTTAGGTTGCTCAAACATAAACTGTACCATGTTTTGGTAAGGAACTTGATAGAGAGCAGCTTTATCTTCTTCATCGCCAGGGAGGAAACCAATCTCTCTTGTAGGAATCAAAGAACGTACTATAACAAGTTTATCATGTTTAGACTTTAAATCCATAACAGATTGAAGTGCCAAGTACATAGAGATAAATGTCTTCCCTGTACCAGCCGCACCAAACAAAAATTGATGTTGTTCTTTCTTCCAACTATTGAAAACTAATTTTTGGTTATCAGTAATTGGTTTGATTGTTACTAGATTATTGTGATTGATTTCTTTATTTTTCTTACTTGCCATTTTCTTTCTTTCAAATTAATGTGAGAGGGAGCAGCGCTACCCCCTCTCTGGTACATAGGCGGAGGGACTTCCCAGCTTGCGTCAATGCTGTGCATCGGTGCTGAAGTTTGGTATTTCTCGCCTGTACCATTTTAAAATATTTATCAACTTACAAAGGGCTTTTTCTTCTTATGTTTATCTATAACACTTCGGGCCTTAATCTTTGCATGAGATTCGTTACTTTTATATCTTGATGCAAGAGGAGAGCCAGGATGTGAATTTGCGATTTGAGACATACGTTCTTCAAAACCACTATCTGTCTTCGGCCCAACGCCCATAACATGATCTCCCACAACAGCAACAGGAACTACAGCTTGTCTTATATGTTTATTTTCTTCAAGAAATTTTGTTCTCTCTGCAATAGATAACATCTCTGTCCATTCTATTCCAGATTTTTCATCATAAAAAGTGTAACTAGGCATTAAATATCCATCTCCATTTGTTTGGGATCACCACCCAATCTTTCAATTTTCTTAATCAATTCTAAATTATATTGTGTGACATCTTTTAAATGTTTCAACACATTATAATGAGACTCAGTTAAGCCAGCCATATCTTTTTCTATAAGTGACATTCTAGATGTATCCTCACGCAATCTTCTGGTCATGTAATCGTAGTAACCCTCTCTTACTTCCATTAATATTATCCTTCCACCATTTGGGAGCTGATCGTGTTTTATTCCAAGTAGCAATCTTTGATTTCTCTATTATATAGTACTTTTGATATGCAAGTACAGTATCATCACCCTTACAATAATCTGGCATACATTGCGGCGGAGAAGTAAAATCTACCATAGGAATAGAAGATGGGGGTTTACTAAGAGGTTCTAGTAGTCGTTCTGTCGCATGGTGTTTGCCATATCGGTATGTATACTCATTCATAAGAGCAGTCATGTGTACGTACAACCACATATAATTATGCACAGAAGAGCGAGTCCAGATAGTACTTGGATGGTTCTTGTGAGCCATTTTGTACATACCTTTTTCGTTTGCGATATCATCTCCATCCAAAACACGATGGGCCGTAGAAAGCATTTGAGCACTCTCCAGAATCATCTTTACACAATGTTTGTCGGCAGACATTTGGGCCGCAATTACAGGGTCTTTATCGAGGTAAAATATATTCATGCTTTACTTCCATTCTTTAATTTACATTCATAGATTATAGTTTTCCAATCACCATCAGTTGGCATATCAGCAAGTTTTAGTTGCTCTTCTGTACACTGTTCTATCTTTTGGTGTACAGAAACTATTTGAGATTTGCAGTCATAGGCACTCAAAGGCCCACATACAGTTAAAATCAACAACCAGTTCATTCTTCAACAAAACTCCATTCAACTTCATATCCACCTTTACGATCAGAGAACCAATCATCATCTCTATCGTAACCATAATCTTCTACAAACTCAAAGAACTCATCTGTTTCGTCTGCAAAAGCTTCTTCAAACTTTTCAACACTACCAAACTCTGCAATGATATCCTCATCTGGAATATCATAATCAAAATGACTATGTACCGTGTGGTATTCAACTTTCTTAATAAGCATTATCGGTTATCTCCACTTCCTTTAATTTTGTTACGTTCCATTCTAGACCGCAACTTATCTACGTTTGCTTGTGCAACCTCTTCTAGTGTTACACCAAGGTCATCTGCAAGTGCTGAGATGTACCATAGGACATCACCTAACTCTAGACCTACACCTTCAAGAGACTTACCATCTCTGATGTTCTTCTTTACCTTCTCTGCAACCTCACCAGCTTCTCCACAAAGTCCAAGTGTTGGATATGTGATTTTACATTCATCTGGATATATTGCAGTTGATCGTGCAAATTTCTGGTATTCATCAAAAGTCATTTTTTCTCCTGTGCAATGTTAGCTCTACGTTGGTGTCGATTTATGGGATTCGGAAAAGGTAATGCAGCTATACGTTCTTTTTCCTTCATCTCAAACCAAGCTTTCATTTCTTCTTTCATTAAAGCAACCTTTTCTCTTTTATACATTATTTTCTTTCCCATTTGTAAAAAATATGATCCTGTATCTCTACAGTCTTAGTTTTAGTTTTAGCCCAATCGGGTTTGACATAATCAGCATGATAAAATAAAGCACCATCTGTGATATCTATAAAAGGAACTTTATGATATATTAGAGTCTCTGCAATTTTAACCAATCTGTTATATGTTCTTATATCTTTCGGTACATCACTCCTACCATCACACCACCAAGAGAATTGGCATTTATTTTTGATAGGAATATACTTACCATTTTTCTTCCAACTTTCCCTTGTTGGGCCTTGTTTCACTACTTCACATATTGTATTAGGAAACCTTTTATCTTTAACACGATTAATAACAACACTTGATACTGCAAGTAAACCAGCAGTTCCTTGACCACGAGCTTCATGGTACATATTATCTGCTAGACATTTAACTGATGATATATTATATTTGACTTCATTTGCATTTACTGGACTGAACATAATCAATCCTGCCATGATAGCTTCATTTATCATATAAATTACTTTCCATAAATTTTGTCTTGAGTCCTTCTTGCATACGATATGCTTGAACTTCCCAAGGTTGACGATAATAATCACAGTTAGTGTAATTACGATACTTACCGTCTTTACATAACCATAATCTGTTTGTAGATTTTTCTTTCATTCTACGAGTCGCACTTTGCCATACATGAACCATTTCGTGGCAAATTGTCTCTATGAAGTTTTCCTCATCAAGAGTTCTTTCTGCATCTATTTCAAATGTACGATTGTTATCAGTTTCCAAACAAAAACCAATTGCACCCTCATCCTTCATACTGCGAATCTTAACTTCTATATCAAGAGTTCTCATACGAGGCATAAGCTCTTCTATACAAAAGTTAACAATATTCTCAGCGAGTGAACGCCGAGAAATATTAGAACCTGTTACAAGAACAAAATTCATTAAAATGCAACCAATGCAGCAAAACCCATTCCAAATATCATACCCATACCTAGAACATCACCTATAAACATTTTCCAATCTCTTGGAGTTTTTAACCATTTAATCACTATATTCATTATATACTTCCTTTTCCTATTAAATAAAGAGGCCCAGTCCAGTTGATTGGGAAACCACCTTCAAGAACATTACCTCTTGAACCGTTTCTCTCTGGAGCAGACCAACCAGCACACTTCAACAAAGTTCCTTTTTTGAACTTTTTGTCATTATCAGTGTTAACAACAAAACCCCAAGCAGAACCACCACCATTAGTCATAATTTTGATGTACTTAGAACCTTTCTTGATAACCCATTCTTCTTTAAACTTTGCCTTCATTTCATCAGACACTCTAAAGTTTTCATAGTCAGCATTTGCGGCCGCAATCATATTTGCAATACCGTCATCTACGTTATCAAAAGTTTTTTTAATCTCAATAGTCATAATCAGTAATTCCTTTCTTTCTTGATTATATTATTAGTATACATCAAGAAAGAAAGATTGTCAAGGGAAATCGTACATTGTAAGTCATTGATTCTAAACGAAAAGTGAAAAAAGTTTAAATTAATTTAGCGTCCTTGTCTTGGATCAGGGCCATCCAACTGCATAAATTCGTCATTCCAAGAGAAAGCTTCCTTTACAACTGGTTCAGATAGACCTTTATACTTCTGATGAAGAACCTTATCTTTGGCTGCACATAGAACATCTGCTTCAGTTTCATGCAAACCTTCTAACATCTGGATAAACATTGTTTCACGTTTACCTTGAGTTATATCAGCATTACCACCTTCTATAAAATGGTAAAGTTTACGAGCTTCATATGCAAGAACAGAGTGTTCTGTACCTTCTGGGGCATCATTACGTTTATAGGGAACATCACCCTCTGGTAATAACCACTTAATTTTAGGATCAAATGCAGATTTAAGTACCATACGTAGTGAGTCGGTATTATTGTCTTGAAGAAATTTTACTTTTTCTTTCTTCGATTTTAGTTTGGAAACCTTGTCTAAGATTTCTGATATTAATAGTTCCATTATTAAAATTCTCCTATGGATTCTGTAAGTGTTTTTAGTCTTTGTTTTATAAAGTAGTTTAGTATTTTGCTTCGGTCATTAACTGGAGCACTCTTATATGTATCAAGTATCTCAGACCGTAATTCATCTGGTGAGCAAGTCAAATCAATTAGTTTTTTATTTCTCTGATAATTTCTTTTGATTTCATCATTAGGAAAATCACCTTCAACCATCAAAGCTATCTTTTTCTTACTTAATGGTCTTTGTCGAATACCATCCACAAAAGTATTATCAGGCGAAAGTACATTTGGTACACCGTCACTTGTATCACCTTTTAATACGTGTTCCTTTAGATAGTCATCTGGGTTCATTCCATTTATCATTTTCTTTGTAATTGGACTATACTGTTTTACATTAGGAAACTTTTGTAATTGTATAAAGTCTTTATCACCAGAAAGTATCATAACCTCATTAGAAGATTCAGAACAAAGAGTTGCAATAACATCATCAGCTTCTGCACCATATACTTCTACTGACTTATATGGCATATTATTTTTTATCTCTTCTTTGATAGTGTTAAGACAATTAAAAATGATATCCCAATTCTTATCATCTGTACCTCTACTCTTTCTTCTACTATGTTTGTATTCTGGAAAGTAATCACGCCTCCAGTAATGTCTAGAATCATAACACAATACCATCTCACCAAACTCAGATAGAAAACGTGTACGATACATACGTAAAGAATTAAGTATCATGTGTCGAACCATTTCTTCATCTGGTTCAGACTTCTTTGACATATGCATTTGCATCATAATGCTTGCCATCATAATTTGACTCATATCAACTAATATCATTATCATCTTCCATTATTTTATAATAGCTTGTTACTACATCATCTACGTCATTAAAATCTACAGAAAAGTGTGGAGTTCCATCTGGGTCATTTTCCATATGTGATATAATATCTACCATTGGTTGCATTGCGTGTTTTAAACCGAATGTAGCAAGTATACCAGATTTAAATACTTCTGTCAATACCGTAATATGTCTCATAAAATCTTTATCAGCAATGTCTATACCATTTTTTGCTAAGAGTTCCAAATAAGCCATTGAACATTCATTGACTATTTCATCAGTCATAGCAAGTTGATCTACGATAATCAATTCTTCTTTTGTAGGGCCACTTGATCTTTTTTTCCAAGGGCCTTTGATTATTGTAGCAGATGGTTTTTCTTCACTCACTCTGTCATCCCTTCTTCCCAAGTCATACCCAAGTCTGGATAAAATGTACCAACATCACGTTTAGGTTTTCCTATGTTTGGGCCATACCAATAGTACCCTAGTTTAACACAACGACTACGAATCCTTTTTTCTTGATACTCACCATAGAACATACAAATCCAATCACCATGCTTGAGATAACTTTGCATCTGTCTCACATAACCTTGATGATCTGCAAGTTTCGCAATAGAACCTTTAATATCTTTCTTAACATTTGCACGTTCTACAGTAGCGAGTTCTTGTTGTGTTTTAATCCATTTTTTAACTTTCTTAGGATGTAGTTGATGATCCTCTGGAAGATTGTGCAAAGATTCATGAAAACCACTTTTACCATAGTTTGGATTATTTTCAGCTTTCTTTTCTCTCGCCTTTGCAAGACGTTCTACTGCAGCTGCTTTCTGTTCCTCAGACATAGGTTTACGTTTCTTCTTAATCTTAGGAGCAACCCACTTACTATTATCTGTGATTGAAGTAATTCTTTTTTTAGCCATTATAAACTCCTATTGTATTTTCATGTCCCAAGAGATAACTCTCTTTTTGTCTTTTGATTTGTTTGGTGAACTATAATGCATGACAAATGATGGTGTAATTATCATAGTTCCTTCAGATACAGGAATTTCATTAAAAAAAGTTGTATCAGATATAAAATCATTCCAAGGCTGTATGTAAGTGGTAACAGGACTTTCTTCTGGTAAATCTAAATACAAAATACCAGTTATTCCTGTAGAACTGTGGTTGTGTGTTAGATGATAATCATTTTTATCATATGATATAGACCAACAATCAATAATACCTATATTTCTTTGAAAAACCTGTTCAGCAAGAATTGTTAATTCTTCTTTAATTATATCTGCAAATCCTTTAACCAAACCTTCTGTATCAGTTTGTCGATTTGTATAAAAATCTTGTAGCTCTAATTTTTCCTCTGGATATTTTTTTAATAATTTTACTATATCTTTTTTCTTTTTTGTAAAATTAATTGTTTGCATCTCCCAAAAGGGAATGTTGAATAATGTTTTCTGTTCCATCTTATCCTCTATAGGTAGTTGATGTTAATATTTACACGGCGTTTATCATTTGTACATGATGTACTATGATGGGGTTTACTAGGATCAAAAAGTAATACTCTATTTGCACGACTTTCAATTTCTGTACCATCTTCTAATACAGTAAATCCATCATTATCATTTAGGTAGAATATAGCTCCTTTGTGTGGAAACTTAGTATCTACATGATCCTTGTGATGTACTAATTTTTCTCTTCTAATATAAAGATTTGCTTTTGCTCGTATCAAAGTTTCAATAGAAAGTTTCTCAAGTAATGGTTCGATGTCTTTATAGAAAAAACTTTTCTCTGGTGGTATAGGAGTTCCATCTTTATCTAATTTAGGTTTTTCTACTAAACCCATATAGAAAAGATGTATAAAGTAATCTTCATTTTCTATACCTTCTCCTTCAGCAACATTATAACTATAGTTCCAATTGAAATCTGGGCCCATAATTACTTTTTGTATTTCTGTAAATTTTTCTGGTGATAAGAAATTATCTATAACTTCGTGTCCCATATTTAAGTTCCCTTAAAAAATACAACAAAACCATTTAAGAATATTGCACAAGCAACTGCATTAACCACGATCAATGCACGATCATTCCACTTGATAGAAACCCACAACCAACCACAACAACCAGCTGCTTGTAAAAACATATTCCAAGGATATAAATTATTTGTAGTAGCAATCATTGCAAGAACAATAATAATTGATGATGCCCATTTGACATACCAAACTAATTCGTGGTGTTCTTTTAATGGTGTACTTGTCTTTATATCATGCGTCATACTAAAATCCAAATTCTTCAAGTCTTTTCTTTTTTGCTTTTGCATCTCTACGAATCGCAGATGCTTTTGCTTTTCGTTTCTTTTCACCTCTACTCATAAAGGCTTCACGTTCTCTCAGTTCATTAAAAATACCTTCTTGTTGAAGTTTCTTTTTAAGAACTCTTATTGCCTTATCGACATTATTATTTCTAACATCAACTTTCATTTAAAATGCCCAACCTATTATACCCATTGCAGTGTTAATCATTACGAGTCCGCCTATAATTGTTAATCCTAAAATCATTTTCCTATATCCTTTATACTGTTTTTACTAATTACTTGATATGCACCTTTATTGTAAGCTGGTGCAATCGTGAAGTTATGATCTATCACCTTTTTCTTTGGTGCAACTCCTACTGGAATAACATTAGAAACTGGTGGTAAATCGGGTTGGTGGAGATGGACGGGATCGAACCGACTACCTTCTGGTTGCAAACCAGACGCTCTCCCGAATGAGCTACATCCCCGAATTTTTTTAAGAAACTTTTGGTGTTCTACTTCTGCCTTGAGAAGAGACTTAGATTTCTTTGATTTCTTGCGTCTACGAGTACTGGTAGTACTGTAGTAAACTGGTAATAAATGCATTGTCATATTATAAATATACTATACTTATAAGGATTTGTCAATAGACTTCTTTCATAATCCACTGATTATTTTCTCTACAAGCAGTACCTCTCAATTTTCTATATTCTTTACCAACAGCAACATTTGACACAAACTCTCTACAATTACCTTTTGTAGCGACAGGGCCTTGTGTTACACTAAAACCTTTTTTCTCATTTGTCCAGTTAGATAACTGTCCATCTGCATTACTACTTAGTGTTTGTCTCAGTAGTAGTGTTGCGTGTATTTGATCTACCTTATCAAAGTGAGCACCTACTGTGTGACCTACAACCATACCAGCAACAGAATATGCGGCGACTGTTACAGGACTTTTTCCTGCTCCTGCCATTGCACCAAGTCCAGCTCCTGCAATCGCACCAATCTTCGCTTTATTGATACCATTGTTTTTAGGAGCCCAGACACCCTTGCCAGGAATGTAGTAATCTTTAGATGTACATCCAGTTATTGGAGAACACCCTAAAGAGGGGTTTAGACCAGAAGGCATAAGCCCTCCACCTAAACACCCACTTAGAGAGAGAACTAAAGTACTACTAAGCAGAAGGCGATTCATTTGTCACCTTACGATTCTTCTTGATTACTTTCTCAAGATTTTGTAGTGACTGTGCTTCGTCTTTCTTTTCAGAAGAATTGACTTCTTCATCAAGTTCTTTCCACGCTTCTGTAGAACGTAGTCGAGAATACACTAGACGATCTTTACGTAATCGATTAAAGATTACTTTCTGTGCTTCTTTGTCAGAGTATTCTAAAAGAACAAATGCACGATACTGTGTACCAGCTGCAGAAACATCTACCTCAACTGGACTGTAACCAGCGACATCGACATTTGCGATTACATTCTTTGCAACCTTTTCAATCTCTGTCATAACACGAGCATCAACATCAGACTGACCAAACTTTGCAATCCAAGATTTAGTCATCGCCTTCAACTTACCATTGATACGATCTGCAAGAACAACCTTACCATTCAATGTTGCAATATCAACTGCAAGTTGTAAGTCTGGTGCAGTTGCAGAACCGACTGTAAAGATAGAGCCTTTCTTCGTAGGCATCTTCTTATACCAAGATGGTATTACATCGACTGCACGTTCAACCTTTGCGGTCTTATAACGAATCTCTGCTGTATCCACAACAGATTTAGGACTATTGGCACTACAAGCGCCAAGAGTTAGTGCAACCATCGATACGGTTGCGAGTAGTTTGGCGTTCATTAGTTAATCTCCTTCAAAGTAAAAACGACCATATCCCTTGCACCTGTAGATACAAAGGCATCCGAAATCATAGGTAGTATATTGAACTGTACAATACAAACACCTACAACTATTCCAATAATAAATTTAACCATCTGTTTTCTCCTCTTTAACTTCTTTAACTGGAGTTTCAGACGGCTTCACAAAATCAGATATTGCTTTACGTTTTTCGTAAACATCTGTTTTGAATCCACTTACGGTATTACCGCAACCAGACACACTAAAGATGAGTAAAGCAGCAATACAACTTACTGCAACCATCTTTATCTTCTCACTTTCTCTCATCACAACTAATCATCCTTACTTGTTGTTTTCCAAAACCTGACACTATCGCATCAATATATACTACTTTACATGAAGATTTTACATTTGTCAAGGAACATTTTAAGTTTTTTTCACTTTTTAATGTCTCAGGTAAAATAGTTCTCATAACCTTGACTTTTGCCCTGTTCTCTGCAATACCACAAGCATCCACCTCTGACATATCAGGGCCAAAGACATAGTTTGCATCAGAAGGATACCATTTACCCTTTATACGAGCTTCTATGTTCATTGTACACTTACGAGTGTCTTCTACGTGGGATTTGACGTTCTTTTTAAGAACACGAACAGATTCTATACTACCCTCATAGACAACCTTATCCTTTGAATCATATTCACAAGGAGCCTCTGCGAGTGCAGTAGTAGTCAGTAATACACTAACTAATGTAATTAATTTATTTGGTTTTTGCATCTTTTACAGCTTTAGCAATGACATCAGAAATGGGAATAATTTCTTTTTCCCCATCTTTATCTGTTCTTGTTGCGATAAGACCGTCTTTTTCAAGACTTTCTAAAACATTTTCTATTAAACTCTCTGCGAGACTTCTCTTTGCAAGATACCTCCCAGCATAGTAAAATGTTGCTAAAACTGTTGTTGTTATTACTGTAAGTAATATTGGATCATTAATCATCATAATATATTTATCTCTCTCAATCGTTCATCATATAATATAGAGTAACATAAAAAATGGGGGTTTGTCAACCCCCTTTTTGATTTTTTATTTTATTTCTTTTAGGTGCATTATAACTCGTTTTGCGTCTTCATGCTTTCCCATTCTAGCAAGTTCACCAGCAGCTCTTGCATATCCAAAAGAAATGAAACTACGTTCTACACCCTTATAAACTTTTTTTAATTTGTCTGTCACGATTTCAAAAAAATTACTTTCGTAACCAAGAATTGCTCTTGTTATCATTTTTTATTACTCCTTATGTAATGAATTGTTATACTACTATGTATAATGGAGGTATGCAAAAATGATGTGTCTATTTGACACACCATCCATGCAGTTATTCCTTGACTAGTCTAATTTAAAAACCACAGAGAGTTAAAAGGGAAGGCATAGAAGAAGCGACCCTACCAAAAAATGGAAGGGCCGCAATAAATATTAGAAATATAATCAAACTGATGAAAATTATCCATTCAGTTTCAGTCAACTCTTACTACCCATCCATCCAGCAATTATTCCTATCAATCCTGTGAGAGCCATCTTCATCAGTGTAATAACTGATTCGTCCACAGGTCTATTTTCTTGTAATGCAACATAATAGTCACCTATTATAATAACACCTAACAACGTCAACACTCCACCAACTAGTAGAAGGATGACTATATCTTTCAAATTTTTAATCATGTTTGTGCTCCGACATTTTATTAATCAACTCAAATGCAACTTTAATTTTTTCTTCAAGCACACCTATTGCATAATGCATTTTTGCTAAAACTATTACTAGTGAAACAAATCCAAATAGAAGTGGCCACAAAGTACCTATCGTTGATATAGTATCTATGGTTTCCATGTTTTATAACTCCCACTTTCCAGACCAAAACATAAAGAATACTCCAAGTCCCACTATGCCTGCAATTACACCCATTACTTGTAAAGTAACATCTGCAATTTTATCCCATTTTTTGGCATTTTCTTCTTTGGCTTTTTGAGTTGCGGTCTTTGATTTCTCAATCCTATCATCACGCTCCATCATAATCTCATCCCAAGTTTCCATACCGAAGCGCCTGTTGATCATTCTTCTAACTTGTTGAATTTCTTCTTCTGCGAGTTTTTGATTTATTTTTTCTTGGGCAATAGAACCTATCGATAATGATCCTTCATTATCAATTCCTTTTGAACCCATCATTGATGCCCACTTACCAGCAATTCTGTTGGTAGGTTTTGCAGCTTGATCAACTTTTTTCTTTCCATCAATAAGTTGATCTAAATGCCCTGCAATCTGACTAACATCATTTACATTATTAATGCACTCCTTAATAGCTTTATATGCACCATTAACAAGTGTTATGCCTGCAATTATTTCTGCGACCATAGTTCTCTCCTGTATTGTGTTTCCACCAATCCATTATGATCACTATCGCTTAATTAATAATAAAAAATCATATCCAAAGATTTAAGATTCTCTTTTTTCTTTCTGTCTCTTTTATTACTGGCTTCTCTTCATATTTTTCAATCCGTTGATCCAGCGATGGTCTTTTTATTTTGGTAACTTTATGTACCAATTCTACTTTTCTTGTTATAGGTTTTATCTCTATCATATATTAACTCCATTCCAATTAACGATTCTATTAGTATTATACACTACTAATGGTTAATATACCGTTAAGAAAAATAACAATATATGGAATGAATACTCTAGTAGTATTTATAATAAAAGGAAGGTAATCTACTGTTAACTATTTATATGTTATCCATGTACCATTCTAGGTATTGGTCTTCCCATAAAATTTCATAGTTGTTGCATTTACCATAAGTTTTGATGTGTGTATAAATTTTTCTTGGAGCATATTTCTCTACAATATTTTTCCACCAACCAATGGGCTCTACACCTTCATTTGTTGATATGCCCAGATAAACAAATCTTTCTGAACTTAAATATATCTCTTCAAGTACTTCTGGAATCTGTTCTTTTGGTAGTTTCTCCAATGTTTCATACGTATAGATACCATCAAAGTTTTCTTTAATGTTATCTCCAGTATACTGTAATACTTTTTCTGATTTAGTATCACTAATCAAATCTGAGATATGTGTATCATTTACACTAAGCTCAGAATGAAATTTCTTGTATCCTTCAATCCACTCGTTCATTATGTAATCTCACAAAATATTCTGCGTCTACAACAACCAAAGGTTTTTGATTATTGCGTTTAATAAAAACTACTGGTTCATAATTACCAGAGTTTGATTCTGCCTGTTCGTAGGACTTCCATACATTAAGTGTTTCTTGATTCTTGCACTCAATACTATATGGAAATTTTTCTCTTGCAGCTCTTGCCATGATAAGGTCTTCACCACCAGCACCCATACTGCGAGACTCTACATCTTCTGGGTGAACATTTAATTGTTCAATTAGTTGGTCACGTACCCACTGTTGGAATCGTCTACCCTTTGCCTTTGCACTACTTGTTTTCATATCAACCAAAGTATGAAAATAAATCCTAATACAACATAAAGAGCCCACTTTTCTCCACCCTCTATGTTTCCATATTTTTTAGATTCTTCCCAAACCTCTTTCCAATTTATTTTATTCATTCTATATTATATAGGGTATACTTTACTGTCAACTCTTCACCCTCTTCTATATCACTAATAGTCTTTAAGTAAAATCTATTATCTTTCTCATACTTTATACAGTTAGGAGTTTCACTGTGATTATAAAAACCACCAAGAGGCGTTCTAATTATTTCACCATCAATATTAATATGAGACAACCCTAAAGATGTATCTTTTAGAATTTTAGATTTTGCAAACAATCCCATGCCATGCACATCACTCTTTTTTAATATCAATATCTCTGGTAGAGGTAAATAGGTCATTATAAACCAACCTCACTCCAATCAACTGCTTTAAATCCTTGATCTCTAGGTAATGATACTGCATGAGCTTTACAGTTACCATGCTTACCTACATCATTAATAAGAACTCTACCACTATCAGCATATCCCATCAACAATACATCATAAGGAATACGAGCCTTCTCTAGTTCTGCAACTGTTCTTTTGCGTTCACTTTCTCTACGTCCTGTAATTATTATAATTCGACAACCCATCACTTCCCATTGTTGCATCTTTTCTACTGCGCCGGGCAATGCAACGTGTTCACCACGTTCATCTGAAGGTTTGTCATGTAAATAATCTAATAAAGTTCCGTCTATATCACATATAATTGTTTTCATTCTAACATCCATTTAAACCAGAACATTTTTCTATATTGATCTCTTTCATACATAGCTTGTTTATCAATAATCTCTGGTACTTTGTTTACAATAGTACTTATTTGTTTTTTTGTGAAGGTCTTTACAGTTGGTTCTCTATTGGGATCACTTATAGATACACCTTCATTCTCTTTTGTTAAAGTTACAATCCCACCACTAGTTCTAATTGTTATTACTCCAACACGACCATAAGGGTCTTTTACTAGAATAATAATATTTTCTGAACCTATTCTACTTGCTTTTCCTACTATTGCTGTTCCACGAATACCAATTGTTGCAACTGGAGTTCTGACCACCATCATATCTGGGCCTCTTTTTGCAATCTTTCCACTTACTAAACGAAAAGCACCAGTTATAAACTTTACATCCATAATCCCATCATTTTTATCATAATCAAAAACAAAATTATCTATTTGAAATTCAGCAAGTTCACCTATACTCATTATAGAATTATCATACATTTTTATCTGTGAAGAAGATTTTTCCCCTGTAGTAACAATGTCTTTTTTAAATACTTTGTTACTAGATATATTTGATACAATTACAGTTTCTTTATTTTCTCTCTTTATAAAAACTTTACCATTTGTTTCTATAATAGTTGCAGCTCTCTCTGCATAAGCTGAAGAGGTTATTATTAATAATATGAATATTAACTTTAGCATTAACTCTTAAAAAGTTCTATATTAGTTACAACACAGATTCTTAACTCATCTGTTTCTTCTTGTTTAGGAACTTCGTGATGTAATGTTGCTGGAAATATTACCATATCATCTTCACTTAATGGATAGTTCCATCCACCTTGTAAATATGAATTTGAAATATCCATATTATCTGCTATATTAAATTTTGATTTCATTATTTCTTTACCATACAAACCCATAGAACTAAGATTTACAAATCGTATAGAACTATGTTTTTCTGGGTTAAAATTAATGTAGTGTGTACAGGAAAAATCATATGTTGGGTGTGTATGAGACTGCATATGTTGTCCTGTTTTTATGGCTGTATAATTTACAATATTCCATTGATAATTAAAATGTTGTGAATTTTTAAAATCATTATGAAAGAAATCTTCAAATGTTTTATGATATACTTCTTTTAGTTTATTATAATTAATGTTTATGAATTTTTCGTTATCCCAATCACCATAAGTGTGATGCAGATTGCTTGTTCCCCATTCATTTCTACTATTATCTATTTCATAATTTTCTTTTATATCACTAACTATTTTATCCTTATCATAAGAATCAGGGTCTATCCTAATCTTATGTACAGGAAATCCAAATAACATATCACTCATAATTATTTCTCTTTTAAATGTTTAACTTCCATCTCTAGTTCTTTTATATGAAGTTCCATACTACGAACTCTTTTTACTGTGTCCTGTACTGCCTCTGGTGGTCTGAAACCAGTAGTCCATTCAGTATTTGCTTTGATAGACATCTCATGCATAGATACTGTATTCTCTACCAAATTTAATCTTTCAATAATACCAAAATACGCCCAGGCTGCAACAACTGCACCAACAATCATACTAATAATGTTTTTGATAGGTAAAGCTACTTCTGTACCTTCGTTTAGTTTAGTTGCCATCAGTCATCCTCTTCATAACCTTCTAACTCTACTTCATCTTGTAACTCTTCTTCTGTAAGAATAGAACCACAGAAAGTGCAGTACTCCATGAAGTAGAATCTTTCATTCATATTGTGGGATATTTTGTACTCTGCCTCACATCCCTCACAAACTATTAATCTCATTGTATTTCACAAAATCCTGCCGCACAAGCTAATTCTTGAGCCCCAATCGTCATATCAGTTTTTTCGTATTCTGATAGTTTTGTCCAATCAACTTCTTTTGGCATTTTGTTTAACAATATAGAATATCCACTTTCATCAATATCTTGGTATGGTGCTTGTTTATATGTATGGTCTGAAAATGGAAGGAAACTAACACCAGACATAAAATCAAAATGTTTGTATGTCCATGCACCAACATCTAACCACTCATCTTCTTTTACAGATATAGTGACAGATGGTTTATGTTCACACCAATGTTTCTGATATGTCAACCATAACTCTAATTGTTCTATAGCTCCCATGTCAGTTCTGAATACTGCACTTTTATCAACCTTCATAGGAAAAGAAAATACAGCAGTATGACTTGGATTCATGACATCATCTTCTACAGGAAAACCAGCATCTTGCATCATCTTTGTAAGAGGGTCTTTCTTATCACCACGAACTGTACGAACATAGTAAGGATTATGTCTTGCATGAATACCAGATGCAGCATCAACTAACTGTGAGACTGTTCCTGATGGTTTGACACACGTTACAGCAACACTCTGATTGATTCCTATCTTCTTTGCAAAATCAGCATTTGTCTTTACTGCTTCTGCTTTCAACTCCTCCAAAAGAGTTTCCAAACCATCCTTCTTACCATTAGTAAACTGACAGTCCATAATACCAGTAAGAGAAACTCCAAGAAGACGTTCCTCTTCACAGTTCTTTCTCCATGAGGATGATACATACTTGAAGTTTACAAGTGTAGATTGAAAAGTTCCTAGAATCGTTGCAAGCCTTACCTTCTCTAAAAGAGTCTCCTTCGTATCAGTTGCACGAACTACAACCTCTGAAAGATTACAGAACTCACGATTACGTAGGATAATCTCAGAACAAGGATTTGTACCAAAATCAAAGTCTTCTGTATTTCTACGACCATTCTTTGCAGCCATCTTAACTGCACTCTCACGATTGAAAATACCACGTTCTCCAGACTTAGAATCATAAAGTGCTTTCCACTCATCCATGAAAACACCAATATCTGGTTTCTCTGTGTAACACGCACTGTTATTCGCAAGAGCACGTTGTGGTTCTGTATTCCACCATTGACCCGACTTAGCCGCTCTCATACGGTCATCAGAGAGGTTTGAGAGACTTATGAGTGCGCTTCTTCTTACACCCCCTACAACTACTATCTCTGCAATCTTACAAACAACATCATGACATTCAACAGATGACAACTTACGACCTTTTGCATTTTTGAATATATTTACTGCAAAATTAAATAAATTTTCTAAAGGTTCAGGCCCAGATGCTCTACCACCAAAAGTCTTGAGAGGAGCACCAGCAGGACGAACTTTAGATAAATCCCAACGTGGAATCTGACCGATATACAACATACCAATTAATTCTTTGAGAGCCTTCGCCCAACCTAACTTAGAATCTGAAACCGTGATAGTAGTGTCAGACTCAAAAAATTCTTCTGCAACGTCTGGAAGTTTTACCACGTATTGACGTTCTACACTAAACCCAACACCTGTACCATTCATGAGTACATATAGAATTTCATCAAATGCCTGTGGACGATCAACTGCAACATAAGAACAGTTATACCCAGCAATGTTCTCACGTTTCAATGCTTCTCCAGCTGTCATAAGACAACGCATAGATGGCATAATTGCTTGAGACAGAACTGCTTCTTCTAATTCTTTTCTAAGTTTATCTGTAAACTTGTATTCATGCAATTCGTCTAAATGTTCTTTGAAGAAATTAAAATACCTTCCTACAGTTTCATCCCATGTTTCTCTACGTTCTTTTTCTGGCAACCATCTTGAATATCTTGATAGGTGAATAAATTCTTGATAGGATGTGGGTAGGTGATTACTAGGCATTTATCTTTCTCCATTCTGCAAACCTTAACTTGGCAGATGCACCAGAAAAGGTATTTTGTGTTATGATTTTTTGTATTTCTTCTTTTGACATTCCTGACAATATCATGTCATTAATATCTTTTTCTTTAACCTGTTCTGGCCACAGAACGATACTGCAACCTTTGTTTATAGTTTTCTCTATCTGTTTATTGATCTCCTTGTTTCTTGGTTCATTATCAAATATAACTGTGAAGTCTCCTTCAATTCTATCAAAATCAGAACCACCGACTGCAAGACAGTTATCTATAAATAGACTATCAAGTGGGCCTTCAACCACATAAAAGTGTTTGGAAATATCTACTCTGTCTAATCCAAATATTTTATCACGTTCTTTTAATTTGATGGTAATATACTTAGGTGTTTCATTTCCAAATGCTCTTCCTTGATATGCAAATATTTCTCCTTGTTCGTCACGAAATGGTATCAACAACCTTGGGTGATCGCCATCCAAGGAAGGGAATTTGTTTGGTATTAACGTATTGGTAAATTTGTAAAATGATTCGCAAAAGAAGATATCCCTAAGCGAGCTATGGGGTAACTTTCTTTTATCAACGATTTTTCTAACAGGATGTTCAGTTTCAAGTTCTGAGATAGATTGGAGTCCTTTGAGGACACTTTTCTTCTTGAATACAGGTGCATTGAATTTGAACTCCGGCTCAGGGTTATTAGACTTAGCCCCTTTTTTATATCGTTCCATTATATAGTCTTTGTAAGTTTTTGAGTCTAGATACTCAATCAATTTACCTATTGTAGTTCCTACACCACAATTATGACACTTGAAGAATAAATCGTTTTTCTTACGATATACAAATCCTCTCGCTTTTGTTTTATTTTTTCGGGAATCACCACAGTAAGGACAACGAAAGTTCCAAAGAGCATCACTCTTTTTCTTAAACAATTGCAGTTGTGGTGAGATTATATTAAGGTATTTTATGTCTATATATGAACTCATAGACAGATAGTACATGATTAAGTAGGTTTTGTCAACCCCCTATTAACATAAATTTTTGTGCGATAAATCCAATAATGATGGAGCCACCTATAATAATCCATCTCCACTTTTCTAAAACACCTACTCTTGTACTAAGTTCTTCTCTAATCTTACGAACTTCATCACATTGTTGTTTGTGTTGTTCTGTTGCGGTAGTCATAATCTCTTTAGTATTGGTGGTTATACGAGAATGTAGTTCATCTATTTTTTGTAGTAATTCTGATCTACGTTCCTCTATCTTATGTTCTGCTTCAAATATTGCTTCTTCTTGTCTTGCAATCTTTTCTTCGTGTACTGCAAGCATACGATGGATTGAGTTGGAAACGTCTGTTAGTTTCTCTATAGCAACGTCTAGTCTATCATGTATCCTTTTTTGATCATGAAGTTCTTTTTTGAGAAGTTCAACTTCTGTTTCCAACTCAGCCATTTATTTAATTACCATTTCTCATAACAGACCAGACACCCCAAGCAAGAGCGCCCCAAAGAATAACTTTGGTTAATGGTATGGCAAAGAATAATACTGCTACAGCAGCTGCAGCAACTATTAATCCTTGATGAGTAGATGCTTCACCTACTCTAGATGAAATCCAATTACTAATCATATTAATCTCCTTTTTCTAATTCGTTGATTCTGGCTTCAAGCTCGTCAATTTTTTTACTGACATTGGGGTATTTCGTTTTCCAATTTTGTTCATCTTGTAAAACCTTCAATCCCAACTTTTTAGAAGCCCATGTCGAAACATTATCAACCTTCTTATAGAACCACACTCCTAGTTTAGTATCTGCAAACCAAGAGTCTGCGGCACTACCAATAATACTTCCAGCAATACTACTAATTAAGAAAAACCACATTATTTCTTTCTTTCTGATTGTTGCGTAACCATCATAATTCTCATTTTTGCACGATCTATATAAGAACTAAATCTATCATATAAAATCCAAGGAATTAGACCATGTACTAACATTATGACTGCCATTCCTAACAATCTTACTGTTTCTCCTAATGTAAATTTCAAATGAGAAAAATAATTTAGATTTACTTCACGTAAATGATTTTTATTCATATCTAACCCCAATCAGGAATAGTACAAACTTCACATCTACATTTTTTGCAAACCTCTATCTGACCTTCTGTACCATGATTATAAGGTTCACGGCGAAAATCTTTCATAAGAGGTACTCCACAATGAGAATCATGACCACAATTTCTACACTTGGTCATTATCACCCTCCCTTGGTATAATTGACCAACGACCAAATAATACTACTGCATAATACGCTGCATAAATTTTCCATGAAGAAACTTTAGGAGTTGCATCTTTCATAGCCATAAGGAATACATTATCTGATGCTTCTTTTGCTTTACTAATACCTAACATATCTTCTGGATTTTTTGCACGATATTGACGAATCCTGAGATATAAAAGGTCATGAATAATTGCAGCTCTTGCGATATCCCAAGGTGCAATCAACCACCAAATACCTCTTGGTACACTTGCAAGGTCAGTTTTAAAACCTTTACTACAAGTTATTTTACTTTTTGGACATTTAATACCAACTGCTTGTAATGGAGATTCTTCCATCTCTTCACTATGGTATGATAATGCTCTAGACAGAATCCACTGTTTTGGTGGATTATATTCAGCCTCTATTTTATTATTAAAAGTTCCCATAAGATACTCCTTATAATTTCTTATTAAGTTCCTTAATCATATTAGCTTTAGTTTGTCTACGATCAAGTTCTATACCACGTTCTAAAGCCCAATCATCTAATACTTTCTTTGTCATCTTTTTGAAGTCAGGAAGTTCTTCCTCTTCTTCATCTTCGTATGTATATACTTCTTCTTCATGGTCATGCGAGTGTTCTTCATCATGAGAATGTGGATGAGAGTGTACTGTTCCATCGTCATGCTCATGTTCGTGTTCGTGTTCAATATTTACTGATGGTGCTGGAATAGTTAAGTCACCCATATATCTCTTAAAGTTAAGATCGTTATCAGAACCTTCACCCATACTATCTACTTCATACTCTCCACTTTCCACACCAGCAGAAATAACACCATCTGAAATTTTTGCAATGATAGATTTTCTATCAGCACGAACATTCTTAATTTCAACACCAGCTTCTGCACCCATTTCAATTAGGTACTCATTCGTGAATTTTGCATCACTGTTCCACTCTTGTATTATTGACCATTTTAAATCTGCATAATTCATTTCGTTTCCTTCTCTTTATTAGACTTTGGTTTTATAGCATCTTCATAATAAATTATGATAGATTTCTGTTGTTCCAAATATCTTTTAATTTCTGCCATGTTTAATGCCAGAGTTTCATAATCTTTAACACTAATAACATATGCAACTAGAGGATCACCATTTTCTTTTTGGAACTCCTCTTTGAATTGCTTAAAGTTTTCTTCCGTAACAACCCACCACTTCATATTAGTGTTCAGTCTTAATTGTGATGGTCTGTTCTGTATAGGTATTTGTCTTTCTACTTCTACAGTTTTAACTTCAACTTGTTTTACTTGTGGCCAACTGGCGCAACTACTTAATATCAGGCACGACAGTAATAGACTCGAAACTTTCCAATAAGCTTTTACTTGCATTGTTTATCTTCTCTTCCCAAACGGCAGGTTCTTCTGCACTCAGTTTTTTCAAATTTATTTTTCGTAGTTTACCTAGTAATTTATTCTTATATTTATTTGCCGCATTTAGTCTAGTATTTAGGTCTTTGTTAAGTTCTTCATACTTTTTAGCGTCAGCAACAAGAGTTGCAATGGTCTGATCTTGTACTTTTTTTGCAGTTTCTAATTTTGCACTATTTTCTGTAAGTGTTTGTATACGAGATTGAGTATCCTTATAGTAATAATAACCACCATAAACTACACCTCCAACTAATCCTAAAACAACAACCAACATATAAACTTTAATCATTACTCACTCCTTAAAATTTTTATTATAAATTATAACATTATTGGAATGAAGCTTGTATTAATATCTATTTTTCCAAATTTTTTATACATATCATTCACACTATTTTCATCAATAACATCAAATGCTATTGTAATTCTATTTCCATCAAATGGTTTTAAAACATTTACCTTGTGTAGCATTTCAGATTTTCCAATATAAACATTTCCTATTTCATTTTTAATTTTAAAATTTTCAAATTGAGTTTCGGTTTGTTTGGGGTCTATTGATATATAACCGTGAAAAATACAATGATTATGGTTATGCCAATTTAAAAGTTCATTAGGTTTGTGAAAATTTAACCAACTTTGATACCATAAAGGTTTTTTATGATTTGATATTTTTCTAATTAAAGTTTGTAAATCAAAAAACAATTTATAATAAAGTTCAGAACCTTGTAAAAAAATAAAAAAATAAAAAA
>ERZ651776.1842-NODE-1842-length-24490-cov-3.605784_pt1 | contig 24490 bp, 14 predicted proteins | sample MGYA00514761_ERZ651776 | MGnify/ENA metagenome assembly ERZ651776 | reverse complement strand
AGAGAAGAGATGCTTGAGGATATAGAGTTCTTATTTTACAAAGCGTGTTTGCGTTACGAGGAAGGTAAAGGGGCTAAGTTCAGCACATTTCTAGGCAATGAAACAAAATGGCACTGCCTTAACTTTTACAACAAAAATAAAAAGTACAATAATAATTACTACGAAGATACAACCTCTTTAGACCAAAACCAAGCATCAAAACTTTTCCAAGAAAACTCCGACACACAAACCCCAAAAGAAATAGAGCTTTCGCCAAAAATAGTTGAAAAGATATTTAGCATACTTGAAAGTCACCCAGACCAAAGAGTTTTAGAAATATTCAAACTAAGATATCTAGACCCACTTGGCAAAGGTTTAGATAAGGACAATTTTAAAGCTAAAAAACGCCTAAACAAATTAACACCATGGAAACTAGTAGGTAAAAAGCTTAATTTATCAATACAAGGATGTATAAATATACACAACCAAGCTTTACCTTACATCAGGAAAAAACTTAAAAGAGCATGAATTTAATATTTAACGCACCGATTAACAATTTATCTTTTGGAAATGTTAGTTATAACGTTCTTCGTGAATTTTATAAGCAAGATGATAAAGTTGTTATTTTCCCTATAGGTGGAAACACAGACTTTGCTGCATTCGATAAAATAGATCAAGATTTTAAATCTTGGATTGAAAATTCCATTGAATATAGATACCACAATCTAAATAAAGAATACCCCACCTTAACTCTATGGCATTTAAATGGTGCAGAAAAAAGTATTGGAAACAGTAATCACTTATTAACTTTTCATGAGCTCGATGAGCCAACCTTTACAGAAAAAAAAGTAGTAGAAATGCAGTCATCTACTATTTTTACGACTTCATCCTCAATAAAAGCCTTCTCTAAAGAAGGCTGCAAAAACCTACATAAAGTTAACTTAGGTTTCGACGAAGACTTTCACGTAATAGATAAACCTTTAATTAAAAACAAAATACATTTCGTTTTGATGGGTAAATTTGAAAAACGAAAACATACTAAAGAAATCATTCAGTTATGGTTAAAAAAATATGGCAACAATAATAAATATTTGCTTTCATGCTGCGTCAATAACCCCTTCCTTAAAGAAAGTGATATGAAGCACGTTCTAGGATCTATCACGCAAGGCAAACACTATAGTAATTTAAATTTTCTCCCACATTTAAAAACTAATTCTGAAGTAAACCATTTGCTTAACTCTGCCCATATTGATCTTACTGGTCTTAGTGGAGCTGAAGGATGGAACCTCCCTTCATTCAATGCTACTGCCCTTGGTAAATGGTCTATAGTTTATAACCATACAGGTCACTCTTCATGGGCTACAAAAGAAAACAGTATACTTTTAGAACCTCAAGGAAAAGAGGAATCTCATGATGGATTATTTTTTAATAGAGAATCTAAATGGAATCAAGGAAGTATATGCACTTTTGATAAAAATCAGGTTTCAGAGGCAATGGATAAAGCTGCAGACCTTCATGATGTAACTAACGAAGGGGGCCTTGGTATGGCGAAAAAATTCACCTACAAAAAAACAGTTGATTCGCTAAAGGAGATCATGAAAAATGGTTAAAATAAAAACCTGAGCCTATTTGAGACATTATGTCTTATATAAATGACACAGATTTAATTAATTATTTAGTGCCACTATGGCGCTAACAATCAAAAACATCAGTAAAATCAACATTTTTAAGTTGGCATAGTTCTTTCTTTTAGTATCTTGTATGGAAAATAGTGTGACATTATCATTGGGAAAGATCTTAGATGATCTTGATGAATCTTTTGGATTTGAACGTGCGAAAAGTTTTTTGCCTTTGAGGTATGGTAACGAAAGTGATATTCGTAACTACGAAGAACTAAGCGACAGCTACAATATGGATCTTTATGTTCCTAGCTACAATAAAAGCAACGTTGCCGTTAAAGTCGAAAAAAACATAGTATCAGTATCTTCAGCAAAAAATGATGAAGAAGGGCAAATCTTGCATAGATTAAAAATTAACGAAAAAGTTGATACCAAAAATATATCAGCCAAAGTTCAAGATGGAGTTTTATCTTTAAGTTTACCGAAAAAGAAAGAGCAAATGGGGGTAGAAATTAAAATAGAATGATATACAGCTTTAAAAATAACGAAACAGGAGAAATTCGAGACATCGTAATGAAGATGAAGGATTATCAGCCTTACAAAGGTGAAAACGGAAACGAAGATTGCTGGGAAAGATTGTATGATCTCCCTCAAATCAATATGGGCTTAACTAGCACTAAATCCGTTGATCCTTGGGATCAAAATTCTTTTGTTAACAGGAGTGCTCAAATGAAAGGTACTTATGGCGATATAGAAAATCATGCTAAAGACTTAAGCGAAAAAAGAGCAGCGCAATCAGCTACAGGTGAAGACCCAATTAAAAGAGGTTATTTTGACAAATACGAAAAGAAAACTGGTAAAAAACATCTAGCTGACAAACCTAAAAGTATTGAAACAAAAAATGTTAAAATAGACTTTTAAGTAGCATGTGCAGTTTTGCTTACACCTGAACCTAAATCATTATAAGCCACACAATAATAATCCCCTTCTCCCGTTGGATCATAACTGAGACCTGTCGCTACTTGTGAATCATCACTTGCATCGAACCACTTATAAGTAATAGGAGTTTTACCTGTAGCAGTCGTAGTCATTGCTACAGCGGAATCTTCTGGTTGGTCAATTATTAAAGGTGGAGTGCTTACCCTAAACCCTGTCGTACTTGACATAGGGAAAGAAAAGCTAATATCCACGGCGGCATTGTCTCCTATGGACTCTCCAAAAGATTGGGAGTCCATTTTTGCTTTCTCGATATCCAATTGTAAGCCTGTTTGACCGCTACAATTTAAAAAGTTAAAAGTGAAATTAAATTCTTTTTCACCTGAATTTATTATTGTGTGTAATGTTCCTGTTGTAAATTCGCTGGCTATAGCAGAAAAATTCAAAGATCCTAATATTGGAAGTATTGCTCTTCTACCGTAGGGGTACATACTACCGAAGCCATATAAATCATGTCTATCAATATTAAATGATAATTCAAAAGATTGAATATGAGCCATTTGCCCATCTCCAGTAAACTCCATACCAGCAACATTAATGTCAGAAGGCAAAATTAACTCTATATCATTAGGGGAAAGTGCTGCATCTATGTATCCGTCTAGATTTGTAACATTTTTTATATTACCTGTTAGTATTTTATACTTGTGTGTTGAAGATGTCGTTCCATTTGAGGAATCTATTGCTGGTATGTATTCACCGTTGCTTTCGTTATAATCATCAAGCTGCATATTGTACGCAGATAAAGAAGTGCTTACGCTTATTGGTGCCCCTACAGACGCAGAAAAAGAATAACTATCTAAAAAAACATTGCCTAAACCCATCACATTGTAATTATCAAGAAAACTTGTTTCATTTAAAGGCTCAAAGTTTTCCCCGCTACCCTGCACGATATAATAATTTCTGTCTTGATTTTCTTTTTTGACGTATTTTAATGCGTGACCACTATTACCATCAACATTGAGTCCCATTAAAGCTTCATTCGCACCGTTAGAATAATAATAATTTAAACCAAAACGTATATCAGCGTTGCGTAGATGAACATCTCCAACGAAATCTTCACTACCAACCTGCTTAAACCTCTCTCTTGCGAAAGAAAATTCTATATCACAATTTTGCACCCTCTTTAAACCTGAAACGTTGAGAGTATTACTCTGAAACGCAGGCGGCTGAGAGCACAAAACCAAACTCTGGCCGTATGTTATTCTGTTACGCATTGTCCTATAATATTTACACAGTTTTCTAGCTCAGAAATTTTATTTTCTAAATTCTCTATTTTGCAGATAGATTCTCTTAAAGCTGACCATAAAGTTGGAACTAATTCAGAGTAATTAACATTTTGGTATCTAGGAGAACCGTCTTCATTTACAGCATCTTTTAGGCCGTAAGCGCCATGAAACAGCCCAGCTTGCTGAAGCTCATGAGCCATCATACCAGTTTTACATTTTTTTTCAGCATCTCTTTTATATACATATTTGTAAGTATTCACAGACTTAACAATATTATAACCTGCATCATAAGGATTAATATTATCTTTCATACGGTAATCTGAACCGCCACAACAAACTTTTACAAGGCAAACATGACCATAGTTATCTGTACCTATATGAGTTATAACATCTGAGCAGGTTAGATTACCTTCGTTAATCGGAGTTTTCGTTGTATGATTTATATTATTACTACCATCTATAGTTATACAATCGCCATTATTATATGTTGTTCCTCCACCAGATGCAGCAATAGTCATTTGACTTGATGAATTTTTGGTGACAGTAACATTGGTTCCCCCTATAATTGTAACTTGGCAAGTACCAGAACCAGTTTGTAAATTTATACCCGCGCCGTTAGTTACGGTTCCAAGCGAGAGATCCAAATCGCAAGAACAGATATAACCCTTACCAGTAACAAAGCTGTAAATTGACCCACTTGTAGACAGCTGTACCCCGCCATTTTGGACAGCTTGTGTTTTAGGCGTTACGCTAGCTGCGTTACTACTTGTCGTAACCTCTAAGGTATTAGAGTCTCCAGAATCTACACTTATTATTCCAGAACTTGTACAATACCTTCCATCTAAATCAACAGTTAAGTCTCCTAAGCTTCCAGTGCGCGAAAGCCTGAGTAAACCTGTATTATTTACATTAAAAGATATACTATCTACATAATTATCAGTCCCTCCTGTACCATTTGATGCAGTGGTTATCCTGCCTTTTGCATCAACTGTTATATCTGCGTTTGTATAAGAATCTGCCGTGACACCAGAGTCTTCAAGGTCAAAAGTGATTTCTTTATTTGTGTTTGTATTCGTAGTAAAACTTCCACCAGTATCTAAACCAGCGCCAGCAGTCAGGGTTATAGTTGCGTTACCAATAGTAGGTGTACCTGTAAAGTTGTCATAACATCTATAATAAGCACCATGCTGACCATCTAACAGATCTGCATCAAGACCAGAACCAGCACCATCGTTACCAGCATGCCACACTTCGTTGCCGTCTATTTCTAAACTACCAACAAAACATGAGGTACCCCTATTGACAGTAAAAACTGTTGTTCCGGTGTTTGCGTCTCCAGCGGTAGCGCCATAATTAAATTTCGCTATCGCTTGATTTGTATTAGTTCCAGTTGTTTGAACATAAAGAGCATAATTACCTTCAGCTGTAGTAACTCTCTCTATAGTAGTCCAATCCCCACCTCCAAAGTATTTAGAACCCCCATTAACATGTAATTTTGATCCCGAAGTAGTTGTCCCTATACCAACACTGCCAGAAAAATAATTTTTAGCAACAGAATCTTCTTGATATAAACCATATAAATTTGTTATTGTAGTATTTGCATTTGTTAACGAATCTATATAAACTCCTATAGAACGTGTTATAGTGGAACCTGCAGCTGAAACGTTTGCACCATGCCTTGCCCAAATAGCGTATTGATTAGCGAGTGTCCCTTCAAAATCTGCGTCTGAAACAAAAACTGAAGCATCAACTGCAATACGATAACCAGAATCAGTGACCCCTGAATTTATATCATAAAAATTTAATCCTGATACGTAAACCGCTTTTTGATAATTTGCTGAATTACTCGCTATTTCAACTGTCCTTGGCACTATTTTTAGGCGTGTGTTACCTTCTGGAACAGCTCCAAATGTTGCATTACCTGTAGTTGTAGCTATACGCAAAAATCCAGCGGCACTTCCGGTGCTCGATCCGAGATATATATTTGCATTTTCAGCTCCGAGTATTGCGGTAGTATCATTGTCATATACATATATTTCAGCCTTATTATCCGTCGATTGAAAACGAGCTGTTATATTTGCGCTTGTGTATACATGCAATGTGCTATTTGGGACATCTGTGCCAATCCCTAAATTACCATTAGTGTTATCCCAATGAAAATTGTTATTATAAGAAATTGTGTCAGTGTCTGTCCAATATGTTACTTTATTAGCAGCGCCTGATCCATCAACAGCGCCAGAACCTATGGGAACTTCAATAATGTTTCCGCTGGAATCTACCGCTAATCTCTGGGTAGCTGTGCCCGTAAATGCTCCTGAACCATAAGCGTTAAATTGTACTTGTTGAGTTGGGTATATGGTTATAGCACTGATGCTATTCGTTTGTAAAATTAGATTATTACTAGTAGTAGTTCTAATAGTGCCAGTGCCAGATGTAAAACTCAGTCTTCTGCTAGGACCGTTGATGTTTAAATCGGTTGCTCCTTGTACATTTACATCACTACTTACGGTAAGCCTGTTTGTAGAACCACTGTATAAATAAATATTTCCAGTACCACCATATATATCAGTACCAACATTATTAGCATTTAATTGACCTATAGTAACATAATTGTTTGATTTTATACCTACTAAAGTAGCTTGAGCTCCACCAGACGTATAACCATAGTGATAGTTATTATTACTAATCAAGGTACTACCAACAACATGTAATTTTTGCAATGGATTTAATGTACCTATACCAACATTACCGTCCCTATTAATTGCTAAAGCGTTAATGTTTGTATTAGAAGAGTTATGAGTCCTAAACAATATTCCGCTACTAGCTTGATTTGGCTCAATAATATAATCAATTGCTGAGTTAGTAATTATATTGTCTATCTTAAGATCAAAAATGTAACCAGTACCCCTTGAGAATCTAGTATTAGGAGACCCACCAGCATTATTAATATGTAATTTTAAATCTGCACTTGTAGTACCTATACCAACATTACCATCACGTTGAATGATCATGTCATCATTAGTGCCATCAGGTCGAAAAGAAATGTAGTCTAAGTCTGAATAAGATCCTTGACCTCCTATTATAAATTTATGTCCGGTGTGATCAAGAGCAATGAAAGTTTTAGTCGAATCGTTGTTTGCGAAATTAATCTGAGTAAACTGATCACCGTCATTATCTAATTTTAGTTGATCACCGTTATCTCCGACGATATGTAGCTTAATATCTGGACTTACTGTTCCTATACCAACATTACCATTATTTTTAACTATAAACGGTGTCGTCCATGTGATACCTGTATCAATAGTTCCACTAGCGATAGTTCTTATAAGAGCGTCTCCTGAAGACCCTAAAATAAATTGTGATGCGGCCGCTGTTGATTTGTATTTCCACGCACCATCGTAATACGCATTTGAATTAATGTATACATCGGTTGATGTACCTGTATGATACATCAATGAAGCTCTTGGGAATTCAATAGCTCTGTATGAGCTTCCGGCCCAATTCTCGATATCGGCTGTATTCCAAACTCCAATACTGCCATCGGACTGGATTCGCATTCTTTCGTTTGGCCCTCCTCCACCTGAAGAACCCAACTTAAATTTAATATTACTCAGAACACCAATATTAGCTGGATTTGCGTTAGAAGTTAATGTTAAATCTGCGCCACCTTGAACAGTGCTAAATGTGTATAATGAACCGCCTAATGCGATTTGACTGTTTACTTGCAAAGGAGATAAAGTATTCAACCTTGTGCTCAATTTAACCAATGTAACACCCTCTACAGTTGTAACTAATGAGTCTGCATTAGCCCTGTCAATTATTTGCAAAAGATGTTCTGCATTATCTGCGGTAGTTCTGGTATTAGAGTTAATTACTAATCCCTTGCCACTGCTGTTTAATGCTGCCTGAACATATAAAACTCCTGTTTGAGTTGTTGTTGAGTTTCTTATGTCTAAACCATAAGTAGGGCTTGTAGTACCTATACCAACATTACCACCAGCAGCAATACGCATTCTTTCACTACTACCAGTTTTAATAATCAAATCTCTACTGGTTCCCATGCTAGAGGCATCACCGACATTAAAAGTAACATCTGAGTTCTCTGTAGATGAAATCTGTAATCTAGTGCTTCCTGTAGTATTGCCTACAGTCAAACCGACTGAACCAGAAGCAGACCTAACATCTAACCTTGCGTCTGGAGCTGTAGTATCAATACCAACATTGGTGCCATTATCATATAATATCCCTGTCGTTAAAGTATCTTCGTCAGCCCAGCGAGCTACATAATTAGTAGCGCCAGAACCTCCTATGCCAGATAAAACATCTTCAATCTGCTTCCATTGAGGGCCTCCTTCTTCAGAGGCTAAAACATATCCAGCTTCACCTGTAGTGTTTTGTGAGTCGTATAGGTATCCACTTATTTGAGCGTCTCCACTAACATGAAAATGGTGCTCAGGAGTACTTATGTTAACCCCAAGCCCACTTCCACTAGAAAACAAGTTATCAGAAACGTTTAAAACATCTAAGTCAGCATTATAAAAAGCTAATCCACTATTAGTATCGCCATTAAATAATCCTGTTGAATAACCTGCTCCACTTATAGCTGAAACAATATCGCCACTACTAACATAAGTTAAGTCTGTAAATGTTCCTTTATTGCCATCATTATCTATAGGTCTTACTTTAAAATAATAATCGGTATCAGCAGAAATATCGTAAGTAAAATTTGGCTCATAATTAGTAGATATAAAACCTGATAAATTAGTAGCCATCAAACTACCAGTAACACCAGCTAACAAAACCGCATAACCAGAAGAAGCAGGGCCTGTTGGGCCTGTAGGGCCTGTAGGACCAGATGGCCCACTAGGACCATAATTCTCATAAGTATAATATCCTCCCGTTATATTTTCAGCATAAGTTCCTGTATATATACCTGAATTAAAATACCCTCCTTCCGGGTAAAAATAAAACTCTTTATTATCTGAGTCAATTTGTACCCCTAAATATATTTTATTGGAATTCGTATTCCCTGCAGCGATAGCTATTTCTTTTACTGGGGACTGACCCGTGTAAGAACCTCCGGGTAAAGCGGACTGGTTATCAAGCAATATTGTATGCTCTTTCCACTGTATACCAGTAGTGTTGTATGTAGAGAAAACAGGTTCAGAATTGCTGCCGCTATAATAATAATCCTGCCCCCTAAAATTATCTCCAGTAAAAAAATTGTAATCTATCCTGTTTTGACCGCTACCATGAACCAAAAAATTTACATTTGATATAGATTGAGACTCTACAGAAAAAGAAGACTCTAAATCTTCGCGACCGCTTTGAAAAACAAAAACCTCATAATTAACTTTCTCTAAAGTAAAGTCCTTATTTACAACCCCTTTATAATATGAATTTATATTTCTATTGATAGGGTCTCTTTCAACGACTATTTTACCCCTAAATCCAGAAGGTTTAATGTTATAATTTAAAGGGTCTATTTCTAATGGTTTTATTGACGAAGGGTAAATATATGTGGAGCCAGTACCATATACGTCTACAGCATAAAAACCATAATAATATGAAGATTCGAGCCCTGCATCATAATTTTGCTGAAAATTGCCTAGAGTTTGCCCTTTAACATTTATATCTTGGTAAGCAACAGCGGAATTTTCTGCACCTGTCGAAAAAACATCAAAATCTGAGCCCGTACCAACACAGAGAACCAAAGAATCAATACCGGAAGCTTTAGAAAATTCAGGTTTAAATTTTATACTTTTTCCTATGCTAACATCTAACCCAGTAACATCAGGTCTTTCGCATGTCAAAAAGAAAACTCCAGTATGAGTCCTGTTGTAATAATCGTTAGCTACAACTTCAAACCTAAACCTTCTCTCATCTCTACCACTTTCTAAAGAAAATTGAGTTTTTAAATTTTCTATATCTATTTCATAATAATTTTCGTAATAACCTGTTTCTAAAGTTTGGATCAATAAACCTGTTTCATCTCTTAAAACAATATCAAACCCAGAAAAGAAATTTAAATTAGGTATATCATAATCATTGTATACTTTATTTTGTGTAGGGTTAGATAGGTCCCAACTAATATAAGGATCATTGCCATGAAATTGTCCGCTCGATACTAATGTACCAACAGGGATACCGCTTCCACCTGTAAATAAATCATTGGAGCCCCTTTGTAGGTTTTCTGTATAAGGGGCTTTGGGCGACCCATTGGAAACAATAAACCCTGAAACCTGCAAAGCTTGCCCAAAATCCTGAGGCGTTTGACTTATATATTTAGAAAAACTCATTTCTTTTAAAATATTTTATTATTGTGATAGCGACTCTAATTTAAAATCCCTATCATAAACATACACTTTGTATGACATCCTTTCTGGCAAACCGCTTCTATTTCCTAAAAAAACAGAAAAAGATGTATTATCCCTACCATCTAAACAAAACCTTAGATTTTTACCTAAAACAGAAAAATCTACTATATATCCTCTTATTTCTTCTGACAAATTGTCAAATGAAAAGCTACCTTCATATTTAACATCACTATCGCTTCTTTCTTTAGTGTAATATGCGTCATATATTTGATCATTTATATTCGCATTAACAAGCCCATCATCAGTTATAACCGCGCCAGCAGCACTAGGATAATCTCCTACACTAAAACTTAAATTGCTTGATTGTTGGGTTTTTTCTAGCCTTTTCCCTCTCTCTAAAGAATTAAATTTTGTTTCATTATACATCATCGCTGTGACTTGAAATTCATTTAGAGCTTTTTCTTCTGTAGATAAAACTCGATACTTGATACCTTTAATGTTGTAACCAGAATCATTATTATCAGCAGACCAAATTGTACCTCTAGTAATTAAATTAAAATCAGTGTCGTTAGCTTCACTAATAGTTATCACATTATTTTCAGACACGGAGCTTACTGTAAAAGATTTTATTTGAGGGGTTCTTTGGTTATCTATCTCCTGATCAGTTACCCCATCACTAGAAGTACCTTCACGCTCTTTTGCTAAGTTCGACAAATCTTTAGAAGACTGATTTGCTTTTGGAACCATAAAATAAATTTTTTGATTCACAATGTTTTCACTTACGCCTTTATCAAGTGTGACGGTTTTATCTCTAAAATTAATATCTTTTATCCTGCCGCCATACCTTTTGACAGTTTTAAAATTATCCTGAATAAGTATTATGTCTCCCGGCAATAAAAAGCCCCCTTCTTGACCAGTTGAAAACTGCACTACATCTGTTTCAGTTTGATTAGTATATAAAATCCATTTAGCAATTCTTTTTGCTTGACTTACAGATGTAGTACCTATAGCAACAACTTCTTGCTCGTTATACCCAAACTCTCTTAATGCAGGAAAATCTTCAGCATAAGCGACTTTAACTTTAAAATTATCATTAGCATCATTATATCTAACTACCACACTAGAAGTTCTTGATGTTTTTGCGCTACCCGTGTAAGCAAATGTTCCAGATGAAACGTTTGAATTGTTAAACATTAAAACTGCATCTTTAGGCTTATCCACAGAGGGAAAGAGTAAACCTTCACTCCAATAAGTTAGACCTCTAAATATTGCTGCTATATTATTTATGGTGTTTAAAGCTTCATCTCTGTTATTAAAAACAACATTACAAGTGAATCTCGACTCTAAGATAGGCAGCTCTCCCAAATACTGCCTAACGATGTAACCTGAAGTAACATTTTCTAAAGAATAAGATCTACTGTATTTATCTTCAAACGACCTAGCTTCGTCAGAGGTAAGATAAGACTGAGCATTGTCATTTATGATAATATCTTTTATAAAATCTTTTGCGCTTATAAACTCAATACTGTGGTCTGAACGATTAAATAAGAATTGCTTTTTTAAATCTGGATAATTCAAAAAAACATCTTCGACACCAAAATCTTTTATTATTTCAAATTTAAAATCTGAACCATCAATATTTATTTTTTTTATTATGCCTTTATAATTATAGTCTATATCGGTACCCCCATCTTTTAAGTCCATAAAACAAATCTCAGAACCTAATTCAAATTTAGAGTTTAAATCTGATAAGTTACTATTTATTGTTATTTTAAAGACACCTGAACCTTTATTTACTGAAAATTCATCGAATGGATACAATCCTGTATTACCAGTGGGAACTAGCTCGTCACAATATTTAGATATAGAATACAAATTCCACTTATCTAACATAGATTGTTGAAACGCATATTTACCTAACCCATATCTGTTATTTGTCATTATGTCATACAGAATCCAAGCCGGGTTATCCGTCCACTTTTTGCTTAAAGCAAAAGTTCCGTTCCAGTTTCCTTCGTATATTTTTGCTTCAGCATCATAATTAGAAGGTACATTTACTTTTAGCAATTTTAAATCAAAAGATCTTTTAGGTATTTGAGCGAAAGCAGAAGCATCAAAAATATTACCCATGATTGAGCTATTGGGATACCTCAATTTTTCTTTTATATTTTCGACTATTGAGCTTACAGATAAAGATTTATTAGCTTTTATGAATGACGGTTTAAAGTCTTTGTCTACCCTCGTAATTTTTATATATCTTTTTTTTGTATCCCCTGACGGTGGAAGAGGTATATGGTAACTACGTATATATTCTGATGAAGCAAAACCTCTTATAAAACAAGACAAATAACCTACAGAACCCCCTTGGCCTAAAGATAAAGAATCCCCCTGATAACCAACTTCAATAACAAATGACGTATTTACAGTATAAGCGCCGCTATTTGCGTTATATTGACCAGTAAAACCCATATTCAAAACTAATTCATCTACATTATGATTTATAACTGTATGTACAAAAGGGAATTCTGAGTATGCAAAACTAGGTTTTGTCTTACTGCTAATTACCGTATCATAATCATAACAGAAGTCTGTGTTCTGCTTTGTTTGGGCTACAAAATTCACATTATTAATTTTAACATTACTTAATGTTGCTGTATGAGGGTTTGCAAATAAAGCTATTCCGTAATTAAAAGTTTGGCTTGCTTTAGCAAAAGAAAGGCCTTTGTTTAAATCAGATAAAGCTCTTTGTTTTTCAGTTCCCAATCTAATTTCAGAAAAAACAGTTCTATAGTTGTAGGTATTTGTTTTTGTATTTTTTACAGGGTTATCATCAAAATATAAACCTTTAAAATAATCACTATTTTTATTTATATCATTAGATAATAAAATCAAATCACCGTTGTTATCACAAAGGCCCGCTACTTCACCTTCAGATAAAATATCAACAACTTGGTAAAATGATGTTGATTCTTTTTTGTTTTTTTCGTCTCTTGCTACTTTATTTAAACGTGTATTCCTCTTATTTGTAAATGTTTTGTCGAGTGAGTTTAAAGGGTAAGGGTTTTCGTCTGCATTTACAAGCTCAGCAGAAGGGCAAACTTTTCTAGCAGTTAATGTCGCCCATTTATTATTATGTTGATCTAGACCTATTGAATGGCTCATATTAATTAAATTTTGCTATTGACGCAGATGCGACATCTATTTCTTCTTTTCCTAATGCTCTACTTGTATTATTAGAAAATAAATCTTCATAAAAATTACCTTCTAAAGTAAGAGCTTTATCCACATTTATCAGACTCACAGATAGAATAGTGCTACCTACCTTAAATCTGCCGTAACCAACAGGAACAGGAGAGCCCTGTTTTACAGCATTCTCTGCTTGATTAAAAATATAGGAAGACGTTGAGGCTGTATCAGGATCATCCGGTGCAAGCAATCTACTCATAAGAAGACTCATTCCTATAGCAAAAGCAATGTTAATAATCGCAGCAGTAATTTTAGCCTTGATTGTTAATGCTGCCCCTTTTGCAATTATAGTCATAATAGTGATCCCTATAGCCCCCATAAGTATAGGAAGAATAACTACTTTACTGTTTTTAACATTAACTAGGTCGAAATTTTTATCTGATGCAGCCTTGCCATTTACAAAGATGCTCATTTTGCGTTTCCTATTGAAGGAAGTGTATTTTCTGAGCATTCCAGTGTTGGACTCTATGGCTCTAAAAACTTCAGATAATTTTGAGCAAGCAAAATTATGGTGTTTACCCACCACTTCTCCAAATCTGCCATGTATAATAACGTTTGTCATTAGTATATTATACACTTTCAAATGCAAAAATAAACCTGTTTGAAACAATAGGGGTCAAAAAAACAAAAATTATCATCAATAACAGAATAAATTAAAGAAAAATGCTGATGTTCTTTTGCGTAATCTAGATCTTCGCTGCTGGGACAAGCTGAACCAAGAACATGAGAGTGCCATATAAAAGAGATATCTTCTTTTGTTATTATCTCAAAATAGCTCTCGGGGGGTATTTGAAAAAAAAATCTTTTATTATTATGAATATTTTCAAGAAAATGTAATTTTTTATCTGTGGCTATACCGCAACATTCATAATTACGAATTGAACAGTAACTTTGTATTTTCTTAAAAAATAAATTAAAATCTGTAAGACTCGATTGATGGAAATCCTCCAAACGGTAACCCTTTATCATATTTCTCAGTGTAATGTTTAAATCTTATTTTGCACCCAGTTAAATTTTTGGAGCATTTATCCGCAACCCAATTTTCTTTCTCAAATTTAGGGTCTTTATTAATAGTATTATCTTTTATGCAAACATAAAAATGATTACTTAAACAGTTGGTATTTTCTTGCTCCCCAGATTGACCTATTTTACTAGAAACATTAAAATAAGGTTTTATTCTTACTATTTGCCCTTTACTGTAACTTGTAGTTTTATTATAATCCCCTATGTAAGCATGGTGAGGTAAAGTAATATTATAACCATCTTTGTCCCAAAAAATTTTATTATCTTCATCTGCTACTGGAACACCAAGGTTACCAATAGGTTGACTGTTATCCGTGAAAATATTACTATCTGGCCTTTTCTGTACCTTTTGTGTAAAATTTTTATCTTGACCATACAAGCACCCTTTGCCCCTATAAACCCACGGGCAATAGTTGGCGACCATCGTTCTCGCAGGCAATTTTGCCCCCTCATACTCAAGGGGAGAAATAAGCTCAAATTCAACAAAAAACTTATTTTCTTGCGACTTCTTATTTATTAAAAACCTATCATCGCTGAATCTAGCTTCAGGATCAGGTATAGCAAAAGGATTAAAACTGTTAGGAAAGTTTGCTGAATCTAAATATTTTAAAAAAGTTCTTTTTCTAGTGAACATATGCCCAACCAGATCGGATCTTGTTTTTATGGCGTCACTCATTAAGCCTTCCAAGTTCGCTACAGTCAAAGTCGGTCTGGGCATTTTACCATCGCCTTTTTTCTCGAATCCTGCAGCATCTACTGGAATAGAAATATAGGTTCTGCCATCAAAAACTATATTAGAAGAGGATATAGTACCGGGATGAAATCGAAAAATTCCATCTTGCTCCCCTAAATCTATCTCATATAACTCAATGATAGTATCAGGTAAAAGATCTAATAAAGAAGAATTGAATGATTGTGTTGACATGATTATTAGCTATTTGTTTTAATGTATCCAGCAAACCCTGAGTTATCCTCTACAGTGTTGTTTAGAGTACTAGTATCTATTGTTGGACTAGTGATAATCTGCAAAGGTTTACGAGCTCTTTGTGATAAAGTTAAATACACGGAATCTCTTTCTTTTGGAAGTAACTGTTTGTTATACATAACTATATCTGAAATGTTGAAACTTGTTGTCTGGCTATTGTATGCCCCAAGAATGGGATCTATATTAAAAGTTAAACTCGACAATCCGACATTTTTATTTTCAATAAAAGGTTCGTTATTAATATATACAGAATATAGAAAACTAGAGCCACTTTTTTTAGCGGTAACATTATAAACAAAAGCATAACTAGGTAAAGTTTTAACTTCGGTTTCAATTGTTAAGAAAGCGCTGCTAGCATCACATGGCATACCAGTTGATTCTTTTATATTTCCGTTTTTCATGTAAATTGCCTGATGAACGGTACTTGCTCCATCTGAAAATTTAGAAAAAACATAATTTTCTTCTTTACGATTTTTATCAACCTTGAATTGCCCTCCTGACTCAAAAGAATTAGGAAAAACAACATAGAAAAAATCAAACTCGTTTGTGCTGTTACTTAACAGACCAGAGCTTTGCACCCCCTGTATAGTAGCAGTATCGTTGTCGTCAAACTCTATAGAGTTTTGATTATTAAAATATTTAGTTCTCGATATGTCTGAATAAAATTTTGGCTTGTTTGATCCACCTGTTATTTTTACATTTGATATCGTTAATCCAGTTTTTACTTCTGCGGCTTGCCATGTGTCTACAGTTTGGGTATTTGTTGCAGGATTAGCTCCTGTATGATAAACTGTCGTGCTGGCATCCCATCGAGCTATAAACCCTGATATTTCACTTATTTGGAATTGTGTATCAGCAAAAAGCAGTGTTCCCATTATATTTGATTCGGTATACGTAGCGCTATTGCTATTAATTGCATATCCGCCCCTTCCTCCTTTGGCAGGGCCTTTGTCCTTTGGGTTTACAAAATTAAATATTTCTTTTAAATTTCCGCCTGCTATTTCAAAAAAATCTAAAGTAGCACCATCAAATCCAAATTGCCCAAATGTACCGCCATTACCACCTTCAGATATCTGCCTTTCTAGACTTAAAGCTCTGCCCGCTCCAGCCCCACTTAATCTCCCGTTGTTTTTACGTTGCTGACCGTTAAATGAGGTACCTATATTAGCATATTCTGGTGCCGGTGTATAAGTGTTTCCTGAGGAAGATTGTCCATAACCTTGACCCCCGCCTCCAAAACCTGCAGTTTGTAAGCCTACAATGTCTTCATAGCTTAATTGATGATCCTGTATCTCACCATTAACAGATATAGCTGCTCTATTAGGTATGATAGGCTTAATGATAATCTTATCATCATCCTCTGTATTATCCCTAATTAAAGCCGCAGCTTTTGCGGCAAAAAGCGGATCTCCGCCACCACCACCGCCGCCCCCAGCATACACGTTGAATTGAGGTGCGAGATAAATTCTAAAATTAGAAATATTATCTCGAATAAATATAGCATCTCCCCCTTTTGATCCTGTTTTACTATTCTGGGATTCATTAAAAAAGATTTTGCCGCCGCCCCCAGTCGAGTCCCATACTACATTAGTGAACCCGCCGTTACCACCTCTTCCACCGTGACCAATAATTCTAGCTCCATCTTTTATATATAAATTTATATTTAATTCTTGAGAAGGCGAACCTACTTCAATTTTTCCCCCAGTATCAATAGCGGCGCTGCCTGAATCATTTGATCCTACTATAAAATCCTCGCTTAATATAAAATGCGCTCCAGTATAATAGTCTGTAAAATTAGTTGTATTTATATCTCTGCTTAAAAGTTCCTCTAAAAAGCGATGGTTTAGATTTATATTCGTCTCATTGTTATCAAGATAAATCTCTAAAGCTCCTTTGTCAGCAGTAGATAATTTTATCGTTGGGTCCGGGTTACCACCAACAGGTAAACTAGTAGAACCTGAAACCAAACCTGTTAAAACATCACTATTAACAGCTTCCTCAAAAGAGTCTGCCCCAGAACAATAAACCCAATCAGAATATGATGCTAGGCTGTTAGAAGTATCATAATGCTCACCTCTTATTCTGTAATAATAATCTGTATTTGCGGTTAAACCTGTATCAGAATAAGTATTGAATCCATTTATGCCTGTAGAAGTCCCATAATAAAAAGACTCTAAAAAATGTCCGCCTTCAGACGGTGGTAAGGTAATTGGTTTTTCAGTTTTACCTATATTTATATATTTTAAATCGCTCCAAGTTTGAGTAGCATTTGTTGACCTCTGTATGTGATATTTTTCAAAGTAATATCCAGTGGGAGGATTGATCCATTGTAAATCATGGTAATAAAGTCCTTGATCATCTTTTTGATTTGTGATCCCTAAAAATTTCTGAGGATGAGCTGGAATTAACTCGTTGGTGCTGCCAAAATGCCCAGTAACATAACCCGTCAAATCTACACGTATAACTCCTAATTCTGGTTGTCCATTGTAATAAGTTCTATCTTTTGTTCCATCTATTTCAGAAACAAAACTCAAATTAACTTGAGTAGTGTAAGCGCCAGTCCCGGCTGGACCAGCAGTACCTAAAGGGCCAGAAACATCTTTAAGGCCATAAAAGTCAAAAGGTATAAATTTTGTGCTGCCCGCTAATATACTTACTCTTTTATCTTGATCGTTGTTTAGTTGTCCACTGATAAAATCATAAGCCTCTATAACATCGTCTTGTTCTTCTAAAGTCATTCTTACAGTAGTGGTGCCGCTGTTAGTTAAATAAAAACCTGTACGTATGCCAAACCCTGTTTGTACGGCAAACTCCATGCCGGTAACACCTATATAACCAGTGCCTTGCGCTCTTTGTGTGACTGCTGTAGGTAAACTCATGATAAGAAAGGATCTACTGTAATTAAATTAAGAAATTCTATTTCGTAAGACGTATAATCTATAGGTTGCTCCTGTAACATTATTGATATGTCATTATTATCTTTAAACTTTATGGTATGTTTCCATTCTGTGCATAAAAAAGGTTTGGTTTCGTTATAAGGAGACGGAGGCGTAAATAAAAATTGATCATAACCTCTGTGTTTTTCTAGAAAATGTAAAATTGCTTTAGCTTGCTTATCTGTTCTAGATGTTAAATTTATGTTCAGTTTTAATAAAGATTTATTTAAACCATCCTCAACACGCACAACAAAATCATTCTGGAAACTTTGTTTGAAAAATCTAGGGGATTCATTAAAAGAAATACCTTTATTCAAAGGCCAGTAAAAATGTTTTTTTGTCCACAGACTGTTGTTCCCTATTGGCCCATTATCATCTGTAGCTACAACCTCTGATCCTCCTGAGTAATAATACCAACCCGAAGTTGCTGGTGTAAAATCACTACCGCTACCATAAATAATATCATCTTCCGAATAAGAGTTTCCAACAGCCCAAAACCCGCTTGTATTAGAAAAGGGTATATAAAAATCCTTCCAATCCGTAGTTGACCTGTCTTCATTATGAAGAGCCAAACCTACAGAATTAACATTTGGATATTCTAAGTTGTTACTGAAAGATTCTACAAAAAACTCCAATTCTTGATCGTAAGGTGCAAACGGCGTCCAATAAATACCAGAGTATCCACCACTGGGCTTAGCACCTTTATTAAATGAATCCTCTAATAAATGAATAATAGCTTTTGATTCTTTATCTGACCTTTTGCTCAAAGGTAAATTAAAAGATGATTTTATAGAGTTTTCAGATTTATTTAAATAATTAAAATATCCATCTCCATAGTTTATTTCATAATATTTATTTTTAAACTCTACAGAAGCTCCATAAGAAACTTCCGCGAAAAATTTATTTGTCCAAGGACTATTTGTGACTGTAGGTAAATTAGAGGCAGCAGAAGTTGCCGCAGCTCCGGTGTAATAATAATGGCCAGAAGCACTCTGTGCAGCAGGATATCCTGTGCCACCATCAGTATATCCGCTATAGTAAACTATATCGAATTTTGAATAATTGTTGCCTAGCTCAAAAGCTGAAACATTTGTTATATTTGTGTCGCCAGAATTTAAAATCATACAGCAGCCTTACCTGTTAAGTATTCTTGGGAGATTGACAACGATCCTTGCATAAATCCATTTGCTGCTGCAGATATATCATTTTTATATATTTGCCCTGTGCACCCAAACTCAGCTAAAGCAGAATCTCCGTAAACATCATAAATATTTATAGCAACCCCAGCATTATTACCTGTAAAAGAAATGGCGTTACCAAAATCTTCACCTTTAACAGATAAATTTATCATTACATTTTCTTTGGTTACTCTATACGGAACTTCGTTACCGATTGTAACGACAGGGTTTCTATCTGTTGACACAGAATAATCAAATGATATTTGCTTGTTGACTTTTAAGTTGTCTCCTGCTAAAAAAGATCTTAACCCATGTCCTATAGGAACATCTTCCTGTATAGAACTATAAGATTCAAAAGTCGCGTCTGAATCCCCGTCATTATTCAAGACTCCTAAAGATCCATATAAATCCATTTCAGACTCAAATAAGATTGGCTGAAACGGCGCTACAGAAAAACTTAAAGATTTAATAAATCCACTTTCAAAAGTCATCCCAGCAAAAGATCCACTTAGAGCTTCTCCAGTATGCTCTATAGCCGTCAAAGGGTTTAAAAAGTCATGAAAATCTCCAGTACAGTAATGAGAGAAGTTTAAGGACCCCTTGACTGGCCCTTGCGGAGCATAACGAATAATCGAGCCCGTCACATCTGTCACAGGCTCCAATGAAGCGTCAAAAGAAAGTCTGGCGTTTTCAGCAAATATACTTGTATCTGCCACTTTCAATAATGCTTTTTCGTATTTTATAAATTTAGTTGCCATTAAGTTATTTTTAATTCGTAATGTAAACGCAATATGCCGCTAAAAGAGCCACATGCCGATGTTATGCCAGCAGAAATATAATCTCCTGCATTAAATGCTAAATAACTGTTGGGGGTAGAAGATATACCTAATGACGATAAATCGAGGACACCAGAAGCTTGCTTATAACCAGCAGTAGAGTAAGTCACTAAAGCTTGCGTATTACAGTAGTATTGCGTTTCTTGTCCGCCTATACTAGTTTTATCCCCGCACCAAAAACCCAATTTAAAAAATGCATTAGTCTGAGAATACTGTGTTAGATTCCCCCTTGTGGTCAATTCTGCTTTAATTAATCTTCCGCCATATGGAGCCTTAGACCAAGCAGAGTGGGCGCTGCGGCAGCTTTGATCAGTAAGACTAGAATAAGAATTACTTGTTATAATTGTATAACCCGTATCATAGACCTCATAAAGATAGTCTCCGTCTTGCCCCATAGCCGGAAAAAAGTTGAACCAATTACCATAATTACCGTGGATAGAATAATTTATACCACTAAAAGGTATATTTTGTACGCATATAAATCTTCCAGTATTATGGCCAGTATCAGTTTTATTGTGGGTATGAATATTATGAGCTAAAGAAGCGGACCCTCCAGTATTGATATAAAACAAATTATTACAAAGAGTGGAGCTGTCAAATTTTGCGTCACTTTGACTTAAGTTAGCATTTTTATAACTTATACCAAAATGCTTGTTACAAGATCCATCCTGAAATGTGCCTGTTATCCAATTAACTTTTTGAGAACCATCGTTACTTGAATAGCTTACTACATTAGAGTATGCAGAGGAGCAGGAGCTTGTATTCTTAAAATATATTACTGACCCGCTATCACTAGAAGAATAAAAATCCCCGACTAACAATTGGTCAGTTGACACATTCAAAGCAGCGCTAAGAGTAGTTGTCCTGACTCCAAGGTTCCCGGTACTATTAATATTTATATTAGAATTTGCGAAGGAATTAGATGAACCCAAACTAAATCCGCTTCCTGTATTAGATAAATACAAACTGTTAGTGACTGTTGTTCCAGAGTCTCTTCTTAATTCTACTACAGCTCCATTAGTAGCGTTTTGCACAATAGCGTCAGAACCACTAGCTGAACCTTCAATGTGTAAAGTTGCATTAGGGACAGTTTCACCTATACCTATTTTACTGGATGCTTCATAAATAATACTGTCAGTTAATGCTGAGCTACTACTCCATTTTGGTATATAATTAGCACTACCACCACCGCTTACAGTTCCGCCGCCTAAAGTAGAAGTATCAACCCACTGATAATTCTCACCACCTAAAGATTTCAGGTATTGATTAGCTGAACCTGAAGCTCCTGTGCAGTCAAAAATACCTCCTGTTACGTAAAAATCTCCATTTACTTGTAAATCATAATTTGCGGTAGTACCCCCTACGCCAACATTGCCACCATCTTTTATAAATAAAGATGCGTTTCCCCCGTCATCATAAAAAGTTATACCACTAGCATTAAGAGCAGAAAGGCTTTCTCTCTTAAACAGGTTGTCAACAGTAATATTTTTTATTTCAGGGTTGGTAGATGAAGATGCCTTATCCCCCATAAATAAAACGTTACAACCCGCAGTGGTCGTTAGTGTGTTGTAGTCTAGTATCTTTGGCATTTTTTAAATAAAGTTTCTAAATTGTAAATCTATTGCTAATAAACCATCAACAGAGGTTGTTATGCTTTCTGATAACAAGTTCCCTGATGCTGGTATGTTTCCATTGTAAGCTGTTATACCTAATCCATCATCTTGAATTATTTGATTATTGTGATCTCTTATAAATTCTGAGTTATGATCCAATAACCCATCTAACGTGCCTTCTTTTAACGGACACTTAATATTTACACCTAAAGATTTATATACACCGCTTCTAACATTATCTATCATGTTTGCAGTATAATAATCATCAATTTCTACTGTGAAATTAGTTGATAATTCTACAGGTGTTTGCGTTATAACCTGAGTTGGCGCATAATAGTTCTGGCTTGTTTTTTGTTTTAATTCATAAACAGGTATTCTTGTTATATTATATTCTTGACTAAACTTAGTAATTCTATTACTATCGCTCTGATCCACCGATAAAATTATATTATCTTGGTTTAAAAAGCATAAATGTGGCAAAGTATGAATACCTGAGTAGTCCAGCTCTCCATTTCTCACCCCACTACCTAATTGCCCAAATACAGTAAAAGTGCATCTGACCTCAGGTATAGATCCCACTTCTGCAGAAATAGAATAATTAGTTAAATACCCAGAAGTGAAACCTATAACCTGACCATTGCTTTCGCTTAAATCGCTAGCATAAATAAGAGACCCATCAACACCGTAATCACCTGTCAACTGAATCAATGGGTCATCATATATATAATTTCTAGTAAAAGAAATTTCTCCCTGAATAGGTTCAGCTAATACAGGCTGAATATGACCACCACCCAAAATATTAACAGGTGTACGCGCAACACTATAACTCATACTGAGATCCGTAATCCCCGATATGCCTGTGCCTCCAACATAAAAAATATGTTCGTAACTTGGTGATGCGTTATATGCCATTTTATCTTGCTACTTTAGTTTTGCTTAGTGAACCACCTGTCCTTTGTTCTTCGTTAATAACCTGAAGAACAACGGTTTTAACTTTTTCTGAAAGATCTTTTGCTTTCGTTTTCTCATCAGAAGTTCCGCTCTGATCATTACCTTCTGAACCACCCTCAGATTCGTTAGAGCCTGAACCCATGTTTATGCTAATATTAATATTGTTAGTGTTAGACGAATTAGATGACCCTAATTTTTCCGCAGATTCCGCAACGCTACCACCGCTTTGATATCCCGGTATGTATCCGCCGTTTATTCTACTCATAAAACCTAAACCGTATTTTTTAACAGCTTTATTGTTCATAACAAATTCTCCGCCAGCCATAAATGCTGGCACAGAATCTACATTACGAGGACCACTAGATATATAACCACCATTCATTTTGAATGAATATGGGTCAAAATTAAACTCTTCCATGGATAAGGCGGAATCATCAAGCTTAGCATTTCCCGTTTTAGTAAAATTAAAATCTTTACCTCCCCCTTGCCCTGCAGAGTTTGCCGCCCCTTGTTTCATAGCATTACCTGCAGAAGCTACGACAGTAGAAACAGCAGCTTGAATAATCATGTTTCTTAAAGCTGTTTTTTTAGCTTTCTTTTCTTGCCTTCTTTGTTCCTTAGCAATTGCTGCATCTCTCATTTCACCTAATAATGGGTCGTCGCCAGCAAAATACTTGCTACTCATTCTTCCGCTATCTACGCCCATATTTAAAAATGCCCCACCACCTTTAAATCTTGGAGCCATTCCGAAATTTAACCTATCAATAGCTGAAGGACCACCTAAAGATCTTACTGCGTTACGATTAAGAACATACTCGCCGTCCTCAAGCATAGCCGGATTCCTATCCCCAGTCCTATTGCCAGATATATACATGCCGTTTTGAGCCTTAATAAACCCTCCTTGCTGTTTCCCCCCAATTGTCATTACACTTCCAACAATATTTTCTAAAGCTTGTCGGCGCATAATGCGCATAAAATCCATAGCCATATCTGTTAAAGCTCCTTTAAGATCTTTTGTTTTATCTAAAGTAGCTTCCATTGCAGAAACCATGCCGTCCCTAAATTGCATAGGAATATCTTTCCCCAACTGATACTGAAATGTTTCCAGATCATCCCCAACCATACCCATACCTTCGTCAAGGCCCACCCCAAATCCACTTGGCCCTCTTTTGCGCATTTCTTCTATAAATCTTTTGTTTTCTTGTCTAAGATCTTCTGTGAAACCGGCCCTATCCTCTTTTGCTTTTATTCTTATTTGCTCTCTGTCATTTTTTGCTTTTTTGTTGATTGCTTCTATATCTTTTGTAAAATTTTTGGTAGCTTCAGGTTCTAACATGTTAAATAAACCATCACCAATACCCTTCAAACCTTTAGATTCTTTAAAATCTTCTCGCCGCCTATTAATTTTTGCTAATTCAATAGCCGCATCTTGATTTATTCTATCTATATCTCTATTCTGTCCAAGATTAGATAAATTTATATTCGAAGCAGCTCTGTCTCTACTTATACCTATTGATCGAGTGGCTCTTTCAGAACCTGTGAGCCCAATTGCCATCTCAAGATCAAATTGTCTCGCACTTAAACC
>ERZ651776.1840-NODE-1840-length-24517-cov-5.514198_pt1 | contig 24517 bp, 21 predicted proteins | sample MGYA00514761_ERZ651776 | MGnify/ENA metagenome assembly ERZ651776 | reverse complement strand
TAGATTTTCAAATTATGAGATAAAAGACTTTAAAAAGTTAATCAAAAAAAAAGGTTTATTCTTATTTCCCTCAGGGCCAGGTTTGGCAACTTTAAAAAGTAATAAAAAATATTACCAATCATTAAAAAATGCAGATATTAATTTTTTTGATAGTGGTTTTTTTGTTCTTTTATTAAAATTTTTAAAAAATATTAATGTTCATAAATTCTCTGGCTATTTATTTACTAAGTATTTTCTTGAATATCTTAAATATAGTAAAAGAAATTTAAAAATTATATCTGTTAATCCTAATAAAAAATTATCTATATCGATAAACAAGTTTCTATTAAAAAATGTTTTAACAAAGAAACAATTAACAAACTACGTCGCACCTTTATATAATTTAAATAAGATTGTTGACCCAACGTTACTAAAGATAATAAAAAAAAAAAAACCAAGATTTATTCTGATTAATATAGGAGGTGGTATTCAGGAAATACTTGGTCTTTATTTGAAAAAAAATTTAAATTATAAACCATCTATAATTTGCATTGGTGCTGCACTTACTTATTTTACTGGAGACCAAGCTCCAATCTCTGCAAAATTAGATAGATTTTATTTAGGATGGCTTATTAGGATATTATATAATCCCAAAACTTTTTTAGCACGCTATATAAAGGCTTTTAAGTTATTTTATATTGTTTGGAATAACAAAATAACATTTAAATAATGTCAGCTTATCAAAAATAACTTATTTTATTGTATTGTTAATTTAAAACTTGCAATAATCTTTTTTCTAATTTCATGTGAAAATTTTAAATAATTTAATGAAAAATATTTTTTAAGATTGTTTCTATTATTAGGATTGTTCTTGGAAAGCACATATGTCCTATAAAAACTTTTTTCAAACTCTGATTTATTTTGTATGTCAAAATTTTCAATTGTTTTTTTATAATTCCAAAAACTTATATCTAGGAAATTTTTCTTCTCATTGCTTTTTAAGAATTTTAAAATCAAGTCTCTATTTTCTCTATTTAGTAAGGAAATTCTTGATAAATAATTCGGTGAAACAATTAAATTTTTATAATCATATGGTGTAATCCTCCAAAAAATTTTTTTTACATTTAAATTATTGTTATGCAATATTGAGATTGTAGTTATATTATAAATTATTAGACATAGTGCAGTATGTCTTAAAAAAAGTATGATATAATTTTTTTTCATATAACATATATATTTAAGTTAGTTCTTACTAGCTACTAAAAGTATAGTGCAGAATTTTTTAATAAACCAATCTTTACTCAATACTTTTCCATAACTTTTAGCCTGCATAAAATTCGTTTTAAATTTTTTATTATCAAAAAAATTACTTATTTCAAATTTTGAGACCCAGTTCATAGAATCTGCATCTGAAAAATATGGTTTATGAAAAATTGATAAATCATTAGTAATTAAAAAATAATTCTTTTTAAAAATTAATGTAATAGTACGATAAAATATTTGTATTAATGCAATTTTAATTTTTGATAAAAAATTTATATGTCTACAGCCAGGATTTAAGTACAGTGGTAAGTCATATCTAGGACAATTAATGTATAGTTTGCCATTTTCTGTTAACAAATTAATATTTTTGTTTAGAAACTTTTCCATGTACACAACATGCTCCAATACATAGGATGAAAAAACTATATCAAATTTATGGTTTATTAAATCTAGATCTTTATAAAATGATTTTTTACAATTTATTCTTTGATACCATTTTTGATTATTCTTAGTTATATCAAAACAATAAAAATCAATATGTTTGTAGATTTTTTTTTCTTTTAAAAAATGTGCAAACCCAGTTTTTGCAGCACCGATTTCTAAGATTTTTATTTTTTTTTTACTTGTAAGTAATTGTTCCCTTAATTCTTTATAAATACTTTTCCACAATCCTTTTTTATGGTTGGTTATTTTATTGTATGGAATATAAATGCCCCTACTATAAAACTTAAATATTTTATTATTTAATATTTCCAGTTCTTTTTTTTTAAACTTATTAAATGGCTTTAGTTGCATTTTTAATTTTAATTTAAATGTATATATATTGTATAATTTTTGTTACATTAGGCAATATTTAGACATATAAAACTAATCATGCTAAGTAACTTTTTTTCTTTTTTGTTATTTATTGCATTTTCATTTATATTAAATTTCAATGATTTACACGCAAATGAAAAAATTGGAACTGTTGTTAAAGTTTTAGGTAGTTCTTATGCAATAAATGACAAAAATGAAAAAAGATCATTGAATTTATATGATGCCATATATTTAAATGATGAAATCATAACTGATGTTACTTCAAACCTAATCTTAGAATATCTAGATAATTCAACAGTAATACTTAAAAAATCTTCTTCTATTAAAATTACCGATTTTAATCTTACACCAACAAAAAAAATATTTCTTGGAGCAATAGATAAAGGATCTGCCATTATCGAATCTGGTAGAATTGCAAAAGATAACAATGGCAGAATGGAAATAAAGCTTTCAGACATGTCTTTAGTTATTAAGGGGACACGTTTTAATATTGGTCAAAAAGAAGATGGAAGTTATGACGTTGGTTTATCAGAAGATAGTTTTGGCAATGTTGGAACAATTAATGTCTCTACTGCAGGTACAGTCAAAACACTTTTTGATCCAAAACAAGTAGTCACTGTTAATTCTGATCAGATAATTGAGAGACCACAAACAGATATAGAAAAAAATGAGTTAGATGAAGTGACACAGGACTTTGTCGATGTTAAAATAATTAATGAAGAAGATATTCAAAAAACACTCGAGTCACAATTATTTAATGGAAATATTATAGATATAAATAATGACGGTCAAATTGATCTTTTGGATGTGGATGTAATTAGAGAAAGCATTGTAGTCACCAAACAGGAAACCATAGATTTTATTGTTGAGAATAGTAAAGAAGATAATATTAATTTTCTATCAAATATTTTAAATGAATCCGATGAAAAAAATGTTGGACAGTCTATAGATAAAATTTTTGAAACTAAAAATGACTTAGTAACTGGTGTTCTAACTGGTTTATCTAATACAGGTAATAAATTTATAACATCCTCAGATTCAGAAAAAAATAATGAAATTAAAGAAAAAATTTTTACCCAACTATTAAGTGGTAGCGAGCAAACTGAAAAAAAATCTAAGAATATTGAATTAATGAGTAAGATTATTACAAAATCTGACGTTAAATCCATAGAGAATATTGTAAATATTGTTAAAACTTCTAACGCTTCTGAAGCTAACTCTAATCTATCATTACAAATTTTATCTTCAGTAGCAGATCGACAAACAGAAGAAGGAACTTCATTGGAAAATGAAGAACAAACCCAAGTTAATAGACTAATTGAAGAAGCAGTAGCTGCAGCTGCAGCAAATAATAATGCTGAAAATTCTGCTTTAATTGCAAATGTGATTACTAAATCAAATGTAGAAACCATTACTCAAGTAGTTGACAATATAAAGCAAAACAATACACAAAATCCTAACGCAGGCCTTTCATTGCAAGTATTAAGTAATGTGGAAGTAAGTAGTAATAATGAATCAATAACACTTGAATCTAACAAGCAAACACAAATTAATAGATTATATGAAGAAGCGTTAGCAGCTGCAGCCGCAGAAGCTGCAGCAATATTAGCAGCAGAGGTAGCCGCCGAACAAGCAGCAGCAAAAAAAGCAGCAGCAATAATAGCTGCAGAACTAGCAGCAGCAGAAGCAGCGGCAGCAATATTAGCAGCAGAAGAAGCTGTAATATTAGCAGAAGAAGAAGCAGCAGCAATATTAGCAGCAGAAGAAGCTGCGGCCCAAGCAATAGCTATTGCAAATGCAAATAACCTAACCGCAAAGTGCAACGCAGCAATTGCCAACGTTCAAAATATCCGTGGTACAAAAACAATAGCTATAACGAATAGAAATCAAACTCAATTAGATGAGCAAGCAAAATTAATATTGTATAATAATGCAAAAAAGGCAGTTAAACAATTTGCCTCTCCTGTAACAGAAGAAGAGTTTGCAGAGCTTGATCAATTGAAGTCTACACGAGATGCTTTAAAAACTTCATATGATATAAGCGTAACGGCAGCAGAGGATGCCAGCATAACGTTAACAAACTTAAATATAACATTAGCAACAGCAATAACTACTAGGGACACATTATGTGCACAAGCAGATGCTGCACAATCAGCAGCAAACCTCTAGTGAATTTATATATAAAAATTATATGAAAATAAAAAAATTATACAGATATACCTTTTTAACATTATTTACATTTATGGTAATTTTTAATGGTGGGTATAGTAATTTTTCCATTCAACTTAATTCTATAGGCATATCGCTACTATTTTTATTTCTATTAAGAGAAAAAAATTATTCAAAACATATACAAAAAAATTTTATTCAAAACAAAATAGCAATTTACTCATTTTTAGTTTTTTTGATTTTTTTAATTTTTCAAATTTTACCTTTGCCTGTCAATTTTGTTCAATTTGCATCACCAATAAAATATAATTTATTGATAGATATGGAGTTTGAACATAATTTTACATCAATCAGCTTAGATCCGTCTAACTCATTTTTTAATTTTTTGAATTATTTTTCATTATTTTTGTATTTAATAATTTTTAAAAGTATTTTTTACAAAACCTCCCATGTAATGAATTTTTATTATTATTTAACCTTTTTGGGTGCGGTAACCTCATCTGTAGCTGTATATTTTTATCTAATAGGTAACCCTAACTTTCTTTTCATAAATAATTTATCTTATAAAGGCTCTGCTACTGGATTTTTTATTAACAGAACTGTATTTTCATGTTTTCTAGTTTTGTGTTTATTTTCTGGCATAGAATATTTAAAGAATTTAGAGATATTTAAAAATGACACTATAAATAATCTCTTTAAAAAAATTTATATAAGAGTTTTTATTTTATTAATTACTATTGGTATAATTACATCCTTTTCTAGATTGGGAAATTTCTTATTTATTTCACTAATAATAATTTATCTAGTTAAGTCGTTGTTATTTGATGAAAAAAAGAACAAACTATTTTTATACTCTCTGCTTATCATTATTTTATTTGATATATTAATTATGGGCTATTATTTTGGCTCAGAAAAACTATTAGCTAGATATTCCTTTTTAGCTGATGATGTGAGTGGTTATATAGAGACTTCCACAGACAATAGCTTGTCAAGGAGCAACCTTTCATACTTTGCTTTAAGAGAGTTTCAAAATTTTATACTTTTTGGTTATGGAGCTGGTGCTTTTGAGTATCTATTTAATATCAGATATGAAAATTTGTCTTATCATTACACTATACATGCTCACTCAGACCTAGCAGAGTTTTTAGGTGAATTTGGTTTAATTGGTTTTAGTACAATTGGAACAAGCATTTTTTTTTTATTTTTAAAAAACAAACTTTTGTATTTTAAAAATTTATTACTTTTATATTTTATGTCTTTAATCTTATTGTTTGATTTTTCTTTGCATGTACCAATAATTCAATTCACCTTTGTAATTTTACTGAGTATCAGTTTAAAAAACAAAAAATTAATTAATAAATGATAAATATCGATTATTCAGTTATGTTTTCTGAACTAGCCTTAAACCCATCTTGAATAATAGGATTATATGAAGTGAATAATTCGGTTTGTGGTGTTAACAAGCTTATAACTCTATTCCACTTAACCAGTCTTGTTGCTGGTATAAAAACTATATCTTTTGATTGTAATTTAAATCTTTTTCCAATTATTAAATTCACTGGATTTGTTACATCTAGCTCGAATACATTTATCTTTAAAAATTGATTATAGTCTTCCCTTATAACATATATTTTTTTAGCATTTGCAGTAAGTTTATTAAGCCCACTTACAGAAAGTAATTCTGTTAATGAAAAATCATCATTAGGAAAATATATACCTGGTCTACTAACCTCACCAAAGACCTGAATTGAATCTGAGTTTCTATCAATAAAAAGCACGTCATCTTTTTTTAAATAAAAGTTTTCCTTTGGGTTTACGCTCTTAAAAACTTTATTTAAATTTATTTTATAAACTTGATTGTCTCTTCTTAATAAACCTTTGCTACCCAGCAGTTTATCTTGTGAGTTTGGACTGAAGTCAGCTTGAACAGCTGCATCAATTAATCTTATTGGTTTTTGATCAAGGTTAATAGTTAATTGGTTTCTTACAGCTCCAAGTATATATATTTTGCTGCTATTATATTCATCTATTTGAATTTGTAATTCAGGGTTTTTATAATATTTTGATAAAATAGAAATTAATTTACTTTGTGCTTTATTTATATCCAAACCTTCAATCTTAATTCTTCCAATAAAAGGTAAATCAATATCTCCATTTGGATCAATTGTATAAGAACCATCTACGTCATCCGTATCTGTTAAATTAATTGAAATAATATCAGAGGACCCCAAAACATAACTGTAATCATAGTTATAAATATTATCAAAATTTTGCACAGAAAAGGAAATCTCATCTAATTTAGAATTGTTGAATTTATTAATCTCAAATTCATTTAAACTATTAATCTTAATAATTTCTATTTTAACGTCTTTTATTGTGTAATAACTATTTAGTTTATTTGATGCAGACTGGCTTTTAGGATCTTTATTAATTCCAGGAAGTTGCGAGCAGCCACTTATGAAAAACAGAATAAGTGTTATTTTAATTAATAGAGTGTAAGATTTCACGTTTATTTCTGTGATATAATTGTTAAATAATGTGTTAATTTGAATCATTAAATTATATAACTTATAGCTAATAAAGTCAGTACATAAATATTGTGTAAATTAACCCTAAATAAATATGAGCAGCAAATTACATAATTTAATAGATATATTTGATATAGGAGATTTAAATTTTTTTATTTTACTTGCAAAAAAAAATATAAAAAATCTTATATTTGCAATATTTTTAATCTCATTTGTTGTTTTATTTATTTCACTAAATCTTGAAAAAAAATATTTAAGTGAAGCTACCCTGGTTATAGCTCAAGACGAAAATAAGTTTACAGATATAGAGGAGGCCTATTCTCAAGATGCTATTTCAAATCGAGTTAACAACCAGATGGCTATCTTAAAAAGTGATGAAGTAATGGAATTTATTGTGAATGATGAAAAAAACACACTTGAATTCAAAAAGCTTTATTCAACAAAAAAAAAAAATATTTTTAAAAGAATTTTCACCAAACCAATTAATATAGATAAAGAATATATCAAATCATTATTGACAAATAATTTTACTGTAAACAACGTACCAAGAAGTGACGTGTTGTTACTGAGTTTTATCTCAAATAATCCGAGGGCATCACAATTAGCATTAAAAAATATTATAAGCTCTTATCAAAGATATGAAGTTGATAGTAAAATACAAATAACAAATTATGCCAATATAAAAATCACCGAAAGACTGAAAGATCTGACAATTCAAATGGATATAGCTGATAAAAAATTAGCAAAATATAAGGAAGAAAATGAGTTAGTTGATACGGGAGACGTCAAAGCTTTGAAAATCAAAGAGATTCAATCATTGTCTACTAATATATTTGATCTAAAGCAAACAATTCAAAAACAAGAAAATGACTTGCTTTCAGTAAAGGCTGCTAATGGAGACGTTGATATTCTTTTAGCAATAGAAGATTTAAATGGAAGAAAAGAAATTTCAAATATAAAAAATAATCTTACTGCTAATAAAAATAATATTCAATCTTTGTTATTAATATATACAAAAAACCATCCAAAAGTAACACAAGCATATGAATTAGAAGAAAGTCTTAAGGTTCAATTAAAAGAAATTTTAAATGAAGTGATTCAAAAAAAAGTTTTCGAATTAAGTAATTCAAAAAACTTTATAGAAATGTCAGAAACAAATCTTGAGAATGCAACAAATGAGTTAAGAGTAATAGAAAAAAAAGAAGCAGGAATGTTAAATTTTGCTAGAGAGGTTGAAAGTAGTAGAAAGTTATATGAAAATTTTTTACAGAGAGTTAAAGAAACAAACGAAGCACAAAATTTACAAATTTCAAAACTAAAAATAATTGAGTCCCCCAGTTTACCTGACGCACCATTTTCTCCGACACCATACAAAAATTTTATAATGTCGCTAGTTTTATCATTTATTGGTTTTTATGGATTAATATTTTATAAAGAAATGAATTCATCAATTATCAAAACCCCAGAAGCAATTGAACATTTAAATATTCCTCAAATAGGAATTTTGCCTAAAGTTATTGATATTAAAAAAGGATATCATATTCTGCAAATGTTTTTAGAAGATAGTGAATCAAATTTTTCAGAGTCTATTAGGTCATCAAGGGCAGTTATCGAGTCAAAATTTAAAAAAAATTCAAGTTATTTAATAACATCTAGCAATCCATCTGAAGGTAAAACTACTTATGCTTTTAATTTGGCCTTATCTTTGGAAAAGACGTACAAGGTATTATTTATTGAAGCTGACATTAGAAGGCCATCTGTGCTGAATAGTTTTTATAAATTTGATAAAGAAATATTTGGTTTAGGTGAAATTATTTCCGCAAACAACAGTTTAAAAGAAACAATTTTTAAAGTACCTGGTACAAATCTTGAAATAATTACGTCTGGTGCCAAAAGATTTGATATGTCAGATATCGTTAATAAAGAACAATTACGTAAGTTTTTTGACGTATTAAAATTAGAGTATGATTACGTGATCATCGACTCGCCTCCAGTTCAGCCAGTATCTGATACATTAATTCTTACACAAGCATCGGATTATAATTTATTTGTTGTAAGATCAGAAACTTCAAGAACATTAGCATTCATGTCTTCCATTAAAAAAATTCAAAACGTTGGAGCAAAAATTGATGGAATTATTATAAATGATTTAGATACATCAAAAGATAGTTATTATAACTATAACTATAACTATAACTATAACTATAATTACTACAAAGATAAGGTTTAAGTGTGTGTTTAGGTTAGAAAAAGTTTTTCAAAATGACGACCATTTTTTTATAAATCTTTATATATTATTAAGATCTCTTATTATTTTTTTTTCGATCTATGTCTTTTCAATTTTAGAAAAACATTCTATTCATGATCTACTAAATTACGACATTTTTGAAATGTCAAATTTTTACAATTTTGCAATATATTTACCTATATTTTATTTTATAATATCTTTTTTCTTTAAATTTAAAAAAAGATATGGACTTAATTTTTTAACATTTTTACTACAAGATATAGTGCCCATATTACCATCTACATTATTAACTTTTTCACTTTTTTTTTATTTAAATAATAGTTTTGAAATTAGTATTAACTTTATAATTTTACTATTTGTGATTGTTCTTAATTTATTAATTTTAAAAAAAATTGTAAATTATTTATACAATTATTTGATAGATAAAAATATTATCCAAAGAAACATTATGCTAGTTGGATCACCGAAATCTATAAAGTTAATTCTTAATGAAAACCATGATAATATTAATGTTTACAAATGTTGTTTAGTTATTGGAGATAATTTAGAAATAATTGAAAAATTTAGACTAGAATCTAAAATTCCAACTTTTTTTCGAGGAGATGACATTAGATCTATTTTGGAATACCATTCATTAGGACAAATTTGGATTCTAGATGATAAAAGTAAAAATATTTATCCTTATTTACATATTATTTTAAAATTTTCAGTTGATCTTTTAGTTGTTAATTTAATAGATAAACCAATTTTAGGAAGTGAAAATATGATCAATAATAAATATCAATTTGTTAATTATGAAATATCTAGATTTTATGGTTTTAATTTATTTATTAAAATTTCAATTGATAAAATTTTATCTTTATTTTTTTTAATCTTGTTATCTCCAGTTTTTATTTTATCACTATTCTTAATTTATTTAGAAGATGGTTACCCTTTATTTTTTACACAAGATAGAACAGGGTGGGATGGTAGAAGATTTAGAATTTTTAAAATTAGATCACTAAAAAAAGATAAATTTGATACTAAAGTTCAAGTTAAACGTGATGATAAAAGACTTTTAAAAATTGGAAAAGTAATTAGAAGATTAAGTATTGATGAGTTGCCTCAATTTTACAATGTTTTAATTGGTGATATGTCAATAGTTGGTCCTAGACCCCACATGGTTGAACATGACATTTTATACTCTGGTTTGTTTGATAGTTTTTTAAAAAGACACAAAGCAAATCCTGGGTTGACTGGCTGGGCTCAAGTTAGTGGTTTTAGAGGTGCAACTCCTACAAGCGATCTTATGAGAAAAAGAATGGAGCACGATTTATGGTACTTAAAAAATTGGAATATATGGTTAGACCTTTACATAATTTTAAAAACATTTTATGTTATTTTTAAAAAACCTGGATAAAAATAAGTTATATTTAATTTTTTCAGAAATATTCTTTTTTTGATAAATCTTATTGATCCAATAACGCATAAACAAAATAGAAAAATCATATTTTTTAGATTTGATTATCTTTAGTTGTTTTTTTAAATAATTCTTATTAATTTGTGACCAATCCTTAACTATAATTACTGGTAACTTGCTATATAATGGTGTTAGAAAATTATCTTTAATAATTGGAATAGTTCCTAATAAGAGACTTTCCCATACTCTATGTGTATCCACGCCATTACCTTCAGGGCAAGCAATAAATTGATGTTTTCTAATTTTTTCCCAAGCAATTTTTTGGTTAACTCTTTTAGGGGGGAAAAAACAGAGAGGTTTAATTAATTTCTTTTTACAAGTCTCTCTTTTCGAATTCATTGCAAAATGAAAGTCACAGTATATTAAAAATTTTTTATCAGTTTTTAATTTAATAGTTTCAATTAATTTTTTTTGACTAGTAAAGGGAAATATTTTATTTTTAGTAATAAAATTATAATAAAATGAACTGTGAAAATCTACTCCTATAGGCAATTGAATAACTTTCTCATGGTCAATATTAATGTTTTGTGAATATATTTTAATAAGCATTTTATTATTAATCAATTTTGATATACCATAAGTTTTGTTGTCGATTGTTAAATCAGAATTTCCCATAATAATAATAAATTTATTTTTTAATTTATTAATTCTATTTAAATGAATACGTATTCCATCTGATGTTAAATAAATAATTTTAATTTTTTTTTGTTTTATTTTCATTGTTTTTTCAGAAAAATTTAAACTTTCATGTTGATAAGTTGTGTTGGAAAAATAGTTAAGAAAACTTCTGCTACATATGATTTTCAAATTTTTTAATTGATATGAGTTAATATTGTAGTCTTTGATAACTTTAATATAATTTAGATTGTAATAAAAAATAAATTCTATTGCCCTATTGTAAAAATGTCTTAAATAGTTTTTATAAAAACTAATTTTTATGAAAAATATATATTTAAATAATTTTTTTTTATTTTTTTTTTTCACGTATAAAATAAAATGTTTTTTTCGTTCTAATTAATTAACACTGCTTTTGCATTTTCAGAGTCAATAATCTTAATTTTATAATTATTATCATTTAACAGATTTATACATTTAATAAAATTTTTACCTATTAATAGATGTCCATCTGAAAATTTGTGTTCAAAAATAATTGTTTTCGGTTTAATTTTATGAAATGGAAAACTTAATAGTATTTCTATATCTGAACCTTCTGTATCAATAAATAGATAATCGATTGAACCACAGTTTATTTTACCAAGTAGTTTATTAACTGTTAAAGAGGGAATACTAATTTTCTTAGTAAATTTCTCTAAATTTTTGTTATGATTTTTTGCATGTTGTGAGTTTAGAGAACCTAATTGATCTCCATACTCATCTATACTATTAGCTTTTTCTGAAGTTATAAAAAAATCTACAGAATTTTTTTCAGTAGGTGTAATGCACTCATTTATTAAATAAACATTTTTAAAAGAATCGTATTTTTTTTTTAAAATATTAAATAAATAAGGTGTAGGTTCTATCAAACAAATTTTACCAAATTTTAAAGCTTTATTGATTAACTTTTTTGATTTTCTGCCGTTGTGAGCTCCTATTAATATTAGTGAAAAATCTGAATTGACAGTAAAATTATAATTGAATATTGAAGAATCCTCTCGTGATATTTTTAACCCATAATATCCAAGAGCTGATTTAATTATGTTATTTATTAGTTTCGTATTTTTAAATTTATTGTTGTTTTGATAATTTTTAACACATTAACTTAAAAAAATTAATTATAAAGAAACTATTTTAATGCTCTATTATATATTTGAATTAAATTAATAATTTTAATCTATATTCGAATATAAAAAATTTTACCGGTTATTTCATTTTAAAAAAATTATAGAACATAAGTTTAAGTGTTGAGTAATATTGACTCATAATATTACTTTTTTTATTACTAATGACTCATTTATTTATCCTTTAATTTTATAATATTGACTTTTTAAATATAAAACTTATGGTTGAATCATGTTAAATATTTATTCTATAAAAGAAATTCTAGAAGCATCGGATAATATCCTTACGTCTCCCACAAAAAATGAAGATGCCTCATTTTTGGATGATGGTATAATTGAAAATAAAAAAAGAATTAATATCTCTCTGGATAAACCTTTAACTTTAAGAAATACTGACACTAAAAAAAATATTCCAACCGATATAGAAAAAATTATATTAGAAGCTGAAAACTCACAGTTGAAAAATAAAATTACAGTAAACGAGTTACCAGACAACAATAAAACGGAAGCTTTATTAGTAGAAAATAAAATTAGTCAAAAGGAATTAATTGATGATCTTTACAAAAAGTTTGGAAAAAAAATAAAAAAAAATACACTTCAATTGATATTAGAGCTTAAAAAAAATATAAATTTTTTAACAAAAAATATATCAGATCTAAAACAGGATAAAAAAGAAATAGAAAAAAATAATATAAATTTAAATAATAATATTCTCGAATTAAAGAGTAATGAAAAAAACCTTGAAAGCAATTTAAAACAAAGCATAGGGGGTTTTAATTCACTTTATGATAAACATAAAAGTTTAAAATTAAATTTTAATGTTTTAGAAGAAGACCAATTATACAAACAAAAAAAAATAAACGAAACTAATGAGCTTAGTCAAAAATTAGAAAATAAAATTAAGAATTTAGATGAACAATTAATTGAATATAAAGACAATGAATCAATTTTAGTTTCAAAAGTTAAAAAATTAGAAAATTACATTTTAATAAATGACAATTCAAATGAAGAGTTAACAAATAAAAATGATATTCTAAAAAAAAAGAACCAAGAATTAAAAGTCAAGCTAGATGCGGTAGGGCATATAGATGTATACCTTGAAGAGATAACCCAACTAAAATTAAAAAATAAGGATTTAGAAAATACAATTGAAAAATTAAAATCATACGAAGATAATAATGATCAAAACTTAAACATTATTAGCGAACTTGAAAATAAAATAAAGTATTATCAAGAGGAAAATATTAGAATTAGTAATCAATTATATGAAGCAAATAAAAGATTTGACATTATAAAAAGTGAAATTGAAGTATTGCAAGATCAAAGATCTAGCTTAATTACAAAAATAAATTCAGTAAATGATGTGATTGGTAATTCTAAAATTATTACTAATGTATTTAATAGCCCTGAGTCAATTAAAAATGAAATTAACATACAAAACCCACTAAAAAAAATTGAAGCAAAACATGCGGATATTAATGATGAAATTTTAAATATATTCAAAAATAAATAATTATAAAATTAATTTTAAAAACTTCCTAGTAGTCATTTTAAAAATGAAGAACAAATTAGCAATAATTATACTAACATTTAACAGTGAAAAAATTGTTAAAGATACCATTATGGCTGCTAAAAAAATAAGTAAAAACATCATAATTGTAGATTCTTTCTCAAGTGATAAAACAATTCAAATTGTAAAAAAACTTAAGTGTAAAATATTTAAAAGAAAATTTATTAATTATTCAGATCAAAGAAATTATATTATCAAAAAATGTAATGCAGTTTATGATTGGCAACTACATTTAGATTCAGATGAAATTTTAAGCAATGAATTAATAAAAAATATTAAAATTATAATAGAAAATAATTTAAAAAATAATGCCTATATCCTAAAAAGACATATTTATTTTTTAAATAAAAAATTAAAATTTGGCCGAAATGCGAATTGGCATTTACGACTTTTTCCATCAAATACTACCATTTGTGAAAAAAAACAATACGATCAACACTTTATATCTAGACTTGAAGTTAAAAAAATTAAAGGTGCTCTTGATGATAAAAATATTAGTAATTTAACAAATTGGATAAATAATCATAATAAATGGAGCTCATTATCAGCAGCAGAAAAAGAGATTAAATCAAAAAAATTAATAAAGCCAAATCTTTTTGGTAACGATATAGAGAGAACAAAATTTTTTAAAAATATCATTCTATCACTACCAATTGGTTTTAAAGGCTTTATCCTTTTTTTTATTAAATATTTCCTATTATTAGGTTTTCTTGATGGTAAAGCTGGTTTTATATATTGTTTTTTAAATTCATTTTGGTTTCACACTTTAATTGATGCAAAAAAAATTGAATCAAACAATGATATGAATAATTACAGCAAATATATTAAAAAAATTTAATATGAAAAGTCTACACTATAAATTACCTGGTAAATTTAGTACTAACGATGGTTCTATAGACTTTTATTTGAGAATAAGAAACTTAATTGATAAAAAAAAGGTTATACTTGATTTAGGTGCTGGAAGAGGTGATTGGTATCTAGATAATAATAATCGAATAGCTAAACAAATTCAATTTTTAAAAAATGATGTTAAAAAATTTTATGCTGCTGATATAGATTCTTTAGTTTTAAAAAATAAGGCATCCAGCAAAAACTTGATTATTAAGAACGGTAAAATTCCATTAAAAGATAAGTCAATTGATATAATTATATGTGATTGGGTTTTAGAACACGTTGAAAACCCGGATTTATTTTACAAAGAAGTTAATAGAATTTTAAAAAAAGGTGGAACTTTTTGTGCTAGGACACCTCATAAATTTAACTATGCGTCAATAATTTCAAACTTTCTAGAAGGATGGAAATTAAAAGATTGGCTATTGAATAAAAGTCAACCAGGAAGAAAAAAATATTTTAAATCATTTTATAAAATGAATACAATAACAAAAATTAATAGAATTTTTTTTAATTTTAAAAGTAATAATTTTATTGCTATTCCTGATCCCGCCTATAGCTTTAATATAAAGATTATTTATTATATTTTTAAATTTATTCACTTTGTAACCCCAAGATTTTTTTCTGGAATTATAATAATTTTTCTTAAAAAAAATTATTGATAGATTTTATTTATTTTATGAAAATACTTATTTTAATTGGACCTTTTGCATCACTCTCTAGTGAAAGTTATGGAGGAGTGGAAAAATTTTGGCTTACAATGGGTAAGAAATTTAATGAATTAGGTCACAAAATTACCTTTATTTCAAAAAAAATTAACGGAGACTCAAAAGATAAAATTATAGATAAAATTTTATTCAAACGTATTAATGGTTTTTTATCAACTGAAAGTAAATTTTCTAGATTTGTTTTAGATTTTTTATATACAATAAAAGCAGCTTTAGTTTTACCAAATGAAATTGATATTATCGTAACAAACACTTTTTGGTCTCCCATAATTCTCCCATTCATTGTTAACAAAAAAACTAAAATTTACGTTGATGTTGCAAGAATGCCCAAAGGGCAAATCTTCCTATATAAATATGTTGCAAGATTAAGAGTTAATACAAATATTGTTAAAAAAAATATAATTAAAGAGGTTTCCTCAAAACTTGCTAAAAAAATTAAAGTAATACCCCCATCTCTTCCCTTTATATCTCCTCGTAATATTAATCTTAAAAACAAAAAACCACTTATTGTTTATTTAGGCAGGATACATGAGGAAAAAGGTATAGAGCTTTTTATTAATTCATTGAAAAAAATTAATTTAAAAAAATGGAAAGTTAAAATTATTGGACCATGGAAAATAAATGATGGAGGTAGTGGACTAAGTTATTTAAATTATTTAACTAACCAAATTACAAACAAGTCAATTACTATTGAAAACCCAATATCAGTAAAAAAAATATTTGAACTTTATAAACAAACCACAATTTTTGTTTATCCTTCATTAGCTAAAAATGAAACTTTTGGATTGTCTGTTGCTGAATTTATGAGCTATGGTGCTGTACCAATAGTTTCTAATCTTGATTGTTTTAAAGATTATATTACTCATAATTATAATGGAATGATTTTTAATCATGAAAAGCACAATTCAAATTTATTATTATCAAATTATTTAGAAAAACTTATTAAAAATAATAAATTTCGTTTAAAATTATCAAAAAAGGCATTTAATATAAATAAGACTCATTCAGTTAATAAAATAGCACAAACTTTATTATCTGATTTTAAAAATTTAATTAAATGAATAAAATAGTTAATCAAATTGTTATACTCAATGGTGGAAAAGGGAGTAGAGTTAAATCTATTGCTAGTGGCAAACCTAAATGTTTAATAGATATTAATAATAAACCCTTTTTATATAGACAATTAAAGTTAATTAAAAAAAATAATGTTAAAAATGTAGTTATTTGTTGTGGTTTTAAATCTGAGATAATCATCAATGAAATTAAAAAAAAATATATTAAAGATTTAAAACTTAACATTAAGATTTCTACTGAAAAAAAACCTTTAGGAACTGGTGGCGCAATATTAAATGCATATAAATATTTAGAAGACAATTTTTTTATAATTTACGGTGACTCCTGGTTAAAGGTAAATTTTAATAAGGTTGCAAAAAAATTTATTGATTCAAAAAAAAATGGACTAATGACATTAATAAAAAGTTCACTAGTTAAAAATCACAACCCAAATGTAAAGGTTGAAAAAAATACTATAATTGCTTATAAAAAAAATAGTATAATTAAAGATTTTAAATTTATAGACTATGGATTAATAATTTTAAAAAAAAATGTCTTGTTAAGTTTTAAGAAAAAATTAAAAACTAATAAATTTGATTTGAATAGAATAATAAAAAGTTTGATTACAAATTATAATTTAAGTAATTATAAAGTTGATAATCAATTTTATACAATTGGTACACCACAAGATATTAAAGCTATTAAGAAAATTTTTAAATAAATAATATTAATGAATTTTACAAAACTATATATTGATAATGTAACAAAATCTTTAGCTAAACTCGATAAAAAAAAAGTATTAGAAATAATTAATATTCTTAAAAATTTAAGAAAACTTAATGGTAGATTATTTATTATAGGTGTAGGCGGAAGTGCCGGTAATGCCTCACATGCAGTCAATGACTTTAGAAAATTATGTAATATTGACACTTATACACCTGTGGATAATGTTTCAGAAATCACATCCAAAACCAACGATGAGGGTTTTGATACTATATTTGATACTTACTTAAAATTATCTAAATTTAATAAAAATGACGCTTTGATGGTTTTTTCCGTAGGTGGCGGCAATTTTAAAAAAAAAGTATCAGTTAATTTAATTAAAGCTATTAAATTTGCAAATTTAAAAAAAGGTAAAGTCATCTCTATAGTTGGTCGAAAAGATGGTTATGCTTATAAAAATTCAAATGTTAAAATATTTATTGATGTTGAAGAAAAAAAATTAGTGACACCCTTAGCAGAAACTTTTCAAGTTCTTTTATGGCACTTACTCGTTTCTCACCCTGATTTACAAAAAAACAAGACTAAGTGGTAAAATTAAAAAAAGCTATTTTCTTTGATAGAGATGGTATTTTAATTTATGCACCTGTTGTTAAAGGTAAACCAAAGTCAATTAATAGTATTAAACAATTAAAGTTTTGCTCTGGTATTAACAAAATTTGTAAATATTATAGAAAAAATTATTATTTAATTATGGTTACAAATCAACCGGATTTTTCAAGAAAAATTAACACAAAAAAAAATATAAATGAAATTAACAATTATATTAAAAAAAAATTAGGTCTACATAGTGTTTATGTTTGTTATTCTGATAATGATAAAGATCCAAATAGAAAACCGAATCCGGGAATGCTGCTTAAAGCAAAAAAAAAATATCAAATTAATCTTAAAAAATCATTTATGATAGGTGATAGATGGCGTGATATTGGAGCAGGCAAAAAAGTTAATTGTTCTACAATATTTATGGATAGAAAATATGATGAAAAATTGATATATAAACCTAATTATATAATTAATAAGTTATCAAATATTTATCCAATAATAAAATTAAATGAAAAAAAATAAAATCAAAATATTTGCAGATGGTGCTGATTATAAAAGTATTATTGATTTTAATAAAAAAAGTTTTGTTAAAGGTTTAACTACAAATCCATCTTTGATGAAAAAATCTGGTGTTTCTGATTATTGTAATTTTGCAAAAAAAGTATTAAAAAATGTGAAAATAAAGCCTATTTCATTTGAGGTATTTGCTGATGATATTAACGGAATGTATCGTCAGGCAAAAATAATTTCTACTTGGGGTAAAAATGTTTATGTTAAAATCCCTGTGACAAATTCAAAGGGCGTTGGTTGTTATGATTTAATAAAAAAATTATCTAATGAAAAAGTTAAATTAAACATAACTGCAATATTTACATATGACCAAGCAAAAAAAGTTATTAGCTCACTAAATAAAAACACCAAGTCAATTATTTCTATTTTTGCGGGGAGAATTGCAGATACGGGTAGAAACCCTGATTTATTAATAAGTCGATCTTTAAAATTTATTAAATTAAAGAAAAATAACAACTGTGAAATTTTATGGGCAAGTACAAGGGAAGTTTATAGTATAATTCATGCACAAAAACTTGGTTGCCATATAATTACTGTTCCAAATAATATTTTATCAAAAATTAATTTAATTGGAAAAAATTTGAACCAATATTCAATTGAAACTATAAAAGATTTTTATAAAGATGCATTATCTGCTGGATTTAAAATTTAATGATAGTTACTCGCTCACCCCTAAGAATTTCTTTAGGTGGTGGGGGTACCGATCTTCCCTCATACTATAAACAATATGGTGGCTTTTTAATAGCTGCAACTATCAATAAACATATTTATATTTCTTTAGCAGAAACATTTAATGATAAATTTCTAATTAAATATTCTTCATTTGAAGAAACCAAAACAATAAAGACACTCAAACATCCTTTGTTTAGAGAAATTCTCAAAAAATTTAAGATCAAAACCCCACTTATTATAACTAGCCATGCTGATATTCCTGCTGGTACAGGAATGGGGTCGTCAGGAGCATTTGCTGTAACTTTAATAAATGCCCTTTCTATTTATACAAAGAAAAATTTTTCTAAAAGACAAATTGCTGAAATGGCATGTGATATTGAGATTAATACGTTGAAGGAACCTATTGGAAAACAGGATCAGTATACTGCTAGCTATGGAGGTATTAATTCATATGAATATAAAAAAAATGGTAAAGTAATTGTTAAAAAAATTAAAATATCTGACTTAAGAACCAATACGCTTAAAAAAAAGTTAGCTATTTTTTTTACTGGATATTCAAGAAGTTCTTATGAAATTTTAAAAAAACAAAATGATAAGACGATAAATTTAGATAAAAAAATGTTAGAAAATTTACATATGGTTAAAAGTTTTGGTTATGAGAGTAAAAACATTATTGAAGAGGGTAATTTAGATGATCTAGGAAAATTAATGCACGAACATTGGATCTTTAAAAAAAAGAGGTCATTAAATATGACTAATAATAAAATCAATCAATACTATAACTTCGCACTAAAAAATGGTGCTTTAGGTGGTAAATTGATTGGTGCAGGCGGTGGAGGATTTTTAATGTTTTATTGTGAAGATGTTAATTTCTTAGAGAAAAAACTCAAAAAATTCAATATTAAAAAATTAGATTTTGAATTTAGTGGAATTGGAGCAGAAATTATTTCAAGTAACAAGACCCAATCATGAATACCGATACCACTCTTTAATCTATTTTTATAAATAAAAAACGCTTATAGAAATAACAAAATATCTGCGATTATCTTAACGTACAATCAAGAAATCCATATAGACAGATGTATAAAATCTCTTAAAAATTTTGTAAAAGAAATAATACAAGTTTTAAATGCAGATTTGAATTTTTTCTCACTATTTATTTTAGAATTTTCAGAAGATATGCCATTTTTTTATGGATTATTTTCAATTATGTTTGCAATTCTTTTAGGAGTAGGTGCAGCATTGATTAGAAAACTTTTCTCAAACATAAGAAAAAAATACGCAATTAAAAAATAATTAATACAAATTAATATCAATTATTTTTATATAATTTTTTTCTATATATATAATTTTATAATCTAGTTAAGTTTAGTTAATTTTAAAAGCTGATAAAAATGAATCTGAACTGCAAGTATTGTAAAGCTGATATAGACACTGGTATTGATGAGTCATCAATAGAAGGTAAACTAATACAATGTAGTAGCTGTAATAAAGAATGGATTTATATGGCAAAGTCTGAATACATATTAGATAAATTAGAAGAACTCGATCTTAGTTGGAAAAAAAAAGAAAACTCTCTAAATGAACAGTTAAGCAACTATAATTCTAAAATTGAAGAATTAGAAAAAGATTTAAAAGTGAAAAATAAAGAATTAAGTGAGCAAAAAACAATAGAAGATAGAATTATTTTGTTTGAAAAACGCATTACTAGTACAGAAAAAATTAATGCAGAACAAGCTGAGTTAGAGAGTAAAATAGAAAAAATGAAAGATGAACTTAAAGAAACGACAGATAAAATTTTAAACAAAAATAAAGATTTTGAAAATAAGGCGAATTACCTTGAGATGAAAATCAAATCATCAAACATAATTTCTAATAAAAATAAAACTTTAAAAGATGACACGATCAATATTAATCAGTTTAAACAAAAAGAAAATACAGAAGAAACAAATACCAAAAAAGTAAGTTTCTGGAGAAGATAAAAGTAACTTCATTAATTAATAATTTATAAACCCCTATGAATTATAAAGATTTAAATTTATTAAATGAAGATCAACCACTGATATTAAAAAACGAGGTCAAAACTGAAAGTGAAATTTTACAAACAAATAAGTTAAAGCAAGAAATCTCAAAAATTAAAAATATAACTAATGGAATTAATAAAAATATCAAAAATAACAAGTCAAAAATTATTGAAGAACTAGAAGAAAGAAAAAAAGAATTAAGGTTATATAATGATGAAAAAAATTCTTTGTTTGAGATGGCAAGTCAACACACATTAGACAAATGTATAATTCAAGATAAATTAATTAATTCACAAAAAAAAATAATTTTAGATAATGATGAAAAAATTAAATTTTATCAAAATGAAAATGTAAGGCTGTCTAGTGAGCTTTTAAATTCTCAAAAATTAGCCAATATAGCAAATGAAAGTCTTTCCAATATTGAAAATAAAAACAATAAGATTTTTAATCAAATTAAAGATTTACAAAATTATAATGAAGACAATAATATTATTTCTGCAAGATTTAAAAAAAGTAAACAGAATTTTATTGACGAAGATGAAGGAAAAAATAAAAATATTAACTTAGATGTTTTAGTTTCTGATATTTTTGAAAAATAATAATTTAATTTTATTAATTACCCTATTAGAAAAAATTTTTTAAAATCTTATTTTTATAATCTGGTGAAAATTTTGTATAATTCCTAATAAAATAATTACGTAATTCCAGATTAATTGTTGGATTGTTCTTTGAAAGTTGAAATGTTTTGTAGAAGCTTTTTTCGAATTCATTAATATTATCTCGATCCATGCCTTCTATAATTTGCTTATAGTTCCAAAAATTAATATCTAAAAAATCTTTATATATACTTTTATTTAAAAAACTTAATACTATCAGTCTATTGCTTTTGTTTAACAGAGATGTTTTGTCTAAATTGTTAGGAAAGCCTAGAGCTTGATTGTAACTGTAAGGAGTCCATTGCCAAAAAAAACTCTTTATATTTACTGATGGTAAATAAAGAACTGACATTGCAAACATATTGTATGTCAGTAAAGAAACGATAAGAAATTTTAATAAGTGAAAAAAAATAATATTTTTCATATGAGATACATTATTGAACCAATTAAAAAAATCTATGTATTATTATATTTTTTTTTTTTATTTTTTTTAATATTAATAAATAAGACTTATGCAGAAGAAAAAATTGGATACATTGTAAGTATTAAAAATGATGTTTATGCCATTAATATAGATGGAGAAAAACGATTATTGGACCTGTATGATGAAATCTTATTACAGGATGAAATTCTTACAGATGAAATATCCTCTACAACGGTTCAATACAATGACAACTCAACTGTAATAATTAAAAAATCTTCTTCATTTAAAGTTATTGAGTTCAGTATAAAGGGTCTTAAAGACATTTTTTTAGGCAAAGTTGATAAAGGATCAGTAATTATTGAATCAGGTAAGATTGCTAAAGATGATAACGGCTCTATGATTGTAGAACTTCCTCAAATGAAATTAGAAATTAAAGGAACAAGATTTAATATTAATAATAATATTGATGGAACTTCTGAAGTTAGTTTGGCTGAGGATAGCTTTGGAAAAGTTGGAACGATCAATATTTCATCTGGTGGTAAACTAAAAACATTATTTAATCCTGAACAGGTAATATCTGTAAACTTGGAAACAGGTATTTCAGAGAGACCCAGAACTGAACTTGAAAAAAATGAAATAATTAATGCTTCTGATGATTTAGTTGAAGCAAGTTCTATTGACGAAAATTTAATTCAAAAAAAACTTGAGGAAAAACTCTTAAATGGAAATCTTTTAGATGCTAATAATGATGGTAAAATCGATTTGTCTGATGTTGAAATTATTAAGAAAAATATAAAGATTGATAAACAAGAAAAATTAGATTTTATAGTTGATAACTCTACTGGTGAAAATACTGAATTTTTATCACTAGTTTTAAATAGTTCAGATGAGATTAGTATCGGACAGTCAATGGATAAAATTTTTGAAACAAATAATGAATTAGTTTTTGGGGTAATGACAGACCTAGCTAATAATAATAATCGATTTATTACAACCTCTGAATTAGAAGTAAATAATGTTATTAAAGAAAAAATATACAACCAAATGTTAGAAAATTCTAACGACGATAATATTAATCTAAATTTAATTGGTGATATTATTTCAAGATCTGACTCTACTACATCTGAAAAAATGGTAAGTTTTATAACCCTATCAGATGCTAATAGTGAAAATTCAAATTTTTCTTTGCAAGTTTTATCTTCAATTACTGATGCAAGATTAGAAAATTCAATAAATTTTGATGATGAAAAGCAAACACAAGTTAATAGATTAATAGATAAAGCAATAGCTGCTGGAGGCAACAATCAAGAAAACTCAATGATGTTAGCTAATATAATGACAAAGTCTGACGTGGATACTATTGGTATCATGGTTGATAATATTTCATTAATAGCAGCAAATAATCTGGACTCAAATTTTTCATTACAAATCTTATCATCCGTTGCTGATGTAAGATTAGAAAATTCAATAGATTTTGATGATGAAAAACAATCACAAGTTAATAGATTAATTGAAGGAGCGGTTGCTACTGCAGGCAACAGTGAAGAAAGCTCAATGATGTTAGCAAATGTTATGAGTAAATCAAATGCTGATACAATTAGTATGATGGTCGATAATATTCAAATTGCTGACAGAGCCAATCCTAACACAAATTTATCATTACAAGTTTTATCTTCAGTTGCTGATGTATCAGCCCAAAATACAGTCTATTTACAAGATAATGAGCAAACACAAGTTAATAGATTAATTGAAGAAGCGGTTGCTACTGCAGGCAACAATGAAGAAAGCTCAACGATGTTAGCAAATGTTATGAGTAAATCAAATGCTGATACAATTAGTATGATGGTCGATAATATCAAAATATATGATGACCAATCTGCTTTACAGGGTGGAAACAACAATGAAAATTCAAGCCTATCTCTTCAAATATTATCATCTGTTAGTGATATTAATTTTGAAAGTGGTTCAACTTTTCAATCTTCTGAACAAACTCAGGTAAATAGATTAATTCAAAATGCAATAGCAAGTGCAGGTAATAATGCGGAAGATTCAATGATGTTAGCAAATGTAATTACTAAATCAGATTCTACTACTGTAGGAATAATGTTTGATAGTATTGCAACCGTCTCCTCAAAAGATGTAAACTCTACTCTTGCAGTACAAGTTTTATCTTCTGTTGCTATCACAGCAGCAGATAGTACTACAAGCGTTAATACAGAATTAAAGGATAAAGTTAATTTTTTTATTGATACTGTCACAAAAACATCAGAAGCAGCAGCAACAGAAGCAGCAGAAGAAGCAGCAGCAACAAAAGCAGCAGAAGAAGCAGCAGCAACAGAAGCAGCAGAAGAAGCAGCAGCAACAAA
>ERZ651776.1834-NODE-1834-length-24551-cov-4.222236_pt1 | contig 24551 bp, 26 predicted proteins | sample MGYA00514761_ERZ651776 | MGnify/ENA metagenome assembly ERZ651776 | reverse complement strand
GAATAATGGGCGAGGCTTGCACAATTGGTTTATTCGGGAGGCCACGCGTCAGGGGTATCCCAATCAAACCAATGATGAACAAAACGCCCAACCCTGCTCGCAATGATTGAACTTTGCTGGCAGCATATTCCTGCACAATTTCGGCAGCGTCTCTCTCTGATACACCAGCGTTAGTAAGAGCTTCTTGCGCCTGCGTCAGAGTGACGATTTGTACACCTGAAGCAGCCGCGTCCGCAACACTTTGCGCAACCGCGGAGTCAATGTTGTCGTTCGAAAGGACCGAGGAAGTAAAGGTCGTGGCAAGCCCAATAAATAGGACAGTCCCGGCTAATGCGACACCGAGAGAAGAGCCCAAGTTTGTCGCTGTTCCTTGCAGGCCACCCACTTCGTTGCTCCTCGAGTCGTCTACGCAAGACAGGTTAACGTTACCGATTTGGGAGATTGCTAAGCCTATTCCGATACCGATAGCGGTCATTGCGCAAGTAAAAAGGGTACCGCTCACTTGCGGCGTAATGGCTCCGATCAGTAGTAGCAGACCGAAACATGCAGTTACCAGCCCAGAACGGATCATGACAAGAGGAGAGAAGTGGAGCGCCAAGCGTGAACCAGCTAGAGCCAAGACGAATACGGAAATGGACATAGGCAGCATCCGGATTCCTGACTCAAATGCGTCAAGGTTTAGCACCGTCTGCAAATAAAGAGGGAGCACGAAGAATGATCCAGCAATGATGAAGTAAAAATATTAATGGATAAGTTATCTTTAAATTACAAAGATCTTGTAGATCGCAAGGCATACGAATTGAGTATTGGTCAGCAACAGAGGGTTGCAGTCGCCAGGGCATTAATTGGAAAGCCTGAAATTATCATTGCAGATGAGCCTACTTCGGCGCTCGATCAAGATAATCAAAAAGAATTTATTAATTTATTATTTAAATCATTGGATGAAAATGAGCAGGGTTTAATTATGGTTAGCCATGATAAAAAATTATCTAACAAATTTAAAATCGTTAAAAACATTACTGAAATATGTGAGGTTAATAATGATTAAATTTACTTTAGTATTTCAATCTTTATTAAATAGATGGTTGAGCTGTCTATTAATTATTTTAACACTTGCCTGTTCCATTTCATTATACTTTACTGTTTCTCGAATACAAGAGTCTGTTAAATCAAGCTTTAAAAATACTGTTTCTGGAGTAGATAGTGTGGTTGCTGCACGGGGTGGAAATTTACAGATTTTACTAAATAGTGTTTTCCTTATTGGCGAACCTAGTGCTCCTATTCAATGGAATACTTATAAAGATATAACTGATAATAAAAAAATAAAATGGGCTGTTCCAATATCACTAGGAGATAGTCATAAAGGCTTTCGTGTAATAGGAACAACTAATAATTATTTTAAGGAAATTAAATATTCATCTGGAAAAAATATAGAATTTCTATCAGGCAATTCTTTCAATGACGTCTTTGATGTTGTTATAGGAAGTGTTGTTGCAAGTAAATTAAATTATGATATCGGTGAAGAAGTAGCCATAACGCATGGGTTGTCTGAAGTAGGAGAGGTTCATACTTTTCATTCAGAAGATGTGAGTCCTGAAGAGCATGCTAAACATGAAGACCATGATGATCACGAAGACCATGCAAAACATGAAGACCATGATGATCACGAAGACCATGCAAAACATGAAGACCATGATGATCACGAAGATCACGCAAAGCATGAAGAGCATGATGATCACGAAGACCATGCAAAACATGAAGACCATGATGATCACGAAGATCATGCAAAAGATGACGATCACGCTGGACATGATCATGAAAACTTAGGCTTTAAAATCACAGGAATTTTGAAATCGACAGGTACACCAATTGATAATGCAGTATTTGTAAGTTTAGCTGGAATAGAAGCTATGCATACAGGTTGGATTGGTAATCAGAAAGTTATAGATGTATCAGTAGAGCAAATTATGAAAAATGAATTAGAACCTAAAACTATTTCCGCCATATTTCTTTCTCTAAATAATAGAACGCAAATATTTCAGTTTCAAAGAGATGTTTTGAATTATAAAAAAGAAGCAATTAGTTCAGTAATGCCAGGTATTACTTTATCTAGACTTTGGATGCTAACGGGTAATGTAGATAAAGCTTTTAAAATTATTACATTTTTTATTATTATTATAGCTCTATTAGGTATGATAGCAATGACGATAGCCGGACTGAATAGTAGAAGAAGAGAGATGGCAATATTGAGGTCAGTAGGAGCTTCACCTACAAATATAGTTAGTTTATTACTAGTAGAGTCAATAATAATTTCAATAATTTCTTGTATCGCAGGATATATACTAATGATAGTAATTTTTTCTTTAGGAAAAGATTATTTACAAAATAACTATGGTATCTTTATTGATAGTTTTTCTATTAAAAATTATGATTTACAGATTATAATTACAATTATATTTGCTGCATTAGTGGCAACAATAGTCCCTGCTATACAAATTTATAAAAACACCTTGAGAGACGGTCTTTCAGTAAAATCTTAAGATAAAAATTATTAGAGGTATTATAAAATTTTTTTTACATTTTTTATTATCACTAATTTTATTTGGTAGCCATTTTTATACGCTATTGAGTACTGTGCTGAGCGTGGTTTTGAAGATCATAAGCATAATTAAAAGCCATGGAATAAAATATATTTAATGAAAACTACGATTTCTTAAAGGTACTAATAATTATTTCAGTGATTTAATTACTATCGTTAATAATTCAAATAATAATATAATATATAATTGCTAATAATCATTATTAGATATATAGTATCGCAAATGCAATTATATTGCAGTAAATAATAATATCGCTTTGAGCAATCATATTGCAGTGAGTAAGTAGTTAATTATATAAGGAGTTTATTTAATGATGAAATTTAAAATTTTAATAACAGTTTTAATGTCTTTCTTTATTTATAGTAAGTGCGTTATAGCTGATGAGTTAGAAGATAGAGTAAAAGAATTAGAAGCAAAAATTGCAGAAATGGATAGTAAAGGTAGTGCTAAGCCAGAAGGTACATCTGCAGGTACTAAAATATATGGTAATGAGTTTAATCCATCTATAGGAATTATTCTTAATGGAAAGTATAATAGTTTTTCTATGAAAGCTGCGGAGCCTGCTGTCAAAGGCTTTGTTATAGGACATGAAGGAGAGCGAGGTCGTGAAGGATTACAATTGGGTGAATCTGAACTAAACTTTTCTAGCTTTATTGATGATAAATTTTACGGAAGTCTTACAGCAGCTATAGTAAAAGAGGACGGTGAAGACAAAGTAGAATTAGAAGAAGCTTATTTACAAACTACTCCTGATTTTAATTTCCCTGATGGAATGAGTGTAAAAGCGGGTAAAGCATTTTGGACTCTAGGTTATCTAAATGAACATCATGTACATGCTGATGATTTTGCCAACAGACCTCTACCTTATAGAGTATATTTAAATAAAGGTTGGAATGATGAGGGAGCAGAAATAACATATACCCTGCCAACAGACTACTATGCTGAAATTGGAGGTGGATTCTTCCGTGGTGATGATTATCCTATAAAAGGTGGTGATGGAGATAGTCCAGGAGCTTATTCTTTATTTGCTCGTATAGGTGGAGATATTGATCAAGATCAAAATTATCGACTAGGTGTTTACTATGTTGGTGGTGACAATGCTGCAGGTCGCGCAGGTAATGATAGTGATAATACGTTTAAAGGAAACTCTACTCTATACGTAACAGACTTTAGATATTCTTACGCTCCAACTGGTAACGTTAGAGAACAAGAATTAACCTTACAAGGTGAGTTATTTGCTCGTAATGAAGATGGAACATATGATGATGTAGTATTTAATGGTACTTCATATGGCTGGTATGCGCAGAGTGTTTATAAATTTAACTCTTCATGGCGCGGTGGTGTACGCTACAGTCAAATGGAGACTGCAGGCGTACCTACAGGCTTAATTGGCACAAATATGGATGGTCAAGGTTTTGACCCTACTTCTGTTGCAGTCATGACTGATTGGACTAATAGTGAGTTTAGTCGGGTTCGTTGGCAATTTAATCAAGATAAACTAGCTAGTGGCTCTGGTTCAGTCGATAACCAATTTACTATGCAGTATATTATAAGTATTGGTGCTCATGGAGCCCATAAATTTTAATATATAGTTGCTACTAGTAATCATTTGATATAAAGTATCACATGTGCAATAATGTTGCATATGTGATACTTTAAATTCATTTCAAAATATTAGTGGAGCCAATATGTTAAAAATAATAACAATATTATTATTAATCAAATTTTTATTTTTTACTTCGTCCTTTGCAAGTGACCAAATCAATATATTTGCTTGTGAGCCAGAATGGAAGTCTCTAGCGGAAGAAATTGGCGGAGATAAAGTAAAAGCTATTTCAGCTACTCATGCAAAACAAGATCCTCATCATATTCGAGCTAGACCAAGTTTAATCGCAAAAATAAGACGAGCTGATCTAATTTTTTGCTCAGGTGCGGGTTTAGAGGTAGGTTGGATGCCAATATTATTACAGAAAGCTAATAGTAAGGTACAGCCTGGAAAATTAGGCTACTTAATGGCATCAAATTATACTCCTGTAATAGATATTCCAGATAAAGTAGATCGTAGTCATGGTGATGTGCATCCAGAAGGAAACCCTCATGTTCATTTAGATCCTAATAATATTCTTTTAGTTGCAAAAGAATTAAACAAAAGACTGGCTGTTATTGATTCTATAAATAAAAATTATTATCAGGAGAATTATAATAATTTTATAAATAGATGGAAAAAATCTCTTTTACGCTGGGAGAAAGATATAGAAAGTATTAAAGATCAAAGAATAATTATACATCATAAATCCTTTGATTATTTATTTAATTGGATGGAGTTAGATGAAGTTGCTGCACTAGAAGTTAAACCAGGAATTCCTCCTACAGCGTCACATCTTAAAAATATATTACAGGATATAAATAATAATCCAGCTGATATTATAGTTATATCTCCATATGATCCAAGTGAAGGTGCTTTATGGTTGTCAAAACAAACTAAAATACCAGTTGTAACTCTTCCTTATACTATAGGTGGTAATGAAGAAAGTATAAATTTATTTGCACTATTTGATAGTTCAATTAAAATTATGCAAAATGGATTATATGATAAGTAATGAGTTGATAAGTATAATTGGGCCGGCTTTACTTGCTGGTCTAATTATAACAATTACACATGCACCTTTAGGGATTGAGGTACTAAAAAGAGGAATTATTTTCATTGACTTAGCAGTTGCTCAGATTGCAGGTTTAGGATTATTAATTTCTAACTTATACTTTAGTAAAGATTTGCCTTGGATGTCACAAATAATAGCTTTAACCTTTGCTATGATGGCAGCATTTTTCTTCAAAATAATAGAAAAAAAAATTAAATCTCAACAAGAAGCAATTATCGGAGTTAGTTTTGTACTTGCCGCTTCATTATCTATTTTAATTCTAGCGGACCACCCAACCGGAGGCGAAGAAATTCGTCATTTACTCTCAGGACAAATGCTTTTTATTACATGGCAAGATCTTTTATTACATATACCAATTTATATACTAATATTGGTATTATGGTTTTTACCAATAAATTTAAATGGAATTGGTTTTTATATATTATTTTCACTAGCAATTACATCTTCAGTCCAGTTAGTTGGTGTTTATGTAGTTTTTGCTAGTTTAATTTTACCTGCTTTAGCAGCTTTAAAAGCAACTAATCCATATAAAGTAGCGTGGTTAAGTGGTTTAATTTCAGTTTTATTAGGAATTTTACTATCTATAATATTTGATTTGCCCGCTGGACCGATATTAGTTGTAAGTTATGTAATTGTTACTATTTTAATAGTATTAATAAAAAAAATAAATAATACTACTATTTAATGTCTGGAGAACATAATGAAGTATGCCGTCTCTATTTTTATAAATTTCATAGTTTTACTTATGCTATCTTCTTCTATCTTATATTCTAATGATAATATTGAGATAAATGATGAAATAATATTATTGCCTATTACTTGGACAGATTTATTACCCAGAGATGCTTTTGATTTTGTTCCAGAAGGTGGCGTAACTGATGAAATGTGGCGAGATCCTAACTTTCTGTTAGCTGTAGAAAAAGCAGGTTTTGCTACAGTTGAGGGTTTAGATGGTTCTAATATAAGGCTTACTGGCTTTATGGTTCCTTTAGATGTTGATTATGGAGAGGCTGAATCAGTTAGTGAATTCGTTTTAGTTCCATCTGCAGGAATGTGCATGCATGTTCCTCCTCCACCTCCTAATCAAATGCTTTTAGTTAAATTAAAGGAGCCAGTAGAAATTAGACATATGTATCAACCTATAGGAGTGACTGGTATTGTTACTATAAAACCGCCTGACGCGGAAGCTTTTGATAGTGTTTATGTAGTCCAGGGAGATATAGTTGAAGATGTAGAGTATGATGATTTAGATTTAGGAAGGTAACAAAAAAAAAGAGAGTAAATGGAGGTACTCATTTACTCTCTAAATTATATAAGGAAGTATTTATTTCTTGGGAGGAAATTAATAAGCCTTACACCTATTTTATAAGAGAAATGAGAAATAAAGTCAATGAGAATGATAATCATTCTCAATTGATGTTAGGGTTAATATGAAAAAAATATTTATAATTGAAATAAATGAAAAAGATAAAAACTTAGAAGATAGTGATGTAATAATGGCTATAGATAAGGATATTGAAGATTTTTCTAATAAATTAAGGGACAATACTAGTGTATTTATTCACATAAAAAGAACAGGAAATGTTTGGAAAAATTTATCAGAAAAAGTAAAAAAAGATAAAATTAAAGAGAATAAAATTAAGTTAACTGGTTCAAGTGATTCGAATCAATCAAAAATGACAAAATATGACCATTTAAAGATTGTTAAATAATGTTATCTAATTGTTCCTATAGAGTCTTTAATATAAATTTTATAGCTAAAGTAATTTTCTTTTTATTTTATAGTTTTTTTGTTCATGCAGAAAAGGTTCCAGCAGGTTATGTTGCTACATGGGATACTATGCCATTAATAGGTAATGATTATGAAATTAAAGACGATCAGGAATGTATTTCTTTTGAAGGTACTTTGAAGAGAGGTAAAATAGAGCAACCTCATATAACGCCTTTTAAGATAGTTAATAAAACATTTTCAAATTTTATTAATGGATATTTATTAAAAATGCAAGATCAGAATGCAATGGAATATTTAAAAGTTGATACTGTAGTTATTTGGCCTAACTATGAACAAACAGATTGGTATGTATTATTAGGAAGTAATTCTTGTTTTATTAAATGGTTAGAAATTCAGCCTGATAATATAGATGCAATTATTGCTTTAGGAGAAAAAAATTATCATAATCAATAGTTCTTACTTAAAAAAAATAAAGTAATAACATATTGCCTTCACATATGTTTATATAGTCTATATAGTCTTAAATATGAAAAATAAAATAGCGCTAATTACGGGTATTACAGGGCAAGATGGAGCTTATTTAGCTGAGTTCCTACTCAGTAAAGGTTATGAAGTTCATGGCATAAAAAGAAGATCTTCATCTTTTAATACAAGTAGGATTGATAGCTTATATCAAGACCCTCATTCTGATGACGTTAATTTTCATTTACATTATGGAGATATGACGGATGCAACGAATTTAATTGGATTAATGCAAAAAATTAATCCAGATGAAGTGTATAATTTAGCAGCGCAAAGTCATGTTCAAGTTAGTTTTGAAACTCCAGAATATACTGCTAATGCAGATGGCATTGGAGCTCTAAGACTTTTAGAGGCTATAAGGTTACTTAATATGACAAAAACTGTTAAATTCTATCAGGCATCTACATCAGAGTTATATGGTAATTCAGCAGTTATTCCTCAAGATGAAAATACTCCATTTTCGCCTAGGTCTCCATATGCTGCAGCAAAGTTATATGCATATTGGATAACTGTTAATTATAGACTGGCCTATAATATTTTTGCTTGTAATGGCATATTATTTAATCATGAAAGTCCACTTAGAGGCGAAACATTTGTAACACGTAAGATTACTAGGGCTGTAGCAGCAATTAAACTTGGGCTTCAAGAAAAATTATATATGGGTAATTTGGATGCTAGAAGAGATTGGGGACATGCTAAGGATTATGTAGAAGGGATGTGGCTTATGTTACAGCAAGATCATCCAGATGATTATGTTTTAGCTACTGGAGAGGCTCACACAGTAAGAGATTTTATTGAAAACGCTTTTGCAGAAATTAATGAAACCATTATATGGCAAGGTAAAGGAGAGAAGGAAATAGGAGTTAGTAAAAATACTAATAAAACATTAATAGAAGTAGATAAAAGGTATTTCAGGCCTACAGAAGTAAATTACTTACTAGGAGATGCTTCAAAAGCTAAAAAAATATTAGGTTGGAAAGCAAAAGCAAAATTTTCTGATTTAGTTAAGGAGATGGTTAAAGAAGACTTGAAGCTTGTTGATTTAGAACAAAAAACCAGACGATTTGGAATTGATGGTTGAAGAATAGTAACCAAGAAAGATATTTGCTAGCTGGAAAAAGAGTTTTTGTTGCTGGTCATAAAGGCATGGTAGGAAGTGCATTAATTAGAGCTTTAAAAGCTATAAAATGTGAAATATTAACACAAAATTCTAATGAATTAGATCTTAAAGATTCCATAAAAGTAGATAAATGGTTTAAAGATAATAAGCCTGATACTGTATTTCTTGCAGCAGCTAAAGTCGGAGGGATATTAGCTAATAGTAAACATCCTGCAAATTTTTTATATGATAACTTAGCTATTCAAAACTCAGTAATTTCTGCTTCATACAAATATAATGTGAAGAAATTAATGTTTCTAGGTTCAAGTTGTATCTACCCAAGAGATGCAGAACAGCCTTTAAAGGAAAGTAGCTTACTTACTGGTGAGCTAGAACCTACTAACGAAGCCTATGCAATAGCTAAAATAGCAGGAATTAAATTATGTGAATTCTATAGAAAACAGTACGGAGTAGATTATATTTCTGTAATGCCAACAAACTTATATGGGCCAGGTGATAACTTTCATCCTCAAAATAGTCATGTAGTAGCTGCCTTAATATTGAGGTTTCATGAAGCGAAAAAGCTGAATAAGAAAAATATTGTTTTATGGGGTTCTGGAAAACCTTTGAGAGAATTTATGCATGTGGATGATTTGGCTTCTGGTTTAATATTTTTGATGGAAAATTATAGTGAGGATAAGCATATAAATATTGGAACAGGAAAAGAGATTTCTATAAAAGATTTTTCTAATATTATTAAATTTATTTCTGGTTGGACCGGAAAGATTGAATTTAATGATAGCTATCCTGATGGGATGCCTAGGAAAGTCATGGACGTGAGTAAAATACATAAACTAGGATGGAGGCATAAGATAGATTTAGAGCAAGGTTTAAAAGAAGCATATAACTGGTACAAGATCAATCATAAAGAGGCTAGAATTAAATAATTTTAATTGTTTTATTAAAATATAACTTTATTTAATTAGGTATATTAATAATTATTAGTGTGAGTAATATATAAATGAATAATGACTGGCTTTATCAGGTAAGGGTGTATTTTTCTTCAAATTTTGTTAATTTATACAATAGTAATAAAAGCTCGGACCTTAAAACTAAACTATTACAAATATTACAGAAAAATGATGCGGATTTATTAAGTCAATATGATGGCTTTATGGGGTATGTACTTGAGGCAGAAAAAAATGGTATAGACAATTATCCATTGTACCAGTGGACAAAAGATAGTTTAGAAAATAGTGGTAAAACAGAAAAGTATCGCACTTCTTATACTATATATGTTAATAACGAAGAAGTTTATTCTAAAGAAGAAGCTGATAATTTAGAAAAAGATCTAAAATTAATAATAGATAAGGTTTCAATTTTAAGAATTTCTAAACATGATACTAATCCTGCTAATAATCCTCAACCCCCTTCAAAATATAGTAAATAGGTGTTAAGTTAAATTATGAATAAATTTATTAAAACTGAATGTGGCTTAAATAAGTACGATGAGCTTAAAAACCCTAAGAATGTTATAGGAAAAATAAGGTTTTATTGGTTTGTTATTATGGCTAGTATAAGAGACAAAATACTTAAATTATAACTTTTTCATGGTCCAATAATTTCTTTTTGGTATCTGTTCCACCTAACGCAGAAAACCCAGTAAGCTCTCCATTGCTTGCAATTACTCTATGGCATGGAATTAATAATAAAATAGGATTATTCCCACATGCATTGCCAACAGCTCTTGGGGAAGTTTTTAATATATTAGCTATAGTTAAATACGTAGTAATCATACCATATGGGATTAATTTAATTTGATGCCATACTTTAAGTTGAAAAGCAGTTCCATTGAGAGTTGTATCAATAGAAAAATCTTTTCTATCGTTAAATAAATACTCTTCAATTTGATTTTTAGTTACATTTAAAATTTTTGAATTTGAGTTTTTTATATTTTCAGTCGTAAAATCTATATTTGATATTCTCTCTTCTTTACTTATTATTTTTATATTACCAAATTTTGACTGAAAGATTAATTGACTATTATATTCCATATTAATTATAGGTTTTTTCCAAAATAGATTGGTTTATCTTCAGGCTCCCAAATTTTATTTTTTTTCATAATCTCTTGAAAGGTCGGCCACTCTAAAAACCTTAAAAGCCAAGCATGTAACTTTTTTAATGGCATTTGATTATCAAACCAATGAATGTCTGCAATTCGAAATTGTCGAATGAATGGTAATATGGATAAATCTAAGTAACTTGGCTTATTACTAAATAGCCATAAATTATCATTGTTCAATTCTTTTTCTACAATATTTAAAATTTCTACAGCTTTATCTCTAAAGTATTCAGGAGGCTCAATATTTTTATAGCGACTATTATATTTATATCTATCTAGATGGCCCTTGAAAGAACCATCTATCATCTCTAATATTTCGCGTGTTTTTTCTTGATTTTCAAGTTTAGATTTTTTTAAGTTATGCTTATCGTTATTATCCATAGCCCAGTTCATAATATCTAAACTCTCTTCTAATACTTTTCCATCATTTAAATATAAAACAGGAACAGTAGCCTTTGGAGATATACTTATCATTTCTTGTGGGATATTTTTTAGGTGAACTTCTCGTATTTCAATATCAATTTGACATAATGTAATAAAAATTCTTGTTCTCATTGCATAAGGACATCTTCTAAAGGAATATAGTATTGGTAAGTCACTCATTTATAAGTCCTAAATTTTTATTTCTGATCAACTTTTTTCCAATATGTTTTTCACCTCTTTTTTCAGCAAGATCAATTTGTTTCTGTCTATCTGCATAACGTTTTTTGCTTTCTGGGCTTTTTATATTATGGCAGTATTTACATGATATACCATGTATATAATTTTCAAGTAACGTATCTTCCTTTTTTAATGGCATTCTGCATCCATGACACATTAAATAGCTTCCGGGCTTTAGTTCATCTGCTACTGATACCCTTTGATCAAATACAAAACATTCTCCTTCCCAAAGACTATCTTTTGTAGGAATTTTTTCTAAATACTTTAAAATGCCTCCTTTTAAATGTGAAACATCTGTAAAACCTTGGTTTACAAGATAAGAAGTCGCTTTTTCGCATCTTATGCCACCTGTGCAAAACATTGCTATTTTTTTATCTTTATATTCACTATTATTCGATTTTAGGTTATTTTCAACCCACTTTGGTATATCTCTAAAACTCTTAGTTTTTGGATTAATAGCTCCTTGAAATGTCCCTATAGACACTTCATATTCATTTCTTGTATCTATTATTATAGTATTTGGGTCTTTTATTAATGCATTCCATTCCATAGGGTCAATATATTTACCAATTTCTTTGTTGGGGTTAATATCAGTGTTTCCTATAGTAACAATTTCTTTTTTTAGTCTCACCTTCATTCTATGGAAAGCATCTTTTGAATTATAAGAGTACTTCGGGTCCAAATCAAAAAATCTTTCGTCTGATTTAATTTCTTTTATAAACTTATTTATACTATCCTGAGACCCTTCAATAGTTCCATTAATACCTTCTGGGGCAATTAATATTGTTCCTTTTGTCTGTAATGTTTCACATATATTTTCTATTTTATGTTTGAGTTTCTCTATATCTAATACTGGCACAAATTTGTAAAATGATATTATAGAAATGGTGCTCATAAATTTATAACTCCAAAGAATTTTTTTTTAATATAATTTATAAATTTTCTAATATTTTATCTAGTACATTATTATTTTTATGGTTTCTTTTTATAGTATGTATTGGAATATTTTTAATATAATTCAATAATGAATCTTTAGTTAATTCTATACCTACATCATTCTCACTACTTTGATTCAAAACTATTGAATTAATATTAATATTATTTTTAATCAAAACTTCGTATGCATTAAGGGTATGACTTATAGTACCTAAGTATGAACCAATAGTTAATATTATTGGTATATCAAGACTCTTCATAAGGTCTAAGATAGTGAATTTATTGTTAATAGGCACCATAGTTCCACCAACTCCTTCTATAATAAGTATGTCTTCATCTTTAGAAATTATATGAGAGTTACAAAAGCTAATAAGTTCTTTAAAGTTAATTTCTTTTTTTGCTACATTTGCTGCCATATCTGGAGATAGAGGAGTTTCAAATCTCCATGGCGAAATTTCATCAAGATAGCTTTTATTCTTACCTAAGGCTTTCAATATAATACCACTGTCCGATTCATCTAGATTGTTAATATTAAACCCACTGATTATTGGTTTTATAGCTTTAATTTTATAATTTAACATCTTAGCTCTTTTAATAAGCAAATTTGTCAAGTAGGTTTTCCCAATATTTGTTCCTGTACTAGTAATAAAAATAGGTTTAATCAAAATACATATCCCTCATTAAAAACTTAAACCTTTGATTAGTTTAGAAAGACTTATAATATCTTTCTTTTTATGGGATGCAGAAAACGTAAGTCTTAGGCGTGATGTATTTATAGGAACTGTAGGAGGTCTAATTGCACTTATATAATAGCCATATTTTTCTAATATTTTTGAGGCATTAATAGCTTTATTCTCAGATTTTAAAATAATTGTAACAATGGATGATTCTGGTTCAGGTAAGTCTGCTAATTTACAAAATAATTTAGCATTATCATAGGGTTTTTTAACTAAAGATTTGTTTCTTTTAATTATTTCTAAAGACTTGATTGCTGATGCAAGTATGCTGGGAGGTAAAGCAGTTGTATAAATTAAACTTCTTGCCTTATTATGTAACAAATCAACTACCGTCTTTGGTGCTACTATAAAACCTCCATAACTTCCAATTGCCTTTGATAATGTTCCCATTTGAATAAGGACTTCTGGAACTGGGTTTAATTCATACTGAGAACCTCTTCCATCACCTAAAACACCAAATCCATGAGCATCATCTAGCATAATTGAGGCATCATATTTATTCGCTAAATATGCTAATTCTTTTATTCTTCCTCTATCACCGTCCATACTAAATACACCTTCAGTCAGTATAAAACATGATATATATTTTTTTCTATGTTTTTTTAATAGCTCTTCTACATGGTTTGTATCATTATGAGTAAATTTCATAGATTTAGAACTTGATAGCTTAATACCAATATTTGTTGATGCATGGCTTAATTCATCAAAAATTAATAAATCTTTATTTGTTGTTAAAGATGGTATAACCCCAGTATTTGTAAGATAGCCACTTCCAAAAACACACGCTGCTTGACCATTTTTAAAGCTTGCTAATAAATACTCTAATTTTTCGTATAATGAATTGTTTCCAGAAACTAATCTTGATGCACCTGAACCTACACCATATTTTTTAATTGCTTTAATTCCTGCTTCTATAACTTCTTTATTTTGGCTCAACCCTAAATAGTCATTACAGCTAAAAGAAATAAGATTTTTTTTATTACGAGTAACAACAGAATCTTTTTTTCTCATAGTAGTAACTATATGTCTTTTTTGAGACTGGTTTGTTATTTTTAATAACTTTTTATCATATATTGAAATTATTTTGTTATGCATATCATTTCTTACTTGCTCAATATTTATTTATTACTATATTATGTCATTATGAATAAAATATATAAAATTAACAATACTCTAAGGCATGATTGGGCTAGTGATGAAGCAAAATCTTTAATAGATCAACCATTATTAGATTTAGTATATCAAGCTCAAACGATACATAGAAGTAATTTTCCTAAAAATGAAATACAAAAAAGTAAATTACTAAGTATAAAGACTGGTTCTTGTCCAGAAGATTGTTCTTATTGCTCACAAAGTGCGCATCATAATGTTGATTTAAAAAAAGAGCCTTTAATATCTTTAAATGAGGTTATTAAAGCAGCAGAAACTGCAGTTGAAGAGGGAGCTACTAGATTTTGTATGGGAGCTGCTTGGAGAGGACCAACAGATAAAAATATAGATCAAGTCTGTGATATGGTAGAGGCTGTTAATGATTTAGGTTTAGAAAGCTGCGTTACTTTAGGCATGTTAAAAGAAGGACATGCAGAAAAATTAGCTGATTCAGGTTTAAATTATTACAATCATAATATAGATACCTCTGAAGAATTTTATAATTCTATTATTAGGACTAGAAAATTTTCAGATCGTTTGGACACTCTTCAAAAAGTAAGAAGCGCAGGCGTAAAAGTATGCTCTGGAGGTATTATTGGCATGGGTGAATCTCGTACGGATAGAGCAGAAATGCTAAGGACATTATCTAATTTAGAAGAGCACCCTGAAAGTGTTCCAATAAATATGTTAATTAGAATTCCAGGAACACCATTAGGAAATGTAGAGCCATTAGACCATATTGAGTTAGTAAGAACTATAGCTTTAGCTAGAATTATGATGCCAATGTCTACGGTTAGACTTTCTGCTGGTAGATCAGAAATGTCTAATTCAACGCAAGCTTTATGCTTTTTAGCGGGGGCAAGTTCTATATTCTTAGGGGATGTATTGCTTACAGCAGATAATCCTGGCACTGACAAAGATAATAATATGCTTGATAATTTTGGTTTAAAAGGTGAAGCAAAAATTTCTTTCAAAGATGAAATTAAAATAGTTTCTTAATAACTTGAGTAAACCTCATCCTAATTTATGGCATCCCTATTCTCAAATGAGTCATTTGGATTACGTTCCTAAGGCAAAATCTACTCTAGGTTCCAAGATTACTTTAGAAAATAATAAAATTTTAGTAGATGGCACATCATCATGGTGGACAGCATGTCATGGCTATAATCACCCAAAAATACTTAAAGCTATGAAAGAGCAGCTTGACCAGATGCCACATATTATGTTTGGAGGTTTAACTCATAAACCAGCTGAAGATCTTGCCTCAAAATTAACAAATATTTTGCAGAGTACATACGAGCATATTTTTTTTGTAGATTCTGGTTCAGTAGCTGTAGAAGTTTCTATGAAAATGGCAATTCAATATTGGGTAAATAATAAGGTATTTAGCAAAAGAAAATTTTTAAGTTTTAAGGATGGTTACCATGGAGATACTTTAGGCGCAATGTCTGTTTGTGACCCATCAGAAGGTATGCATAAGTTGTTTAAAGGCTATTTGCCAGAGCAAATCAATATAGAATTACCAATAACAGGATTGCAAAAAGAAAATTTTAAAAATACATTATTTCATAATAAGGATAAAATAGCAGGTATAATATTGGAACCTTTAGTGCAATGTGCAGGAGGTTTTAAGTTTTATTCAAAAGAAACATTAAACTATATAGGCGATTTAGCAAAAGAAAATAATATTTTACTTATTGCAGATGAAATAGCTACAGGCTTTGGCAGAACTGGTTCTATGTTTGCATTTGAGGAAAGTAAAATAACACCAGATATAATATGTTTAGGAAAAGCATTAACAGGAGGGACTATTTCTTTAGCAGCTGTCGTTGCCACCTCTAGTATATATAACGCTTTTCTTTCTGATAATGATGAAGATGCATTAATGCATGGCCCTACATATATGGCTAATCCATTAGCCTGTGCAGCAGCTAACGCTTCAGTTGACTTGTTTAGAACTGAACCCAGGTTAGAACAAGTTAAAAACATAGAGAAAGAACTTAATGAAAAACTAGTAGAATGTAAAAATATGAAATCAGTATTAGACGTTAGAGTTAAAGGTGCTTTAGGAGTTATACAAGTTAAAAAAATGCATGATTTATATTGGTTAAGAAAAAAATTTGTTGAGACAGGTGTATGGATTAGACCTTTTTTAGATGTAATATACATAATGCCATCATTTACTATATCTAATGAAGAAATAACTAAGTTGACAAAGTCTATAATAAAAATAATGCCAGAATGGGAAGCTAAAATTTAAATTAATGCTATTTAAATTAATATATGATTTATCTTATGAAATATAATTTTAACATTATAATAAAAAGAACTAATAGAATTAGGACAGTATCTTTTTTAGTTAAAAATCAAGAATTAATAATTTCTGTTCCAAAATTTATTTCAGAGAAAGAAATAGATAAGTTAATTTTAAGTAAAATAAGTTGGATAAATAAAAAATTAACTTCAGAAAAATTAAATAAACCTCTAATACATAAAAGGTTTGTAAATGGTGAAAAGTTAATGTTTTTTGGAAAAGATTACCTTTTACAATTGAAAGAAAGTTCTGTCACTAATGTCGAAATAAAGTTAAATAATATTGTTCTTTCAACAGATAATATTAATAATAAGTCGAAAGTAAAAACTATTCTAAGAAATTGGTATATAGTAGAATCAAAAAAATATTTAATTAAAACAAATAGTTATTATGAAAAATTAATAGGGGTTACTACTAGCAATCTTTTGTTCGGAGAGTATAAAAGTAAATGGGGAAGTTGTAACTCTAATAAGAGAGTTTCTTATGATTGGCGCATTATAATGGCTCCTATAGAAGTGATTCACTATTTAATAATTCATGAACTTTGTCATATCGTCCACCCTAATCATTCAAAATACTTTTGGATGCATGTTGAAAAATATATGAAAGATTATAAAAGCCACAAAAAGTGGCTGAAGTTAAATTCTAATAAGCTTACTTTATAAATTAATTATTTTATAAATTTATATATGCATGGAACTTTTTTTTGACTAGTATATTAATGGATAAATAATTCAAATTTGGAGTTTTATAATGGATATAGATGCAGGTGGTTTAGTTTTTCAATTAAAAGATCAAGGTTTATTTAAGCAACAATGTTTTATTAATGGTGAGTGGGTTAATTCTGATAATGGTGATACTTTTGATGTAATTAATCCTTCTGATTTAAGTGTGGTTGGTACTATGCCTAATGCATCAAAAAAAGAAACTATTCGCGCAATTGATGCTGCAAATAACTCTTGGAGTGATTGGAAAAAGCTAACAGGCAAGGACAGGTCTATTATTATTCGTCGTTGGCATGAACTGATATTAGAAAATATTGATGATTTAGCTCTTATTATGACTTTAGAAAATGGTAAACCTATTGCAGATTCTAGAGGTGAAATTGTCTATGCTTCATGGTTTACTGATTGGTTTTCTGAAGAAGCTAAAAGAACCTATGGAAAAACTATACCTTCTACTATGGCAGGCAGAAGAATTATGACTATAAAGCAGCCAATTGGAGTTTGTGGAATCATAACTCCATGGAATTTTCCTGCAGCAATGATTACTAGGAAAGTTGCGCCTGCGCTAGCAGCAGGTTGTCCTGTTGTAATAAAACCTGCAGGTTCAACCCCTTTTTCTGCTACTGCATTAGTAGAGTTAGCGCATCGAGCAGGGGTACCAAAGGGAGTTATAAACCTTATTTCTGTATCAGAAGAAAATGTTGCAGAAGTAGGAGATGAGTTATGTACAAATAAGGATGTGAGAAAGATTTCTTTTACAGGTTCTACTAATGTGGGAAGATCATTAATTGCTAAGACTGCTTCAACTATTAAAAAAGTATCTATGGAATTAGGAGGGCATGCTCCATTTATAGTATTTGAAGATGCAGATATCGATGAAGCTGTTGAAGGTGCAATGGCTAATAAATATCGTAATAGTGGTCAAGTTTGTGTATCTGCTAATCGAATATTTGTTCATGAAAAAATTTATGACGATTTTGCTAAAAGGCTTTCTGATAAATCAGCGGGCCTTCTAGTTTCTGATGGAAGAGAAGATGGAGCCCAAATTGGTCCGCTAATTACTATGTCAGCTATAAATAAAGTCCAAAGTCATGTAGATGATGCGGTAGAAAAGGGAGCTACAGTTATGACAGGAGGGTCATTAGATAACGCTGGTAAACAATTCTATAAGCCTACAGTTATGACCAATGTTACTAACAAGATGAAAATATTTTATGAAGAAACTTTTGGTCCAGTTGCTCCATTAATTAAATTTTCTACTGAGGAAGAAGTCATTAAAATGGCTAATGATACAAATTATGGTTTAGCTGGCTATTTTTATAGTAGAGATATAGGAAGAATATATAGAGTAGCTGAAGCTTTAGAATATGGAATGGTTGGAATTAATGCTGGAGTAATATCATCTGAGGTAGCTCCTTTTGGAGGGATTAAGGAATCTGGTATTGGTCGTGAAGGTGCTGCAGAAGGAATAGACGAATATTTAGAAACTAAATATATGATGTTTGCAGGAATAGATTAATAAATTTATATCTTTGTATTTTATGAAAAATAATAACTTAGTTTTAATTTCTACTGATATTGAGCCAGGTGGTATATCTACGATGATAGGTATACACACTGCTGCTTTAGTAAAAGAGGGCTATAAAGTTACTGTAATATTGCATAAAGACTCTGAGGCAATAAATTCTATAGAGTCTTGTACAAGGTTAATAATTAATAAAGATAAATTGTTGTCTATTAATATTTATAACTGGCTAGATTTTATTTTATTAAAATTTGGATTATGTATATGGATAAAAAAAATACTTAATAATGCAGATATTTTGTTTGTACACAATGCAAAATTAATAGAAATAATTAAAAAAAATACTTTGAAACCAGTCTTTGCAGTAAATCATACAGCTAAAAAGTCGCAATTAAAGTATTTTAAAAAAGCAGATATGATATTTTCTGTAAATAATAATATCAACAATCAATTATTAAATTTAGGAGTAAGTAAAAACAGATGTGTCTATTGCCCGAATGTTTTAATAAATATCCCTGACTTTAAAATAAATAATATAACAAAAAAAACAATTGTTATAGGTGCATTAGGTAGAATGGTAGATAAAAAAGGTTTTTTTGATTTTATAGATGCTTTAAAAATACTTAAAGCTAGAGGGATTAATTTTAAAGCTATTTTAGCTGGAAATGGCGAATTATATAATAATTTAAGGAATGCTTCAAAAGACTTAATAGAGCTAGATTTTCCCGGTTGGGTTAAAGACAAGAAAGATTTTTATAATAATATTGATATATTCTGTCAGCCTTCTCATTTTGAGCCGTTTGGTTTAACTATTATTGAAGCAATGTCTTATGCAAAGCCTGTTGTATCAACAGATTGTGATGGTCCATCAGAAATTATTGTAGATAAAAAAAATGGTTTTTTAGTAAAGAAAAAAAATCCACAAGAAATAGCTGAAGTAATAATAAAGCTCATAAATCACTTTGAAATTTATAAAAATATTTCTATATCTGCTAGAAAACATATAGAAAATTTTTATACTATTAACAGTCTTCAAAAAGTTTTAAAGAATAATATTAGTAATTATTCCTATTTTGAGCATGAAAAATAAATTAATTTATTCATCTCCAGAGAATTCCAATTAGCTTTAGCATAATTACCTTCTTTGCATTGTCCGTATTCACTTATTATATCTAAAGATATTAAAGGTTTACAATTTTTTAAATACTTAGGTTTTAGTATAATTTCTATAGCGCCGTCTCTTCCCGAGTATTTATGACTAGTAATGTTATATCCACATATGCTTAGAAATATATTTTTATTTGTATAAAGATTATTTTTTGTATCGAATATTTTTATAGATAGTTTATGATTAGTCAGCTTACTTTTTAAACTTTTTAGACATTCGCTAGTCTCAAATGAGTTATATTCATCTTTGCATTTATCAATTTCTTTTGCCTCTAATGAAGTAAAAAATAATAATAAGTAGATAATTAAAAATGGTCTCATTAGATTAATCTAGCACTAGAATAAAAAAATATATATATATAAATAATAAAAAATTTATTTAAGGGTTTATATTGAAAGATACTATTAAAAATAAAAAAGAGTATGATTTAATCGTCATTGGTGCAGGATCTGGTGGAGTGAGAGCTGCTAGAATTGCAGCTAATCACGGTGCTAAAGTTGCAATAATAGAAAGTGTCCGTGTTGGAGGCACATGTGTACTCAGAGGGTGTGTTCCAAAAAAACTTTTAGTTTATGGGGCACATATTGCACATGATTTAGAAGATGCAGCTGGTTTTGGATGGAATATAGGTTCCATTGAACATGATTGGGCTAAACTTATTCATTCTAAAGATAAAGAGTTAGATAGATTAAATAATATTTACTTAAATTTATTATCTAAAGTAGATATTATAAATGGTTTTGGAAAAATTATCAGTAATAATGAAGTACAAATAAATGGTAATATTATTAAAGCCAATAAAATCTTAATAGCAGTTGGAGGTAAACCATTTTTGCCTAAAATCCAAGGTATAGATTTATGTATCAATTCTGACCAAGCTTTAGATTTAAAAGAGTTGCCTAAAAAAATTATTATCAATGGTGGTGGATATATTGCATTAGAGTTTGCAGCGATATTTGCATCATTTGGTTCAGATGTTACGTTGATTTATAGAGGTAAAAATTTATTAAGAGGCTTTGATTATGATATATCAAGATTAATTAAAGAAGAATACATAAAAAGTAATATTAAAGTTCTTACTGAAACGGAAATTACTTCTATTTCAAAAACTAAGGACGCTTTATCAGTAACTCTAAATAATAATAAAAATATTGTATCAAATCAAGTTATGTTTGCTACTGGAAGAGTTCCAAATACTAAGGGTTTAGGTTTAGGTGATATAGGTGTTCAAACAGGTTTAGTTGGTGAAATTATTGTGGATAAAAATAATCAAACTAACATAGATAATATTTATGCCATAGGAGATGTTACAAATAGGATTAACCTTACACCAGTTGCTATAGCTGAAGGGCAAGTTTTTTCTGATAATTATTTTGGTGGCATGACTCGAGTTTGTGATTATGAAAATGTTGCATCAGCGGTTTTTTCACAGCCGGCTATAGGAGTAGTAGGATTTAATGAATTAGAGGCAGATAATTTATATGGTGAAGATGGTGGTATAGAGGTTTATAAGACTTCTTTTAAACCTATGAAGCAAACTCTAGGAGGAAGAGATACTAAAATATTTATGAAAATGATAGTTAGAAAAAAAGATAATAAAGTTGTAGGTATTCATGCTATAGGAGATGATATGCCAGAAATAATTCAAATTTGTGGAGTTGCTATCAAAGCGGGAGCAACGAAGGATGATTTTGATAATACAATGGGTATTCACCCCACTGCTGCAGAAGAACTCGTAACATTAAAATAGAACTTTAATGTAATAAAAGCTTGTAAATAAAGATTACTCGCAGTAATCATAATGCTCAATAATATTTAATTAATGTATTTTAGGTAATAAAATTATGAATTCTAATTGGTCTATAGATTCTTGGAGAAAGTTTCCTATAAAACATCAACCAGTTTATTCAGATTTAAATAAACTTCAAGATGTAGAAAACAAGCTGAAAACTCTTCCTCCTTTAGTATTTGCTGGAGAGGCTAGAACATTAAAAGAAAAATTAGCTGAAGTATCCGAAGGGAAAGGTTTTTTATTACAAGGAGGAGACTGCGCTGAGTCTTTTGCTGAATTTAATGCAGATAATTTAAGAGATTCATTTAGAGTAATACTTCAAATGGCAGCTGTATTAACATATGGAGCTTCACTTCCTATAGTTAAAGTTGGTCGTTTAGCTGGACAGTTTGCAAAACCTAGATCAGATTCTTTTGAAATAAGAGATAATGTTAAGCTTCCATCTTATTTGGGAGATATTGTAAATGGTATAGAGTTTGAAGAATTAGCTAGAGATCCAGACCCTGAAAGAATGCTTAAAGCTTATAGTCAAGCAGCATCAGCTCTAAATCTTTTAAGAGCATTTGCAACTGGGGGTTATGCTGATTTACATGAAGTTCATCGTTGGAATTTAGAATTCTTAGAAGGAAGTAGCCAAGATAATAAATACAGAGTGATAGCAGATCGTATTGGTGATTGCTTAAATTTCATGAAGGCATGTGGTATTAATAAAAATACTGCAGGTTTAGTGTCTAAAGTAGATTTTTTTACATCACATGAGGCTTTATTATTAGGGTATGAACAGAGCTTAACACGTATTGATAGTATTACGGAAGAATATTATGACTGTTCTGCACATATGCTGTGGATAGGTGAAAGAACTAGAGGTTTAGACGAGGCTCATATTGAGTTTATGAGAGGAATAGGAAATCCTATTGGTGTAAAAGTTGGCCCTACAATGAGTAGTGATGATATAATAAACTTAATTGATAAATTAAACCCAGAAAATGAAGCTGGTAAGCTTACTTTAATAGCAAGGATGGGAAAAGATAAAATAGGTGATGTTTTGCCGGGACTTATTAAAAAAGTTCATAGTGAAGGAAAAAAGGTAATTTGGTCATGCGATCCAATGCATGGAAATACTTTTAAAGCTCAGACAGGCTATAAGACTAGGGCATTTGATAATATAATGAGTGAAGTAGTACAATTTTTTCAAATTCATAGATCTGAAGGTACTTATGCTGGAGGTATTCACCTAGAAATGACTGGTCAAGATGTTACAGAGTGTGTTGGTGGATCGCAAGAAATTAAGGAAGAAAACCTTGGAGATAGATATCATACTCATTGTGACCCGAGACTAAATGCAAATCAGGGATTAGAGTTAGCTTTTATACTTGCTGAAGAGTTAAGTAAGTATAGATAACACTTACTTATTATGTATTTATTATAAATTTTGCATCTGAAAAATATTTTATTAATTGTTCTCTTACAATTTTGCTAGATATTGCATAAGTTGTTGATAGCCCATCTGCTAATGTAGCGGAATTAGCAATCACTGTTGTTTTTGAAGGAATGTCTAAAGCCGCATCATAAATATTTGCATTAAATAAGTGACTTTTTTTATTAGGGAGTATTGTGCTACTTGCTTCACTTACAGAAAACCCTTTATTTGTAATATCAACAGTATTATTATTAATATTTAGTAACCATTTCTTCCCATGAGGAGCTAATCCTGATGATCTTCCTTCTCCAAAATTAATTAAATGGTTTGTTATACCAGAATTTAATAAAATTTCATGAATTCTATCTGTTAATATTCCTTGCGCTAATGCATTAAGTGTTATCTCTGTATTTTTATTTAATAATATTATTTTATTTTTAGAAATATCAATATTATTAAACCCTATTCCATCTGAAACTACTTTTTTACCAGAAGAATATGCATTCCATAAAGGTTGAACAGTTATATCAAAAGACCCCTTACTAATATTAAAGAATTTTTCAGAAAGATTTATCGCATTTAGTATTTCTGGTTCTGGGTTAAGGATAATTTTCTTTTTATTGAGTAAATTAATTGTACTGGAGGCATCCTGTAGATAAAAGATTTTATCTAACCTATTTATTTCTGGAATAATAATACCTAAAATTTTTTCTAAATGATTTTGATTTTTAGTATAGATTTGCATGTCTACTGGGTTGCCTAGTGCAGAACCTTTCCAATTATAATTATATATAGTTTTATTAGCAAAACTAGAACATGGGATCATACCGATAGCACTTGCTGTTATTTTTATAATATTTCTTCTTGTTATAAACTTTTGCATATTAAGCCATTTTAACTTTTAATTTTTTTATTTTTACCAAAGGTGGACACCTTTTATTATCAACATATTCTAATTGACAATCTAGACATCTGAAACATTCACTCATGATAATTTTCCCTTTATTTTTTCCTGTATAAGGAATAGCATTTACAGGACAAGAGGTTGAGCATAAATTGCATGGACTGCCGCATTCTTCTCTTCTTTTAAGCTGATCAGTAATTCTTAATTTGCCAATTACAGCTAAACCAGCACCTAAAGGACAAACAAACCTACAAAAACCTCTTTCCATAAAAGCGCTTAAACATAAAAGTGCAATAGCATAACTAACATAAGGTAATCCACGATTAAAATGTCTCATAATAGCAGTTTTAAAAGGCTCAACTTCTGCTATTGAAGAAGCAGTTTCCATAGATATAAATGACATACCAACAATAGTAACTAGAATAAAATATTTTATAGTCCATAATTTAGTATAATATTTTTCTGAAATTTCTTTTTTCTTTATAC
>ERZ651776.1832-NODE-1832-length-24557-cov-7.655270_pt1 | contig 24557 bp, 29 predicted proteins | sample MGYA00514761_ERZ651776 | MGnify/ENA metagenome assembly ERZ651776 | reverse complement strand
ATTAATAAAATTTTTAGTATATCTTTTGTTTATACTTTTATTTTAATCTAAATTGAAAGCAAATTATTTTCAAAGTATTTTTTTTCCAATTCACATCCCCAATAATTTCTATTTAAATCAACACAAACCTTTGCTGTCATACCACTACCCATAAATATATCTAACACATTATCATTTTCATTAGAAGAAGCTTTAACTAATCTTTCAATTAATTTGTATGGTTTTTGTGTTGGATGATATTTTTTGTATTTCCTATCATAGAAGTTTATATCATTCCATACATCAGTAAGTTTGGGTTCAATATTAAATTTATACACATAATCCTCATATTTTATATCGAATGTGCCGAATAATTCTTGTAATTTATCCCAGTCTTCTCTTGTTGGATATTGTATATTTTTTTGCTTTTTCCCTGCAATTGTTGACCAAGTGCCTCCGCCATTTATAGCCTTACCAAGATGTTTATTAATATCTCCTGATTTTATTTTCTTTTCTTCTTGTTTATCTTGAAAAAATCGCTTTAATATAGGTCTAGCTTCTTTATGAAAATATACAATATATTCTGTAGCTGTCGGAAACATTTTTAGTTTGTTACTAGTTCTTCCAGCTACACTTTTCATTCCCTTATCTATAACAATATGTTGCCGATAAGTAAAATTGTATTTTTCAATGATAGGAATAATATAACTCAGTTGATAAGCATAACCAAATATCCAAAAACTACAAGAATATTTGGATACTCTGTCTAGTTCTTTTATAATATTTTCTATCCATAATGTGTATTCTTGTATTGATTTCCATTGTTTATCCCATTTTTCATTTACAACATTAAAATATGGTGGATCTAATATAATTGTGTCAATAGTTTCTTTTTTCATTTGGTTTAAGTATTCAATACAATCTAGATTATAAATTTTATTTTTATTTATAACATTTCCAACTTCTTCTTTAACTTTTTTTACTTTTTTAATCATGATTTTTTTAGGTTTAGTTTGAACTGGAGTACTATTTTCAGACATTGTTGTATATTTATAATTTATCAATAAATTTTAAAATCAATTTTATAATTAAATTTGCGTTAAAATACTTAAAATAAAATATCTATAGATAGTATATTAATATCTACAAAATAGCAGAAAGTCATATAAATAAAAATATACGGCCTAGTTATTTATGTAGAGGCAATTTATCAGGTGTATTAGACGATACATCAAAATCAAAATTTACACGCTCTGAAATGGGCAAACCTTATTGAATTTAAATTGACTTAAAAATATGTTCATTTTAAATCTTCAAGGGTATAAAAGAAAATTAATAAATTTATTTTATTTTTATAATATATGACACAATTATTTTTAAATAATAATAACAAAGATGACCTAAAATTAAAACAAGACCTTGAAATGATTAAATACATACAACAAGATTTAGCATATTTAGTCAATAATCAACGTGACCCATTATTACGCATTGAAGATAAATTAGAAAATACCGAACATTTATTATTACAAGCGCACGACGATCTCAAATTGGCTAATTCGTATCATAAAGATATGAAAGTTATAATATTAGGTGGTGTATTGGGATCCTTGGCAATGAGTCCATTAAGTATCATTTTAGGGGTTAAGATTGGAATGACAACATTATTAGGAGGTGCTTTAGTTGGAGGATATGGGGGGTATAAAGCCCAAAAAATTACATAGAAATAGCTTTATAATATACTAATCCCCACATCAATAAAATATTAAATACAGCGTAATTATAAATCATCATATCTAGATTATCGGATGTATATTCATAGTCTAATAAATCCATCATTGGATTATAAAACCATCCTAACCGCTTTTCAGAAAATGGCGATGTTGTTTGGGCATTTTTAAGACCACCCATTTTTTGTGTTATATATGTTATAATACATTGTCCATTAAAATAATACCAATGAATAGGGACTAATGTATATAAAAGTAATAATAAATGATATATTTTAAAACTAACATAAGATGGTGGTACAAATATTATTCCCAATGGTACAAAGAGGAAAGCACCGTGTAATATGTCTAATATTATACTAAGCATAATAATATATATATATATATATATATATATGAAAACAGTTACGGTGTATATGGATAAATTTATTCTTGCATTCTATGGTGTAATGGCTGTATTGGCGGTGCTTATGGGTGTTTTTTATTATAGTGCTTTAGATTTAAAAACTACAGACGGTTTCTTGAAGTTTACTAAAGCCCTGTTTGCTCTAATTATAATTGTCATTTTTATGTTTATGATAATGACAACTAATAAGTTAGATAGACTTGGTATGAATACCACAAAATAAACTATTGGCTTTACGTTTCTTAGAACATTGCTTACCTTTATTGATACCCGTTTTCAAAATACTATGACATCTTGTATTGTCGAAAAAATCTTTTATTTTCTCATAATCATTATTTTTCAAATGGTCATAAAAAATATTATAGTTTTCAGTTATATATTTTATAGGAATACAGTTTGGCTTCATTTTTAAATAACCACCATAACCTCTACAATACGGACATATTCTTATTTTTATATTAACATTATCTAGTTGTGATTTGTATTCATTCATTATACAATCATAATGAAATTTATGCGAACATTTTAATACTACTAAATCTTCTTGCTTTATATCTTCATAGCATATTGGACATTCCATCGATAAAATATATAATTCAAAAAATAGATATTTTTATCTCTAAATTATCTAAAAAAAAATAATTAATAAGATTTATGAATATAATAAAATATAACCAATTTAATATTGATTATTTTTCTTATAAAAAAAAGGTTTCCCTTAATCAAAAATACTCTGAAATACCTATTTCATATAACAAAGGCGATTTAATAATTCAGACACCAATATTATATATACCATTTGAAATTAGTTCCTATAATACACTCGATATTTCATTCACTAATACTGAAGATAACACCGATATAAAAGAATTCCATAAAACTATTAACATTATTGTTAATAAAGCAAAGAAAAAATACAAACGAAAATTCGTTAATCCTCTAATAGAAGACCACTATTTCCCTTGTAGATTACGGTGTGATGTTTCAAAGAACACGAGTATTTTTTCTCAAGATAAAAAGATACTTACTAACAATAAAATATCCCACGCTAAAACATATGCTAAGTTTCTTATATTTATAAAAGGATTATGGAGCCACAAAACTAAATATGGTATATCACTATCAATATTACAAGTTAAACAATATGAAAAAAAGGAACCGATACTTGAAGAATATAGTTTTATTGATAGTGATACTGAACAAGAAGACAATGTTGATTTATCGAAATATAGAAATATGAAAAAAGCAGGTGTTCCCAAAGAAGCAATAATACAAAAAATGAACCTTGATAATGTAGACTCTAATTTATTATTTACTAGCAATATTCCATTACCACCACCCCCTCCATTTCTATTAAATAATCCAATTCCGAATAATAATAATCATATTAATCATAATAATAATAATAATAATAATAATACATCAGCATTATTATCTTCAATAAATGCTGGTAATTTCAAACTTAAAAAGGTAAATCACGACAAAACTAGAAAACCACTTAAAACAAATGATAATGGATTTAAAATATCCGATGATGACCTACTTAATGCTCTAGGAAAATTGCGGAAAAATAAGTCTACGACTTCCTATGTATGATATCAGAATGATTTAACTTAATTAAAATTATAAATGTATTTAAATCGTAAATATCAACTAATATTAGACTTAATATTATGAATTTCGATAATTTTTTTGAAAACGCGGAGACCTATGTTAGGGATACCTTGTGGATTTCCTATAATAAAGCACAAGAAATTATGTATATAATCGGTATTTATTTGATGGCTATACTCGATAAATATCAAATGTTTCAATTAAAAATACCAATAACGAAACGCGACCATTTACCGATGGATTTTAATTTAACACATGACAATATTTTTGTTGAATTCGATAAATTAATTGATACTTATTCTAAAGAATTAAAATATGGTAAAATGATTTCCCATAATATTCGTTTAGATATAAATGATAATACTGGGGGTGTATGTATAATATCCGAATCAATCAATCCATATTTTATCTTTCATATTGCTAAAAATATGAAACGTGTTCAATTTCATGTATATACTAAAAATCGCGACAATTATAAGAATATTAAATTAGAGAATGTGAAAATTTTCTATATTGAAGATATTTACGATACGCAAGAATTATATGAGATAATGTATGTAGGGTTACACGTTTGTTCGGCAGATTACGAACAGTATTATGATATTCTTAAAAAAAAAATGTATACAACTGGAAAAATGATTATTCAAACGATTGTTTCTTTGGAAACCAATTCAAATAATATTATAAATTTAAGAAATACATTGTCATTTAGAAAATTTTTCAATAATAAGCATAAAGGCTATGCGAATTATATAATACCACCATTATGTAGTATTATAAAAAAATACAAACTAATTGATATTATGCCCATTAAGCACTTGGAGAATGATACGAAACTATTAAAAAAAAAACACTTTAAATATACACCTCCACATGACCTGATTTTACGAACACAAGCGTGTATAAAGTTGATGGGAACTAAATATTATGTTGCTAATCTTGAGTATTAACTATTTTATTGTCTTTTAATATTTACGAACAAATATGGAGTAGGAAATGATCTTTCTGCTTTTAAATATGTATCAAGCGTGCTTGTTGCGTTAGCATCTTTTTTATATTGGTACCCTGGACCACCTTTTTTTCCTATAAAAATATATGATCCTCTATAGTTGGGATTATAACCACCAGAACCACCAAATGCTTTCAATGCTTCGTATGGTGTTACTATTTCACTTGAGTTCGTTTTTCTAAGTCTTATACTGGATACACGATCATTCATGTATCCCCAAGTTCCACTTCTTATATCTTGATTAAATGCTGGACCTTGTTTTTTTATTTCCCAACCCTTATCGAAATCGTGTTCAAATAATTGGGCTGTTATTTTATCTGAAACATCATATGATGAAATAGAATCATTTGGAAATAAATCACCAGACAGTCCTTTAATTTTACCACTCCATGTTGAATTTATCTTTGTTTCACTACCATCTGAATTTAGTTTATATTTTTTTTTCCATCCTTCTGAGTTTATATGCTCATATATATTTATATATGGACTATCTTTGTTAGATGCTTCATCAGATACACTAACTAACACATAATAATCATTTGGAACTTGACCCAGATAATTGATCATATTCTTAGCATTATTATATGAAGCGTGTGTATCAAAACTCTGGAAATCGTGTTTGTTTCCAAATTGATTCACTACCAATACGTTAAACCCTCGACCAATTGGTAGATTTTTAAATTCAACCCCATTTACATAAAACCGCGATAACCCCCAACGAACACCTGAAACTAACCCGGATGATTCTACCTTGAATTTTAAATCATTAGTAGAACTTAGTATATTATTTTTAATGTATAATAAATCTTCTTTATTTATACATTGGTCTCCAATACATAATTCAGAAGGTGATAATTTTGGCATATTATTAGTAACAAAACTAAAATTATCTTTATTCGCACAATTACTTAGACCCAATGGACATAAACTATTCACTTTAATCGTATTATTCACTTTGAGGTCTTTATGACATTTAACATCTTTGGCAAATAAAGCACCATATTCGTATTCCAATGCGTCTTGGAAGTGTTCTTTTAAGAAGTATATATTTACTATTAGTAGTAAACTAATAATAAAAATTAATAAAAATTTAGTCATCTAATATAATAAAATAAAATATATAATAAACTAAAATAAAAATATAAAATATAAAATATTATATTTTAGTCTTCCCATTTAATGTAAGTGCCTTGGGAACTCGCTTGTAAGCCTTGAAGAGATTTCAACTTTTCAATATCTTGTTTTGTAAAACAAACGCCGGCTTGATTAGTGGAATTGTAATCGGTTAAACATATACTACTAAGATTTATTAAAGGCAAACTCGCCAATTCATTTAATTTATTTTTATTTATCGAAATATCATCGATTGCAAATTCCGACGCACTCAGCGTACCTAATACATCTACATTTCCTTTACATAAGACATCACCATCAACATCCACATTATTTAAGTAACTTATATCATTATTAGCAAATTTTTCGTTATTATTATTAAGTCTAGTAATTATGAATACAATTAATAGTATTAAAATCAATACAAATACATATTGAAACATACCTATAAATTAATTCACTATTTTATTTTAAACAAATGTATTGGTAGGTTCGTCGAAATCCATAATAAGTTGGTTATCAACCAATAATCTATTGATTTCTACTTCATCCGGATGGCGCCCATTTATTTCAAAGAATGTATCCACAAATTTACTACGACGCTCTATTTCTTCATTAGTGGATTCCATTGTATTTTTACGTTGTGGGTCTTCATTTATAATAACTTCATCTGCTATTTGTTTTCTTTCGTCATCGCTAAGTTCGAAAATCTGTGTAGCACTTAATATATCACATATTTCAGGTTTCGTCAAATCCAAATTTTTCTTGAATTTATTATTGAAATTAGTAATAACCTTTTTGGGCATAAATGGGGATATGTCCACCAATCTATTATATTCCTCTTTGGACATTTTAATAAATTCCAATGGACCAAATCTATCAAGGGGATGTCGCGACAATTCCGTTTTAATATTCCTATAAAATTTACCCCAAGATAAACCTGCTACTCTATGTGACTCATTTAATTCGGCTATTTTTAGAAATTGGGAAACAGTTGAAATAATACCTGCTAAAATAGATAACGAACCAATACCCATTGTCATATATTTCTGTAAATCCTCACCAAACCTATCCAAAGCAAAATTGGCAGTTCCTGTAATAGTTGAAATAATAATGACTGGAATTGTATATAATCCATTTTTCCACCGATATATTTCGTGGGATCGCATATGCATCCATTGATAACATTGTGCTTTATCTGCCCATTGTCGTAATAGTAATTCTTCTTCTTCTTTCCAAAAGTTCCTTTTCTTTATATTAGTTAACAATTGATCTTCGTCATTAGCTTCAATATTCATAATTATAATAAAAATATTCTAGTATTTTCTTAAATTATTTTTGTTTCTTTACTTATTGTTAAAAAGTCCAATAATTTCTGATTATCTAATTGTTTATCAATAGAAACGGTTAAGCTCAATAAGTAATTGACTAATTGATTTAATTCATCGCAATATTTGTTATATTCCAAAATAATATGATTGCGTTTATTATTTAATGTTATTAAAATATTATTACAGTGATTATTTTCTCTAATATTTTTCTCATAGGTTTCATCATTATATATCTTAAATAAATCTATAAATTGCGATATTAAACCTAAATTCAATACTGTTTGATTTAAAAGGTTTATAAGATGAACCGAATCTACAATAGTGGGTTTTTTTATTAATGATGCTTGTTTCAATATAGCCTTTTTCTCTTCTGAATGTTCTATTTCTAAATTTTCTAATGAAGATAAAATCATTAATGTGCTATCACTTATTGTGAAAATATCGTGATAAAATTTATCTATTAATGCTTTCTTTACCTTTTTCAAATACATTTTCTCATTATTAATAAGAACTATTTGTAATCTAAGATAACTATTATTTTGTTGTCGTCTAAAAGACTTATTTAATTCGATTTTCATATACACCTTATTTAAATAAATTATCTTATTTTGAATCGTTTCAAGACGATTATCCACCTTCTTGAGTGTTTCAAATATCATATCAACATTTTCTAATAATACTTCACTGTCAATAGAATTTTTATCCATAAATATAAGAAAGATTTAATTTTTTTATTAATTCGCGACATTAATTCTTTATAAGTGAATTTTTTATTTTATTATTATTCTAATCTATTGTGGTGAAACTTAAAAGTTATTAAACGCAACCCAAAAAATTTCAAATAATTCGTGTTGTTTTGATATGTAGAATAAATGTAGAATATATTATATAATGATTGAAGTTATTAATATTAAAGATCTTTCGACTTCGGGAAAAGAAGAAATAATGTTAGCTATTAAACCATTCATATTAAATACACTATGCCAAAATGAAATAGAACCAGACTTTTTCAATTATTTGTTAAATTCTAAGAAGTCTGACTATTTATTTGTTTCATATGATAAAATGAATCCCAAGTTTAAGAAAACATCGCGTAAAAGTTATAGTATTTCTACAAAATTAAGTTCTAGTATGAAATATAGAAAGAAAACGAAAAAACGTAAAGATACTCAAACGAGTTTCATCAGAAATAATAACCGTAATAATTCATTAAACTTAGGTTCTATAAGAGGTTTCGGTTTAGTTCAAAAAATAAAGGATTATTACTATATTCATATATTATGTCGAGGTATTTCAAGAAACGGTCTTAGATACTCATCCATTAAAGATAGTGGTAGTGATTTATTAAAAAAAATAAGTAGTCATGCCAGAAATAATGGTATTAATACAATAAAATTAAACGCATTACCCAACGTCATATTATATTATAAACGGTTTGACTATAAATTATCCACACCAGAACAAACACACGCTATGGATAACTTCGCTGAATTATTAAAAAACTCACGATTCGAAAATAACTTTTATGAATTCTTAGAAGAATATAATAATAATTACGATAAAAAGGAACCTATAAACCAATATTATAATATTATGATACGCGGAAATCCTAAAAAACACGCGGGAACAGCAACTAAAATTGAAAGTGATGGCATTCTTATGACATTAAACCTTTAGAGGTTCCATTCAATTGCGTATTCTTCTTCTTCACTATCTAGGTCATCATTCTCTTCTATTTTACGCTTAATTAGAGCCATTTTCTTTTTCTTTTCTTTAGCATTCAATTTCTTTCGACGTTTGATTTTAACTTCATTTCCACTAGCATCAACCATTTCTTCAATTTGTGTGAAACCGATTTCTTGGTTCGAAGCTTTTGTCATCCATTCAATATCACCTTCGGTATTTAACCGACCCGCTTCTAATACCCATCGTTCTGGACATAATTGTCTACAAAACTCGTCATTGTGGGTAATCATAATAATACCACCTTCATAAATATTAATAGCGTCCGCCAAAGCACCCAACGAATCGCGATCTAAGTAATTAGTTGGTTCATCAAGAATTAATATATGCGGTTGGTCCCACATAGCTGCCGCTAATACTACTTTAACTTTCTGACCCCCGGATAAAGCACCTATACGATAATGTGATGCGTATTCTGGCTCCAAACCAATATTATTTAAATGTTTCTCTACATTTTCATTTGTTAGTGGCCGGGCTGCTACCATTTCACGATTTGCTATTTTCATATCAATAATACGCAAGATTTTCGTATAGATTTTACTAAATTTCAATAATTGTTCTTCCGTATACCAACTATTACTATCTTGAGACCTATCTTTCCAAGATATTTCATATTCATATACTTTTTTTCGCTCCTTACTTTCACGACGTTGACCGGTACATTTACTTATTACACGCTTTTCCTTAGCCACTTGTCCATTTTCTCTTTTGAATGAAATTTCAATTGGTTTCGCCAATTCTTCTTCATCAGTTTCACTCAATTTCATCGTAGCTTTATCCAAACCTTCACGGTCATCACCAAATTCATAACGCCATCGAATATATTCATTTGGTGTTTTTTCTAAATGATTCTCAATATGATGAAAAGCGTGCTGAGCAATATATCCAACGCGAGAATTAGGATATTTCCATACGCTTCCTGTGGTAGGTTCCAATTCACCCGTCAAAACCTTTATCATTGTAGATTTACCAGCACCATTAACACCTACACACGCAACGCGACTTGCCATTGACGCACGAACACTAATATCTTGGATTGTTGGTGCTGAATTACCTGGATACACTAAAGAAACATTATCCATCTTTAGGAGAACCTTACCACGTGATTTTACACCTTCTAAGAAACACGGTTGTGGAAATGTGAATTTGAACTTATTAGATTTAAACTCAAAATAGGAATTGGCCTCTTCCGGATGAATCTTAGCAAATTCAATAAGATTTCCTTTATGAAGATTAAGTTTTAATTTATCAATTTGTAATATATAATCACAACAATCATTTAGTAAGCCACTATCGTGAGAAACCATTACAACCGTAGTGTTTTTTAGACCATTAATATAATTTTTTACCCATTTTACATTTTTAACATCCAAGTGATTTGTCGGTTCATCCATCAATAATATATCGGCTTTTTGAAGCATAGCACGAGCCAGTGCCAATTTCATACGCCAACCACCAGATAATGAGGAAATATTATCATCACAATCACCACCACTACCGGACGATTTACCTTCTGAAAACCCGACCTTCTTTAACATATCGCGGACATCTTGTTCTTTAGCATTCATTGCTTTTATGGCTTCTGAAGCCAAAACATATTCAACACAACTCAAATGCGATAATTCACCTTGAATATCGGCTTCAACAAATACAGTATTAATATCATCGGGAAAGTTATCAATAGTTCCTTCAGCAATCGCACGCATTAATGTTGTTTTACCACAATCATTTTGACCTAAAAGACCATATTTCTTACCTTCAAATAATCGTAACTTAGTATTATGAAGCAATACCTTGGTACCATAGGCCAATGTAAATTCACAATTACAAAGTTCCTTACCTTGTTCCAAATCTTCATCGCCTTCTTCTTTATTAGATGTATTCAATATGTCTATAATTTTATTAACAAATTCAATTGGAACAGTTTCTATTCCTATTACATTAAAATAAGGCTTAAGTTCATTAATATATTCCTGAGTTTCTGTAGTTTTAGTTAAATATAGTGAATAAACTATATTTGAAATGTAATTTAATACACTTGGATTCAAACCAGCCATTGAATGATTATTTTTCAATTCAGTATTTATATCACCGTGAGACCTAAATATTAATGTTTCGTGTTCCTTTGTTCCCTTAGTAAAAATACCCTCTAAACTACTATGTGTTTGGGTTGCTACATTACGTGCTTCCGGATCAGGTATAGTATCAATAGCATCTTTTAAAGCAGGAATCAAATCACTCAAAAAAGGCAATGCTTCAACAGCATTTTCCAATAATTTAGTCATATTACTAATGATACGCGCACACATACGCTTAGAAACTACATTACCAGTTCTAAGACCACGTGTCATTAATGGTACAATTACCGATAAAGCCGAACCTTCCATTGTTTGTACAAAGACAACACCACCTAGTTTCTGGATTGTTTCCGGTGTTTCTTCTGGATTTGTAATTGATTTTATTAAGTCACCCACAAAAGGCTCAAGGTCATTATTTGTAATACCACGCATAGCACACGTTAATACTTCTTCACATAATTCACTTACTTCTGGTTTAGTGTCGTGAACAATATCACGCAATACTGGAATAATATTCGGTAATGATACCGACAATAAGTCTTTATCGTATTTATCTACACGTCCAATATATTCTTTCAATAGTCTTAAACACCCATATTTCAATTTCCATTTAGTTTCTACCTGTAATCCTACAAAAAGAATTTCACATACATATGGAAATGCCTGAATACTAAGTTTATTAATTAAATTTATACATACTGTGGTTGCTATCTCAGTAACTTTTGGTTTATCGTCGAGACGTTGAATCATAATTGGCAGCATTTTTTCCACCAATAGTGCTTCATAATTTTTAAATAATATTTCATCGTTAATAATTTCATTCAGTTTGTTTAATACATTAATACGCGGTTCAAGAGGAGACTTCTTATGTGTATTAGTTAAATCGGGACACAACCCTTCTAATTGCTTTTCTATAGAACTTAAACCAAAACTATTACACATCTTATTGGGGGTAAATATCAAATAACTATTAAATAGTTTAATTAACATTATTTTTTAACACATTTTTTCCACGTATATTTATAGAATTTACCTTTTTTTCTTCTTTTTTTCAATGTGAGTTTTAATGGTATTTTTTTCATAATTTTTGCTTTTGAATTAATATGTTTTTTTACTAAATGTATTATTTCGCCAGGACGTAAATTACCCATATTACAAGATATTTGGGGATTTATTGTACACGTGTTACCAGAAATCCAACTTCTAGTTCGTTTATCATTATCAGTCGATTCTTCACAAACACAATCGTGTATAGTTATTTCTTGATTTTTACAGGGTATAATGTCGGTATCTTCATCATATTTTATTTTCTTTGAACTATATTTACCATATTTATATAAAATTATACCTAGTAATAATGAACCACTGATAATATCCGCCTGTAATGAAGCAAATGTATCATACGCAATTTTATTGGCTACATGTTCGCAATTTCCGTATAATAATAGTTGTTTATTTCGCGAATGTGTTTTCTGATTTGTCTCTAATATTCGGTCTAATCTTTTCTTTATATTTTTCTTATCGTCATTTGGTACTTTTAATGAATCAAAAGTATATATTGGCGAGTCTTTATCTTGACCACGTTTAACAAAATCACTTAGTTTTGAAATACCTATTGCTATTTCTGGTCCATATCTAGTATTTTTATTTTCTGATTGTGGAGCCAATTCATACACCAATCCATAACCCATATAGACACCATAATGTTTTAAAAAACTTATACCAAATCCTCCACCATATGCTATTAATTGACCTGGAATTAATTTATATTTATTATAATCTTTGGTAGTTAAATATGAAACATGGGTTGTATTAAAAAAATCCTTATTAATTTTATCTATAGTGCTATTAATTTTCTTAGTAGTTTCGACATTATATACATCAATACCTGAACGCGATAATTCATTTATAAAACGATTATTCGAATTTTCTCTTTTATTCATCGTTGTGGTTGGATACTTATAGTTAGTCACTAATGTTTGTGGTATCATTAAACTTGTACCACCTTTCTTTGTCTTCGTCATATAAAATAATAAAACAATTAATAATTACAAAATATTAGTATTAAACAATTAATAATCTAATAATTATTAATAATCTAGTAATGAAAAGAATAAGTTGGCAAGAATATTTCTCTGAAATTGTCCTAGTTACTTCAAAACGATCACCGTGTAATCGTCTCAAAGTTGGATGTTTATTAGTTAAAGACAATCGCATTTTAAGCCAAGGTTATAATGGGTTCTTACCTGGATGTCCTCATAAATCTATTGTTAGGGATAACCACGAACAAGCAACTATTCACGCTGAACAAAATACGATAAGTGATTGCGCTAAAAGAGGAGTATCGTGTGTAGATGCCAAAGCATATATTACACATTATCCTTGTATAAATTGCTGTAAATTACTATTATCAAGTGGAATTAAAGAAATATATTATTTAGAAGACTACAAAAATGACCCTATTGTTCAGGAATTATGTAGCCAATTAAATGTTAGTATCATAAAAATAAATAAATAAATCTATCTATAATCGATCTATAATCGATCTATAATCAATAATCAAAATCATTTAATGCGTAAAAACACGTTTCCCAGTGAAAATCATACCTATATTTAGTTTTTTACATTCTTCTATTATTTCATCATCTCGCATTGATCCACCTGGTTGTGCAATATATTTAACATTATATTCGTGTGCCTTTTGAACGTTATCCGCAAATGGCATAAAGGCATCAGATACCAATGTTATATCTAATGGCATTTTATCTAATAAATCATTACGTTTTAACCAATCGTTTGCTTTTTTACCAGCAATTTCAATACAATCTACACGGTTTTGTTGTCCAGCACCAATCCCAATAACGTGTCCATTATATACATAACATATACAATTGGATTGTGTATATTTTAATGTTATAAATCCCAGTATCATATCCTTTAAAACATAATCTGGAACATCTTGATTAATATTTACTTGTTTACTATTCATTAATTCTTCTAATACTAATACTTCATTATTTGATGGTTGTGTCAATGTTACACCATTAACATCGCGATATTCCATTTTATTTACTATTTCTTCTTGTTGCATAATTACATAATTTCCAGATTTCTTGGTTTTAATAATATCAAGCGCATTTAGATCATAATCAAACGCAATAATACCATCACTAACATACTTTTTAAGTTGATTCGCAAATGGGATGTCTATGGTACCTGAAAACCCAATAAAATCACCAAACGACGATTTCGGATCAATATTTCGCGTTTTTTGTAAAATATCAAGTGGATATAGGTCATTAGAATAATTCGCGTATACACCCGCTGGCGAATTATGTTTAAAACTTGCGCAACAATGTGTTCCTAAGACTTGCTGAACTTCCAATACCAATCTTATAGCATTATTAGCATCTAGTAAATTAATATATCCAGGACTTCCATTTATAATTGTATATGGTGGTTCTTGATCGTTTTGTAAATATACGGCTGCTGGTTTCATATAAGGATTGAGACCATATTTCATTTTTTTTAAATAATCATAACTTACACCTATTTTCGTTTCGTCGTTAAACCAATTATTAATTGCTATGTCATATTTCATAATATGATTTATTGCTTCTTGAGCATAATAATAATTATTATCGTTATTATCATCACATTCTATAAATTGTGTATATTGACTAGGAGATGTTAAAATAGAAACTTGTTTGTAATTTTTAACACACGCTCGTATTAAACTATGACCACCAATATCTATTTGCTCTAATATATCTTCTTCGGTATTTTGTGGGTCATTGATTGTTTGTATAAATGGATATAGATTTACTACTACAAGGTCAAAAAAAATACCATTAATAGAGGCTAAATCCTTTACGTGTGATTCATTATTGCGCTTTCCAAGCAAACCTCCAAATATTTTCGGATGAAGTGTCTTTACACGACCATCACATATTTCGGGTGATTCTGTATATTCACCTATATTTACTAGATCTATACCTAATTCTAATAATTTTTTATACGTCCCACCAGTACTATATATAGTATAACCAGTTTTGTTTAAATAATTCGCTAATTCTTCAATACCATTCTTGTCATAAACACTAATCAACGCGTTCTTAGTCATATTTATGGATAAATCAATTGTTAAATTCTTTATGTGGTATTAATACACGCTATTAATGTATTCTTTAATAACATAGCAATAGTCATAGGTCCTACACCACCTGGAACCGGGGTAATTGCTTTAACATTGTCTTTAAGGTCTTCATAATCCGCATCTCCCACTAATCTGTATCCTGATTTTCGTGTTTTGTCTTCTATGCTATTTATTCCTACATCTATAATTACTACATTTTCATTTATATATTCCTTCGTTAGCATTTTGGCCTGACCACAAGCACAAATTATTATATGGGCATTTTTTGTATGTGACTTTAGGTCTTGTGTTTTGGAATGACATATTGTTACTGTTGCGTTTCTATGTAATAACAATAAAGACATAGGAATTCCCACAATATTACTACGACCTAATACAACAACATTTTTTCCCGATATTTCGATATTATAAGCGTCCAATAATTCGATACAACCTTGGGGTGTACAAGAAACCAGTAGATTGTCGAGGCGTTTCAACGTAAGATTCCCTACATTTTCTGGATGAAATCCATCTACATCTTTCTCTAATTTAACGTGTTTTAATACACGTTGTTCATTAATATGTTTGGGAAGAGGTAATTGAATCAATATACCGTGTATTAATGGGTCTTCATTTAATAATTCTACTTGATGTAGTAATTCATCTTCACTAATAGTTTCCGACAATACTATATCTTTATTATAGATTCCAACTTCTTCGCAAGCTTTCTTTTTCATACGAACATAAGTTTCTGAGTCTTTCCGTGTGCCTACTAATATAATACCTAATCCTGGTTTTGTTTCTAATTTACATATTTCTTCTTTTAAATCTGTCCGGATTTTCGCAGCTATTTCTTTTCCATTTATTATAATCATAACAATAAATCATAATAATATAGATTTTTTAAATAGTATTAATATATAAATGATAAGTGATAATATGTACGTGAATATAATTGACATTCTTGGTTGGTATTTTGCCTGGAAACTTATTGACAGATTTGTCGATAAATATGAATTAAATAAAAATAAAAAAATATGTGTAGACATAATACTATTGGTATTATTCGTAGCGTATTTAATCATTAAACATAAAATACTTTGAAAATGTCAGCAAAACGCAACAAGTCAAGGTCATTAAAATCTTTATAGGCACTTATGATTTTTTCAAATCTTTGTTTAGTTGTTTTCTTTTCATAATGAACTATTAACGATTTCAGGTTATCTTTCTCATCATAGGTCTGTAATATTCCATAATCCAATATTATTGACTTTTCTTTGACACCTAGATAATTTTCATTATAAAGTTGAATAGTGCAATCCTGTTCCCACGTTTTCTCTTTATATTTCGGTTTAAATTCTTGATTTATCATCAATTTCCAAAAGAAATTACGTGCAAATCTGGTGTTTTTTATAATCATAAACCCAGTATTAAATAATTGACTTAGGTCTTGACTGAAAATAATATCCTTATTTTTATTTTTTTTTATTATTTTATCTAATTTGGTTTTATCATTATTGAGACGAAAAAAAGCATCGGCATCAATATAAATGACATACTCATAATCCTTCTTTAATAAGTCTATAATCATAGGCACACGTTCCCAAGCAGGATGACGGTTTTTAAAATACGGTTGTTTAACAATATGAAAATCACAGCACGTTTCATTAGCATAAGCTCGATTGATTTTCTCAGTTAATTCCGAATATATTTTTATAGTTTCATCGGAATACATACATATAACTTTTCTCATAATTAGTATAATTATTATTAGTATAATAAATAATTGTATAACTATAAATAAAATATTCTATTTTTATTTTATTTCTCATCTACAAATTTCTTTGTCTTCTCCCATAAACTATTAGGGTGATATTCCGCATTAAGGTCTAATTTGTATTTATTAGTAACAAGATTACGCCAAAAGTGTATGGCATAGGTCTTTGTAAACATTTCGCCTAATGGTTTCGCATTAACACCATATTTATCAGCATATTTATCTTTTTCTCCTTTTATAGGATAGAGAAAAGCATCTTTAGCATACCACCAATCTAAATGGCAGAATGTTTGTGGTGGTTTAACATATTTCTTATAGTTATATTTGTCGATTTGCTTTCGCATAATACGCATATACTTGATTTTGTCTTTGTTTTTACCTTTATTTTGCGTTGCCATACACGTTTCAAACAATTCTTTATAAAAAGCCGACTTCTTAGGCGCCTTCAATACACATATTTGATATACCGATGGAACTTTCATAGCATATGCGCCTTTTTGTATTGTTCGCTCACTCGCAAACACGAAATCTTCTTTAAAATCGAAAACCTTAGTTGCGATAATATCTAAATCTACCCAATAACCACCTTTTTCATATAGCAACTTATAACGCCATATATCTGAAAAAGGTAAGAACGTTTCTTGGAGTTTAAATACCGTTTCTTGAGGAAGTATTTTATTGGCATCTTTAATTTTAGTACCCTTTGGCACACCTTTGACTTTATTATATGTATATAAGTGGAATTCCATTCCTAAATTAAGGAAACTCTTAATTGAATAAATTTCCATTAAAGACAACTGGTCTCCTATCCATAAACTTTGAACAACTACCATACTATATATTTTTATTTTTTTTTTCTTGATAAATTATCTGGATAAATTATCTATAATTACTTTAATGGTTGATGCTTTAGGAAATAATCTACAAAATAATAATACTGATGATGATAAATTGGATTCGGCTACTTTCTGGAAATATGTTGGACGATTTATAATGTATATATTTATCGTATTAATATTTGTTATGAATTTATGTGCCGTTTCTATAGCATTACAGCTTAACAGAGGTAAAAATATATTTACGAAATTATTTGCTGCAATGTTTGCATTTTTCTTTGGAATCTTTTACATCATTATAAATGTATATTACTACAGAATAAAGGTCCTAGGAAACGGAAGTCTAATAATTTTATGTTCTGAAAACATATTTCCGATATAAACATAAATTATTATATATAATAGTTCCGTTCATAAAATATATTTTATTCAATTATTGTATATGTTACTTATTAAACTTATAGTTGCTCTTGTATTAATCGGAATGTTCATTGGATATACTGTATACAATGTAAAAAATCAAAATAAAGCCGATGCTGTATTTCCACCCTTTGTTTCTAAATGTCCCGATTACTGGGAAGTTGTTGGCAAAGATAAATGTCGCAATGTAAATAATCTCGGCGTTTGTTTAAAACCCGATGGCACCAAAGATAGTGATGTAATGGATTTTGATTTACCTATTTTCAAAGGAAAAAAAGGTATGTATTATAAATGTAGTTGGGCACAGAAATGTAAAGTTCCTTGGGAAGGTATTAGCAATTTATGCACTTAATTTATTTCCTTTTTTTATTTATTTAAAATTCTATATATGTATTATTTAATTAATTAGTATGTGGGTCGAAAAATACCGCCCTAAAAATCTAGATGATTATTTTATTTACCCGCAAATCAAAACCGAAATTGTTAATTGGATAACTAATTTTAAAAATCAAAAACCAAATGCTAAAAACTGTCTATTTCTATTAGGACCTCCCGGAACAGGGAAAACCACAATCGCAAGCATTATATTAAAATCCTTTGGATACGATGTAATAGAATTCAACGCTAGTGATATAAGAACACCTAAATTAGTAAAGTTAAAAATAGAAGATACACTGGGAAAGAAAAATGTATTGAATCTCATGTGTAAAAAAGAAACCGATATTGGTATTATTATGGATGAAATAGATGGAATGACTACTGGAGAACGTGGGGGGTTAAGCGAACTTATGAAAATAATTCACCCCAAGAAAAATGAACCCAAAAAACCATATTTAACCAAAACTCCATTTATATGTATTAGTAACACTATAGACAAAAAACTAAGCGAACTCAAAAGTAAATCGGTCTTTATTAAATTCTCTGGTGTCCATAAAATGAACCTCATAAAATGTGCTCAACGGATTACTGAAAGCGAAAACATACCATATAATCAAGAATATATAGATATAATTGCCAAACATAGTCAAAGTGATTATAGACGGTTTATTATTCTTATGGAATACATATTCACGTGTAAATCGGAACTTAGTGTAGAAAAAATAGAAAATATGTTGAGTCATTTTGATAAGAAGAATATCGATATGACCTATTACGAAGCAACAGAAAAAATGATGAACAAATATGAACCACACGAAATTCAATCCTATTATAACCAAAATAAATCATTTATTCCGATGATATTTTATGAAAATTTCCCTACCTATATTAACGTAAATTCCAATGAAAGTCCAGAAAAGAAAAAAGAAGCCATTTTGAAAATATATAAAAATTATTCCGATTCGGATTTAATCGACTATGAATTATTTATAAATCAAAAATGGGATCTTAATGACCTCAACTGCTTCTATAAATGTATAGAACCATCGTATATTATTAATAGTATGAATAAAAAACAATACAATAATATGAATTCTATGAATTTTTCCACATTACTTAATAAAACATCACTAGAATATAGCAATGTAAAACACGATAATATTCTGAAAACGAAAATATTCAATTTATCCAATTCCAATACAATGTACCATTTTTGTTTGCTTTTCTATAATTATCTCAAAACCGAAGATTTTGCTTCTATTATGAAGCTAAAAGATACATATAAATTAACAATGGAAGATATAGACCGAATTCCCAAATATTTATCCGAAAAACAAGCCGCCGAATTCAATGCTAACACTAAGAAGAAACTAAAGAAACTCTTGTTTTAATAATATTATTCACTAACGATCATTCACTAACGTATAAATATATATATACTATATATACTATATATTATGAACCTCTATTATGCTTCTATAGCATCTCTCAATATACTTATTATTATTTTCAGGAAATTTATCAATAAAGAACTCCTTAAAAATCTTAATAAATTTACATTGTTTTTTGTAGGTGAATTTTTCTATGCTGTTGCGGCGTTAGTATTCTATTTAACGAAAAAGGTAGATATCAAATCTATAGTTAATCTTAATATTAGTAATAAAATGCTACTGGGTATTTCGCCTATTTTAGGAATCGTATCATTTATGATATATTATACACTATTAGAGAAATTCGAAGTTTCTAAGATTTCACCGATTTTATCAGGAAGTCGCAATGTAGTATTACTTCTTATTGGTGTATTCGTCTTTGGTGAAAATTGCGATATGAAAAAGGTACTCGGAATACTCCTAATGACAATCGGTATTATATTAACTTCTATTAGTGCTTAGAGAAATAATAAATAGTATTATTAATAATAATTAATAATATTAATAATAATAATGAAAAAATATTTCAAAGGTATCAAAGAAGCACACAATTATTATAAATTTCCAGGTTCCTATAGATATGGAAGTATTTATTTAATGAATTATGGTATAATTCGCAGTTATTCCAATGGCACTAAACCTGATGTTATTTGTGATACTAAGATTCAGTATATTCTTAAAAATGATACATATAGGAAACGATTTGCGGAAAATATGAAAACTAATACTAAAGTTCGCTTTTTTCAAAAAGTCCAAAGTGGTGTTAAAGATTTGGGTTTATTTAGAGTTACTGGGTTCAAGGGCAACAGTGTTGTTTTAGAGAAGTAGTTTATTTTCTTTTTTTATATTAACTATGTTTTTAGAAACACTATTAATAGTTTTAATTATTATTGTTTTATCTTTCCCTATGATTCTTTACACAACATCCCGAAGAGGTAAAATGATTACTGTAAAATCCAAAGATCTTGAAAAAAGAATCATAAGTGACGAAAACGGTCAAGTATATAAACTCGCTCATTTACATTGGATAATGAAGAATGAACTCAATCGCGATTTCGAAAATATGAATGTGGGACATACATATAAAATCAACCTATTCGGAATGAATGAACCCAGAATCAATTCATATACGTATATTTATGAATACGAAGAAATATAACGAAGTATTTTTTTTGGGGGAATTACGAAGAAATATAACGAAGTATTTTTTTTTGGGGAATTACGAAGAAATATAACGAAGAAAATTTAAAGAATAATATTATCTATAATTAATATAAACATGAGCCATAAATTAGTATGTAATAGTATCGAGCAAAAAGACCCCGGTTATTTGACACGTTCGTTGGCAACTTTAACATTAACAGCTGACAGCTATTTAGGAGAAATAAGTTCCAGCACATTTACCGACAAAAAACATAATATAGAAAAAACAACATACCATTCACAAGTTTTCGTTAAAGGAACCACAGTAGACTTCGTTGTTCCTATATTCCAAGTTACACCAAGTGCGGCAGCTACTCAACACGAATTCGGTAAATTAGTTCTCAAAATTAAACACCACAATAATAATAATTCATCGAAAACACAATTGTTCGAAGTAGTTGGCACACAACAATCCGCCACAGAAGCCGGAACTACTGACTTATTGACTACGTCTGGATTATTGACAACAAGTACTTCACAAACAACTATGACAGCAAACACTATAGGAACAGCAGCAAATTTGTATTCAACTGGTGTCTATATTGCTGGCGAAGACGCATCAAGTGCAATAGTAAAAAAAACATATGAAATTGACCTAAATACTTATTTGACTTCGGATGATGCTGATAAGCTCATTTGTTGGGGATTGAAATTCAATCAAGCACCGGCTACAGCGGATTCCATTTTTTCAATAGAAGCACACATTGAAATGATAGACTCTAAATACGATTTGTATTTGGACACTCACACTATTGCTTAATAAAGGCCTTTACTTTTTCCAGGATTTCAGCCATTTTCTCTTTATTTTCATAAATACCGTATTCTAATTCAATTTCCAATACATTAGGTTCTTTATTTATCCACGTATCGTGTAAATGTCCCAGTTTCTCCAAATAATCGAGAGGAATCCCGCTTTCACCGTTTCGTGACCGTTGTTTGATACGCCGGTCGCATTCCTCCGCACTGTTTTTCAGGTAAATAAGACCGTGTGGTTTCACGGGAAAATGATTACAGAGCCATTCGTGCCATTGACAATAAATTTTATATTCGATTTCCGACATTTTACCTTCATTGAAACAATTAAGCGCGAAACAATAGCGGTCTGTATATACCGAACGTTCAATAAGATTAATTTCTTTTTTGTGGTCTTCGATTTTCTTAATACGTGAAACGAAACTATTCATTTGAAAAGCAAAGGACCATTTGTCTTGGTCTTCGTAGAAATATTCCAAGATATTTTTTCCTTGTGAGTCCATTAACGCGAGCCATTGGTCTACAGGTTCCTGGATATAACTACAGGTTTCATTCCCTAGATTTTTTTTCAAAAATTCAAGGAAAGTTGATTTACCAGTGCCAATATTGCCTTCAATGTAGATATTCATATTGGTAGTTATAATGTTAAAAAATATAAAAAAATAATGATTTATTCAAAATCAATCAAATTTAATTAATTATTTGCGTTGTTTCTTCAAAGTTTTTCTTTTTTTCGAGCTTCCACCGCGCTTATTCTTTTTGGTTTTCTTAGCTCCGCCTTGTTTTAACGTACCCGGTCCCACACCCATTGTCCGTTGAGTCTGCAGCTGAAGACCCTCATTCACTTTTTTTCTCAACGTATTATTGATTAATTTTTTTTTTGCTTGTTCTTCTTCTGCTTTCTTCTTGGCTGCTAGTTCTGCTGCTTTCCTGGCTTCTTCTGCTTTCCTGACTTCTTCTGCCTTCTTAGCTTCTTCTTCATTATCTTCATCAGCTCCATCTCCAGCTCCAGCTCCTTCATTATCTTCATCAGCTCCATCTCCAGCTCCAGCTCCTTCATCAACTCCAGATCCAGCTCCAGCTCCAGATCCAGCTCCATCTCCAGCTCCTGCTCCTGTTTCTGCTGCTTCTTCTGCTGCTTTCCTGATTTCTGCTGCTGCTGCTGCTGCTGCTTGTTGTGCTTTTAGTTCAGCTGCTGCTTTATCTGCTGCTGCTGCTGCTTCTTCTTCTTCATCATCTGAATTTGCTGATGTATCTTCTGCTTCTGATCCTGATCCTGTTGTTGGTGTTGTTGGTATTGTTTGTGGTGGCGGTGGTCTTTCGGGTTTTCCTAAATTTTTACACAATTCTTTTAAGTCATCATTTAGAAGTTTTTTGTCGGTCATAATTTTACACAATTCTTTTAATACACCTTCTGCGCTCATATTCATTTCATCATCACTAATCCCCATAGAATTTTTAAAAGTATCTTTATTCATTATTATGAATAAAATTTGCGATAATAACCAAGCGGTCGAATAACTATTTTGAAAAATAACAGTTGGAATTTTTAAGTCAAGGTTTTTAAAACTATCACCTCTTTCTCTGTTTTCTATTCGTGTTTTATATTCATCCGGTTTAACATCATTTCTATAAAGAAAATCTTTTTTAGACTTAAGAAGCTGTATAAAAATATTATCAGTTATTCCAATATTATTCGAATCAGTGTTTGCTTTATCTATTTTTACTGCTATTTTAGTTTTACGCTTTTCTGGAATATTACTTTTTTTTTTAACTTTTTCTATTAAGTTTATTAATTTTGTGTATTTTTCTATTAAGTCTCCGTATTTTGTTTTGAGTTCCTTATCAAGACCTCCTTTTTGGGATTCAAACTCAAGATAAGATTTTGTTAAAATACTATAATAAACTAAATCAGCAACTTTTGTGGAGAAGACATGCTCCTTGATTTTTTGCACCTTAGTAGTGAGACCTGTTGTTAAAATGTTTTCTAAAGTGTTATTAGATTCATTTGATTGATTCTTAAAATATTTAGTAACTTCTTTATCTAAATTCTTAATGTTTGTTTTAATTGGTTTGAAATCATCAGCTGTTATATTTTTTACAACATTTGAAGTTATTCCTCTACCTCCTCCAGTCATTGGTACTTCTCCTTCTTTATTGCCAAACAAGTTTTGTACTTTATTGGTAGCAAAGTTAATAGCAGCAGTTAAGGGTCCGGTTCCATCTCCATCAGCTCCAGGCACTTCAGCTCCAGCTCCAGTCTTTACATGCTCTTCAGTTCCAGTAGGCTCTTCAGTTCCATTATCTTCATCAGAATCTTCATCAGTGTCATCATCAGTGTCTTCAACATCAGTGTCTTCATCAGAATCTACAGGCTCTCCAGCTTCATCAGTGTGTGCTACAACTTCTTCAGCTGGCTCTTCAGGCACTACAGCTCCAAGATTAGGCACTTCAGCTCCAAGATTAGCATCTTCAGCTCCAGCTCCAGCTCCAGCTCCTTCTACAAGATTAGCATCTTCAGCTCCAGGCTCTACAGGCTCTCCAGGCTCTACGGTCCCACCTATGTGAAATTCTTGAAACATTATAATATCTTAACAGAAAAAAAATAATGTAAAAATATAT
>ERZ651776.1831-NODE-1831-length-24559-cov-4.959154_pt1 | contig 24559 bp, 18 predicted proteins | sample MGYA00514761_ERZ651776 | MGnify/ENA metagenome assembly ERZ651776 | reverse complement strand
GTCCCATACCACCTGCTGCGCCAGTTATAACTGCGATCCTTTTGTTCATCTTGCTATTCTCTTTCTATGAAAAATTTTACCTGAATTTAAATTTAGAGATTAGCAATTTGGGACGTTTACGGCAAGCCTACCCTCCCGTACCTTAAACCTTGTAGCAACAAACTTTGAGTTAGGATTAAATCGTTAAAAAAATCTATCTAATTTTATAGGGGTTAGATCAATATTCTGTGGCTCCTCCATAATATAATTTGTAATGAACTTACCAGTTGCAGGAGCCATTCCTATACCGTAATGGCTATGGCCAAATGCTGCGAATAAATTAGGAAGTCCTGATATTGGTCCAACAGCGGGGAGACTATCTGGAAATGATGGGCGTGATCCAACCCAATAGTTTGTTGTAGACGCATTCAGACTCGGTAGAAGTTGCATTGTCAGTTTTTCTATTAATTTGGCTCGTTCAAAATTTGGCTTCGAGTTTGCACTAGCGAATTCGGTTGTGCCAGCTGATCGAATACCGTTCGCCATTGAGCTTGACACAAACTTCCCTGCAACATCCATAATGGAGTTATTTAATTTCACTCCCGGATCACTAAATTCAACATGATAACCTCTTTCAGAAATCAATGGGATTTTTAGCCCCAATGATTTCATTAATTCTACTGACCAGATACCAGCAGCGACAACTACTTTCTCAGATATGAAGTTCCTACCATCGCAATGCAGTTGGTATGTGTTATTTTTATTTCTACTAATTGCGTTAACTTTTAATTTTTTAAAATTACAACCTTTTGAAAACGCTTTTTCTGCAAGAGTCTTGCAAAGATTTCCTGGATCAACGGTTCTACTTTGGTCTTTAATCACTATCGCACTGTGGTAGTCTTTAGAAAGATCTGGCTCAAGCTCCAGTAATTCCCCTTGTCCAATAATTTTAACTGGAGCATTACGATCAATTCTTAGCTTCCACGCATAATCATCAAGTCTAGGGACTTGCTCCCCTCGAAAAACATTTATGTACCAGCTATCAATAAGCAAATCATCTCGCCCAGTACCATTCAAATAATGTCGGTACCCAGCTATGTTTCCAAACATTAATTTCTCCATCATATTAGAAATTTGTTCAACTTTATTTTTTTTACTGTTCGATAAAAATTTAACGACCCAGGGAACCAGAGTTGGAAGTTGGTCTAAATTGAAACTCAATGGTCCATTTTTATCAAGTAACCACTTTGGTATATTCTTCCAGACTCCTGGCAAACATTGTGGAACGCACGACCAGTGTGAAATCACGCCAGCATTACCAAAGCTGGTAGCATCCCCTGGTTCATTTTTATCAATTATCGTAACATCGCAACCTCGTTCTAGAAGAGATAGAGCGCAGCACACCCCGATGATTCCACCGCCAATTATTGTTACCCCTGAGAGTTTTTCATTATCATTCAGCACTTAATAACCTTTAAAACCTTAAAAAAACTAAAATACTGTTTCAATTAAACATCATTAGTAAGATGTCTATTTTAGGACAGCTTTCAACTTTCTATAAAAGAAGCCCTTATAAAAATTATATTAATATGCTTATTATATACAAGATTTTTAAAATTTCTATGTGGTCAGTAAATGAATTTCAAACTTGTTGAAGATTTCCTTAGTTTAGCTGTCAGCCAAAACTTTTCTCGATCTGCTGAGGAACGAAACGTTACACAACCGGCATTTAGTCGTCGAATCCAGCAATTAGAAGTCTGGGTTGGGGTACCACTAGTAGATCGTAGTACTTATCCCACAAAACTTACTGAGGCCGGTATGAGGTTCCGAGAGGCTGCTGAGGAATCCTTAAGTCTGATACACGATGTTAGAAATGAGTTACGTGATGAAAGTAAACTAAATTCCAATACTATTAATTTTGCAACCCCATACACTATATCAACATATTATTTTCCAAAATGGTTAACCAAACTAAAAAGTGAACTTGGTGAGCTATCAATTCGTTTAATTTTAAATTTTACCCACAACCATGTGGAAACCCTTATTAACGGGAATTGTGATTTTTTAATATGCCACCATCATAAGAAATTACCAAGAATATTAGACCAAAAAATTTATTCGTTTAAAATATTAGGATCTGAAAAACTAATACCGGTGTCAGCTGTTAGGAATGACGGTACACCCAAATATTGTTTGGATGATAACAAACAAAAAGTTATTCCACATCTATCTTACTCCTCAGAGTCGTATCTAGGAAAAGTTGAAGCCAATTTTCTAGAACGCAATAAACACAAACCTCCACTTAATCGTATCTACGAAAGTCCAATGTCTGAATCAATTAAAAAAATGGTAGTCGAAGGTCATGGATTGGCGTGGTTACCACTCTGTTCTTTAGAAGAATCATTCAATAAAAATATTTTAGCTAGAGCAGGCGATCAAACCTGGGACATTGGGCTTGAAGTCAGGATTTATAGATCTCTGGAAAACCAGAGTAATAAAATAGAAAAGCTTTGGGAGTTTTTACCAGAAAGAAATGCCAGTCAAATTTAAAAAAAACTAGCACTAGATATGGCCTAATATGCGAATAATGAATAATTATATGTAAAAATAGCAATTTACAGTTAATAAAACATCTTTTAGCCTTGAGTGAATAATTATCCCTTTCTTATATATAATAAGGGAAGATATTAGTTTGATACTTAAATAATTCATACTCGAGTTCAAAAAAACTTTCATGATATCAAGAGGTAAGAAATGTTAGATGTTTTAATTAAAAGTGGGGAAGTCCATGATGGGACAGGTGGAAAATCGATTAAAGCTAATATTGGAGTAAAAGAAGGGAAAATTGTAGAGATAAGTAATGCCACCTATGACGCAAAAAATGTTCTCGATGCAACAGGCCTGATAGTCTCTCCAGGTTTTGTTGACCTCCATACTCATTCCGACTTTACTCTAGCGGCTAACGGGCGAGCTGAAAGTCAGGTACACCAAGGGGTTACCACAGAAGTAGTTGGACAATGTGGTGTTTCTTGTGCTCCAGCGAGATCGAATTCCGACATCGCTTTAATGTCCCCAGGATTTATCGAAGGTGCAGTAAATGCTAATTGGCGGTCTTTTGGTGACTATCTTGATCATTTAGATAAAACTCCGTTAGGTGTAAATGTTGCAGCTTTCGTGGGCCATGGAACAATTCATCGAGCTGTTGTTGGAGATGCGTTGCGTCCAGCTGATGAAGACGAAATGGATAAGATGGCAATTCTTCTAGACGAAAGTATAGAAGGAGGCGCTTATGGTTTTTCTACAGGTTTAGAATATTGGCCAGGCAGCCTTGCTAGCCCAGATCAATTAGCCGATTTAGCAAAAGTTGCTGCTAAACATGACGTTCTTTATGCGACTCATGTACGTAACAGAGATCTTTTTTATGATTTAGGATTCGGGGAGGCTATTTCAACAGCAAGGGCGGCCAACGCCAAATTACAGATATCTCATATTCAACCAAAATTTGGAGCTCCAGAGTATGCGATGCAACATGCAATCGATATGTGTGAACAAGCTCGAGGTCATGGGGTAGATGTGGCTTTTGATGTTATTCCCCATGATTGGTCCCACACGCATGTAATAGCGATCCTACCTCAATGGGCACGAGAAGGTGGTGTTGAAAAAGTCAGAGAACGCCTGAAAGACAATGATATACGTGAAAAGATAAAACGAAATCCACGTCCAATGTGGAGACTGGTTAATTCGAACGGTTGGAACAAGATCGTGCTAATGCAATCAGAAGCGAATAAAGATCTTGTTGGTATGAGTTTTGACGACATTGGAAGACGGAGGAATACAAATCCTTATGACGCAGTCTTTGACCTTCTACTAGAAGAAGAAGCTGTAAATATGAATCATCTTATGTGGACCTCTCAATCTTTCAATAATGGGGATATTAAACTCGCTTTAGAACAACCTGAATGTGCAGTGATTTCTGATACACAGGCGCTGGCTCCTTACGGTTGTCTGAAACATCATATAGGATCTTTGTCAGGATATGGTTGGGCAGCAAGGTTCTTATCACATTATGTAAGAGAGCAGGGTATATTGACTTTAGAGGAAGGTATACGCCGTATAACATCCCTGCCGGCTGAACGCGTTGGAATAACAAATCGTGGGCTCATCCAAGAAGGTGCTGCAGCAGATATAACTGTATTTGATGCTACTCTTATTAAGAGCCATGCAAGTGTAAAAACACCCCGAAAATATGCTACTGGTATAGCGCATGTGCTTGTGAATGGTGGTATTTGTATGCACAACGGGACTCGAACAGAAGTTGACTCTGGAAAAGTGTTGCGTCCTCATTGAGAAATTAACTATTAATGATTTCACCAAATTGGTTACGATTTTTAATTATTCTAATAAATAAATTTGTTCAAACCTAATATATTTTTAGATAACTATGTTTGAAAATGGCAAGCCTCCCAGTGACCGGGGGATTTCTCTTGAAGAATCGGTTCCTTTTGGGAGCATAACTCTTTCGCGTGAGCACAACGGGTACGAAACCTACAACCAGAAGGTTTATTAATTGGATTAGGTATATCACCTTCCAATCGAATTCGTTTAACTGTTTCACCAGAAGAGCTTGTTAAAACTGCAGATAATAACGCTTTGGTGTAAGGGTGCCGTGGATTATTAAAAAGTGTTTCGCGATCAGCTTTTTCAACAACAGCTCCTAAATACATAACTGCAATTTCATCACAAACATGCTGTATTACAGCTAGATCATGAGATATGAATAAAAATGTCAAATTAAGATCGTCCTGTAATTTGCATAACAGGTTTAGAATCTGCGCCTGAATTGCAACATCTAGAGCAGACACCGGTTCGTCACAGACAATAAAGTCTGGATTAAGTGCTAACGCCCTGGCGATACATAATCGTTGTCGTTGTCCACCTGAAAATTGATGCGGATAGAGAACTTGTTGATTTTTTTGCAATCCAACCATCGAAAAAAGTTCGTCAACTCTTTCCTGACGCTCTTTTTGAGAACCAATATTGTGGACAACAAGCGGGTCCGAGACAATATCTCCGGCTGTTTGGCGTGGGTTTAGTGCTGAATATGGGTCCTGAAAGATTATTTGCATTCTTTTACGCAAAGGAAACATTTCCTCTGATGAAATCGACGTAAGTGCCTTATCTTCAAAATATATTTCACCACTATTAGATTTTACTAGACCCAGTATAGCTCGCCCCGCTGTTGTTTTTCCGCAACCACTCTCACCCACTAAACCGAGAGTTTTGCCTCGATTAACTTCTAAGCTGATTCCATCAACGGCATGAACTACTTGAGGATCTGAAAACCAACTGGTTCGCTTCAATTTAAAATGAACCTTTAAATTGTCTAACTTCACTAAAGGCTTAATATTTAAATTATTATTCATTTATGTACACCGTCCTCTGCAAGCCAACACATTACCGAACGTTTAGGCCCAAGGTTAAAGCTTGGAGGCATTTTTAAACATTTTTCTGTGGCTAAAGCGCACCGTGGACCAAAAGGACACCCCGGTTGACGATTTAAAAGATCAGGTACAGAACCGGGAATTTCAGGTAATGGCGCTCTAAAACCTTTCGAATCTGGTTTTATCTCCAGCATTGATTTTAATAGACCCTGTGTGTAGGGATGAATTGCTTTGGTTTGGATTTCGTTTAAAGGCCCTTCCTCAATTTTGTAACCAGCATACATCACTATCACTCTATCGGCCATTTCATTTATAGCTCCAAAATCATGGGTGATTAGAATTATACTCATTTGATTTCTATTCTGTATCTCTTTTAGGAGATCAAATATTTGTGCCTGAACCGTTACGTCTAAAGCAGTAGTTGGTTCGTCAGCAATCAAAACCTTCGGATCACAGACTAATGCCATAGCAATCATTACCCGTTGACGCATTCCTCCTGATAATTGATGAGGATACTCTTTTATGCGCTGTTCAGGGGCTGGGATCTGAACAGATTTCAATAATTCTATTGCTTCTGACAACGCATCATCCTTAGAGATCTTTTTATGTTCCCTAATAGTTTCAATCAGCTGATTTCCAACAGTAAATACAGGATTTAATGATGTCATTGGTTCTTGAAAAATCATAGATATTTCTTTTCCACGAACCCTTTTCATCTCTTTTTTTGAAAGCGATAGTAAATTTTCACTATTTAGGATCACCTCGCCCGCACTTATTCGCCCGGGTGGGGAGGGCACCATGTTTAATAGAGCTAAGGCAGTCATACTTTTACCACATCCACTCTCACCCACTACCCCTAAGGTTTCTCCCCTTTCCAATTCAAAATTTACATCTGACAATATGTCGACAGGTTGTCCTTTGACATCAAATTGCACATTAAGGTTTCTTGCTAATAAAACTTTATCGCCTTGATACTTGAGCATCTCTTTCATAATCAATCACCTACCACGTAACTTTGGATTGAAAGCATCATTTAAACCATCCCCGATTAGAGCAATACACAATACAACCATTAATATCGCCACACCTGGAAAAGTAACTGTCCACCAAGCGTCAAAGAAGAAATCTCGTGATTGACCAATCATTTTACCCCATGTAACCAAGTCCGGATCAGTTAAACCCAAAAAACTCAAAGCAGCTTCATAAATTACTGTGATACCAATCCGCAATGTTATTGCTATAATTATTGGTGGCATTGCGTTGGGAAGAATAATTTTTGTAATAATTCGAAAATTCCGATCCCCCAAAGCCTTTGACGCGGTGACATATTCATATTCTTTAATTTTTAAAAATTCCGCGCGGGTAAGTCTTGCCTCTGTCGGCCAGGTTGTAACAGCAATAGCTAATATAACAACGACTATATCTGAAGAAAAAACCGCGACTATCACCATAGCAAAGACTAACGGTGGAAGAACTTGAAAAAACTCTGTCACTCGCATCAGCACATTATCAATCATGCCCCCATAAAATCCTGCAACCGCGCCAATAGTTAACCCAATTGATACCGTGACTAATGTAGCAGTCAGCGCAATTATCATTGTTGGCCTAGCTCCATGAATTATCCCAATAAAAACATCACGACCCAAATAGTCCGAACCAAAATAGGTTTCACCGCTCGGCCCTACCAAAGGAGGCGCTACCATTTCAAATGGATCGGCTGGCATTATAATAGGTCCAAAAACACCAACCAGGATAAAACCACAAACAAAAATAAACCCTAACAACGCAGCTCGGTTTGCACAAAACAACCTAACAGTTTCACGCCACTTTATATCGGGTTCAGACATAGCCTCGCTAGAATCAAATATTGTATTTTCGTATTTCGGCTCTGTCTGGCTCATGAAATCGATTTAATCCTTGGGTCCATCCAACTATAAATTATATCCGTAATGATATTTGCAACGATTGTTGTCGTAGCCGCCCCAAACAATACTCCTAAGATTACTGGGAAATCTCTTCTAACTATTGATTCATAAAGTAATGGACCAACACCTGGAAGGCTGAAAACCGTTTCGACTAGAACAGCTCCAGAGAACACTTGAGCTAACTGCAACCCTGCGAGCGTTACTACAGGCATCGCTGCATTTTTTAGTGCGTGTTTAAAAATAACTCGAAACTCAGAAAGCCCCTTAGTTCGAGCCGTACGTATATAATCTGATCCTAAAACATCTAACATAGAAGCTCTAGAAATTCTGCTATAACTGGCGAGATATAGTATTGCTAACGTAAAAGTTGGTAAAACTAGATGATGAATCATATCTAATATTCGATCAAAAGTGTTTTCAGGCTGAGGCCAGGAACGAATACCAAACGCAGGGAATAAAGGAAGATAAAGGGCAAACACTAATAAAATAATCATACCTAACCAGAATACTGGTGTAGCATACCCAAACAGAGATAGCACAGTAACGAAATTACTAAAAATACCATTTGGTTTTAAAGCAGCATATACGCCAAAAAGCGTACCGATAATTACCGCTAGAACTAAAGCTGATAAGGTTAACATAAGGGTAGTTGGTAAATGCCCAATTAATAGAGCTGCTACAGACTGATCATAGTAAAAAGAATAACCTAAATCCCCCCTACAAACCTGCCCTAAATATTTTATAAGTTGAATGTATAAAGGTTGATCCAAGCCATATTGTTTTCTAAGCCTAGCTGCAAGTTCAGGGTCTCCACCCCCTGCTTCGGCTAACATAGCATCGACAACGTCTCCCGGAGCAGCCTGCAACAAGAAGAAATTTAGTACCATTACCGCAATTATCAGTATTACGCCAAGAATTACTCTTTGGATCAATGCCTGCTTCATCTGTTCACACTAGTATAATGCAAAGTAACTGCCAATCTAAGATTTATAAAAATTTATTAATTGAGTGAACCCAAAAAAATTGGGTTCACTCTAATATTTAGATGAACAAACTTAGTTTTGTTCTTTTGTCCAGTACATGACATCCCAATTTTCTGCAGTCCCATACGCTGGGAAGAATAAATCTTTATGTCGAAGGAAAAGGCTTGGCGTATCAAACATCCAAAGCATTGGCATTTCTTCCAAAAGAATATCCTGTACCTCATAATACAACTCGGTACGCTTTTGCATATTTGGCTCTTCAGCTGCAGCTGCAAAGATCTGATCAACTTCAGCGTTACAATAACCAGAAGTATTAGTATAAGCCTGATTCTTTATATTGTCACAGACGTACAAACGACTTACACCGATAGCTGGATCAGTTTTATCGCCAGGCCAGTTTATTGACATATCAAAATCCCAAGCAGCACTCCGTTCAGCCCAACCCGCAAAACCTTGAAGCGGTTCGAGTTTCACTTTAATCCCAACTTTCTTAAGAGACGCAGCCACAAATTCAGCTGGCATAGTGTTAAAGTCTGGCATAAATGGCTGTGCAATGAAAATTAAATTCAATTCAAAACGTATACCATCAGATCCTTTAGGATAACCGGCTTCATCTAATAAGCTATTTGCCTTATCTAAATCTAACGGATACCCTTGCAACTTATCATTAAAGAAAACATTAGTAGCTGGCATCGGTGACCTTGAAGGAATCGTGTAACCACTATGTAAAACATTCGAAAGCTTTGACCGATCAACTGCGTAAGCAATAGCTTGACGAACTTTCTTATTACTTAATTTCTCAGTTCGATTGTTAAATTCTAAAACTATTGCACCTCCAGCTATCCCTTCATAGGGAGCTAATTCAAGGTGATCAATTTTTGAGAACTCTTTAATATCACTAAATCGCATTACAGAGTCTGTTCTTGCAAGCTGAAACTGATTTTTCCTTAGTCCTATTCTTTTTGCTGTCTTATCTCCCACATTCAAATAAGTAATACTATCGAGGTATGGCAGACCATCAACAAAATGATTTTCATTTCGAGCAATCGACACGTATTCGTCAGTTTTTCTGTCACTAATTACAAAAGGCCCTGATCCCACAGGATTACTATGGGCTTCTTGTTTCATAAAATCATCAGAATTCCCATATACATGTTTCGGCATTACAGGTAGTTGTCTTGGCGTTGTGGCAGCTAAAAGTAGAGGTCCGTGTGCCTTTGAAAGATTTACTACAAGAGTATTTTTATCAGGGAATTCGTAACCTGTTATTGGACCAAACATCTGCTTTCCAAACCTATGATTTTTTAAAACAACGTCAATTGAAAATGCAAGATCCTCAGAAGTTACGGGACTACCGTCATGGAACTTTGCGTTTTTTGCTAGATTAAAAGTATAGGTTTTACCATCAGGTGATATAGTCCAGCTTTCAGCAAGATACGGTGCTATTTCGTTGTTTTCATCCATCCTTACGGGGCTTGCGAATATCTGTGAAGTCACAAGACCTACCTCATAAGCAGAATGAAGTGGGTTGAGGCTTGGTATTTTCGAAGATAAATATACTACTGATCCACCTTTAACGGGCGTACCCGCAAATGCAGTAGGTAAAAAAGTAAATAATACTGCAACTCCAAAAATGAAAGCGCTTACAATCTTTATTAGTCTTTCTTTTATTAACATTGTTCTCTCCCAAAAATTTTCTATTCAATATAAATATTCTTTTTTTAAGAACCCTTTGGTCTATGTTGAGACCTCTTTTCAAACTTTTTACAAAGAGTTTTTAAATATATAGACAATATATAAATTAACGCTAAATCACATCCCTATCCCTGTAAAATGCCATTTCTACATGTAACTATGCATTATTGACATAATGTTATTAGAGCTTGGTTTTGGCTTAAGAATGCATTCAAAAAAAGTATATGAGATCTTATAGCATTGTACTATTTGGGTGGCTGCCAACTCATATCCGGATCCAAGGGGAATATTGGTCGCGGGACCCTGGACAAATCTAATTGATAAAGGTTCGGGGTCGTCAAGCCTGGTAAATCAACCTCAAAAATTTGTTTTGGATTGAAAAATTCATCAAAACCAGCTCTAAAATGACCACGTGACTTTACTACCAGAACCCTCACCGAAGATAGATCAACTCCTAGCCGTTCTATGAATTCTGGATCAGCCAACTGATGACGTCCACTAGAAACTGCGACAGTAATTCCATCTATTTGTAAAAGGGCACAAAAACCTAAGTCAACCCTACGATTTGCATACGTACCTCTTCGTCCCACACAGTTTCCTTTGGCGAGAGAAATCACTAACGCATCTACCTCATATTTTTCGGAAAATTTAGTTTTTTCGTTTCGGTTAAATCTAGCCTTAAATTTTTTCCCTATACCAGTTGTATGAGCATCTTCTGCAAGATCTGCATCTACAATCATTCCTAAGGTAGCATTTTCAATTTTTTCCTCAAGCATTTTTTTTAAAGCATAAAGTGTATTACCTCGACCTCCACCACCCGGATTATCTGCAACGTCAGCAATTATTATTTGAGGCTCATTAGGATCAGAAACAACTTTTTTAGAAAGTGAAATCATATCATTCAACGTAATCAAATTCGTCGTATACTTCTTTCTGTCTCTCCAAGCCGATTTTGCAAGAAAAAATGCGGCTTCTTCGACAATCTTTTTACTCTCTAAATGGTGTGCTTTACCAGTCACGACAATTGACATTCCATTTGTGTCAGCATTTGCAGGTGCAAATCCTCCAAGAATTGAAATATTCAAAATATGATCTTTATTATTTTTTAAGATCTCCTGACCGGACCTTATAAGGTCCGCATAAGATCCCTCGTCAGTCAACAAACTTACAGATGGGGAAACCATTGGAACCTTTATGAAAGAACTAGTCGTTTTGGTTCCATTGAGCATCAATAACATATGATCTGCTGCTTCTAACCCCCTTTCAAATTGATCAATATGCGGGTTTGTAAGATATGAAATTAGAATATCTACAGAACTATGCATTCGCTGCGTCACGTGGCCATGTAAATCTAAAATTGCAATAATTGGTACGTCAGGACCAACAATTTCACGTACTAGAGAAAATACTACGCCATCCGGATCATCCTCTTCAGTCGTTAAACCAGCTCCGTGTTCACTAATAATCACTCCATCAACTTCACCGACACGAATCAAACCAGTGCGTACTTCTTCCAGAAATTCCAAGAAAAATTTGTGATCTGCTGGGCCACCAGGTGGTGCTTCAGCTATGGTGATAGGGACAGCATCCCAAACCCCATTTTTATCCATTTGTTGACAGAAACCATGAATATCAGCCCTCACTCCCCCAAAGTCTCCCTCTAACTCTTTCCTAATTCCTTCAGAATCAAGGTAATGAGTTTCTGTAAAAGCTTTTTTATCCGAGACAGGAGCAGATCTATTGGCCTCTAAGGAGAACCCTAGAATAGCAATCCGAGGACGTTTATTAGATGGCATAGGCTATTTCCTTAAAGTTGATACCATTTATTTTTTAAGTCCAATTCTTAAAATTTTGAAGAGATCACGTATATTGACATTGTCTCTTCATTAAAAATTTTAGATATGACACGTATATAACTTAACTCAGAAGAAAAACCTTGGGAAATGCTACTTTGATATAGATCTATACTAAATTATCATAATAGCGAAGGTTCAATATTTTTTATTTTAGTAAAAACACCCTTAAATCCAATGCTAAAGCATTAGCTCTTTGATCTTGGGAAAACAGAAATTTAAAGGTTTGCTCTCCAACAGTTCCGTTTTTAGAGCTAGAAAATTTAAACTCCTCTAAAGTTTCAGAATATTTTAAAAATAACTTTTTCTCTTTTTCGAACACACTAAAATTACCCATTTCTAAGGAACCATAAATTCCCGTAAATTTCGAAAGATCATCGTTTTTAAAATGATTATTATCAACTTCTGGCGGCCATTGAAGTTTAACAAGTTCTATCCGATTTTGAAGGAACTCTTTGAAAATATTTCGCCCTAACCGAGCAGTAGGCGCGTCAGCAATATTTATTGATAAAGCGACTGATAACCTTAACTCTTTCAGGTAACCCACAAAACTCGAAATACCTGGACGCTGACCAGTGTGCCAAATTAATGTGTTATTGTTATCCAACAAATCTATCTCAAGTCCAGAGCCATATGAATATCTCATACAATTACGTGATGTCACTGGAATTCTATTAGCCGTTAATGGTTCAGAAGTACCAAAAGAACCAATGCTACCAATATGGGATATTAAAAGACTCATATCTTCGACTGTGGTCATTAAACCTCCAGCAGAATAAAATAACGGAGCATCCCAATATTGTATTGGTACAAAGTTGGTGTTTTTCTTTCCAACTTCTAATGGCTCAGCAATATTATTAAAAAATTCAGCTTGGTTCATTCCAATGAAACTCCTGCTCAGTTTCAATGGCTCAAAAACTTTTTCCGTGGCAACAGAAATAAAGGACTTACTATAAAGCCTTTCGATAATACAACCCAGTAGACAATAACCTTCATTGCTGTAGCTTTGCAATTTACCTGGCTCTGCTAACATATCAAAATCTAGCTTATTCAAATATACAACGAGATCATCAAAAGATTTCATTTCATCATTTTTTCTTGAACTGAAAAGGTCTGTTGACTTATGCCGAGTTGGTAATCCAGGAAATCCAGCAGAATGATTTAAAAGATGTCTAATCTCGATTTTGGTTTTCTGTAAGCAGGACAAATCCGGAATATGTGCTGACACCAAATCAGACGTGCTCAAAATATTTTCATTTTCGGCTTGCTTGATTATTAATGCTGTTACCAATTTTGTAATAGAGGCAACCCCAAAAATAGTTTTGCTGTTGACGCATGAACTAGAACTGACATTTCGTAAACCAAAGCCAGATTTGTAAATTATTTTTCCCTCGTGCATTACACAGGCCGCTAAACCTGGAATATTATATCTATTCAAAGCACCCTGTAATAATTTCTCTAATTTTATTTTATCAAAATACATTTTAAGACAATCCAACTTTACTAGAGCACTAAAGAGTAACTTGATTAAACAACAGCACTAAATAAAATTTTTGTAAGTACGAGTAGAAATATTGTTCTTGCTGTATAATAGTCTAAGTGTTTTAATTTACCAAATTTAGTACTTTCACGTTAACTTCTGAAGCTATTCAACTCTTACCTTTGATTGATCCAAACAAAACCCTCCCCCAATGAAACTATCACACCTGTACTAAAGGCCCAAGGTGCGAGGCGCGCGGCACTTGGTTCGGGCCCTGGGTGTGTGGCCTTGCGCGCTTCAACTATTCTTGAAGATTCTATAGAAGTAGCTTGGCACGAGAAACAGTGGGGCTACCCCCAGTCCATTACAACTTTACCAGCCTCACCCGAGATCATTGCGGCAAACCCTAACTCGAATTCGTCAACATCAATTCGGTGAGTGATCAGATCAGTCAGGTCTAATCCTGACTGCACCAGGGCAATCATTTTGTACCATGTCTCAAAAATTTCGCGGCCATAAATACCTTTTACGGTCAGCATCTTGAAGATGATTTCGTTCCAGTCAACCGCGAATTCAGTTGGCGCAATACCTAGCAAAGCGATCTTGCCACCGTTGTTCATTTTGTCGATCATATCGCGCATTGCAGGTGCGGCGCCCGACATTTCCAACCCGACATCAAAACCTTCGGTCATTCCGATGCGCGTCATGACATCGCTCAACGTTTCTTCGGCGGCGTTAACAACATGTTGCACGCCCAAGCGTTTAGCCAAGTCAATCCGGTAGGGGCTTATGTCGGTAATCACGACCTTACGCGCCCCTACTTTCTGAGCCACCAACGCGCCCATAATGCCGATTGGACCTGCACCAGTGACCAGCACGTCTTCACCAACGAGATCGAAGGAAAGCGCCGTGTGCACCGCATTGCCGAACGGATCAAAAATTGCGGCAATTTCGTCAGAGATATTATCTGGAATCGGCACAACGTTGGCTTCTGGGATGCAGACATATTCAGCAAAAGAGCCGGGGCAGTTGACGCCAACACCCATGGTATTTCTACACAGATGGCCCCTGCCTGCGCGACAGTTACGGCAGGTCCCGCAAACCACATGGCCCTCCCCTGAAACCCGCTCTCCAATGTGGAATTTTGTGACGGCTTTTCCACAGTCGACAATCTCACCACAGAATTCATGGCCAACAACCATGGGTACCGGCACAGTTTTAGCTGACCAATCATCCCACTTCCAGATATGCACGTCGGTGCCGCAAATTGCTGATTTTTTTACCTTAATTAACACATCGTTTGGGCCAGGTTCTGGTACGGGGACATATTGCATCCACAAACCAGCTTCGGGCTTGGCTTTTACCAGTGCTTTCATTTCATTGGTCATTGTATGATCTCCATTTTGTCTGTGCCGCCTGCCTTAACAACTTAGAGAAGACAGTTCTGTCATAAAGTTTCAATCGGCTTCAGTGTCACTTTGAATCTGTCATATGTTTGCCAAAAAAGCCACAGGCAGGACACACCAAATATGAGCATAGATTTCAAAGGTAGCTATTATCCAAAAGACGTGATCCTGAAGGACATGTTTTCCACGTTCGCTGAAATAAAGAATTAGAGGTGATCCCCGCATAACCTTAATTACTATGGTTGGAATGATGGGGATGTCTTGCCCAATAAACAATATACGCTTTGCTATTAATTAAGAAATTTCTTTGTTTGTTTTAATGTCCAGACTATATATGTCTGATATTTTTTTAAGGACAAATCCCTCCCCCAATGAATCCACCTCTCCAGTACTAAAGGCCCGAGGTCCGAGGCGCGCGGCACTTGGTTCGGGGCCCTGGGGTCAGCCTTGCGCGTTTCAGTCATTTGGATCGGGCTCAGTAACCCCCTAGTGAGGACCAACCACTACACCGTCAAGTTTGCCTAGCAATACCTAAGCTAATCCACCAAAGGTGATAATTAATTTCATTTATATTCTCGATTCTTATGATATCTGGGCAAGATTACACGCTACGGTTGGATCTTTTAAAGTTATGTCATTTTCAGTATCAACAATTCCCATATCGCTCAAATGTGGCCCCGTGTTACATACCAGCGAAGCACCAAAACAGGCCTTGAAGACGAGATATGGCGGTTTCCATTCTACAATCTCATCCATTGCCAAGCGTATTTCACAAAACTGCTTAGCAAGTTGATCTGTAGGCTCTGAACTTATAAGGCCGGCAACAGGCAATGCTAAAACGGCACGCACTTGGCCATCCGATGCCACCGCTAATCCACCACTTGCCTCTATAACGGCATTGGCAGCAAAGGCCATATCTTCTTCGTTGCTGCCAAAAACAGTGAGGTTGTGGGCGTCGTGCGATACGGTCGTAGCAAATGCGCCACACCATCTTCCCCAATTGCCAAGATAAGCGACACGAGGTGGCTCGTTCTTTCCAAACCGATTGATTATGGACATCATTATCATATCAGGTGGACACTTTACAAAACCATCGACAACATCTACCAACCGATTGCCCCATTGAGTAAAGCGGGGATTTTCAATTGTGGAAATATTCACTTGTGTACCAGTTACTGGAACTTTAAAATCAACAGGCTGTAACGGATTGATACTCATTGTCTGGTACATATTTGATGGAATATCTGTCGTAGTTGGGAAGGTGAACAGATCGCCGTCCTTGGCGACGCACATGCCATTTACAAAAACTAAAGTGGCTTCTACTTTTTCCAAATCGTCGAAGATCGCAATATCTGCTCGTTTACCCGGCGCAATCAACCCCAAGTCAGTTCTACCCAATCGGTTGGCCCCATTGAACGTAGCTGCTTGCAACGCCCACATTGGATTAAGCCCATGTTTGATTAGTCTTCTTACAACATCATTCAGACCACCAACTTCAACAAGATCATCGATAAAAACATCATCAGTGCACAGAGTTAAAGACTGTGGCAGATGTCCTATTTTAGTTATTTCCTCAACAAACTGTGGCAATAAATGATCATGGGAGCCGCGAAGTTCGATCGTCAGCCCTGCTTGGAGCTTTTCCACTAGATCAGCGCCAGAGATTAGTTCATGATCCGTTTCCACTCCACTTACAACGTACGCGTTGAGTTCGCCTCCCGTTAATCCCCGTGCGTGTCCACACACTCGTTTTCCAGCTTCTAAACCGGCTTGAACTATGCTGCTAATCCGTTCATTTCGATCAAGCACAGCTTGCATGGACATCACTTCCGCGACACCATGAATGTCAGGGTTTGTCAAAAGTGAGTTTACAACTTCCGCAGTAAAATCTCCTCCCGTAGTCTCATAACCCGGCGCTGAGGGGACACATGAGGGAGCAAGTGTTAGGACGCGAATAGAACTGTCCTTGGCCGCTTGCACCGCATATTCAACACCCAATGTACCACATGTGTTACCAAACTCATGGGGATCCCAAACTAGCGTTGTCACACCGCGGGGCAACACTTCGGCGACATAGGCGGCGGGTGTAATCATAGAACTCTCGATATGCATATGCATATCAATGAGGCCGGGTGAAACAATACCACCTAAAGCATCGAATACCTGTTTTGCATCTTTGTGGGTCGCTCGAGGGTGAACGCTTGCTATCAAGGGACCAACAAGGCCAACGTCAGCATCACGCAATTGACCTGTAACCATGTCTGCAACCGCGCCATTGATAATCAAAACATCAAACGACTCCAAACCTTGGGCTGCACGCACCGCGCGACTGCGAAGGTCTGGATCATTCAGGTCCGTTAATTTGTTGACGACTTCTGACATTGAACCACCTGTTTTCGGATTTATGGGTTATTGGGTTGTTGGAATTGAAAGTGCGCCAGCTTTAGGCAAATCAAAGGAGATACTTGCGCCTATCGCATAGGCTGTTTGGTCAGCAGGCACAAAGGCTTTAATCTGTCCAAGCATGCTATCAATCACGTATTCACGCTTCTCTCCAGCAAAAGCCACGCCTCTAACTGTCCCTTTGTGAGGGCCATTCCCAATACTTATAGCACCTGGGCGCCATGCCAAATGTCCCTCGTCTGCAGCAAAACCAGTTGGGATGTCGCCATTTGGTCCAATAATTTTCGAATGAGACACTTTAAATATATTTTCAAATCCAAAAAAGTCAGCAGCGAATGCTGTTGTTGGACGGTTGTACAGGTCATCCGGTGTACCAAGTTGTTCAATGACTCCATTCTTCATCAGTACAATCCTATCTGCCAAAGCCAATGCCTCTGATTGGTCGTGGGTTACGAAAATCATAGTGATGCCCGTGTCACGTTGCACACGCTGTAACTCAGTGCGCATTTCAAGGCGCAATCGGGCATCCAGATTAGATAGTGGCTCGTCAAGTAATAGAACCTTTGGTTCCATTACAAGTGAACGTGCAAGCGATAATCTTTGTTGTTGCCCACCAGACATTTCCTGAGGCTTGCGTTCAGCTAAGTGAGACAAGCCAACCATCGTCAACCCTTTACCCACCCGGGTTGTGATCTCTGACCTGGAAAATTTCTTAATTCGCAGGCCAAATGCCACATTCTCGAATGCATTGAGATGCGGGAACAGAGCATAAGACTGAAACACTAAACCAATACCACGTTTGTTTGCGGGTGTACGACTCATGTCGACCCCATCAATTGAGATGCTGCCACTATGCAGCGACATGAGACCGGCGATAGCCCGCATAGTGGTTGTCTTTCCGCAACCAGATGGACCCAACAAAGCAATCAACTCCCCCTTCCGAACATTAAGATCAAGGTTGGAAACTGCCACAGTTTTACCGTAAGCCAACGACACGTTTTGCAGAGAGACGAACGAATTAGACATATCGGGAAAACCCTAAAAATTTTTCAGCAACAAAAATTATGATGACGGACATTAGTGCAAGCAACGCCGATAACGCCGCAACGGATGGGTCGTAAGTGATTTCCATGTAAGAGAGCATATCGATGGGTAGCGTTCTCACCCCAGGCCCTGATAAGAAAAGAGAAACTGGAACTTGATTGAAGCTTGTGACGAAACCCAAAATGAATGCAGCCAGAACGCCACTTTGAATATTGGGCAATACGACTCGAATGAAAGCGCCTATCCGGCTGCAGCCCAGAAGAACCGCCGCCTCTTCCATGTCGCTGCGCAAGTTATTCAAACTGGAAGACACGACACGAACCGCATAGGGGAGAACAAGGGCAGTATGGGCAAGAAAAAGAGCCAGCGTTATGGTAAGGTTTAGTGGCACAACCAAATATCGCAATAGTGCAAGGCCCACGATGATACCAGGAACAATAATCGGTGCAGCGACTACCGTTTTAATTGTTTCACCGTAGGGGATATTATAGCGACTTAGAGCGTAAGCGGCGGGAACCCCAAGAAAAAGTGCAGTGATCGTTCCAAATACAGCGAGAAACATCGACAACGCGAAGCTCTCGCGAAAGCTCTCAACTTCAAAGACTTTGATATACCACTTTAGGGAAAGACCTTCTGGTGGAAAGGCCAAAAAGTCACCCGCAGATAAGCCTGCCGCGACGATAATGAAGAATGGCCCAATTAGAAAAGCCAGCGTGATAAAGATAATCATACGTGAAATCCAAGTGCTAGTCATTTTATGACCTCGTCCCAGCTACCCGTTTGAGCAATATATTTGCTCCAAAACTCATTAATATAAGAATTGTAGCAATAATACCGGCAGATACAAAATCATTTGCAACATTCACACGCTGATATAGTAGCGTTTCCAGCATAAGCACTTTAGAACCACCCAATATAGCTGGGGTGATGTAGGCCGTAAGTGATCCGGTAAAAACAAGCGTACCACCTAAAACTAACCCATCTTTCGTCAAAGGAAGGATGATCCGCATAAAAACTTGGAACCAGTTAGCCCCCAGCACACGGGCCGCCGACACTGCGTCTTTAGGGAGGTTCTCCATAGAGCTTACAAGTGAAATTATCATCAATGGTAAAAATAGTTGAAGTAATCCAAGAAAGACTGCCGTCTCAGTAAACAGTAAGCGAATAGGGGTATCACTTAATCCAAGACCAATGATTGTATCATTGACGATTCCAGTGCGTCCTAAAATCACAATCCACGCATAAGTACGTGCAACAGGAGATATCATTAATGGAAGCATCACCATTCCAAAAACTCTGCCACGGTGTTTCCCATCAAGATTTATAATGCAAAACGCACAAGCGTACCCGATGATGGCACTTGTAAATGCTACCAGAAAACCGAGTTTAAGAGTGCGAAGAAATACGACCTGATTCAGAGGTTTGAAAGCAAAATCGATATAACCTTGAATCGACCATTGGCCGTCAACTTGAAAGGGTTCAGATAGCAATATCCCAACTGGTAGAAGGAAAAGCAGCGCAGTGAACACAGCTGCTGGTAACGCAAGCGCCAATCCTTCGTTGCGGTTTTGGAACATCTATAAACTCCGTTTTTGATAACCGATGCCACAAAAAGCAGCACCGGTATTGAGGCTTTAGTTCAAAACTTTTTCGTTCCAACGCTCGACCCACGCATCACGATTGTCGATGATTGCGCCAGAATCAAGCATACTCAAAGAGTTGATAAGCTCTGCTCCATAAGTCAAGCTCTCAGCAATTTCAGGACTCACTACTACTGTTGAATTTGCAGGGCTATCCAGTTTCATCTCTGCAATGCGGGTTTGCACTTCATTTGAAAGCCAATAATCCATGAATTGGTATGCCAACTCCTCATTGCCGTTACCCTTAGTCATCAACATAACATTCATACCACCAGTCTGCCCTTCTTTCGGCTCCGCCCATTTGAAGGGAAGCGCTGCTCCGGAAAAACGGCTCCATGCAAAACGACCTACGGGCGCTGCAATGACTTCTTCCTGTAGCATTAATTGGGCAAGCTGTGATGATCGACCGTAGAATGTGACAATGTCATCTTTCTTATCACCAATAGCATCGATCGTTTTCGTAAAATCCATACCCTTGTGGCCCAACGCCTTACTCAACATGTGCAGTGCCAGCGGCCCTTGGGTGCCAGTGATATTTGGCAAAGCGACACGACCTTTCACTTTATCAGAAAGTAAATCCGCCCAACTATCGATCTGAACCAGATCTGAGCGGTAAACTATGGATGTCGCATAGAAGCCATAACCAACTGCCATATTGTCACCAATTGGATTTTGAGCAGATTTATAGAGGTCTGCGTGGCTCGGTATTTTTGACACATCCAACGATTGCAGCAGCCCTTTGCGGGCAAGAGCAAGCGCGTCGTGGGACGACATAACCGCCATATCAACGACCGGTTTAGCCGCGTTGGCTTCGATCTTAGCCATTCGCTCAACACTGTTGCCTGTCTCAATTACAAGCTCACAACCGCAGATTTTTTCAAATGGGTCGTAAAGCACTTTTTTAAAGGCGTCCTGCGCAAATGCGTATACTGATATCGTCAATTTCTTATCTGCGGCTTGGGCTGCACCTGTCGTCAGGTGGAGAACCATACTTAAAACTATAAGGTATTTCATGTTAACTCCTAAGTTAGATTTTGGTTTAGATTATTACAAAATTGGCTCAAGCGAGTAGCGAAAGAAAAGCGCATTCCCGCGGAGCTTGGTGTTGGATAGTGCTCATCTTGTCGATTCGACGCGCTAAGATTGCAGAAAGTTCTTCTTCGATTTGTCAAACAAATCTTCTTAAATCTTATATATGTAATATATATAATTTTCATAAATTATTGATAAATATTTTGAAAATTTTGTCAAGCCTCTTGCATTGTTCTTCAGTGACTAGTACTGATCAGCCCCGCAAATCTAAATTGGATAACCAAACAGCATGCAAACACTCCTTCATAATGCTCGTGTACTAACTATGAATGATACATTTGATGAGTATCTTTGTGGCTGGCTTGTTCTTGAGGACGAGATGATTTTGGTAGTTGGACAAAACGAGATACCCGAAGTCTACAAATCGGCCGATGTAGTTATCGATATGAACGGCGATCTCATAATGCCAGGAATGATAAACACGCACTGTCATATGCCAATGACATTGTTTCGTGGACTAGGTGAGGACGTCGACGACCGTTTGTTTCGATACATCTTACCTTTAGAAAGAGAAGCAATCACACCGGAAGTTGTTCGGATAGGTGCAAATCTGGCTGCTTTGGAAATGATGTTGGGTGGCGTCACTACTGTCGCCGATATGTACTGGTTCGAGTACGAAATTGGTCGAGTGCTCGACGTGTCTGGAATGCGAGGCATAGTTGGACAATCATTAGCTGACTTCAACCCTCCAGACCATAGCACATTCGATGAAGGTTTCGCAATTGTTGACGATCTACGTAATGAATTTTGCGGAAATACTCGCATAACTGCTTCAATTGCTCCCCATGCCCCATATTCAACTGGTAAAAAGATCATGGAGCGGGTCGCAAAATACGTAGAAACCTATCCTGAAGTAAAGATTCAAATGCACCTTGCCGAGATGAAAACAGAAATGGAATGGTGTGAAAAGAACTACAAAATGCGGCCGGTCGAGTTGGCAGACAAATCAGGCATTTTGCAACCAGGCGCAATAATGGCGCACTGTCTTGAATTGAATTCTGAAGAGATCAGAATTCTAGGAGAGCGTAAAGTTGGTGTCGCACACAACCCCCGCTCCAACGCAAAAGCTGGAAGAGGTATCGCTCCAGTAGAGGCAATGCGGCATAGTGGTATTTCAGTTGGCTTAGCCAGTGATGGCCCAATGAGCGGTAATACACTGGACATATTCGCGCAGCTCGCGCCTGCATCCATGTTTGCAAAAATTCTTGGTAAAAGTAGAAAGTGCTTGCCAGCCCGTGATTTGATAAAAATGGCGACTATTGAAGGTGCTAAAGTGCTAGGCTTGGGCGATCAAGTCGGTTCAATCGAAACAGGGAAAAAAGCTGATCTCATTCGAGTTTCTCTACAAGACCCGCGTCATAATCCCATTTACGACGTCTATGCGACTCTTGTATTTTCTGGAATTGCTACGGATGTTTTAGACGTCATGATTGATGGAAAATGGGTTGTCAAAAACCGTTGTCCACAAACCCTGGACCAAGGGAAAGTGCTTAGAGACGCACAACAAATGGCCGCAAAATTCAAACAAAAAGTTGCACAAATAGATGCAACGGTGCTGTCAGGCACAGTTTAAAGCCTCTCGAGGTCTAGCATTGACACCCATACTATTTAGCACCCGAAAAAAGCTCAACCACTAGTGTACAAGACTCACGCTTGACTATTAACAGTGCCAGTTACAAATGAAGAACAAAACCCTCCCCCAGTGAATCCACCACACCAGTACTAAGTGCCCGAAGTGCAAGGCGCGCGACACTTGGTTCGGGGTCCCTGGGGGTGAGCCCTGCGCGTTTAAATGGTCTAGACTGAGCTCAGTAACCCCTATCAAAAAATTAAACCGTATCAAAAGATAAGATTTTTCTGAACTTACATAGATGTAATTTTAGGGGATAAGGTAGAAATTGATACTTTTGCAGCAGGCGCCCTAATTTTGACGAAAGTAATTTTACTCTCTAAATAACTTAAGTTCTGCCTTTCCTATAAAGGTCCGTAAGCCTTCTCTTTTTTTGTATCCAAAATATATATCAAAAGTATTGGCTATCTTTCATTAAGATCAGGCACACAATCTTCCAAAGATTTTATTCCGTCTATTACTTGTTTAGAGGTGAGTGCCAGATTTAAACTCGGCGTATTAAACTAGACTCTAAAAATATCTTGTGATCTATATATTCAAAATATATAAATTATCATTAGGAATTAGTATGCAAAATACGAAAACATTTACAGGTTACGACACAGTTATTGATTTAAGCGATGATGATGCCGAGATTACCCACGTTGGTCGTGGGACACCGTGCGGCGAATATCTACGACGTTATTGGCAACCCATATATTTGGAAGATCAACTAGATGACTTGCCAAAACTTATCAAGGTCCTCGGTGAAGAGTTAGTCTTATTTCGAGATAAATCAGGTGATACGGGATTGTTGCATAAACATTGCGCACATCGTGGCGCATCTCTTGAATACGGAATTATAGCGGATCACGGGCTGGTGTGTTGTTATCACGGCTGGAATTTTGCGGTTGACGGTTCGCTGATAAAAGCTGGGTCTGAACCTGAAAATAGCCCAATTCATAAAAAAGTTGTCCAAGGTGCGTATCCTACGCACGAATTTGGTGGGATAATTTTTGCCTATTTGGGCCCAACAGAATCTATTCCAGCATTTCCTGTTTTTGATACTCTGGAAGACAAAAATTTAGAACGAATTCCCTTTGTAGTCACCACTCACTGCAACTGGTTGCAGGTTTTTGAAAATACTCAAGACCCTATCCATGTGCTTCATCTTCATGCACGGTCTTCTGGTGTGCAGTTTGGCGTTGCCTCTGGAGTTGATCAGATTATTGATTATGAAAATACCCCTTTAGGTATGATCAACGTTCAAACACGGCAAGTCGAAGATCATGTTTGGGTACGGACGACAGAAACGATTCTTCCAAACATGAACCAAGGGGGGGCGATTTGGGAAGAAGCAGAAAGCGAAAAATTTTTTCAAAGATCCGCTTTTACTCGTTGGATGGTGCCTGTTGATAACTTTGAAACCATGACTATTGGCTGGCGTATTTTCAGCAAAGAATTAGATCCACGCGATCAGGGAGACCGTAAGAAAATTGGTGTTGAAGCTATAGATTTTGTTGGCCAGACTAAAGACGAGCGTGGCTACGAAGAAAGTCAGCGATATCCCGGTGATTATGAGGCGCAGGTGTCCCAAAGGCCAATTGCTATACATAAGATGGAAAACCCCGCAATGTCGGATAGGGGTGTTATGAAAGTGCGACGTTTGCTCCGCAATCAGATACGGGCTCTAAAAGACAAACAGGAGCCAAGCCAATACATCCAAAATGGACGTGGAACCATATCCACTTACCAGCAGGATACGGTGGTACGCGCTGTGCTGGATGAAGAAAATAAACAGTCCTACAGTAAAGCACTGGTAAAACATATACTTAACAGCAAGGACGAGACAGAAGAAAAAAGGCGCGTGGACCTAGAACTGCATTGCCGAGAGCTATTAAGTAAATTAAATTAACTAATAGGCCATTTAACAAGTAGGTATAAATACAATTATCTGGGCCACTGGTTTTCAGTCATCTATTTGGATTGGGTTCAGTAACCCCCAGTTC